>FWWL01001212.1_pt1 | contig 63309 bp, 51 predicted proteins | sample 2228331 | NCBI WGS metagenome assembly FWWL01 (sample SAMEA103939775, study PRJEB20133) | metagenome
GTCCTCCCGGCTTTATTCTGTCGTTCTGTTTGTTGGCATTTTGGACAGGCTGGCATATCTCTATTCTAATCCAGAATTTTATCCACTCCCAAGACAAAATGTTCCCAATAATGACAAACCGAGGTGCATAATGACGAATCAAGTGCAATGTCCCAATTGCGGTGGGTACAAAATATTCACAACAATCTCAGAAGTTGACCCCAAAAGCGGTAAAGAAATTAGTAATAATTCATCATATTTTATGATGATTATAGGGGGTCTTTGTTTGTTTGTTGGCTTTTCAAATTATTTTGATAGCGGTGCAAACAAGCAATTTTCTGACATCATGCTTATCGGAGGGTTTCTTGTTATCATCATTTCACTTTTAAAATTATCGACCTATTCCGAGATCGATAAGATTATAGAATACTCCCACAGTTGTTGGCTGTGTGGTTATCACTGGAGTCAAAGAGAAGGCGAACCGCTACCACCAGTAAATGTACGTCCTGATCTGATTGCGAAAGGCGAGCAAAAACTTGAGCACATGAAATGGTGGTATTACCAGCAACAAAGGAAAAAGTGAGAGGATCAAAAGATACCATTAGAAAGGCATGTCTTACCGCAAGTACAAAAAGCGGCTTAATTTCCGGTTAAATTATCGGAGGATGGCCTACCCGAGCCGCCAGTCGAGTTCGTATTTGCCGGACACTATGTACTGCAACACTTAACAGACCCAGAAACCGATTCCGACGATAAGCAGGCCTACGAATACCATAAAAAGACTGACGGAGTCAGGCCAACCCCGAACATATGCAGTGTTTGTCTAAAAGTCGATGGATGAAGTTCTAGCCACCATCTGTGGCAGTTTAAGTTGCGTGATTACCTACATGTGCCTAATTTTTCAATCTAAATATAAAAACAATCAAGAATGAGACAGGAATAATCTCCGGGTAGGGAAACCCCTGTACCCGGGGACGTTATCAGCGAAAGGCTCCCGTCTGCCCTTGCGGATGGGAGCCTTTTCCGTTTAACAACTTCCCAGCACTTCTGCCAGTTTATCGGGCTGAAAATCCACGATGATCGTGCCGTTGATGTCGAACGTCGGAGTGGTCAGGTTGCCGTTTGCCCAGCGGCGCACCTGCTCGGCGGCTTTGCGGTTGCGGCTGATGTCCACCTCCACAAATTTAAAGCCCCTCTGCATCAGCCACTGACGGGCTTGCTTGCAGTCATCGCACCACGGCGTGCAGTACATGACGATCCCGCCGTGAGGCAGAGGTTCATCCTCGACGAGGGCGCGGGGTTCGTTTGCCGCCGCTTCGGGATCCACCTGCCGCAGAACGGCGCGCAGTTCCTCGTTATCGGGCTGCTGGTCAATATCGTGAATATCGATATAGCGGATGATGCCCTCGCGGTCGATGACGAACAGGGCGCGCTCGCTGGTGCCGTCGGGGCGCAAAACGCCGTACCGTTCGGCAACCTTCCCGTGCGGGTAAAAATCGGAAAGCAGAGGGTAAGAGATGCCCCCTAGTGAATCTGCCCAAGCCTTCAGGCAGGGCACGCTGTCCACGCTGATCCCCAGAACCTGGGTGTTCAATCCCGCGAAGAGGGCTTGTTCCGCCTCATACGACGGGATCTGGCTCGTTCATATCGGTGTCCATGCCAGCGGGAAGAACGCCAGCACCACATTCCGTCCGCGCAGACTGCTGAGGGTAACCTCTTTGCCCAAATGCGAAGGCAGGGTAAAATCAGGTGCAGGATCACCAACGCTCAGGCGCATCGTGTTTTACCTCCATAACAGGTATTGTACTGTGTTTTTGCGCCTGTAGCGGGGTGATGTCTCATCCTGTCTGCATGGAAAGGGGCAGCTGGAGCGCACTCCACCCCCTGCGGAGAGACTGATTTGCACACCGTTGGGATTGTCATCCCCGTCTTTAACGAAGAAGAAGCCCTGCCGGCATTCCATCGTTTGCTGTGCCAGACGATTGATGCCCTTCCCTACCGCTTCCTCATCTACTACGTCAACGACGGTTCGCGCGACGGCACCATGACCATCCTGCAGTCCATCTGCGCGCAGGATGCCCGCGTCACCGCGCTGGAACTCTCGCGCAACTTCGGGCATCAGGCAGCCCTGACCGCCGGGCTGGACATCGCCGAGGGCGACTTCGTCATCTCCATGGATGGCGACGGTCAGCATCCCCCCGAACTCATCCCCGAGATGCTCAGGCTGGCTCAGGCGGGCTACGACATCGTCCTCACCCAGCGCCTCGAAGATGAGCGCCTGCCGCTCTTCAAACGCCTCACCGCCGACTGGTTTTACCGCCTGCTTAACCGCATCAGCGACACACCGGTTCTGCCGGGCGGCGCCGATTTCCGCCTCATGTCGCGCCGTGCCGTGGACGCCCTGCGCCGCATGCGCGAGTACCACCGCTTCCTGCGCGGCATGGTCTCGTGGATGGGCTTCCGCAGTGTCATCCTGCCCTACCACCCGCCGGAGCGCCTTGCCGGACGCTCCAAGTACACCCTGCGCAAGATGCTCAAACTGGCGCGCGATGCCGTCTTCTCCTTTTCCCTCGTCCCCCTCTACATCGGGCTTTCGCTGGGCGGGCTGATGCTCGGGCTGGCGGTGCTGGAGGTCATTTACGTGCTCAGTCTGTGGCTCAGCGGCGACCGCGCCAGCCTTGCCCCCGGCTGGAGTTCGCTCATGTTCATGCTGCTCTTCACCAACGGCATCCTGATGATCCTGCTGGGCTTTGTGGGCGTGTACGTGGGCTACATCTTTCAGGAGGTCAAACGCCGCCCCATCTATCTGGTGCGCTCGGTGCTTCGCACCCCTCAACCCTCGGCGCAGGAGGACTGGGAAGGCGAATGAAGCGCTTGCGCGGTTGGGTCATCCCGCTCTTCCTGCTGGGGCTGGCAGGGCTGGCATACGGGCTGTGGGCAACCCGTCTGGGCATTTACTGGGACGACGTCCCCATCACCTGGATCTACCACACCTACGGCTCGGCAGGGCTGACCCGCTACTTCTCCACCAACCGCCCGGTGTGGGGCTTGCTCTATCAGATCACCGTGCCGGTGCTGGGCATGCACGCTCTGGCATGGCACCTGCTGGCACTGCTGGGACGCTGGCTCAGCGGGGTTTTGCTTTGGCTGTTCCTGCGCACCGTGTGGCGCGACCGCGAGGACTTCGCCGCGTGGGCGGCGGCGCTGTTCATCCTCTACCCCGGCTTCAGCCAGCAGTTCATCCCGGTGGTGTACTCCCACTTCTTCATCGTGCTGAACGTCTTCCTAGGCTCGTTCCTGCTGAGCGTGCTGGCGGTGCGCCAGCCCCGCCACCGGCTGATCTTCTCCCTGCTGGCGTGGACGCTGGGGCTGGCAAATCTGCTCTTCATGGAGTACTTCTTCTTCCTCGAACTCACCCGTCCGCTGTGGCTGGCGGTGGTGATCTGGCAGGAAAGCCCGGCGCCGCGCTCGCTTTGGCAGACGATCAAACGCGCCTTCATCCTGTGGCTCCCCTATCTGGCATCGCTGGTCGGGGTGATGTTGTGGCGGGCATTCTTCTTCGGCTATGGCTTGTACCGCCCCATCTTCTACGAGATGCTGGCGCAGAATCCCCTCAACGCGCTGTCATACTGGCTCAACCGCACCGTACAGGATGCCATCCTCACCGCGGTCATGGCATGGGGCAACGCCTTCCAGACCCCCGGCGCGCAGGAGATGGTGCCGCGCCTGCTCATGGGCTACTACGTCGTGGTGGGGACTGCCTTCCTGTTGGGGCTGGCGGTCATCTGGCTCACCCGCGCCCCTCGCGCATCGGCGCCCTCTCGCCCCCGCCTGTGGATCACCCCCTTCTTGCTGGGGCTGGCAGGGCTGACGGTGGCAGGCGTGCCCTACTGGCTGACCGGTTTGCCGGTGCAGTTGTACTTCCACGCCGACCGTTTCACCCTCTCCTTCATGCTCTCCGCCGTGCTGGTGACGTGCGGTTTGTTCTTTGCCCTGCCCCTGCCGCGCGGACTGCGGCTGGCGGTGTTGAGCCTCTTCCTCGCCTTCTCGGTGGGCTATCAGTACCGCAGTGCGGTGGTGTACCTGCGCGACTGGGTGGTGATGCAGCGCATGTTCTGGCAACTCTCGTGGCGCATGCCCGGTTTACAGCCCGGCACCACCCTGCTCTCCAACGAACTGCCCATTCACCACTACTCGGATAACTCGCTCACCGCGCCGCTCAACTGGATGTACGCCCCCGAGAACACTGAACCCCGCCTGCGCTACATCCTGTTCTACCCCACCGTGCGGCTGGGCGCCAGCCTGCCCGGTCTGGAAAAGGGCTTGCCCTTCGAACTGGATTATCTGGCGGCGACCTTCCAGGGCAACACCGCTCAGGCGGTCACCTTCTGGTACAAACCGCCCGCCTGCGTGCGGGTGCTCGACCCGGAGATTGACATCGAAAACTGGACGCTCCCCATCTACCTGCGCGACGCCATGGCGATTCACGATACCACCCCCATCCTGCCGCAGGGCAGTCCATTCCTGCCGGAGATCCTCTTCGGCAAAGAGCCCCAGCCCAACTGGTGCTACTACTTTGAAAAAGCCGACCTTGCCCGCCAGCAGAAGGATTGGGAAGCGGTAGCGCGCTGGGGCGAGCAAGCCTTTGCCACCGGCGATTACCCCAACGACCCGCTGGAGCGCTTCCCCTTCATCGAAGCCTATGCCCATCTCGGCGACTATGACCGCGCCATGGAGCAGACCCGTCTGGCGGGCGACATTTCCCCCGTCTATCAGCGCCTGCTGTGCCGTCTGTGGCGGCGCATCGAACGCGAAGCCCCGCCCAGCCCGGAGCGAGAAGCCGCCTACCAGCAGGTGATGAGCGATTTTGCCTGCGACCAACCCTTTACCCCGCCGCCGGGCATCACCCCGGAGCGGTAAACACTTCACACCTTTGAGGGAGGAGCACTGTCATGAAAGTACTGGTCACCGGAGGAGCAGGGTACATTGGCAGTACCATCTGTTCGGCGCTGGAAGATTACGGACACACCCCGGTCATCCTCGACTCGCTGATTACCGGCAGGGAGGAATTTACCCGCGGGCGCATCTTCTACCGCGGCGATATTGCCGACTCGGCGCTGGTGGAGCGCATCTTCCGCGAACACCCCGACATTTACGCCACCATCCACTGCGCCGCGCTCATCGTCGTCCCCGAATCGGTGGAGAAGCCCTACGAGTACTACACCGAGAACGTGTGCAAATCGCTGGCGCTGTTCCACACCCTCAACCGTCTGGGATACGGGCGGGTGGTTTTCTCCAGTTCGGCATCCATTTACGACGTGGTGCCGGGCTTCATGGTCACCGAGGAATCGCCCCTCAAACCGGGCAGTCCCTATGCCCGCACCAAGTACATGATGGAGATGATCCTGAAGGACTTCTGCACGGCATACCCGATGAAAGGCATCGCCCTGCGCTACTTCAACCCCATCGGCGCCGACCCGAAAATGCGCTCGGGCATCCACGTCAAAGAGCCATCGCACGTGCTGGGCAAACTGGTCGATACCGCCCTCGGCAAACTGCCCTGCTTTGAAATCACCGGCACCACCTGGCAAACCCGCGACGGCACGGGCATCCGCGATTACATCCACGTGTGGGATCTGGCGCTGGCGCACATTCAAGCCGTGGAGCAGTTCGAGCAGGTCTTCGAGCGTCTGGGCGGGAACACCCGCTACGCGGTCATCAATCTGGGCACCGGACGCGGCGTCACCGTGCGCGAACTGGTAACCGCCTTCGAAAAGGTGTACGGCAAAGAAATCTGCAAGGTGGAGCGCCCCCCGCGCCCCGGTGATGTGGCGGGCGCCTACGCCAACGCCGACACCGCCCGCCGTCTGCTGGGCTGGGAAGCGCGCCTGCCCATCGAACAGGGCATCGCCGACGCCTTGCGCTGGGGAGAAATCCGCCACACCATTTTGAAATACGATTAAGCGCCTGTGTTATAATGACTCTACAAGTCGCCCGCAATGCCCTGCGAAACGCCGTCGCTGGGGTGCAGTGTACGTGTGTGGTAGGGCAGGCTGGAAAATGGGTGCACAATCGTTGAAGTCTTCACTTCGTCTCCCCCTTCTGATTCTGCTGTTGCTGTCTCTGTTTGCCGCGCCGCTCTCGGCACAGGCGCAGGGACAGATGCAACTGCTCGCCTATGGACTGCGCACCGACGCCTTTCCATCCCTCTCCTTCTTTCTGGAAGCCTACGACCCTCAGGGCAACTTCCTCACCGGCATTCAACCTGCCGAAATCATCCTGAGCGAAGATGATGCCCCGCGCGCCGTCTCTGCGGTGGAGGAAATCGAACCGGGCATCGAGTTCACCCTGGCGTTCAACCCCACCCGCGACCTTGCCCGCCGCTTTGGCGAGACCACCCAGTTCGAGCAGATTCGTCAGACCCTGCTGGACTGGACGGGACAACAGCAAGCCCGGGGAGCCAGCACCTTCAGCCTGTCCACCGAAGGAGGCTTGCAACTCATCCGCGCCCGTCAGCCCGCCGAGTTCAGCGGCGCGTTGAGCGCCTACCAGCCCGTGCTGGAACGCCTCACCGTGCCCACCCTCTTCCCGCTGGTGCAGGCGGTCAATCTCGCCGCCGATCAGGTTAACGACCCCACCATCAAGCGGGCGGTGCTGTTCGTCACCCCACCGTTGAAAGGTGATCAACTCAACGGGCTGGAAGACCTTACCGCCCGCGCCGTGCAGTTGCGCGTGCGCGTCTTTGTCTGGGTGGCAGTGCCCTCGCTGGACGGCGCCGCGCCCGACACCGCCGCCCTGCAGCGGCTCACCGACGCCACCGGCGGCAAACTGGTGCTGATCGCCGGGCAGGAAACCTTCCCCTCGCTGGAAGAGTGGCTGACGCCCCTGCGGCGGGTCTATCAGGTGCGCTTCCTGTCGGGGGTGCGCGCCAGCGGAACCCACCGCCTCGCCATTGCCCTCAACCGCCCCGGCATGGAGTCCCTTCCCCCTGCCGCGCTGACCTACGCCATCGAGATTGCCCCGCCCAACCCCATTTTCCTCTCCCCACCGACGCAAATCGAACGCCGCTGGACGCAGGAAACCGCCCAGCAAGCCAGCCAGTTGACGCCCCAAACCGTATCCCTGCAGGCGCTGATGGAATTTCCCGACGGACACTCCCGCGGACTGCGCTTCTCCCGCCTGTACGTGGACGGCACGCTGGTAGATGAAAACACCGCCCCGCCCTTCGATCAATTCGAGTGGAATCTGGCGGCGTTCAGCACCTCGCGCACCGCTTACCTCCAACTGGAAGTGGAAGATGAACTGGGCTTGACGGCAAAGAGCATCCTTTTGCCGGTGGAAGTTCTGGTGGAAGAACCGCCCCGCCGCACCCTGTGGGAGCGCATCTCCTACCGCGGGGTCATCGCCATGGGCGCCGTCCTGCTGGCGGCGCTGGTGCTGGTCATGGTTCTGCTGGGCGAAAGCCGCGCCCGCCGACAGCGTTCCCCGCGCCTGCGCCGCTCCCTCAGCGACCCGCTCACCCAGCCTGTGAGCATCCTGCAGGAAGCCGCCCGCCCCGTGCAGGAACGCGCCAAACCCCTCGCGCGGATGGGCTTCGAGACCCCACCCGTGCCGGCGTATCTGGTGCGTCTGGGTGAAGACGGCGAAGCCCTGCCGGGCACGGTGGTGCCGCTTTCCCGCAGTGAGTTGACGCTGGGAAGCGATCCCCGTGCGGCAATGGTCATCGTGGACGACCCCAGCGTTTCCGGTCTGCATGCCCGGCTGGTGCAGGAAGAAGAAGGCAAATACCGCCTCTTCGACGCCGGTTCGCAGGCGGGCACCTGGGTCAATTTTCAGCCGGTACCGCCCGAAGGTGTGCCGTTACAGCACGAAGATTGCATTCATCTGGGACGGGTGATGTATCGCTTTGACTGTACTGAACCGGAAAAGAAACGTGAATGGCACATACAACCTGTTCAGGGGGATTGATTCATGAGACGAATGGAGCGCCCGGCAGTTCCGGTGGCGGCAATCAGCCACCCCGGGATGAAACGCCGCGGCAATGAAGATCGTTATGGCGTCTTTGCGTACCGGCAGTACCCGCCTTTTTCTCTGCCGGTGGTCTTGCTGGTGCTGTGCGATGGAGTAGGCGGTCACCGCGCCGGTGAGGTGGCGGCGGAGATTGCCGTGGAGCAAATCGACGCCGCCGTTGCCGCCAGCGACGGGTTGAACCCGCCCCACATTCTGCGTCAAGCCATTCAGCAAGCCAGCGAAGCCATCCGCCAGCAGGCGGATCAAAACCCCGATCAAATCGGCATGGGCGCCACCTGCGCCTGCGCCTGGATCTCCGGCAGACGCCTGTACACCGCCACGGTGGGCGATTCGCGCATCTACCTGATTCGCGGCGGCAAAGCCCACCGCCTGAGCATCGATCACACCTGGGTGCAGGAAGCCCTCGAGCAGGGCATCCTGCAAGCCGACGAGGTAGAAGGACACCCCAACCAGCACGTCATCCGCCGCTATCTGGGATCGCCTACCCCCCCCGAAGTGGATTTGCGCCTGTACTGGGACGAAACCCCCACCCAAACCGACGACCAGCGCGTGGAAAATCAGGGCTTGATTCTGCAGGATGGCGACCTCATCCTGCTGACCAGCGACGGGCTGACCGATCTGGTCTCCGACGGCGAAATTGCCGCCACCTTCACCGCCTTATCCCCCAAAGAAGCCCTTTCTCGTCTGGTGGAAGTCGCCAACTCCCGCGGCGGGTTCGACAACATCACCATGGTGGCGGCGCACATCCCACAAGCCCGGTACCGCGAGGAAGCCACCCGCCCCCTGAAGGCGCACGCTCCCGCCCGTCCGCGCCGCTCCTGGAGATGGCTGGGATGGATGGGAATGCTCCTGCTCTTGCTGGGCATCGTAGCGATTGCCGGATGGTACCTCTCCGGCGGCATTCAGCCCCCGCCGGTCACGCCCACCGTCACGGGAGTGGCTTCGCCTCAGGCGGTGCTAGCCAGTCCGTCCCCCTCGGCGACGCCCTCTCCCCCCACCGCCACGTTCCCGCCGTCTGCCTCGCCCACAGCGCTAACCGGCGCCGCGCCGACCCTCACCCCCTGGCCCACCCGGCTCCTGCCTTAATCGCGGAAGCGTTCGTAAATTGCCAGCACCTTATCGGCGTAGGAATAACCCACGTTCATGGGACCGTATGCCATCAGTCCATCGCGCACCGAGCCGCGTTTGCTGATCAATCCCGCCAGCATGCGCGTACCGTAGCGGATGTTGAACTCCGGGTCGTACAACTCTGCCATGCTGGGACGTGAGGCAAAGCACGGACCGTTCACACAGCGGAAACTTGCCGCAATGCCGTCGCGCGGCATCACCTGCATCAAGCCCACCGCGCCGCTCCGCGAATAGGCATCGGGCTTGCCGCCGCTCTCCTGCACGATCAGCGCGGCGATCAGGTCAGGGTCCAGCCCGTTTTCGCTGGCGTAGCGGGTGATCAGCCCACACCAGCGGTACACCGCTTCGGGAAAGCGCGGGCTGACCTCGCAAGCCGCATCATCGGACGGCTGAGGTTCTTCCTGCGGTGCGGACGCTTCCTCTACCGGAGCCGTCTCTGCGGTTTCCGCGCTTTCGACAGGCGCAGGCAGGGTCTCTTCAGGAACGGCGAAGGAGGGCTCCTCGGTGGAAGCCGCCACCACCTGAATCTGTCCAATCGCGTTGGCGGCGAAGATGAGAAACACCGCTCCCAGCACAATCCCACTGAAGATCCAGCGAAAAGAAAGGGTCATGCCTTTATTATATAGTACAAATGTTCTATTCGCAAGGATGATTCCGCCGAGATTCAGGGCTTTCTCATCAGGAAAAACACCCCTCACCCCGCCTTCTCTCCTTCGGGAGAAGCACAGGCAAAGAGCATCCATCTCCCTTTCCTCGCGAATCCGCTCCAGTGCAAGCCCACAGCGCGGTGGGAAACTGCGCGGTCGGGAAGCCTCAAATTCTCCATCTCTCTGGTACAATATTCTTATGCGTGCGCGGTGGATGGACTTTCTTCCCCTCTTCCTCGGAGATTCCGTTGCCATCTTTGTCATCAGCGTGATCGGCTTTGCCTTTCACGGGAGCGCGCTTGCCCGCGTGTGGAGCACCTTCCTGCCCCTGCTGGTCGGCTGGGCGCTGATTGCCCCCTGGCTGGGACTGTACCATCCGACGGTCTTCACCCGCATCCCGCAGGCGTGGCGCGCCGGGCTGGCGGCGCTGCTTGCCGCCCCCATCGCCGGAACCCTGCGCGCATGGTGGCTGAACAGCGCCGTTCTGCCCGTCTTCGTGGGCGTGCTGGGCGCCACCGCCGCCCTCGGAATGATCCTCTGGCGGGCATGGTGGGCGTGGCGCGCCGGAAAGCGAGTGTGACATGGACGAACTGGCGCTGATTCAGGAAGCCCGCAACGGCGACCTGAACGCCTTCAACCGCCTGGTGCTGGCGTATCAGGACATGGCGTATCATCTCGCCATGCGCATGCTCTCCGACCCCGATCAGGCAGAGGATGTCACCCAGACGGCATTTCTCTCCGCCTACCGCCACCTCTCGTCCTTCCGCGGCGGCTCGTTCAAAGCCTGGGTAATGCGCATGGTCACCAACGCCTGCTACGATGAACTGCGCCGCCGTCAGCGTCACCCCACCACCCCACTGGAGCCGCTGGATGACGACGATGAGAGCATCGAAAGCCCTTCGTGGCTGGCGGATGACGGTCTCTCTCCCGAAGAACATCTGGAGCAGAAGGAACTGGATCGCGCCATTCAGCGCTGTCTTCAGCAGTTGGACGTGGAGTTTCGCGCTGTGGTGGTCTGCATTGACCTGCAGGGCATGGATTATCAGGAAGTTGCCGAAATTCTGGGCAAGCCTCTGGGCACCATCAAGAGCCGTCTGGCACGCGCCCGCCTTAAACTGCGCGACTGCCTGCACCGCTTCTGGGAACTTTTACCCCCGCTTTTGCGTCTAAACCCTCAGAGAGATGAACGATGAACGGCGACCTTTCCTTCCGCGAGTATGAACGCTTTTCCGCCTATCTGGACGGACAACTGTCCCCAGAGGAGGTTTCTCGTCTTGAGGAAGATTTGCGCCGCAACCCGCACTGGCGTCTGGCGCTGGATGAACTCCGCGAAACCCGCGACCTGCTCCGCCGGGCGCCGCGATACCGCGCCCCGCGCAACTTCACCCTCACCCCGGAGATGGTGAGAAAACCAGCCCTGCCGGGCTTTTTCTCCTTCCTCTCCGCGCGCCTTGCGACCGGCATGGCAGCCGCCGCGCTGGTCGCCACCCTGCTCTTGCAGTTCCTGCCCGCCCTGCGCTTTGCCGTCCCCATGGCGGCGGCACCTGCCCCACAGGCAATGGAAAAAGCGGCTGAACTGCAAGCCGCCCCTCAGGCAACCCAGCCCGCCAGCCTTGCCCCCGAAAACGCCCTGCGTGCCGCGGCAGAGCCCACCGCAACCGCGCCCATCATCGTCTGGAACGCTCCGGGCGGCATGGGCGGTGGTATGGGCAGCGGTGGCGCCCCCGAAGGGCAGGGCGGTGAAGCCATGAAAGCCGCCGGCGCGCCGACCTCGGAAGGCATCGTCACCGTTCAGGAGGAGACCACGGCAAAGGGCATGGGCGGAGGAGGAGGAGATGAGGGAGCAATCGGCATTCTGCCCCCCGGTGAGGGCATCGTCCAGTACGGCGATCAGCCTGCGCCGGGCACGGTGCCGCCAGTGGTGCCCACCGAAGCCCCCTCACGCTCAGGGTTGACCGAAGAAGCCACCCCCGCTGAACCCGTAGAAGGCGCCGGTCCCATTCTGGGTGTGCCCGCCCCCGAAGAAGCCGGGCAGGTGATTGCCGCTGTCCCCGCGCCGCAGGAAAGCGAACGTCAGTTCGCCGTACCCCTCGAAACCCGCGCCCCCTTCTGGACGCCCCTGCGGGTGGCGCAAGTCGTTCTGCTGGGCGCGGCGGCGCTGTTCGCCGGTGTGGCAATCTGGTTGCGCCGGAGAGGATAAGCGTCATGGCAGGAAAGGCGCAGTTTTGCATTCATTGTGGAGCGCGGCTGGAAACGCGCTTTTTGTTTGGCAGAGATCATCAAACCTGCCCCCAGTGCGGCTGGATTTACTTTGAAGACCCCAAGGTGGCGGTTGCCGTGCTGGTAGAGCGCGGCGAGGAAGTCCTGCTGGTCCAGCGCCTCAATCCACCCCTGCAGGGATTGTGGTCCCTGCCTGCCGGTTTCATGGATGCCCATGAAAACCCCGCCCGCGCCGCCGAGCGCGAATGTCTGGAAGAGACCGGGCTGGTGGTGCGGGTGACGCAGTTGCTGGGCATCGTGCCGGGACGCGAGCACCCCAACGGCGCCGATTTGGTCATCGCCTACCGCGCCGAAGTCGTTTCCGGAGACCTGCAGGCGGGCGATGACGCCGTCAAAGCGGCGTTCTTCCCGCGCACTGCCCTGCCGCCGCTGGCGTTCCGCGCCACGCAGTTGATTCTAGAGGACAAGATTCCCCAAACGCATCAGCACACGGAATAAATCGGGTCAGCGCACCCAGCGCCGGAGCATCCCGCTCTCTGCGGTGAGGAAGAACATCCAGTGCGGTTCCATCGGATCGGCGCGCACTGCGTTCACGTTGAGGACGCGCAGTTGCGGCTCCAGTTCCACCCATGTCATGCCCCCATCCTCGGAGAGGAACGCCCCGCCCTGCCCGGCGGCAATCCAGCGCCCCGCCCGCGCCGCATCCGCCCACAGCCCATAGATGGCGCGTCCGCTCAGCCCCAGCCCGCTCCAGTCGCTCCCGTTCCAGCGGTATACTCCGTTGGATGTGCCTGCGTACACCACGGCAGGCTCGGCAGGAGCCGTTGCCAGCGCGTACACACTGACCCCCGGCGCCGGCAGAGGAGTCCAGGTGGCTCCGCCGTCTGCGGTGCGGTACACCGCCCCGCTGGAAGTTGCCGCAACCACCTGCTGAGGGCTGGCAGGGTGCACCGCCAGCGCCGTCACGCTCTGACCGTTCAGCCCTGCCGCGCTCCACGTCAGCCCGCCGTCGGCGCTCCGATAGACCCCCGCGCCGCCCGTGCCGAGGTACGCCACGCCGGCATCTGAGGGCGCAAAGGCAAGCGTCAGCATGACGGCAGAGGGCAGGGCGCTGGTCTGCATGGGAGGAACCTCGTCGGGCATCAGCAGGCTCACCGGGTCGGGCGTCGAGACCGGCAGCGGCGGAACCGCCCCCTTTGCGGGTGGCGTTATTCCATCCCCCGCCAGCGTCAACTTCATCCACGAGGAAGACGGCGCATCCAGCCGATACAGCCCCCCTTCGGTCAGGGCAAACAGGCGCGCCGGGTTGGTGGGATGCGAGAACAGCCCCCGCAGAAAGAGGTTGCCCAGCCCCCCGTTGACCAGCGTCCACGTCTGCCCCTGATCGGTGCTGAGGAAGATGCCCCTGCCGTACACCGCCGCATACCAGCGCGTCGGCGTCCCCGGCACCACTGCCAGCCCGGTCACGTTGAGGTGCGCCAGTCCGCTGGACGCGTTGCTCCACGACTTCGCCCCATCGCTACTGCGGTAGATGCCGTTGGACACCACCCCCGCGTACACCAGCCCGCTGTTGCCCGGGTTGACGCGCACACTGTACACCAGTTCGTTCGTCAACCCCGTCACCGTCCACGACTGCCCACCGTTGCCGCTCTTCAGCACCCCATGGCTGGAAAAGGTGGCGGCGTACAGCGTTTCGGGCACCTGTGGATCGAGCGCCATGCTGTACACCTTGACGTTGGGATACGCCAGCAAATTCCAGGTGACCACATCGTTGGTGGATTTGTAGAAGCCGGTGCGGTGCCACACCCCCATGTACGCCACGCTCGGGTTGCGGTAGCGCGGATCGAACAGCGCCGCCCGCCCGGACAGATCATCCACCCCGGTGTTGGCAGGGCTCCAGGTGCGCCCGTAATCGCGGCTCAGGTACGCCCCGTGCTCGTGCGTGGCGGCAAGGATGATGTTGGGATCGCGCGGCAGGAGCGCAATCGAGTACACCCAGTCCTGCTGGTCGCTCCCGCCCACGTTTTCCAGCACCGCCCGCCACGAATTGCCCCCGTCCTCGCTCTTGTAGAGGATGCCCTTCCACGGAGGGAGCGCCTCGTCTTTGTAGATGCGCGTGCCTGCGTACACCCGGTTGGAGTTCTCAGGATCCACCGCCAGCGTGTACACAATCGCTCCAGAGGCAATGCCGTTGTTGACCGGCGTCCACGTCAGCCCGCCATCGGTGGACTTGAACACCCCACTGCGGTACGTACCGGCGTACAGCGTGGTGGGATTGAGCGAATCCACCGCCAGCGAGTTGATTATCAGATTGGTCAAGCCGTCTCGCGCCGGGAACCAGTGCATCCCACCGTCGGTGCTCTTATACACCCCCGCGCCAAACGTGCCCGCATAGACGATGTTAGGGTTGTGTGGGTCGGCTTCCAGCGCCACCACCGAGCCGCCATAAGGACCCACCCACTGCGGCGGCGGTTCGTTGGAAATCAGCGGGAGATAGGTGAAGAAAGGCGCCTCTCCTTCTCCATGCACCGGAAAGAACGCATACAGCAGAAAAGCCAGGCAAATCGGCAGTGCCAGCCACGCGCGCAGTTTCATGGCGCCGCTCGGGAATTCCTTTCCACAGGGATGCTGGAGAATTACCGTGCAACCTCTGTGCCACTGCGCTCCACCAGCGCCCGCAGTGCCAGCGCATACGATTGCCAGCCAAACCCGGCAATACTGCCCACACAGACCGGCGCAATCAGCGAGCGGTGACGGAATTCCTCGCGAGCATGCACATTGGAAAGGTGCACTTCCACCACCGGAATGCCGATGGCGGCAATGGCATCGCGCAGGGCAATCGAGGTGTGCGTGTACGCCCCCGGATTGAACACCACCCCATCTGCCCATGCCCGCGCGCCGTGCAGGGCTTCGATGAGTTCCCCCTCATGGTTGGATTGAAAACAGCGGATCGACACGCCCAGTTCCTGCGCCAGCGCCTGCAGGCGGGCGTTGATCTCCGTCAGCGTCAGCGCGCCGTACACCTGCGGCTCGCGCGTCCCCAGCAGATTCAGGTTAGCCCCGTGCAGAATCAAAAAGGCTTTCATGAACGGAAATTATACAACAGGCGCGCTTTCGCCAAGCACCTGATGCTGGATGGATTCGCGTTCCTGCTGGACAAACTGCCAGAACGCCGCCCCCGCGCTCCCCGTGGGATTCAGACGATGGCGGCACATGTAGATGTGCTGTTCCAGAGTCAGCCCCCGCACCTTTACCACCGCCACATCAGGCAGATTCAGGTGCCGCAGGAGAATCCCGGAAACGAACCCCACTCCCGCCCCTTGCGAGACGGCAATGGCAATCGCTTCCGAATTGCCCAGACGCAAGACCACCGGCAAATCATGGATGTTGAAGCCGTGCTGTGCCAGCGCGTTCTTCACCACACGGTACGTACCAGCGGTATCTTCCCGCAGGATGAAGCGCTCGCGCAGCAGTTCTTCCAGATCCACCTCGCCCTGCTTTGCCCATGGGTGGTTCCCAGGCACAATCAACCGCACCGGGTCGGTGAGGAAGGGAAAGAATTCGTAATGATGATCAAATTCTTCGATACTGCTGGAAAACGCAAACTGAGCACAGCCGCTTTCCAGCGCTTCCAGCGCGCTCGCGCGGCTCACCACCAGGCACTGCGCGCTCACCCGCGGGTAGCGCGTGAGGAAACGACTCAGGATCACCGGCAGGACGTACTTCCCCGGCGTGGTACTGCAGGCAATGACCAGTTGCCCGCTGACCTGATCGCGGCTGGCTTCCACCAGATCGCGGGCGCGGATGTTCAGCGCCACCAGTTGATGCGCCACCGGCAGAAAGGCTTGCCCTTCCTCGGTCAACGCCAGTTTGCGCTGCTGGCGGTGGAACAGGGCTTTGCCCAACTGCGCTTCCAGCGATTGAATGGTCTGCGTGACCGCAGGTTGGGAGAGGTTCAGTTTTCGGGCGGCTTGCGAGAAATTGAGCGTCTCGGCGGCAACGATGAACACCCGCAGTTGATGAGGATCGAACATGGTTCCATCTCCCGAATAATAAGATTCACTTATCGAATTTTATCATGCTTCAAAATAGCAGGATATGACCATTCACACTTACCGATCGGGAGGGACTTCCTTAAAATTGGATGAGATTTGTGAAAAATACCACAAAGGAGAATGCACATGAGGAACTGGCGTCTCTGGTTGGGATGGATAGGGTTGAGCCTGGTGCTGCTCAGCGGCTGTGCGCGCACCGCACAACCTGCCGAGACCACCGCGCAGCCCACCCCCGAAGTTCCACCCACGGCGATTCCCACTCCCACCCCTAAGGTGGATTACTGTCTGGAATGCCACACCGACAAGGATCGCCTCATCGACACCGCCAAACCTGAGGAAGAGGTCATCTCCGAATCCGAAGGGGCTGGCTGAGGGGGCGAACTGGCTCCGTTGGAGCCATGGGAAAAGGTGCTGGTCAGCGCCGACTTTAAAGAAACCACGCACGGACGCTTTACCTGCGTGCAGTGCCACGGCGGTACGCAATCGCCGGATAAAGACACCGCACACACCGGCATGGTCGCCGATCCTCTCACCGAGGGCAAGGGTCGCTGTGATTTGTGTCATAAAGAAATTACCGAACAGTACCCCAACAGTCTGCACGCCTCGCTGGCGTCTTACAAAATTTCCATATATGCCCGCAGTGTGCCGGAGAACCACCCCGCGCTGGATGAAGCCTACAATAACCACTGCAGTTCCTGTCATTCATCCTGCACCGACTGCCACATCACCCAACCCCAACATATGGGCGGCGGTCTTCTGGATGGGCATAAATTCGTCAAAACCCCGCCCATGACCCGCACCTGCACGGCTTGCCACGGGACGCGCGTAGGGAACGAGTACCTCGGTAAAAACGAGGGCATCCCCGGCGATGTGCACTTCCGTCAGGGACGCATGAACTGCGTCTCCTGCCACGAAGGCGCCACGCTCCACACCACCCCCGAAGATGCCCGCGGCAACCGCTACTGGGGCGAGCAAACCCCCGCCTGCGAGGACTGCCATCAGCAGGTCGGCGCATCGGGCGATACCATCCCTCAGCACGTCCTGCACAAGGACAAACTCCAGTGTCAGGTATGCCACTCGGTGCAGTACACCTCGTGCGATGGCTGTCACGTTGCCATCAGCCAGAAAACCGGCAAGCCCTTCTTCAAGACCGAAGCCACCTACCTGACCTTCTTCATCGGCAAGAACGCCACCGATAACCCCAACCGCCCCTACGAGTACGTGACCGTGCGGCACGTGCCGGTGGCGCCCACCAGTTTCCAGTACTACGGCGAGAACCTCTTGCCCAACTTCAACCTGCGTCCCACCTGGATGTACACCACCCCGCACAACATCCAGCGCAAGACCCCGCAGAATTCGTCCTGTAACAGTTGTCACGGCAACAGCGATCTGTTCCTGACGGCTGATAAGGTCAAACCGGAAGAGTTGGAAGCCAACCGCAGGGTCATCGTCGAAGACATCCCTGCGCCCATTCCGGGACAGTAAAAACCCATTTTTATCGAGAGGAGAAGTATGTCTCGTAAACTTTCCTTACCGCTTATCGTTCTGGTGCTGATTGCGCTGGTGCTGAACGCCTGCGCGCCTGCGGCAACCCCCACGGTTGCCCCCACCAGCACTGTCGCGCCGGTGGTGGTTGAACCCACTGCCACCCCGGAACCCACCGTTGCCCCCGATGTGGCTGCGCTGTGGAGCGAGTTGATCGCCAGCCTGCCCGCCGATAAGGGCTACGGCACGGTCGCTCCTGCCAAACTCAACGAGGAACTGGCGGAGAAAGCCCCCTTCCTGCTGGACGTGCGCGAAGCCGCCGAAGTGGAGAAAGACGGCTACATCGAAGGCGCCGTGCACATCCCCGTGCGCGAGGTGCTGGACAACCTCGACAAACTGCCCGCGCAGGATCAGCCCATTGTGGTGTACTGCGCTTCCGGTCACCGCGGCGGCTTTGTCACCGCAGCCCTGAAACTGCTGGGCTACACCAACGTGCGCAATCTGGCGGGCGGTCTGGGTGCCTGGAAGAAAGCCGAACTGTCGGTCGTCACCGGCTCCATGCCCGAAGCCCCCAAAGCCGGCGCCGCTCCGGAGATCAAAGATCAGGCGCTGTACGATCTGCTCAAGGGCTTCTTCACCAGCCTGCCCGATGGCTTCTTCACCATCAAAGCCGACAAACTCAACGCCGAACTGGCAGAGGGGAAATCCTACACGCTGGTGGACATTCGCCGCGAAGATGAGGTTCAGAAGAACGGCTACATTGCGGGCGCCGTCAACCTGCCCATGGAAACCTTCTTCGCCAATCTGGACAAACTGCCCGCCAAAGACGCCCCCATCGTGATCTACTGCGTCTCCGGGCACCGCGGCTCCATCGTCACCATGGGCTTGCGCCTGTTGGGCTACACCAACGTGATCAATCTGGCGGGCGGCTTCAATGCCTGGAAGGCGGCGGGCTTCCCTGTGGAAGGCGTGGTGGATTGGAACGCCCTGTGGGGTGACTTCCTCACCAACCTGCCTGCCGATTTCTACACCATTACCGCGGCAAACCTGAACAGCGCACTGGCGGAGAAAGCCCCCTTCCTGCTGGACGTGCGCGAAGCCGCCGAACTGGAAAAGGATGGCTACATTGCGGGCGCCGTGCACATCCCCGTGCGTCAGGTGCTGGATAACCTCGACAAACTGCCCGCGCAGGATCAGCCCATCGTGGTGTACTGCGCTTCCGGTCACCGCGGCGCGTTCGTGATGGCGGCGCTCCGCTTCCTCGGCTACACCAATGTGGTCAATCTGGCGGGCGGTCTGGGCGCATGGAAGAAAGCCGAACTGCCGGTCGTCACCGGCTCCATGCCCGAAGCCCCCAAAGCCGGCGCCGCCCCACAGGTGGATGCCCTGCGTCTGGAAGGGCTGAAAGCCTTCTTTGCCGGTCTGCCCGAGGGCTTTGGCACCATCAAAGCCGGTGACCTGAACGCCGCGCTGGGTGAAGCCACCAAACCCTTCATTCTGGACGTGCGCACCGAGAAAGAATTTACCGAAGAAGGACACATCGAAGGCTCGCTCAACATCCCCGTCAATACGCTGTGGGCAAATCTGGACAAACTGCCCGCCAAAGATGCCCGCATCGTGGTGCTGTGCAAGTCCGGTCACCGCGGCGCGCTGGCGATGATGGCGCTGCGCATGAACGGCTACACCGACGTGGTCAACCTGGCGGGCGGCACCAACGCCTGGGTGGCGGCGGAACTCCCGCTGGTCAAGTAAAGTAGAACTGGAAAGACCCTCCAAATCTTCCCGGAAGCGCCCCTTTCGGGAAGATTTTTTTATCCCATTTGTCTGAGGAGTGGTACAATTTCCCTGTCATCCATTCCACTTGAAAGAGAACTCCCATGGCAGACTCAAACGTGACCCGAATGGCACAGGTGCTGGTGGACTACTCCACCGCCATCCAGCCCGGAGATACCGTGCTGATCGAAGCCACCACGCTGGCAGAAGAACTGGTGCGCGAGGTGTACCGCCGGGTGCTGGAACGCGGCGGGCATCCCCATCTGTTGCTGGCGCTCCCCGATCAGGATGAAATCTTCTACGCCGCGGCATCCCGCGACGAGCAGTTCGATTTCATCCCCGCACTGCACCACTACGCCGCCGAAAACTTCGACGCGCGCATCCGCATCTACTCCGAGGGCAACACCCGCGGCTTGAACAGCGTCAACCCTGCCCGGCAGGCGCGCCGCCAGAAAGCCCTCTCGGTGGTACAGCGGGCGGTGTTCCGCCGCGCCGCCGAAAACCAACTGCGCTGGGTGAGCACCCTCTTCCCCACTCAGGCTTATGCCATGGAAGCCGGTATGGGCTGGCATGAGTACCGTCAGTTCGTCTTCTCCGCCTGTGCGGTCGATGGCTCGGTTGCCGACCCGGTTGCCTACTGGCAGGAAGTGGGCAGGCAACAGCAGAAGTTCATCAGCGCCTTCCAGGGACACGACCGCGTCACCCTGCGCGGTCCCAACGTGGACCTGACCCTCTCCATCCGCGAGCGGCGCTTCCTCAACTCCTGCGGCATCCACAACATGCCCGACGGCGAAATTTACACCGGTCCGGTGGAAGACTCGGTGGAAGGCTGGGTGCGCTTCACCTACCCCGCCATCTACGGCGGGCGCGCGGTGGAAGGCGTAGAACTGACCTTCCAGAAAGGGCAGGTTGTCCGGGCAAGCGCCCGCACCAACGCCGAATTTCTGGAGCAAACCCTCAACAGCGATGCCGGTGCGCGCTATCTGGGCGAGTTCGCCATCGGCACCAACTTCCACATCAACCGCTTCACCGGCAACATCCTCTTCGACGAAAAAATCGGCGGCACCTTCCACATGGCGCTGGGCAGCAGTTACCCCGAGACCGGCGGGCTCAACCAGAGCGCCATCCACTGGGACATGATCTGCGACCTGCGCACCGATTCCGAAATTCTGGTGGACGGCGAGGTGGTGTACCGCAACGGCGCATTCTTGATCTAAGACTACTCCCCTTAAAACAACCGAACCTGCCCCATTGCGGGCAGGTTTTTCCTTTTGATACAGAGATGGGCAGAGGACTCCGGGCGCCTCAAAACTCCGGCAGGTGATGATCGAAACGCTCGGCAGGCAGACCGGTGAAGAGCGTCAGCACCTTTAACCAGGCGCGGCGCTCTTCCGCTGTCAGCGGCTCATCGCGGTATTCCCAGTTTTGCTTGCGGATGAACTCCAGCATCTCGGCGCGGTGTCTCTTGAGGCGCTCGAGAGTGTCTTCCAGCACGAAATCGGTGGCGCGTGCAAAACGATCCCCTGCCTCATCCATCCAGCCGCACAGATGCCCGAGACAAATCCCGTCCGACTGCAGATAGGCTTCCCGCAGGCGAGAATCGCGTTCCTCGAGCGCCTGCATCAAACTGGAGAGCACGTTCATCCCCGCCTGTCTCATCTGCTGGCAGATGGGACATTCCGGCGCAGAAGCCGTCTGCGCATGCCGAAACCACCCCTTCCACAGCGACGACCTGCGCCCCGCCCGCCGTTTGCGCAGGTCCTGCACCGCGCTTTCCGCCAGCGACTCGTAAATCAGGTTCACCCCCAGCGCCGGACCGCTGCGGGAAAGTTCCATCGCCACCAGCAGGCGGCTGTGGACAGGACAAAACCCGCCCGCCTCGCGCACCTGACGGCGCGTCTCCGGGTCATTGGTGTGCTCCCACAGCAGATGGTCCACCGCACTCAGCGCGGCTTCGTGCTCCAGTCGGCACACCGCACAGCCCGGCTTGCGCAGGGCTTCTTCCAACCGCACCAGCGTCAACGCAAACGGCATGAAGACTCCTTGAGAGGAATAAATCGAAACAAGTTTACCATGGCTAGATATGAACAGCGAGAAAGGTCATTTTTTGAATGGGTTTTCGTAAACCGTAATTGCAGGAGTCTGAAAAACAGGGATCCATTTTGTCTGGACTTCTTTCAGCATTTCTTGAGTTTCTGGAATAGCATATTGCCCCCAACTGCGAACAATCGTATCGACAATCCAGTATCTCGCTTGATGATAATCTGTTTCAAAACGTAATCGTTCCCTGGGAATTCCCAGCGGAAAATGAATGGTGCCCCCCTGGTTTACTGCGATAGAAATCTGGTAATCCGTTGAATTTGCATGAATCGCCCAGGCGATGGCGGGTGACGCAAGCACCAGATCATCCGTTGAAACATGGCGATTTACATACTCCGTAACCGCACGAAATTCATCCAGAGGAATCATCAGCGGATCAAAATCTGTTGAAAAACGTGTCGTTACTTGTTGATATAAAATAAACAAACTGCCCAAAAATGGGACTATGAAAACCAGAAGTAAACATACCGATAAAAAGGCTTTGATATAACTTATCCAGCCGCCTTTTAATCTATCCCCTAAAAAAGCATCATAAATTCCCCCTGCATAAGATACTATAAATTCTATTCCGCGCACAGATAAAACCCCCAAACCCATAAAAATGAGAGGGTAATAAGGCACAACGTAATAAAAACTTTGATGCCATATAGAAACACTTCTTAATAAAATCAAAAAAGGAACAAAGAAGGAGGAAAACGAAAAAATTGCTAACTTTTTATTGGGTAACAGCAAGAATCCAAACATTCCAAACAGGATAAAGGGGATTTTATGCAAGTTAATCGCATACCTTACCATTATTTCTCCCAATTGCATCAAAAAGGGAGCATTAATTCGCAAGGAAGTAAATTCCCAATCAAATAAAAACGAGTCCCCAAATGCCCTCCAGGATAAAAGGAAAAAGAGAAGTGAGGGTAAAGCCAGAACCAAGAAAACCCAACCACTTTTCTTCCAGTTCACTAACAAGGCTATCAATCCAATGAAAATCAGGCACCCAGCGTAAGCCAGTTCAACAAGCACCCCTAATGAACCTAAGAGCGCAGCCATTAGAAGCCACTTAAATTTTTGTGTCTGAATTGATTTCCATAGCAGCCAATAAACCAAAATGGTCAGAGGAGCAAGCAAATTGTACCCAAACCCCATTCTGGAAAATAACACGGCATTAGGATCAACAGCTAAGAGAAACGATGCGAGATAAGGTACCAGAGGAAATTCTTTTGAAAGGATATCTTGAAGGCAAAGAAACAATAGAATTACTGTTAATGTCCCAGCAAAGGCTGTAACCGCTCTTATTGTCCACAAATTTACAGGAAAAAACCTCGCAAGAATTTTTAAGAAATAAGGAAATACAGGCATACGACCCAGTAATAACAAACTTCCCTGTACTCCTAAATACTCAGAACGCCCTTCTATTAAGTTGTTGACCACATTTAAGATCGTGCCTTCATCGGAATAAATCCCTGGGTTACTTTCCAATCTGTAAAAACGGGTAAAAATGGCTATCCCAACAATCAGAAAAAACATGGAAATTTGTAGAACTCGTATAGCTTTTCTTGAAACCATTTCTTAATACTCCTAACTTTTAACATCTCTGTAGGCTCTGTTCGTAGATATTCTTTTTTGTACTTTGATGGCTTAACGTAAGATAATTCATTAAATAGATAAAGTGAGGATCTATTATTATAGGCAAGCCACATTATTTTTTTTAATTCGTTCATCTATAGGATACTTCTTGCCAATCTCTATTGTTAAGTTGCAAGAATCCAATAGAAATGATCTCTTACTCTAAGTCATATTCTTTCTACTCTCAATTTACTTACTTCTTTGTCATTTACTCCTTACGAAAACCATTAATTTACCATAATAATCATGTCGGAAATTGTCCTCATATATAAGATCATAATGCAATGCAAAATTTTGATCATGCAAGTATTCCGATAAAAACAAATCATATGCAACCAATATATCAAACGATTCGTTGTAAAGAATTTTTTTAGGAATTTTATGTGGATATTCAAAGAGATAGTCATCGCTTTGATAGTACTTAATAGACTCCGGAGACACCAACCCAACAAGATCAAAAATTTTCCCCCGATAAAAGTATCCAAGTGAACCTATCTCCACACTTGCCACAGTTAAGTTTTGACCAAAGGTTTTATTCAGGAAATATGCAATTGATTTATATTTTTCTTCTCTATGAAAAATTTCTCTTTTAGTTGAGTATATATAAGAGTAATTATTAAATGCTTGAATAAACACAAAAATTACAACAACAACACAATGAATAAACTTTAGGATTGTTTGGTATTTCTTGAACTTAATTGGTTCTATTCGTTCCCATAAAAAGTGAATTGCATAAGGTAAAACAAAAGTTGAACAAAACACAAACGGGACAATATACCATGGAAAAAGGAAACGATTGGTATATGAATAAACTAAACCCAAAATCGATATCCATGCAATAAAAATAATAAAATCAGGATTCTTTCTAAGTAAACTTAGAACTCCAATAAAAAACAAAAATGAGAAAAAAAACAATGTAAATACAGGCATATCGCCTTTATATAAGCTAAAGGTATCTGCTAACGTCTGAAAAATTATCTTAAGGTTATGAAATGGGTCAAGATACTTTGGATAAATCGCCGATTTAGCAATAACAGAATGCGGCACCAATTCTTTATAAACCTTCCATTGATACACTAATGATATCGTTAGAGGCAAAAGCACAAACATCCATTCATAAATATTCAAAGGCTTTTTTTGATAGTATCTGTATAATAAGTAAACAAGAATGAAAACAATCGATTCCGGTCTAATAATCGCTATAAATCCCGTTATTATCGATGAAAGCAAATAATATCCAAATATATAAAATCCCAAAGCCGATAATAAAGAAACAAGTAGCAAGGAGGTTTCCATGCCAGAAAGACTGTTGGCAAGTAAAATCGGGTTACTAACAAAAAGGAATATTCCATACCAATGAAACTTATTTCCAAGGTATTTTTTTGAAAAAATATAAATCCAAATAATAATAATAGATTGACTGGCATAGCTAATGATTAAGCTACTAACAGGTGCAGAACGAGTTATCACACTAACAGGAATTAGAAGCACCGTGTAAGCAAGGCTGGTAGTTCCAAGTATATATTGCCCCGGATTAAAAACCAATCCGTTCCCATTTATGCTATTCTCAACATAACGAAAGTAAATATAAGCATCGTCAATGAACAATGGTCCTAAAAATAATTTGATAAGCGAATAAACTACAATTGTAGTAAAGAGCAAAATAATATCCTTTTCTTGAATTATTAATCGGAGAGGCTTATTTTCCATAAAAATCATTGAAATGGGCATGATATTTTTACTATGAAACACTCAACTTAGGTTACTGAAAAGACTTTGAGAAATCCATTAAGCGATAGTTTAATTGTTTTGCTTATTGATGTCTACAATTTTTAGTAAATCTACATGGCTTTTTGAAAATTTGGAAAGGAAGACGAAGAGAACAATAACCAGACTGAACTTCTATCAAACTATCTCCGAGCCTGATCATCAACGTGAAAGTAAATCAGTTTGATTAAAATCAATACACGTTAACATAACTCCTCTTTAGTTTAGAATTGGTTTGGATGTGACTGTTCCATATTGCGTATACTTTTAATTTACCAGTTAGCTGAAACTCATCAGCAATCTTATCAAATCTTTATGGGCTTGTCCGGCGCAAACAACCGCTCTATATCCTTTAAACACCAACATGCTGTTGTTCAACCTCATAATATACTCGTCACTCGCTTATTTGATTTGTGGATCCCAATAAACATTTTGTTATTTATTGTGGATGTCCACAGGTTCATTATTGTTAATACACACACAATAACCACTCGAATTCGAATTCATCCAGGATTCCTTGGAACCCTCTGAGTGGTAACAGTCTCTGAAAATGCTTATCCTTGCTTCGGTATAGTTTTCCTCGTCCAACAGGTGACCTGAATCGTGGTCTCTTTTCTCTACAATTCTTGACTCTACAGACGCTTACCATCAGTAACCTCAGGCGAAAATTCTTTATCACATATCTTACACGAGACACTTATGTCTTGAGAGAAAGAAAACAGACTACCCGAATTAAAAATTTAACATTTTTCGTTGATCAATTACCAGGGTTGTAACGTGTTATATTTCGCAGATTCCTCCTTGGTGTTTCGGTTGTTAGTTCATCCAAATACACCGTAAAGAACTTTTTTTGTTTATTTGCCAAGCGACTTTGAGAAAACTACCTCTGAGGCTCCTCCCTTATTATCTCAAATGTATTGCGGTTTCGCTTTCCATTGACCTTTTTTATCCATAATCCGCTATAATCACTTCAGTATGCACTCTCTCCCAACCGCCATCCCCGACGTGTGGATTCTCGAACCGCGGGTGTTTCGCGACGAGCGTGGCTTCTTCATGGAGGTCTTCCACGAGGAAAGGTTTGCCGCGCTGGGCTTACCCACCCGCTTCGTTCAGGACAACCACTCCGCTTCGCGGCACGGCGTCCTGCGCGGACTGCATTACCAGATCCATCAGGCGCAGGGCAAACTGGTACGGGTGATCATCGGCGAGGTGTTCGACGTGGCGGTGGACCTGCGCCGCTCTTCCCCCACCTTCGGGCAGTGGGTGGGCGAGGTGCTCACCGCCGACACCCCCCGCATGATGTGGATTCCCCCCGGATTCGCCCACGGCTTTCTGGTGCTGAGCGACTGGGCAGAGGTGCTCTACAAAACCACCGACTTCTATGCCCCACAGTGGGAGCGCACCCTGCTGTGGAACGACCCCGCCATTGGCATCCGCTGGCTGCTCTCCCCGGGAGAAGAGCCTCACCTCTCCGAAAAAGACCGCCACGGTCTGCCGCTGGCACAGTGCGAAACCTATCCATAATCTTCTGTCCCACCTCTGTGGGACGCCTCTTTTCAGGGAGGATGTATGCCTCGTTCCCTACTGGTTACCGGCGGTGCCGGGTTTATCGGTTCCAACTTCGTCCGCTATCTGCTCGCCCATGAGCCCACCGTCCACATCATCAATCTCGACCTGCTGACCTATGCGGGTAGTCTGGAAAACCTGAAGGACCTGCCCGACCCCGCCCGTCACACTTTTGTTCAGGGCGATATCTGCGACCGCGCTCTGGTAGATGACCTCTTCCGCCGCTACCAGATCGACACCGTGGTGCACTTTGCCGCCGAGTCGCACGTAGATCGCTCCATCCTCGGTCCGGCGCAGTTCATCCAGACCAACATCGTCGGCACCTTCACCCTGCTGGAAGCCGCCCGCCAGGCATGGCTCACAGAGGGCATCGTCCCGCGCGAAAAAGCCCGCTTCCACCACGTCTCCACCGACGAGGTCTTTGGCTCGCTGGAGCCGAATGACCCGCCTTTTACCGAAACCACCCCCTACAACCCGCGTTCGCCCTACTCGGCGTCCAAAGCATCCAGCGATCATCTCGTGCGGGCATACCACCACACCTACGGCTTGCCGGTCAGCATCACCAACTGCTCCAACAACTACGGACCCTATCAGTTTCCCGAAAAACTCATCCCCCTGATGATCTTCAACGCCCTCAACGGCAAACCCCTGCCCGTCTATGGCGATGGTCAGCAGGTGCGCGACTGGCTCTACGTGGAAGATCACTGCGAAGCCATCTGGAAAGTGGTCACCGCAGGCGCTTTGGGCGAGACCTACAACATCGGCGGCGGCAACAACCCCACCAACCTGCAGGTAGTGCACACCCTGTGTGAGATTCTGGACGAACTGCTCCCCAACTCCCCCCATGCGCCTCACCGCCAACTCATTCAGTTCGTCGCCGACCGCCCCGGACACGACCGCCGCTATGCCATGGACATCCGCAAGATCCAGACCCAACTGGGCTGGAGCCCGCGCGAAACCCTCGCCAGTGGATTGCGCAAGACCGTGCAGTGGTATCTCGACCACCCCGACTGGATTGAAGCCATCCGCCAGCGCTCAGATTTGAGCGGTTGGATGGAAAAGAACTACGCCCGCAGAGGAGGCACCCCATGAAAGGCATCATTCTGGCTGGCGGCAAAGGCACCCGCCTCTACCCCCTGACGCTGTCCATCAGCAAGCAAATTCTGCCGGTGTACAACAAACCGATGATTTACTACCCCCTCTCCATCCTCATGTTCGCCCGCATCCGCGAGATTCTGGTCATCAGTACCCCCGACGACCTGCCCGCCTTCCAGCGCCTGCTGGGAGACGGCTCGCAGTGGGGATTGTCCTTCTCCTATGCCGAACAGCCCAAGCCCAACGGGCTGGCAGAAGCCTTCCTCATCGGGCGGGACTTTCTGGCAGGCGATACCGCCTCCCTCATTCTGGGCGATAACATCTTCTACGGGCACGGTTTGCCCGAGCAGGTACAGCGCGCCGCCAGCCTCACCCGCGGCGCGGTGATCTTTGCCTATCCGGTGCGCGACCCCGAACGCTACGGCGTGGTGGAGTTTGACGGCAACGGCAGGGCGGTCAGCATCGAGGAAAAGCCCAAACAACCCCGCTCGCGCTACGCGGTGCCCGGCATGTACTTCTACGATGAACGGGTGTGCGACTTTGCCGCCGCGCTCAAACCCTCGCCGCGCGGTGAACTGGAAATCACCGACCTCAACCGCCTCTATCTGGAGCGGGGCGAACTGCAGGTGGAACTGCTGGGACGCGGCATTGCCTGGCTGGATGCCGGCACACACGAATCGCTCATGCAAGCCTCAAACTTCGTGCAGGCAGTGGAAGACCGTCAGGGATTGATGATCGCCTGCCCGGAGGAAATCGCCTGGCGCATGGGCTTCATTGACGACCAGCAACTGCTGGCGCAGGCAAAACGCTACGGACAGAACGAATACGGCACCTATCTCCTGCGCCTGCTGGAGGAGAAACGCTGATGCGCATCCTCTTGCTGGGACACGGCGGACAGGTGGGCTGGGAGTGCCGCCGCACGCTGGCACCGCTGGGCGAGATGCTCACTGCCGACTATCCCGAGGTGGATTTTACCCAACCGGAGCGCCTGCCGGCGCTGGTGGAGCGCCTGCGCCCGCAGATCATCCTCAACGCCGCCGCCTACACCGCCGTAGACCGCGCCGAAAGCGAGCCAGAGGTGGCGCGGCGCGTCAACGCACTGGCGCCTGGCGTGCTGGCAGAATCTGCCCGACAGGTGGGAGCCGCCTTCGTGCACATCTCCACCGATTACGTCTTCGACGGGAGCAAAGGCGCGCCTTACACCGAGGAAGACCCTCCTCATCCCCTCAGCGTGTACGGACAGACCAAGTGGGAGGGCGAGCAAGCCGTCCAGCAGGCAGGCGGAGCGTACCTCATCTTGCGCACCTCGTGGGTGTACAGTCTGCGGCGGGAGAGTTTTGTCCACAAGGTGCTGGAGTGGGCGCGCCAGAAAGAGACCCTGCGAGTGGTGGAAGATCAGGTTGCCGGTCCCACCTGGGCGCGTATGCTGGCGCAGGCGATCAGCGCCGTGCTGGCGCAAGCCCTTGCCAGCGGAGATGCCCCGGCATGGCTGAAGGAGCGCAGTGGCTTGTATCATCTGGCGGGAAAAGGCTGGTGCTCGCGCTACCAGTGGGCGTGCGAAATTCTGCGCCTCGACCCGCGCCGCGAAGAACAGCGCGCCCGCGAAATCCTGCCCGCCCGCACGGCAGAATTCCCTGCCCCTGCGGAACGTCCGCTCTTTTCGGCGCTGGAGATCGGCAAATTCGAACGCACCTTTGGGCTTACCCTTCCCCCCTGGTCTCAGGCGCTGGAGATGGCGATGGAGGGAGAGATGGGATGAGGGCATCCGGAAATGCCGCCAGCCCCAACCCCACGAAGGTGAAGGCATACGGCAAAAGCATGCGGATTTCCAGCCATACCCCCCACACCAGAATCAACGGCAGGTGAACCACCAGCACCCACGCCGCCCGCTGAAGGAACAGCGGTGCGCGGCGGTAGCCCAATCCTGCCAGAAGCCAGAATCCCCCCAGAAAGAGCGTCCAGTTCACAACCGCCTTAAACACATGCGCGGGCTGGATGTTGAACTGCCAGATGTGCGCCAGTGTTCCCACAGGTTCCGTCGCTGGACGGAGCCAGCGCAGCCCCAGAAAAACCCCACCCCACAACAGCGTGTAGAGCGCCAGCCATCCGGCAACCTTCCAGTGCCACTTCTTCAAAGGCAGGAGCCGTTGCCCCATCAGCACCGTCAGGGCAAAGGCGGGTAAAATCATCACCCCGGTTTCACGGTTGAGCGAAGCCAGCAGCACCACCAGCCCCAGCCAGCCCCAGCGCCGTTGCGCCATGAGCAGAAGCGCCAGCGTGTAGAAGAGCGCTTCCCAGAACGACCATGGCTGGAAATAATGATCGTAGAAGGTCAGCGGCGTCACCGCCGCCACGAACAGCGTCCCGATGAGCGCATACTCGCGGCGGAACCACACTCTCAACAGGGCAAATCCCGCCCACAACCACAGCAATAGCGCCCCAACGTTGAGCGCAATGTAAGACAGGGCAAATGCCCGGAAGTCAGGGAAAAACAGCCGTTCCACCCGGAAAATCCCCTCGGCGAGGAAGGGCACCAGCACGCGGTACTGATAAGGTGAAGGCGCACTTCCTTCCAGAATCTGCCGGTGCAGGATCAGACGCGCCTCCAGCATGGGTTTTTCGATATTGTGGAAGTAAATGTACGCCAGCGTCAGCGCCAGCCAGAGAAGCACACACCCCACCGCAAAGGCAAACGAACGACTCTTCATCTCACTGCCCTCCCAACAGGTCTATGCGGGTCAGCGCCACCCCCTCCGGATACGCCTTCAGCCGCTCGGCAATGACCTCCAGCGGCGCATTGTCCACCGTCACCAACTCGGCGATGAAGTAGTGATCAACCCCCAACCCCCGCAGGTGATCTTCCCATGCGCTTTGCCGGGCATCTCCGGGCAGGAAAGAAACCACTTTGCCGCTCAGGTACAGGTCCGGCACATCCATCACATAGCCCTGCCACGGCACCACCACCGGCGCATCCAGCCCAAGGATGAACTCCCGACCGGCGGCGTAGTACTGCGTCAGGGTGCGCGCCGTCACCCACCCGCGCAGGGAGATGGTCAGCCCTACCAGACAGGCAAACACTAGCAATCCGGTATGCAGGCGCAGGGTGAGATTCGACGAAGCGGATGAACGACGCCCGTGCAGATCCACCAGAACCGCGGAAAGGAAAAGCGGATAAAACGAAAGCAGGTAGCGCGGTCCCCACTGCAAACCACCTGCCCCGACCCACGCCCGCCAGAGGTACACCGCCGCGTACACCCCCGTTGCCGCCACCAGCGCCCCCATGAAGAAGGGCTGTTCCTTCCACATCCGCCGGTTGAGCACGGCATACACCACAAACAGCACCTGCGGAGCGGCAAGCACGAAGCCGTGCACCGCCTGATACCATGAAGGTTGAAACGCCACCCAGGCACATACCCCAATGACCACCCCCAACGCGCTCAGCGAGAGCCAGCGCAGACGGGGGAAAAATGCCAGCGCCACCCCCACCAGCAGGGAGAGGCTTGCCGTCCACAGCGCCCAGCGAGGAAAGATGAAGCCATCTACCCGGGGCGGGTTGAACAAAGCGTATGCCAGCAGTTTCAACCCCGCTTTTTGCCAGCCGGAGAGGGCTTCGGCTTCCACCAGTTTACCAAAGGTGGGTCCAAAGGGGTTGCCCGCCGTCCACTGATTCAGCGCCATCCAGGGCACGGAAACCACCAGCGCACTGATAGCGGTGACCAGCCCCAGGCGGGGACGGCGCACCAGAAGCACCAGCCCAAAACCGATGAGCAGGAAAGCGGCATCCGGGCGGAAGAACACCGCCAGCGAACCGCTGATGCCCGCCAGCACGGCAGAGCGGATGCGCCCACGCTCATCGGCATCCAGCATGCCCAGCAGAGCGCCCAGCACCCCGGCAGTGCTGAGGGTGTGCTCCCAAAACCGCGTGGCGTAAAATGCCACCGGCGTTGCCAGCCCGGTCAAAACCAGCGCAACCATCCCCCATGTCTCCGATTGGGTCAGGCGCCGCACCAGGACACCGGTCAGCCCCGCCGAAATCGCCCCGGCGAGGGCAGGCAGGAGAAACAGCCCCAGCCAGCCAAAAATCCGGTAAAAGGGCAATGAAACCAGCGGCAGGGCAATGGGCCACCAGGAATGCAGTTCATCCCCCCGCTGGATGAAGTAATACAAAGGCACCCACTGAAGACCGGGATCGAGAGCCCGGGCAGGATAGAGCAGAGGCGTATCCACCCTGCCCGTTTGAAGTATGGACTGCAGATAAAGGTATTTTCCCCCTTCATCCAGCGACCAGAAAATCTGCCGCGGGGACAGAAATACCCAAACCAAGGTTATTGTAAAAAAAGATAAAGAACCTAAAAATATCTTAGATCCAGAGAAAAAAGGATTATGATATCTTTTCATCCTATTCTTTTGCTTCCAAGCGTTTTATTTCTTAATACTTCAAGTAACGGTTGTAATACCCTCTCCCATTCAGATTCCTTAAGCAATTTTTTTACCTCTTCTGTCTCGATAATTGCAACTGATTGTTCAATCGCCTTATCTATCTGGGAAGCAAATTCTTCTGCTGTTCCACCTACCAGCACCCCCGGAACTTCTAATATCTCTTGGAATGGAGTGGAAACAACAGGGATTTTCATCGAAAGATACTCGAATGCTTTCAAAGGACGAACTGAATTTGTAACCCCATTCACTTTGAAAGGAATAATTCCCACATCAAACCAAGCAAGATACTCCGGAAGTTTATCGTATGGTTGAGTTTCAATATGATAGATGTTAGCCTGATTATCAATAACCTCTTTTATTTTTTCATCACTGATCGGGCCAATTAAGACAAAAGTGTATTCAGGGCGGAGTCGAGCAACTTGCTCCACAAGACTTGCATCAAACCAAGTCGCAAGCGCACCATGATAGCCTACAACGGGACCATGTTTTAAGTTCGCTATAGGTGGCTCATTCCTCACCCGTAAACTAAAATGTTTAGAATCAACACCATTTGGGATATAAATAATGTCAGAGCGAACATCTCGAAACTGATTTAATAATGCTTTGGATGACGTGATGACAATATCTGCTCTCTCCAAAAGTTTTCTTTGGTACTCGCGTGCCCGCTGTCCTACCTCTGCGGAAATATTATCAAAAATCGCTACATCATCCAAAATATCATAAATCACGAAGGGATCTTCATATTTTTCAATTTCCTCATATGCAAACGGATAATAAATCCACAAAATTGGCTCCCTCTCTTTAATGGTAAGTGACATCTTCAACGGAACGACATAAAGATGGGGAATGGGATTAAGAAATTCGTCTTCAGGATCGATCCAGAGAACTTCATATCCCTGCTTAGCCAGTTGGGTTGCCAGATGATGTGGGCGCTGCACCATATTTCTCCAGGAGATACCCGTATAAGGGAATATGACAAGCTTTGAAGGCGAGATGGGTTCTCGGAGAGGGATTAGAGAAAGGATCTCCTTTCGCCAGCGCTCTCGCCAATGTTCAATTCCAAAGGTTTCGGCGACCCGGCGTCCATTCTTGCCCATTTCATCTCGAATATCTTTGTGTTCAATCAAATATTCAATGGCATTCCTCAAGGAATCAGAATTGGGTTGGATCAGTAAACCATTAAAACCATCTATAATCAGGTCAGGTAAACCACCTACATACGTCGCAATTACACATTTACCGCATGCCATTGCTTCCAAACAAGAAAGCGAGGTTCCTTCGCTGTGCAAGGTAGGGATTAATACAATATCAGCGTGCTGATATGCTTCCATCATCCTCTCGGGAGGGAGAGCATACCACTTGACCCTACCAGGATAGGTTTCAAACCACTCTTGCACTTTCCGCTGCTCTTCGGAATCCGCCTGCCCTACAAATTCAAAAACCACTTGGGAATATTTTTCCAGAACTTCAGGCAGACAATCGGCAACTAACCAAAAACCACGTGGTGAATACAATCTACGCGGATAAAGAATAGTAATAGTTTCGCTTGAATATTCCACCGGTTTGAATGCATCAAGATCCACAAAATTAGGAATGTAAACAGCACGATGCCCCAATTCCATGTTGATAGTGCGAATCCAGTTGATAGTGGTAGTATCAACGGATATTAGTCGACTTATTCCACGAATTGAAGGAAGTAATGACTTAAAACGAAACTCAAAAAATTTTTCAGTCAGAGAAGTATCCCAATAAATACCATGGCTGATGCCAATGGAAGGTATTTTTAGATTAGGAGTATACAAGGAAAAGGGAGAATAGATAATCAATTCAGCATTAGGCTTAAAAATTTCCAATACCTGTAGTAAAAAAGCAGGATTCAGTAAATCTATTTGGATATCCAAACCGACAACCCAAACTCCTTGATAATAAGCAAGCCAATTTTGAGATCCACCTTGTACAATTATCGGCTCATATCCTAATTCTCGGATTAATCGAGCCAGTTCGATCAGGTAACGTTCTGCTCCCCCTAAAAAAATTTCTTTTCCGTCAAAGTTCAAAAACTTATGGGTAACCAGCAAAACTCGATTAGAGTATGGGGCTTGTAGAAAGGTGGCAATAAAATGATTAGCGGCAGATTGTTTCAATAGTTTAATATATTTCTTTTTATGGAGTATACGTTGAATTTTTCGTTTACCACGAGCTGCCCAATGACGAAACCAAATAAATCGGGCTCTTATCATTCTTAAGATTTCAAACCCAACCCAGGTGCGATTTCGCTGGTACCATTGTTTTATTACAATCCAAACTTTCATACTTTTAAGTCTCCAAATTAATGAGGATTTGAACTGGAGGAAGAACAAGAGAAAATATGGATTTCTTTGAGATAACCTTCAATATTTGGGTATTTTCAATGTAATCGCAATACTCCGGTATTGCGCCATCACGGTTTTCCACATTCATCACCAGCGCGTAATCGCCGGGGGCGAGGATATTCTGAAAGCGGAAGGTAACCTCCACCGCCTGACCGGCTTTCAATTCGGGGAACGCCAGTCCTTCATCGTAGGTGGTGGCGGTGATGATGTCCAGCCCTTTCAGGTTGCGCAGGTTGATGCCCGCTCCGTATGCCGTTTGGGGCAGTGCTTCCAGCGCCCGAATGCGCAGAGAAATCTCCACCGGCTCGCCGTATTCCAGCGTGAAGGTGTTCCCCGCAGAAGACCGCACCCGATAGGCTTCGATGCGCGCCCGTCCGTTCCCCCAGCGGACTAAATCCGGGCGCCCTTCGATGGGCACCCAGCCCTGCACTTCCCCTGCCGGAGCCCATTCTACGGGTGACGGGGCTTCTTGCTGAGCCTGCGCCTCCCACAGCATCTGAATGTACTGCGAAGTGACCTCCATGGGCGATCCCAGCATGCGCATCTCGCCGTGCGAAAGCCACATGGCGCGGTCGCAGAGCATGCGCACGGTCTGCACATCGTGCGTCACCAGTACAATGGCGGTGCCCTGTTCGTGCAGATCGCGCATGCGGTTCATGCACTTCATCACAAAACCGGCGTCGCCAACTGCCAGGGCTTCATCCACAATCAAAATTTCCGGATCCACGCAGGTGGCAATGGAAAACGCCAGCCGTACGTACATGCCCGAAGAGTACAGTTTGACCGGCTGATCAATAAAGTCCTCGATGCCGGAAAACGCCACGATTTCATCGAACCGACGGCGCATTTCCTGCTCGGAAATCCCCAGCGTCACCCCGCTGAGGTACACGTTCTCCCTGCCGGTAAATTCGGGGTGAAAGCCCGCTCCCAGTTCCAGCAGGGCGGTCAGCCGCCCGCGCCGCTCGATGCGCCCCGTTGTCGGCGCCAGCGTGCCCGCCATGATCTGCAAAAGCGTGCTTTTTCCGCTCCCATTGACGCCGATCACCCCCAGCGTCTCCCCGCGATGCACCGACAGGTCAATGCCGCGCAGCGCCCAAAAGGAACGCGCGTACTCCTTACCGGTCACAGGGGTCAAAAACAGCGTTTTCAACCGCTCGATTTGACGGTTGTACAGGCGGTACGCCTTGGAAATGTTTTCCAGATACAGCACTTCGTCGGATCTCATAGATAATCCGGAAAAGCATGTTTGGTGCGGGAAAACCACACGTAACCCACCATCCAGAACAGCAAACTCATCCCACCCGCCCAGGCAATTTGCTCCAGCGTGGGGGGCAGTCCTTCCATTAAAACCCGTCGGTACATGCCCACGATCTGCGCCATGGGATTCAGCGTGACCAGAAAACGCAGTCTTTCGGGAATGAGCGTCTCGGGGTAGAAAATGGGGGTGATGAACATCAGCAGCAGGGTGAGTAAGCCGGTGGCTTGCCGGAAATCCGGGATGAACACCGAAAGCGAAGCCAGCAGCCACGAAAGACCGGTTTGAAGCATGAACTGCACCAGCAGGAAGAACGGCAAGAGCAGTACCCATGCGCTCAACCCGCCCCCCACCACCAGCACCAGAATCAACAGCAGCGCCAGCCCGATGAGTTGTTGAATCATGGTCACCAGCGTCAGGTTGACCGGCAGAACCTCCAGCGGGAACACCACCTTCTTGACCAGATTGGGGCTGAGGCGCATCAGCGCACAGGAAGCGTTCACCCCTTCAGAAAAAGCATTCCACGGCACCAGCCCGCACAGCAGGTACACGGCAAACACCACAGGCGAATCGGTTGACCCAAAGCGCACCTTGAGAAAAGAAGAAAACACCAGCGTGTACGCCAGCATCATCAGCAGAGGTTGAGCCACCGCCCAGAGAATGCCGAAGATGGAGCCGCGATAGCGCGCCCGAAAATCCCGCCAGGTCAAAATGCGGATGGCGTCACGGTACCGGATCAACATCCCCACGGTCGCAGGAAAGTTGATCCAATCCAGCCAGCGTTTGCCCGACGTTTTCAACGGCTTTTCTTCCATCATCTGGTTCACCCACGCTCTGACGGGATTATACCATCCCTCCCCGGGCTTCATGGCGCGGCAGTGCCGCCAGAATCTGGCTCGCCCGGGCGCGCCAGTCGTTTGCCTGCGCCACCCCCCGCAGCTGTTCGAGGAAAGAAGCGTCCTTTGCCATCGCCAGCGCCCGGTCGAGTTGAGCGCTCCACGCCTGCGGAGAATCGGCTGGAAACACAAACGGCACGCCCAAACTTTCTTCCATGGGAGTCAGCACCACCGGCTTTCCAGCCGCCATTGCCTCGAACAGTTTCAGCGGCGAGGTGGCATGCGTAATCGGAGTGAGACGAAAGGGAATCATGACCGCGTCGAAGCCGTGCAGGTAGGCGGGCAAACTTTCATAGGGACGGGCATCCAGCCGGCGCACATTTGGCAGGGTTTGCCACCCGCGTTTCGTCGAACGGGAGTGCAACTCTGGACCGATCACCACGAAAGACAGGTCGGTCCGCAGACGGGCAACCGCCTCCAGCAGTTCGTCGTCGAACCACTCTGCCAGCGCCCCGATGTACCCGATGATGGGTTTGCCCTCTCTGCGCAGGTCTTCAATTTCAGGCGCCAGGCGCTCGGGCGCTTGCGAGAAGAACGCCACGTCCGCCCCGTTCGGGCAGAGAAGGAGATCCGCACGCTCGGCGCGGAACGCCTCCTCCAGCCGCCGCGCCGTGACCAGCACCACCGCCGCGCGGACCATGCGCTCCCGGTGCTGATGCGCCAGCAGGCAGGGATGCACCCCCCGGAAGGTGGAAAAATCGTCCACAATGTCGTAGATCAGGCGGGGGTTCTGCAGGGCAAATGCCGGAGAATAACTCCACGGCAAGAGGTACAACACAGGAGCCTCCAGCCCTGCAAGCGCCTGCGGCGGTGCACAGCACAACAGCAGGTTTGCCTCCAGTTCCCGAATTTCAGGCGCTCCCTGCCATGCCCAGTCCGGCTCCAGATAGATGACTTTTTCGCCCAGCCCCGCCAGCGCCCGCGCCAACTGCTGAGGACGCTGAAAGAGTTGTTTTTGCCACGAAAGCCCCGGAGCGAAGATCCACACCCGCCCTCTGCCAGCCCATTCCACCAGTTGATGCCGCATCTGCCGCATCTGCCGGGCAAACCGCACCGCCTGCCGGGTTTGCCTGATGCGCCACCATCCCGTTTTGATCCGCACCAGGAGCGGGCAGAGCCATGGATTTTCCGCCCCATGAGAGCCTGCGCTCATCCCCTCTCCCCCTCCATCACCGCCAGAATGTTGCGGTGAGCGGTGGACTGGTCGAAGCGTTGCAGGGCAATCTGACGCGACATCGCGCCCATTTGGCGGCGCAGGGCTTGCGAGCGCAGCAGGTCTTCCAGCCGATTCGCCAGCGCCTCCACGTCCCGCGCCGGCACGATAAAACCGTTCACCCCATCCTCCACCGCCACCCGACAGCCCGGCAGGTCGGTTGCCACAATCGGCAGACCGCAGGCGGCGGCTTCCATGAGAGACATAGGCATCCCCTCTCCATAATAAGACGGAAAGACGAACACATCCGCCTGCGCATAGACTTCCTCCATGCGCGGCTGAAAGCCCCACCACTCCGCCAGCCCGGCATCCACCCACGCCTGCACGGTCTCCCGCTCCAGCGAAACCGGGTTGCCCATATCCACATCTCCCGCCAGCGCCAGACGGAAAGCCACCCCACGCTCACGCAGGATCCTGCCCGCCTCGACCAGTTCTTCCAGCCCTTTCTCACGCAGGAAGCGTCCGGCGAACAGCGCCAGCGGCACCTCGCTGGTATGCGCTGTGGGATGAAAACGCTCTAAATCCACCCCTAAACCGGTCAGCAAGTGTCCCTGCTTGGGATGAAGCAACCTCTGCCGGAGAAAATAATTCAGATCTAACTCGTTCTCAAAAAGCACCTGCTGACGCGGAGAGCGCAGGATCAGCCGGTACAGCGCCAGCGTCAGCGGACGTAGCAGGCGCGCCTTGAATTCATCCGAAACCAGCACATACCCCCTGCCGGTAATGTTGCTCACCACCCGCGGCACGCCCGTGATTTGCGCCGCCACCCCCCCATACAGCACCGGCTTGATCGTCATGGGATTGACCACATCGGGACGCTCCCGCCGGAACAGGCGCACCAGTTCCCACAGCGCCTTCAGTTCCTTCCACGGCGCCAGCGACTGCCTGCCCACCTCCCAGCGCACCCAGCGGAAGCCATCCGCCTTCAGAGCAGAGACAAACTGCCCCTCCGGCGAGACCAGCACCACCTCATGCCCTTCCCGGCGCAGAAAGCGCGCAAAGTTCAGGCGGTAGTTGTACAGAAACCAGTCGGTGTTGGCAATCAGCAGGATTTTCATGCCCCGTTCAATTCCCGATACAGGTTGACCAGTCGCGACTCCATCACCTTCCAGCCAAAGCGGGAATCGTACGCCCGGCGGGCGGCTTCCCCCATGCGGGCGCGCAGAGAGGCATCCCCGGCAAGCCGTGTCAGGGCTTCATCCAGCGCCTCCAGATCCCCATAGGGAATGGCAATGCCCATGCCCTCTTCCTCCGCAATCCGATCCACGTTCGTCCCTTGTGCCGCCACAATGGGTTTGCCCAGCATCATGGCTTCGAACAACTTGTTCGGGCTGGCATAGCGGTTGTTGATGACCCCCGGATCGTAGAGGGCAAACAGCACATCCGCCTGTTGAGAAAGTTCCAGCGCCCGCCGGTAGGGAATCCGTCCGTGCCAGGTGGCGTTGGGCACAGTCCGCAGGCTCTCCAGAATGATCTCCTCGTCCCCGCCAAACCCCGCCATCTCCAGCCTCCACTGCGGATGCCGGCGCACCACCTCGATGACCTCCAGCAGCATGCGCTCCACGTGCATCAACCCCACATAACTCAGGCGCAGAACACCCTCCGGCGAGGGCTGAAAGGCGGGTAGCAGCGCCCGCTCGTCCTCCGGACTGTTGTAAATCACCTCCAGACGGCGCGGATGCGACCCGGCGATCTGCTCGCGGCGAACGTCATCGCACAGAATCACCGCATCCGCCTGATCGATGGCGCGCAGGTCACGGCGGCGAATCCACGACTTGATCCATCCCGGCGTGCGCCGCAGGTGATCGGCGTAAAAGTCGAAGATATCGTACACCACCCGCTTGCCGTACAGGCGTCCCACCCACAGCGCCGGCAGGATGGTATCGAAATCGCAGGCATGCAGGATATCGTACTCGCGGGCATGCCGCATCAACCACGCGCTCAGCGCCACCTGCCAGCGGATCAGGTTGGGTAAATTCAGAATCCCCGAAGCATAACGGGCGCGAATCGGCACGCGGTAAATGAAAAATCCCTCCCGCTGTTCCACCCGCGGCTGGCTGGCGGTGCGATCCCACGCCAGCACGTCCACGCTGTAGCCAGCCCGCACCAGCGCCCGCGCCTCCTTCTCCACCCGCGGATCGGGCGCAATCGGGTTGGAACGGCAAAAAAGCACTTTCCCAAAACTCATGAGGTTATTATACCAACCAAAACGGCATGAACCTTGCATGGCATTTTGAAAACGAAGATACAATCAACGTGGAGGTTGTTGCTGTGCACAGGGTCATTGTCTTGGTTACGCTCATACTCTTCCTCACGGCTTGCAGTGGGATTCCCCTCCCCGGGAACACGGATCAGCCTGCTCCCCCCAGTGTCCCGCCTGTGCATACGCCCACAAACACCCCTCAGACGGTGCGCACCCTGCCCCCGCTGGTTACCCCCACCCAGCCGCAAAGCCCCGAGGCGCCCACGCCCGAACCCACATCCGAACCCGCCGCCCCCGCCCCCAGCCCCACCCCTGCCTTTGTCCTTCAGGCGGGATCGCCCGCCTACCTGCCTGCCTTCACCCACCCCGAAGCCGGTTGCGCATGGGTGGGCATTGCCGGTCAGGTCTTTGATTCCTCGGGAATGCCCGTCGAGAACACCGTGGTGGTGGTCAAAGGGCTTTTCAACGGCAAACCCGTGGATGCGCTTGCCCTCAGCGGGCTGGCAAAAGGGTACGGCTCCGGCGGCTATGAGATTCAGGTCGGCACGGCATCCGCCACCACCAGCGAAGCCCTCACCATCCAGTTGCTCAACGACAAATTCGAACCCCTCTCGCCGGTTTACCCCATCCAGACCTTTGATGACTGTCAGAAGAACCTGATTCTCATCAACTTCCAGTCCACCGCCAGCCAGTTCTGGCTGTACCTGCCCGCCATCCTCAACGAATCGCCCGAATCTCCCTGACGCCTGCGGGTATAATATCCCCATGCCTGAAACCTCAGCCGAACTCTCCCTGCGCCGCGAAGGTGAACGCCTGCTCCGGCGCTGGTGGATGTTGATTGGGTGCGCCTTTCTGGGCGCGCTGATCGCATACCTGTACAGCCTGCGCGCCGCCACCGAGTACGAAGTCTCTTTCAGCGTGCTCACCGGCATCGACCAGACCACCGCGGGCGAACTGACCCAATATGAGGAAGATGTCATGTTCGAGGCGGTGGGCTACATCCTGTACTCCCCCGACACGCTGACGCAAATCGCCGCGCTGGCGCAGGAACAGGGCATTGCCCTCACCCCCGCCGACCTGCGCGATTCGTCCAGCGTGGAGCGCCGTCTCAACGAGTGGCGCGTGCGCCTGCACCGCCCCAACCCGCAGGAAGCCGAAACCCTCGGCAACCTGTGGATGCAGTGGGCATGGGACGAACTGCGCCGCGCCTATGCCCATGCCCTCACCGCCGACGGACTGCGCCGCTACGCCGAGAGCCTCACCGCCTGCCTTGCCCGCGCCGTCACCACCGAACCCACCTACGGACTGTGTGGATTTGACCGCCTGCCCGACCTGCAGGCAGAACTGGCTCAAACCAGTCAGCGCCTGCTGGATGAGCGCCTTGCCTCGCGCGGACTGAGCAGCAGTCTTCTGCTCCACAAAATCCAGTGGGAGACCCCCACCCCCCGCCCCGTCTCCTACCGCCGCGGCTGGCTGGTGCTGAGCGGGCTTGGACTGGGCTTGCTGGCTGGGCTGGTTGGAGTCTTCCTCCTCCCCGAGAGGAAAGCATGACCCTGCGCTCCAAAGCCTACCGCCTGACCGTTGAGGCGCTCTGGGCGTTGCTGGCGCTGACCCTGCCCTTCACCAGTTTTCCGCTGGTGGCGCGCCTGACCGGCTCCAGCATGGTGGCGCCTGCCGCCCTGCTCCCCCTCGGCGCGCTGATCATGCTGTGGTTCCTGCCGCAACTCTGGCAGGGTGCGCGCCTCCCGCGTTTGACCCTCCCCCTGCTGGCATTCTTGGGCGCAGGCTTGTTTTCCACCTTCCTCTCGTACTTCCTGCCCCTGCCCCTCTTTCGCCAGATTCCCCCCTACCGCCAGCAGATCGAAGCCCTCGTGACGCTGGGCATGGGCATGAGTTTTTACCTGCTCGCCACCCTGTGGACGGGCGACCCTGAGCGCCGCCGCGCCTTCCTGCGCTGGGTCAACCGCTCCGGAGTCATCCTGATTGCCGCGGCGCTGGCGCAAGCCCTCTTCTGGCGGCTCAACGGCGCCTACCCGCAGTGGATGTATGCCCTGCAAACCCTGCTGGTCACCCACGAACTCTACCCCGCCCGCGCCAGCGCGGTTGCCTTTGAACCCTCGTGGCTGGCGCACCAGTTGAACATGCTCTACCTGCCGTGGTGGCTTGCCGCCACCCTGCGCGGCGAAAGCGCGCACCGCTGGCGGCTGGGCTTCCTCACCGCCGAGCGCCTGCTCCTGCTGGGCGGGCTGGCTTCGCTGGTGGTCTCGGTCTCGCGGGTGGGCTTGCTGGCGCTGGTGCTGATGATCGCCGCCCTGCTCTTCGGCGGCGCACTGCGCCTCATGGCGTGGATGCAGGAGCGCCTCACCCGCCGCTCGCGGGCGCAGGGCTTTGCCCGCACCTTCCTGCGCGCCGCCGTGGGCGCCGCCCTCATCCTGCTGGTGGGCGCGCTGGTGCTGGGCATCTTTGCCGGGTCGGCGGTTGCCCTGCGCCGCTTTGACCCGCGCATGGAAAAACTCTTCGACTTCCGCGTCCTGCTGGTCAAAGGCTCTTTTCTGGCATACGCCAATCAACTGGTGTTCGCCGAGCGCCTCATCTTCTGGCAAGCCGGGTGGCAGGTCTTCAACGATCACCCCCTGTTTGGCGTGGGCATGGGCAACGTGGGCTATTTCTTCCCTCGCACCCTCAGCGCCTTTTCGTGGAATCTCACCGAAGTCTCCACGCTGATGTACCGCCTCGACGTCATTCCCAACACCAAATCGCTGTGGGTGCGCCTGCTGGCAGAGACCGGCGCGCTGGGCTTTTCCTGCTTTCTGGTGTGGCTCATCCTGCAGGGTTGGACAGCCCGCAAATTGCTTTCCTCCCGTCAGGCGCTTTCCGGTACAATTGGACTGACCGGTTTGCTTTTACTGGTGGGACTGATTGCCGAAGGCTTCAGCGTGGACACCTTCGGACTGCCCTACTACTGGATCACCCTGGCGCTGGTCTCCGGCGCCGCATTCGACAAAGGAGTGGAATCATGAGCGATACGGGTAAAAAGTGGCTGCTCGCCTGTGGCATCCTCGTTCTGGTTGCGTGTCTGTGCCTCTCGGTGGTGGGAATCGGCGGCGCGGCGCTGTTATTCGTCACCCGCGGTGAGGTCAGCGACACCCTCACCGTGCCCCTGCCCACCATAGATGTCTTCCCTCAGGAGACCGTCTCCCCGCAGGACAGCACCCCCCTGCCCTTTGACCCCACCCCCGCCCTCCCGCAGAGCGGCAGTGAAGCCATCGCCGCAGAGACCCTGCAGACCCTGCGCGATACGCTGGTGCCGGTCAACGACCCGCTGGACATTGCCGCGCGCCTGCTGGGCATCACCGGCGTCTCGCCCACCCTGCCCGCTCCCACCGCGCCCTACCGCGTGGGAGACCAGAAATCCTTCTGGGTGACCAACACCGACACCGATGAAACCCGTCAGATCACTGCCACCCTGCGCTACGCCACCGATGTGGTGTACTTCTGGGTGGAAAACGGCATCCGAACCGACGACCGCGCCCTGAAGCGCCTGACAGATACCTTCTCCAGCAAAATCGTCCCCACCAACCGCGAATTTTTCGGCACCGAATGGACGCCCGGCGTGGATAACGACCCGCATCTCTACGTGCTGTATGTCTCCAACATCGGCATGGACATTGCCGGGTACTACTCCTCCTCCGACGAAGTCCCCCCTGCCGTCAACGAAACCTCCAACGGACATGAGATGTTCGTGCTCAGTGCCGACAACATCGCTCTGGATGAGGAATACACCTACGGCACCATGGCGCACGAATTTCAGCACATGATTCACTACTACCGCGACAAGAACGAAGAATCCTGGCTCAACGAGGGCTTTTCGGTGCTGGCAGAACTGCTCAACGGCTACGAGACCGGCGGCTTTGATTATCTCTTCATGCTCGACCCCGACCTGCCGCTGGCGTACTGGCCCGACCCCAGCCAGTCCACCCCGCACTACGGCGCATCCTTCCTCTTTGTCACCTACTTCCTCGACCGCTTTGGCGAGGACGCCACCAAAGCCCTGGTGGCGCACCCCGAAAACGGCATGGACAGCATTGATCTGGTCCTGCAGGAGCAAAACCTCACCGACCCGCTGACCGGCAAGTCCATCACCGCCGACAGCCTCTTTGCCGACTGGACAGTTGCCAACTACCTGCAGGATCGGCGCGTGGGCGATGGACGTTATGCCTACTCCAATTACGACGCCCCGCAGGCAAGCCCCACCGAATACGTGGAAACCTGCCCCTCCGAACCCCTGAATCGCGAGGTCAACCAGTACGGCACCGACTACATTCAGATCACCTGCCCCGGCGAGCACACCCTCATCTTTCAGGGCGCAACCACTGCCTCGCTCCTGCCCGAAAGCCCCTACTCCGGCGATTACGCCTTCTGGTCGAACAAGGGCGACGAATCCGACATGACCCTGACGCGCCGCTTCGACTTTACCGGCGTCAAAGCCCCCATCACCCTGCGCTACCGCATGTGGTACGATCTGGAAGAGAGTTACGATTACCTCTATCTGGTCGCCTCTACCGACGGCAAGACCTGGGAAATGGTTCAGACCCCCTCCGGTACCGATGATAACCCGGTGGGCAACAACCTCGGCTTTGGCTACAACGGCGCCACCGACGGCTGGGTGGAAGAAGAAGTGGATCTCTCCCGCTACGCCGGTCAGCAGGTGTACCTGCGCTTCGAGTACATCACCGACGCCGCCGTCAACGGCGAAGGCTTCCTGCTGGACGACATTTCGGTGGATGCGGTGGGCTACTTCAGCGATTTCGAGCAGGACGAAGGCGGTTGGGAAGCCCGCGGCTTTGCCCGCATCGCCAACCTGCTCCCCCAGACCTTCCGCGTCACCCTGATTCTGGAAGACGGCAAGACGCAGGTCATCCCGCTGGAACTGGATGCATACCAGCGCGTGGAGTACCCCCTCAACCTGAAGAGCAGTGACGCCCGCGCCACCCTCGTGGTGAGCGGCACCACCCGCTTCACCGTCCAGCCTGCCTACTACACGCTGGAAATCCGCTAGCGTTTTCCCCTTCGCGGGCGCCCCGTTCAGTCTGCCATCCGGCGCCGCCCCCGTCCTCACCACAGCCACTCGATGGTCAGTGGCGCGTTGAGGAATGCCTCGCGGGCGGCGTTGCCTTTTTCGGAGACGAACAGCGCCATGCGCACCATCTCCGCATCCTCACTGCGCAGGGTACTGCCCAGCACCGTCACCGCCGCAGGCGACTGCGCCTTCCACCCGCAGGATGCGTAGAACGGAATCAGTTCGGCGCGGCAGAAGAGCAAGCCCAGATCCACATCGGCGGTGCGGATGTGCTCTGTCGCCGCCTCCACCACCCGGCGCGCAAAGCCCTCCCCGCGGTAGGGCGGGAAGGTCATCACCGCGCCCAGCCCGTAGATCTGATACACCTCCTCGTCCAGCCCAAACGTCAGGCGCACCAGTTCGCAGTGGCTGATGAGATTCTCCCCCTCGACGATGCTGAAGTGCAGGACTTCATACCCCGGTGGATACCAGTCGGAATCAAAGCGATGCTCGCCCCGAAAGGCGCTCGCCCAGAACATGCGCTTGAAACTGAGCGCCTGCCAGTGCAGGGCGGGCGGCAGGTCTTCCTGCCGGTGGATGACCAGATGCGGCGTCACCGCATCCCTCCCCGGCATGGACGGGAACCCGGCATGACCATCACAGGAAAGCGGCTCATCTTGCCCTCCGGCGGGAACTTCTCTATTCATTATATATAAGAATTTGCCCCCGCAGGCGCACGGTTCGACGGGTTCCCCCCTCGCCACCCGCCTGCCTTACCCGCGGATGAAGTACATCACCGAGACCACCACCCCAATCGAAACCACCAGCCAGCGCAGGACGATGGGCTTGACCCGCCCGGCAAGTTTGCCGCCCAGCACCCCGCCCAACAGCGCCCCCACCGCCATCACCAGCGCCGCGCTCCACAGCACCTTGCCGGAGAAAAGGAAGAACACCGCCGCCGCCAGATTGGTGGCGAACGAAATGCCCTGCTTGAGCGCGTTCAGGCGGGTGAGCGAATCCTCCAGCACCAGCCCCAGCACCGCCAGCACAATCACGCTGAGACCGGCGCCGAAGTACCCCCCGTACACCGAAGCCAGCAGTACCGGAATCACCGCCAGGGCTTCGGGCGTGCGGGCGTGCTTCTCCATGCGCGCAGGAGAGAACACCCGCTTGCGGATTTCATCCTGCGCCGCCAGCAACAGCGAGGCGAACAAAATCAGGTACGGCACCAGCGAACGGAACAGGCGCTCCCCGCTGAGCAGAAGCAGCAGACCGCCCACCAGCCCCCCGATGAGCGCGGCGGGCAACAGCGCCCGCGTGCGCTGTGCCTGACCCTGCAAATCCCCGCGCTGTGCCCATGTGCCGCCCAGATACCCCGGCAGAAGGGCAACCGTGTTGGTCACATTCGCCACCACCGCCGGAACGCCCACCGCGGTGAGCGCCGGAAAGGTGATCAGCGTGCCGCCGCCCGCCAGCGCATTCACCGCCCCCGCGGCGACTGCCGCCAGCCCGATCCAGAGGTAACCCGTCCATTCCATGACTGCCATGTTCCTTTCGATGAGAAGGTTGCAACGGCGCAATCATATCACAATCTGCCAGCGCCGGTCGAATCCTGCCCGCCCGCCGCAACCGGCGCGGGATTCTCCCCTTGCGAGGCGGTTTCCCGTCAAAAGACGGGTATAATTGCCACGTTCGATCCTACATCCTGGGAAGAGAAGAGGGAGCACCATGCTGTTTTTCAATCCACGCTTTAACTTTGGAGAACTCAAATTTGCCTGCGACACCGCCGATATGCTGTTCAAAGTGTCGCACCTCAGCCAGGAAGAGCGCACCTTTACGTTCCTCAGCCCGGAACTGGAGATCAACGGAGAAAAGCGTGGACGTTTCGCTTTTCGTTCCGAGGGCGGACAGAGGACGCTCCCCAAAGGCTGGAGTGAATTCGCCCTGCTGTTCATCTCCGCGGGTGAACCCGACATCTACCTGCGGCTCACCCTGCGCAGTTACTTCAAGTCCCCCATCCTGCGCATGAAACTGCGCTTCACCGCCTCTGCCCCCTGCCGGTTGACCCGCTCGCAGGGCAAAGACGCCCTGACTTACTTCGGCGTGCAGATCCCCGAAGAGGGCATTGCCTCGCTCAACGAACTCAGCCTCAGCCACTTCAACCCGCTGGCGCGCCTCTACCAGCCTCATCTGGAGATGTTCGACCCCGCCGACGTATTCGACGGGCAGACCTTTGCCGGTCCGCTGATGCTTCTGGAAGGCGAAGAGCGCACCCTGCTGGTGGGCTACGAACACGGCGGAGATGCCCCCCAATCCCTCCTGCGCTTTGTGCTGGAAGATACGCAGGAACGCTCGGCGCTGTTCCTCAACGCCGTGGCGGGCAACTATCTGGATGGGCAGGAACTCGGTCCCGATCAGGCTTTTGAAACCCCCTGGTTCGAGATCGGCGTCCTCCCCGGCGGGCTGACGGAGATGCTCCCCCGCTACCGGCGCTTCGTCATGAACGAAATCTGCCCCCACGCCGCCAGCCGCGAACTCCTGCTGACGTTGCGCGCCCCCAACGAGCCGCTTCCCATTGAGCGCCTGCTTCAGGAAGCCGAAACCGCCCACCGCCTCGGGCTGGACGTGTTCCTCGTGGACGCCGCGCGTCTGCCCGAAGACCTGAAGACCCTCCGCGCCAGACTGGATGAATACGGCATGCGTCTGGGCGTGCGCCTGAACCCGCAGACACTGCCTGCCAGCCCCGAATGGCGCATGACGCAGGCGGGCGAAGCCCTGCCCGCCGCGCAGGGCAGTGCCCCCCTGTGTCTGGTCTCGGCTTATGCCGATCACCTCGCTCAAACCATGCTGCGCATGCGCGAAGAACTGGGCGTGACCGTCTTCCAGTGGACGGGCATGACTCTGGACGCTGTGTGCGACTCGCCCCTGCACCATCACGGGAATGAGGCGCACACCCCGCAGGAACGCGCCGACGCCTACCGCTTCCGCCTCGTCTCTGCCCTGCAGAACGTGGTGGAGCAGGTCTGCGAACGCTACCCGGATGTGCTCGTGGATCTGGACGTCTCGGCGCCCAACCATCCCATGGGACTGGGCTTCCTCGCCGCCGGACGCTACTCCCTGAGCGACTCCACCGCCTTACCGGCGCAGGCAAGCCGCCACGCGCTCAACTTCGACCCCTTCCTGCCGGTCAGTCTGGTGGGCGCTCCCGTCCAGCCCGCCGATGAGCAGGCGCTTGCCACGCTGGCGCTGGGCGGCAACACCCTGCAGGGCACGCTCAGCGCCCTGCCCGAAGAAAGCCTGCGCCTCTGGGCAGACACCCTGGCGCTCTACCGGCGCATCCTGCCCGAAATCAGCGCCGCCTACCCGCGCCGCCGCGGCTGGATTGGCTCCAGCCCCGAAGTGCACGAGAAAATTACCGCCGACAAAGCCGCGGGAGTGGTCTCGTTCTTCACCGTCTCCGCTGGAACGTTCGTCCACCTCACCCAGCCCATGGATCTCTCCCGCCTTGCCAGCGTACACGGCGCCGACGCCTGGGAGATGACCCATGACGGCAGGCTGAAACTCACCGTGCATCTGCCCGAGAACGGCGCGCGGGCGGTCTTCCTCGTTCCGCGGCAGGACGAGTAAACCGCAAAAGAAGGCAAAGTCGCACAGGCTGTCTGACGGGTACCCGCAGACAGCCTTTTTCTACGCCCTTTTCTCTGGTTTTATGCCATAATCATCTCTGAAAACAGGAGGTGAACCTATGGAATACCGTTTTTTAGGCAGAAGCGGCATGAAAGTATCGGAACTGTGCCTGGGAGCGATGACCTTTGGGCGCGAAACCCCCGAGGACGAGAGTTACGCCATTCTGGATCGCTTTGCCGAGGTGGGCGGCAACTTCATTGACACCGCCAACGTGTACAGCCGCGGCATCTCCGAGGAAATCGTCGGTAGGTGGCTCAAAGGCAAACGCCGCGAGGACTGGGTGATCGCCACCAAAGTGCGCTTCCCCATGGGCGAAGGCGTCAACGAGGTCGGGCTGAGCCGCAAGCACATCCTTGCGGCGGTGGAAGACAGCCTGCGCCGCCTGCAAACCGATTTCATTGACCTGTATCAGGTGCACGCCTGGGACAGCGCCACCCCACTGGAAGAGACCCTCTCCACCCTGAACCGGCTGGTGGAGCAGGGCAAGGTGCGCTATATCGGCGCCAGCAACTACTCCGGCTGGCAACTGCAAAAAGCCATAGACGTGAGCAAACTGCACCACTGGGAAGCCTTTGTCTCCCTGCAACCGCTCTACAACCTGCTGGATCGCGAACTGGAGTGGGAACTGGTGCCGGTCTGCCGCAATGAAGGGCTTGCCATTCTGCCGTGGAGCCCTCTGCGCGGCGGCTGGCTGAGCGGCAAGTACCACCGCGGCATGCAGGCGCCCCCGCCCGGCTCGCGCGTGGACGAAGCCTCGCGTCAGAACTGGAGCGAAGCCTGGGAGAAGTACAACACCGAACACACCTGGCGCGTACTGGATACCCTCTACGCCATCGCCCAGCGGATAGAAAAACACCCCGCTCAGGTGGCTCTGCGCTGGCTCCTGCAGAAGCCCGGCGTCACCGCCCCCATCCTCGGCGTGCGCTCGCTGGCGCATCTGGAGACCAATCTGGGCGCTACCGGCTGGCAACTCAGCCCGGACGACATGGCAGAACTGGACGCCGTCAGCGCCAAAGACCTGCCCTACCCCTACTGGGTGAGCAACACCCCGCGCACATAAACCGCCAGCCCGCCCCCCTCTCTGCCGGAGCCTTCGAGAGGCGGGCGTTCTCTGCACGGGAAACAAAAAAACGCGGCGGCACGAGTAAGCGCCGCCGCGATTGATTCACCCCTTTCAGGCGCTCTTTTTCCGCCGATACGGCGAAAAAATCACCTTGGTCGTTTCGGCAACCACCGAGGGCAGCAGGATGAGCGGCAGAATCTCCGTCCACTGCGCCCAGCCCAGCGGCTCGGTATCGAAAATGCCGTTCAGGAACGGCACGTACACCACCCCCAGAATCAGCGCCAGCGAAAACAGCACCGCCCAATTCATCCAGCGATTGGTGAACACGCCAATCTTCAGCAGAGGATAGTACTCGGAGCGCGCCGTGTACGCCCGCAGCAGTTCGCTCACGCTCAGCGTCACAAACGCCATCGTCTCGGCGTAATGGATGTGTTGAGGGTCGGTTGAGCCGATCCAGAACGCCAGCAGGGTTGCCGCGGTGATGGCGACCGTCTGGAACACAATCCCCCGAACCATGAACGCATTGATGATCGGCTCTTTGGGCGGACGCGGCGGCTGGTGCATGATGTCCGGGTCGCCCTTTTCGGTGCCCAGCGCCAGCGCCGGCGCGCCATCGGTGACCAGATTGAGCCACAGCAACTGCAGCGCCGTCAGCGGAGAGCGCCCCATGAACAGCGTGGAGAGGAAGATAATGGCAATCTCCGCCAGATTGCAGGACAGCAGGTAGTACACAAACTTGCGGATGTTGCTGTAGATGATGCGCCCCTGCTCGATGGCAGCCACGATGCTGGCGTAATTGTCGTCCAGAAGCACCATGTCGGCGGTCTCTTTGGCAACGTCCGTGCCGGTGATGCCCATGGACACGCCGATATCGGCGCGCTTGATGGCTGGAGCGTCGTTGACCCCATCGCCGGTCATGGCAACCACCTCGCCGTTGGCGCGCAGGGCATCCACGATGCGCATCTTATGCTCCGGCGAGACGCGCGCAAACACATCGGTGCGCTCCACCTCGCGCACGAGCGTGGCGTCGTCCATCTCGTTCAACTGCGCCCCCGTCAGCACCCCATGCCCCGGACGGAGCAGGTGGATGCTCTCGGCAATGGCGCGTGCGGTGTTGGGATAATCGCCGGTGATCATGATAGTGCGGATGCCCGCCGTGCGGGCTTTCTCCAGCGCAGGCTGCACTTCCGGGCGCGCCGGGTCGATCATGCCGATCAGCCCGACAAAGACCAGGTCTTTTTCCAGTTCCTCGCTCTCGATTTCTTCCGGCAGAGCCGGCACCAGCCGATACGCCAGCCCCAGCACGCGCAGAGCCTCCTGCGTCATGGCATCGTTGGCGGCAAGGATCTGCGCCCGCATGGCATCGTCCAGCGGAACGGGAGTATCATCCCGGCGCTGAATGTGTGTGCACAGGTTCAGCACAATGTCCGGCGCGCCTTTGACGGCAATGACGTACCAGTGGCGCTTTTCGTGGTTGTAAATGGGCGAACTGTCCTCCGGGATGACCTCCTCGATCTCGTGGATGGTCACCATGCGCTTGCGGGTCGAATCGAAGGGCACTTCCTGCTCACGCGGATAGACCTCCGCCAGATCCTTTTGTAAAATGCCCGCCTTTGCCGCCGCCACCAGCAAAGCCCCCTCGGTGGGATCGCCGATGATGCGGTAGGCTGATTTGCCGTTCTCGCCAATGGGCTCCAGCATGGCGTCGTTATTGAGCGCGCCCACCCACAGCGCCGTCAACGCGGCGGGATAGTCTTTCAAATCCACCCGCCTGCCGTTCAGCAGGAACTCGCCCTCCGGGTGATACCCCCGACCGGTGATTTCAAACATCTCGCCGTCCACCCACAGGCGCGTGGCGGTCATGGCGTTTTGCGTCAGCGTGCCGGTCTTGTCCGAGCAGATCACCGTGGCAGAACCCAGCGTCTCCACCGAAGCCAGTTTGCGGATGAGCGCGTTGCGGCGCACCATCTCGCGCATCCCCAGCGCCAGACTGATGGTGACGATGGCGGGCAAGCCCTCCGGCACCGCCGCAATTGCCAGACTGACGGCAATCATGAACAGATCCACCACCCGCTGAATCTGGAAGCCATCCGTTCCCAGCATGCGCACCAGCCCGATGATGAACACCAGCGCGCACACCGCCAGCGCCCCCCAGCCCAGCGTCTTGCCCAGTTCATCCAGGCGGCGCTGAAGCGGAGTCTGCTCCTCTTCCATGCTCTGAATCATGTCGGCGATCATGCCCAGTTGGGTGCGCATGCCGGTTGCCACCACCACCCCGCGCCCGCGCCCGTAAGCCACCACCGTCCCCATGTAGGCGGTGTTCTTGCGGTCGCCCAGCGGCGCATCCTCCGCCATCAGCACGGCGGCGCTCTTCTGCACCGGCACCGATTCGCCCGTCAGCGCGGCTTCTTCGATGCGCAGATTGACCGCTTCCAGCAGGCGCACATCCGCAGGCACGTAGTTGCCCGCTTCCAGAAAGACGATATCCCCCGGCACCAGTTCCCGCGCCGGAACCGACACCCGTTTGCCGTCTCGCAGGACCTGCGCTTCCGGCGCCGCCATCTTCTTCAACGCCGCCAGCGCTTCCTGCGCACGGCTTTCCTGAACCACCCCCAGCACCGCGTTCAGCACCACAATGGCAAGGATGGCTCCGGCTTCGACCCACTCCCCCAGCACCGCCGAGATGCCCGCCGCCACCATCAGCAGAATCACCACAAAATTGTTCAACTGCCCGATCAGCAGTTGCAGGAAGGTCGGACGAGGTCTTTCTGCCAGTTCATTTGCGCCGTACTGCGCCAGCCGCCGGGCGGCTTCCTCACGGTTCAAACCGGTTTGTTCGGCGGTGCGCAGTTTCTGCAGGGTTTCGTGAGGTGAAAGCGCATGCCAGACGAAAGCAATCTCATCCGGCACGGCTGGACGATAGGATGATGTTGCCATGGAGGTCTCCTGTAAAACCGTAATCACGCCTGTCTGTCTCGTCCAGACAACGCTGAAAATTATAACCCCAAAGTGGAATTTTCTTTTCGCTTTAGAGAGCGTTCAGGGCGCGGCGAACAATACCGCGCAAGTCCTCAAAGGGAAGAAGCAGAAAGACCAGAATATGAATATGGAAGGTGATCTCGCCCACCTTCAAAGCGCTCTTCATGGCAACCGCGTAGATGTTGGGATCTGCCGGACTGGTGAGGTTTTCGGCGATGATGCGCCCGCGCAGGTTGTAGTACACCCGCGGCAAACTGAAGTGGATGCGCTTGCCGGTTTGTTTGCCCAGCATGGCTACGCAGGAATTGAGGATGATGTTGCCCACCTCGTACAGGATGGACTGCTCGTTTAAGTCCTGAGAAGCCCCCACCTGCATCCCCTCGCTCAGCAGTTGCACCAGTTGGGCGCAGGACTGATAATCCATCATCACCATCGAGGTGCCGGTCAAGCCGCCGCTGAAGTGCTGTTCCACCGCCGAGCCGATCACCCCCATTTCCTCTTCCAGGAAATCGAAAATGCCCTGCCGATCCAGAACCGCCACCTGCACCAGATCCATGAGGATGCGCTGACTCACAATCCCGGAGAGAGTCCCAGCCGCGCGCCCGCTGGCGACGTTCATCATCTCCCGTAAAACATCCAGTTCCTCTGGCGTCAACAGATTACCGTCCTTCATTTTCTTACCCGCTAACCGATTATCCCTGCGACAGCAGGGAGCGCACGGCGTTTGCCAGCATCTCCGGCGCAACGGGCTTGTTTAAAAAGGCGTCCGCTCCGGCATCCATCAGTTCTTTGCGGGTCTCGTCCTGAATATCGGCGGTGATGACGATTACCTTCAAATCCGGCTGCATGGACTTGAAGTGTCCGATCAGTTCCAGCCCTTCCATGCCCGGCATGAGCAGATCCATGGTGACCAGATCGGGCTGACAGGTGGGCAGTTGCTCCAGCGCATCCATGCCGCTTGAGGCTTCGCACACCACATGCCCCTCTTTTTCCAGCGTGCGCCTGACCAGCGTGCGTGCGTAGGATGAGTCATCCACAATCAGAATTTTCGCCATGTTGCACTCTCCCTTTCTCCTTCACAACATCGTCTGTTCCGTCAGCATGTACAAAAAGCGCTCGCCCAGATCGGGATCAAACTGCGTCCCCAGATTTTCCCGGATGATCTGCATGGCTCGCTCCCGCGGCAATCCCTTGCGGTAAGGGCGGTCGCTGGTCATGGCGTCGTAAGCGTCCACCAGCGCCAGAAAGCGCCCCTCGATGGGAATGTCCTCCCCTTTGAGACCAAAGGGATAGCCCTTGCCGTCCCAGCGCTCGTGATGATAAAGAACATAGGGAGCCGCAGGAGCCAGATGATGCACCCCTTTGAGGATACGCGCGCCTGAGGTGGGATGCCGCTTCATCACCTCCATCTCCTCATCGGTGAGGGGAGCGGGCTTGTTGAGAATGTGTTCCGGTACAATTATTTTACCAATATCGTGTAAAAGTGCGCCAATTTCCAGAACCATCTTGATTTCCGGCGACCAGCCCAGAAAATCGGCAAACGCCATTGCCAGCGCGCGCACCCGCTCCACATGCCCGCTGGTGGTCACGTCGCGTTCCTCGATGGCAGACGCCAGCATGATGACCGTTTGCAGGTGGGCTTCGCGGGTGGAGAAGAGCGAAATCTGCTCGCGGCGGCGCAGGCGCGCTGTCACTGCGGTGAGCAGTTCCTCGGCGCTGAACGGCTTGAAGAGGTAGTCATCTGCCCCCAGACGGCGGGCGTTGGACGTGTCGTAGCGTTCGGTGCGCGCGCTCAGGAAGATGAACGGCACCAGCATGCCCTCATCCATCTGACGCACCGCCTCCAGCAGTTCAAATCCATCCATGTTCGGCATCATGATATCGGACAGAATCAAATCCGGATGAAACAGCCGGAAGACTTTCAATCCTTCCACGCCGTTCACCGCCGTCATCACCTGATACCCGGCATCGCTCAAAATGTCGCGCACCACCTCCAGCAGAGCCAGGTCATCCTCGACCAGCAGGATTTTAATGGGGCGTTCCGGGCTGATCAGGCTCATGTTCACCTCCGTCCAGGGCAATTTCAAAGCGGTCGCGCCCGTTTTGTTTGGCGCGGTACAGGGCTTCATCGGCGCATTTGAGCAGGGACGCCAGATCGCGGGCATGTTGAGGGAAGCAGGCAATCCCCACCGAAAGCGAGAGACGCGCAGTCTCCTCCGGATACAGGATGGCGGCGCTCTTCTCGCGCACCCGCCGAAGCAGGCGCTCCGCCACCCGCCGTGCGCCGTCCTGCGTGGTCTCCGGCAGTAGCAGGATGAACTCATCGCCACCGTAGCGCGCCACGGTGTCGAATTCGCGCAAAGAGCGTTTGAAGGTCTGCGCCAGTTCGGCAAGCAACCGGTCGCCTGCCTGATGCCCAAACGTGTCGTTGTAGTCTTTGAAATGATCCAGATCCATCATCAGCAGGGCAAGAGGGCGCAGGTAGCGCGCCGACCGCTCCATTTCGGCGGCGGCAATCTCGAAGAACTTGCGGCGGTTGTAAATGCCGGTCAGACCGTCGGTGGCGGCAAGGATCTCCTGTTCGCGGAAGGAGAGGGCGTTCGCCAGCGCCATGCTCATCTGCGCGCCGATCACCTCCAGAATGTCCTTCTCCTGCGAGGTAAAGCGGCGCGCCGGGTCGCGGGTGAACAGGAACAGCGCCCCCAACGGCTCACCCTTGACGTACAGCGTGGTGTACAGCGCACCCTCCAATCCTTCGGCGTCGTAAATGCGCCAGAAGGTGGTCTTTTCGGGTGTGCGCAGTTCGTAGAGGACGCCGGTAGATCCAAACGTCTGAATGACTTCCCGTATCCTCTCCGAAGAAAGCGAAAAAGTGGAGCCTGCGTTTTCGCTGATGCCGTGCCCCGCCAGAATCTGGAATTTCTCCTCCTGCGGCAGTTTGCCCAGCACCGCCACCGCCTCCACGCGGAAAACCTCCGCCAGTTTCTGCACCGCCTGCCCGAGGATGGCTTCGTAATTCAGATTCTGATTGAGCAAAAAGGCAAACTGCACCAGCAGTTCCAGCCGCTGGTTGGTCTCGCGCAGACGGCGGGCGGTGAGGGTGTAATCGGTGATGTCGTGCGTGCTGAAGATGATTCCGCCGATGGCGCCGTCGGCATCGTACAGCGGGTTGGCTTGCAGAGAAAGCCAGCGCTCCTTCCACGGCGCATGGCAGGGAATATCCTCCTGATACCGGGGGATCACCCCGTCCAGCAAATCGCGGCAGATGCGCTCCCACTTGACGCGCTCCGCCCCGCTGAAGGCATCCAGCAGGGAACGCCCCTGCACCAGATGCGAAAACCAGCGCTCCCCGCCGTTCTCGCTGGCAAAGCGGTCCCATGCCGCGTTGGCGTTGACCAGTTTCAGGTCGCGGTCCACCGTGTAGATCACATCCCCGGTCTGATCCATCACCGCGCGGTAGTAGTTCTGCCAGCGCTGGACTTCGGTATGCGTGCGGGCATTGTGCAGCGCCGTTGCCGCCGCCCCGCCGATCAGCGCCAGCAGGTCAAGGTCCTGACGGCTGAAGGCGCGCAGACGGTCGCTCTCCACATCCAGCACGCCAATGCACTGCCCCGAAACCATCAGCGGCACCGCCATCTCCGAGAGGGTGGTGGGAACGAGGTTGTAGTAGCGGTGATCCTGCCGCACATCGTGCACCAGCGCCGGGCGGGCATGGGCGGCAACCCACCCCGAAATGCCCTCGCCCAGCCGCACCACCACCCCGCCAATCGGGACACTTCCCTCCACCCCGTCGGAAGCCATCAAGATCAGCCGGTCTTCCTCGCGCAGGAGCAGGGTAACAAACGAAGCCCCGAAGAAGCGGCGCACCTCTTTGACAATCGTATCCATGCAGGCACGAAAATCCAGCGTGCGCAGGGAGTTCTCGATCTCCTGCAGGGTCTTCAATTTGGCAATCTCGCGCTTCAGGTCGTGCTCGCTGATCAGGCGGTCGGTGGCATCCTGAATCAAAACCACCACCCCGCCCACTTCCTGCCGGTCGTACAGCGGCATCAGCGTCACCGACTGCGGCAGGGGCGCCCCACGCTCATTCTGCAGGCGGAAGGGAGCGGCGTGGAAGCGGAAGGAAAGCGTTTGCGTGGTGCCGTTCTGCAGGGTATCCTCGAAACGCGGCAGAAGATACTCCTCCGCCTGATTGTCCAGCAGGTCCATCAGAGAGGCGCCCTCCCAGTCCTGCATGGGGTCCATCAGGCGCTGCTTCACCCAGCCGTTCAGGTGCACCAGACGCAACTCCCGATCCGTCAGGACGACGCCGAAGGGCACCTGCTCACAAAACGAGAGGAAAAGGTGCGCCAGATCCGATTCAAAGGGATAGAAAGCCGTCCGATTCATCCCTCTTTACCCTTCTTCTCTCCACACCGGCAGGCACACGATGGCGCGCGTGCCTTTTCCTTCCTCGCTCTCGATGCGGATGGTCCCGTTCAGGCGGTCCACCATTTCTTTCACAATGGCAAGCCCCAAACCGGTGCCGGGCACCTGCAGTTTCCTGCCGGCGCTCCCGCGGAAAAAGCGCTCAAAGAGGTGCGGCTGTTCCTCAGCCGGGATGCCCACCCCTTCATCTTCAATGGTCAGCCGCAGGAAGCGCGCATCCTGCGGGTCACGCTGGACGCGGATAAAGACGTTCTTCCCCGCCGGGGTGTAGTTGATGGCGTTGGTCAGCAAATTGGTGGTGATCTGCATCACAAAACGCTCATCGCCCCTGACGGGCGGCAGGGCGTCTTCGGACTGGAAGTGCAGGGTCAAGCCGCGGCTCTGCGCCAGCATGCGCCGGTCCTCCACGATTTCCTGCACGAACGGCGCCAACGGCATGGGAACGACCTCCATGCGGGTTTTGCCCAGGTCCAGCCGCGAGATGGTCAGCAGATCTTCCACCATGGCTTCCAGCCGGGTGGTCTCGCGGTTCAGCGCCGCCAGGTAGCGTCCCAGCCGCTCCGGTGTGGCGTGCGGCAACTGCTCGGCGTACAACTTGATGCTGGTCAGCGGGGTGCGCAGTTCATGACTCACATTGGAGACAAACTGCGACTTCATGCGATCCAGTTCCTTCAGGCGGGTAATGTCCTGCAGGGTGCCGACGTGTTCGAGAACATTGCCGTCCTCATCGTGCACGGGCGTCAGGGTCAGAACGGCATCGAAAGGCATGCCGTTGCGCCGCCGCCCATGCACCTCTTTCTCCCAGCGCGGCGCCAGCGCTTCCCGCCGCTGATACTCCTGAAAGAGGCTGCGTTCGCTCTCGTCCAGCCAGTGCCACGCCGGGCTTTCCTGCAATTCCACCAGCGAATAGCCGGTAATGGTCTCGAAAGCCGGGTTGGCGTACAGGAACGTCCCATCCGGGTCGAGCACAAAAATGCCCTCTCCGGCGGCATCCAGCACCGCCTGCGTGCGCTCCTTTTCGGCGCGCAGTTGGGCTGTGCGCGCTTCCACCATCTCCGCCAGTTCCTCGGCGTGACGCTGAAGACGCTGATTGAGCATCCCGCGGTGCAGGGCAAGCGCCGCCTGGCTGGCAATGCCCTGCAAGAGGGTCAGTTTGTCATCCCCCCGGAAGAAATTAGCCTGCCGACTGCCCCACACCAGCAGACCCACCGGCGTCTCGCCCACCAGCAGAGGCGCAATCGCCAGATCCCGAATGCCCTGAGCCTGCAGGAATGTTTCCACAGCCGGATCGAACACCCCATAGAGGATGTTTTTCTCTTTCAGCACCTGCTCATAAAGGGCGCAGTGATTGCGAGGTACAGCGCTACCCGTTGGGATCGACTTCTCCCCCATCCGCACCATCGGGGGATTTCCCGCCAGCAGGGTGAGCGAATCGCCGGAGACCGCCAACAACCACACCGTGTCCGCATCCAGCGCGCTCTGAGCCCCCGCCAGAATTTCGCTCTGCACGGTGGACATATCCAGCGCCGCGGCATACTGGGTGGAGATGTTCAGCAAAATGGCGCGCTGCTGCGACAGATGCACCGTCTGATCGTACAGCAAGAGGTTTTCCAGCGTGGTGCCGATGCGGCTGAAGAAGGTCTGCAGCAGGGTCATCACCTCTTCATCGGCGGGGATGGCATCCAGATCCACGATGCCCACCACCCGGCTGGCGGAGATGAGCGGGAAGCAGTAAATCTGCTCGCCCGTGAAGCCGGGGATGATCGTCACCCGCGGATCGCTCTTCACATCGGGAACGAAGACCGCCCGGCGCGTCTTGTACACGGTGGCAAACAAACCGGTGTGCACGCTGAGGGGGTTTTCCCGCAGTTTCTGCTCCACGCTTCTGGACACCCCCCTCAGCACCAGCGGGCGAAGGGTCTCGTCCTTCTCCACCAGATACACCCCCCCGCGGTGCGCGTTCAGCAGGGCAATGGACACGTCCAGCACCACCTCAGCCACCGTCTGCAGGCTGGGGCTGAAGATGAGGCGCTGGCTGGCTTGATCAATGAGCGCCAGCCGCCGCGCGGCGCGCTCGCTGGCTTGATAGCGCAGGGCGTTTTCCCACGCCACCCCCAGTTGGGTCGCCAGCGCTTCGATGAGATCCTGGTCGGTCAGATGAAAGGCATCTTCCTGCGGCGCCTCCACCAGCAGGGTGCCGCAGATTCTGCCCCCCACCGCCACCGGCACGCAGATTTCCGAACCCGGGTGAAAGCCGTTCCACGGGTGATAGTGCGGGTCGGTGCGGCACTGGTTGCACAGATAGGTCTTGCCGGTGCGCAGCACCACCCCGGCAATGCCCTGCTCTGCCGGGAAGCGCCCCCCAATCTGTTCGGCAATCGGGGCGTGGCTGTACAGGGTTTCCAGCACCATTTCGCGGCGCTCTTCATCCAGCGAGAAAACCGCCGCCAGCGGGTAGTTCAGTTCGTTGACCAGGCTCTCCACTGTCAACTGGAACGCCCGCAGGGGATCGAGGATGGCGGCAAGGCGCTGACTGATGCGGTTGACCTGCGCCAGTTGCTCCACATACCTCAGGGTTTGGGCTTGCAGGCGCAGGCGCTCGACGGCGCTGGCGCCCATACGCGCCAGCGTCTGCCCCAGTTCGCGGTCGGCAGTGCGGTAGCGCGCAGGCGGGGTAGAAATCAGCACCAGCAGGGCTTCGATTTGTCCCTGCACCGTCACCGGCACCACCAGCGCCGAGGGAGAAGGCAATTCTGCCCGCTGTAAGGCTTCCTGGATGACGGCTTCCGCGCCCTGTGCGACGTAGAAGTCGTACGCTACCAGAGCGGTGTGCATGTGGTACGCCTGCGCCGTAAGGGAATCCTCCAGGGGAAAGAGCATCCCCGCACAGTCTTGCAGGGCGCCCAGCGCATGCCGCACCCGCAGTCCCCGCGGTTCCGATTGCGGCGTCAGCAGCAGGGCGCTGTGCGCGTTCAGCGCCTGGGCGCTGTGCACCAGCAGGACTTCCAGCGCCTCCTCCGGCTGGATGATTCTCTGAAGCGCCGCAGAAAGCCGGTTGACCGCGTCCAGTTCCGCCATGCGCCGCTTTTCGGCGCGCCGTGCCTCGCGGGTATGCAGGGTATGGGCAACGCCACTGCTCAGCGCCTGCAGGCGCTGGCGGGCTTCGCCCAGAAAACTGGAAGCCCGGGCGCTTTCAAGATACAGCACCCCCAGAGGACGCTCCCCGCCGTTCAGGGGAAGCGCCAGCGCGGCTTGCGTCTGCGGATGGAAGGGGCGGTAGCCGGGGGTGGCAAAAGCGTTCAGGATGTGCAGGGGGGCGCCCTGCACAAAGGTTTCCTGCACCATCAGCGGCGGAGCGGGCGGCAAGACGCTGGCTTCGCCATCCACGCTGGCGGCGGCGGCAGGCTTCAGAGCGTCTTCCTCGTACAGATAGAGGTGCGCCAGCACGCCCCCGCTGACGATCAGCGCCTGCTCGACGATGACCTGCTCCAGCGAGGTCAATTCCTCTTCCAGCACCGCCCGGCGGATGTCGTTCTGCGCCTGCAGCAGGCGGATCGTCTGGCGCAGTTCCTCCTCCACCACCAGACGGTCGCTGATGTCCTGCACCGTCACGATCACCCCCACCACTTCCTCCCCCTGAAAGAGCGGGTACACCTGCCCGTTCTGCATCACCGGCGAACCGTCCGCCGCGGGCAGAATGGTGCGGTGCAGGGCATTGGACAGGAAGAAGGGCGCGCCGGTTTCCAGCACATGGTGCACGGCAACCTCCAGCCCCGAAAAGCGCAACCCCGGGAAGACCTCAAAGAGATTGCGCCCCAGCACATCCTCCTGAGTCTTGCCGGTCAGGTGCGCCAGCGGCTCGCTCCACTGGGTAATGGTGAAATCGGGGGAGAGGGTCAGAAAACCGATCATGGCGGGTTATTTCGGACTTTCCGGCGAAGGATCCAGCGCGGCGCTGAGGCGCTCCAGCGATTCCAGCCCCATGACCATGACCACATACCCGCTGACACTGCCGTCGCTGGTTTCAAAGTAGGTCTTGACCACCAGCGTGTAGCGGATTTCGTTCCCGCCGATGTGGAGCGTCTGGAGCATGTCGTGCACGGCTTCAATGTTCAGGCGCGGCACGGCGAAGAAAATCTTCACCTTCAGCAGGTTGCCCAGCGTACCCACAAACGCGTTCAGCAGGATGTTGCCGATTTCGGTCAGGGCTTCGCGATCGGACGAAGTCAGCGGGCGCGGCACGGGCGGCTCGCCGGTCAGCAGGTTGACCAGAACCGAGGCGCTTTCGTAATCCAGCAGGAGAACCGCATCCCCGTTAATAGCGCCGCTAAAAATTTGATGCACCGAGGTCACTTCCGGGCTGAGGAAGTTCAACTGCTGGGGCAGTTCCTCCAGCGGGTACAGACCGATTTCCGGCGCCATCAGAACGATGCGCTGACGCACCAGCGACGAGAGCGAAGCGGCGGCACGTCCAAACCCAATGTTGACCATCTCGGTCAGGGTGTCCATTTGTTCAGCAGAAAGGTGCATTTATGCCTCTCTTTCCAGTTCGGCGGAAACCGCTTCGCGCAGGATTTCCGGAACAACGGGTTTTTGAATGAATCCGCATGCCCCCAGCCGCAGAGCCTCCTGCTGGCTGTACTCCTGCACATCTGCCGAGCAGACAATCACCTTTGCCGAGGGCTGAATGGCTTTCAACTGCGCCAGCATCTCCAGCCCGTTCATGCCGGGCATGGTCAGGTCGAGGATGACCAGATCGGGCTTTTCCAGAAAGTACAGTTCCAGTAGGCTCAAGCCGTCAGCGGCTTCCAGATATTCGTAGCCGTCCCCCAATACCTGCTTCAGTGTACTGCGGGCATAGCGCGAGTCGTCAATCAGCAGGATTCTGGTCATGGAACCTGGTCACCTCCCTTTTAATAAAATAATTTTAAACCATCCTTAAAATGGCTTCCGCCATCCCCTGCAGGGGGACGGTGAAATCCGCCAGACCGGCTTCGATCACAGCGCGCGGCATGCCGTACACCACGCAGGATTCCTGCGCCTCGGCGATGATGACCCCGCCCTGCGCCTTAATCCACGCCGCGCCGGACGTGCCGTCGTTGCCCATGCCGGTCATGACCACTCCCAGCAGGCGCCTGCCGTACACATCCGCCGCCGATTTAAAGAGCACATCCACCGAAGGGCGGTGCGGGGTGTCCAGCGGACGCAGACTCAGCGCCGCCACCACCCTGCCATCTGGCATGCGCCGCAGGCTCATGTGCTGTCCGGCGGGAGCCAGCAGAACCCTGCCAGGGCGCATCTCGTCGCCTTCGGCGGCTTCGATGACCTCCAGACGGCTGATCTCGTTCAGACGGGCGGCAAACAGCGCCGTGTACCCCACCGGCATGTGCAGCACCACTGCCATCGGCACGGGCAGGTCAGGGGGCAGGGCAGGAATCAACTGCGCCAGGGCTTGCGGACCGCCGGTAGAAACGCCCAGCACCACCGCATCCACCGCTCCGGCGCGCGGCACGGGGGCGGAGATGGGTTCGGCAGGGATGGCAACCGCCGTGGGAATGCGCTCCGGCTGGATATGCGCCGCCGTTTTCACCTTGGCGATCAGGTCTTCCTGAATTTCATACACCCGCTCCGAAGCCAGCGCCGTGGGCTTCTGCACGAAGTCCACCGCGCCGTTCTCCATGGCTTGCACCACCAGTTCCCCGTTTTCACTGGCAATGCTCACCACGATGATGGGCAGGACGCGGCGCTTCATCTGCTCTTTCAAAAAGCCGATGCCGTCCATCTCTGGCATGATCAAATCCAGCGTGACCACATCGGGTTCCAGGATGGCGACCTTCTCCAGCGCGTCCCTGCCGTTGCGGGCGGTGCCCACCACCTGAATCTGCGGATCGTGCGCGAGCATTTCGCTCAGCACCTTGCGAATGTATGCCGAATCGTCCACAATCAACACGCGAATGGGTCTGGCGTTCATCTTTTTCTATGCGTCCCCTTTTTCCTGTTTGACGTACACGAAAGCGCGGTGCAGTTCGCGCAGTTCGAAGCGGGTAGGAATGCGCAGTAAACTTTCCGCCGCTCCTAAGAACAGATAGCCTGGGTTTTGCAGAGCCTGATAAAAGAATTGTGCCGTACGGGTGATGGAAGGGACATCGAAGTAAATGAAAACATTGCGGCAAAAGATCAGGTCGAAGCCCTGCATGCTCTGCATTCCCACTTCGTCCATCAAATTCAGGTACTTGAATTGTACCTTT
>FWWL01001213.1_pt1 | contig 63241 bp, 59 predicted proteins | sample 2228331 | NCBI WGS metagenome assembly FWWL01 (sample SAMEA103939775, study PRJEB20133) | metagenome
TTGTTGCAAAACCCCGTGAATCAGCGACTTGGGCTCGCGTCAAGCTAACCCGCTGGCACCACTCAACTTAATTTCGGATCAGGCTCTGAGAAATCGGATGGATCAAAGGTAAAACCTCTCTCCAATGCCGATAAGGTGTGGAGATGGTCAGTGGACACGTATCTTAAGCAAAAACATCTCCTGATGTTCACAGAGGGTTCTGACAGAAACCCCCTACTCGATGAGAATGGAAACAGGTCAAAGTGGAATATATACCCAAAAGTATTTTTTGATGAGGATGCTGAGGCAACACTTCATCCTGAAGATATTATATACGAATTTCCTAACTCACAGGGAACTAAGGAACTAAATGCTCTATCGATCCCGTTCAGCTTTGCAAAACCCGTCGGGCTTGTACAATACCTTCTGAAGGTTACGCGCAAAACTGACGCACTCATTTTGGATTTCTTTGCTGGCTCTGCCACCACGGCTCATTCGGTCATGCAGCAGAATGCTGAAGATGGTGGCAACAGAGCCTTCATCATGGTTCAGTGGCCTGAAGCCTGTGATGACAAATCTGAAGCTGCGCAGGCTGGATATGTTACCATCGCAGATCTAGCAAAAGAACGTATCCGTCGCGCAGGTAAGAAGATCGTCGACGGCGAATGCCATCCAGACTGGAACCGCGATGTCGGCTTCCGGGTCCTCAAGGTAGACACCTCAAACATGAAGGACGTCTACTACCGCCCCGACGAGCTGAAGCAGTCTGACCTGCTCGATATGGTCGACAATGTGAAGAAAGACCGCACGTCCGAAGACCTGCTGTTCCAGGTACTGGTCGACTGGGGCGTGGACCTGACGCTGCCGATTCGACGCGAGACGGTCCAAGGCAAGACCGTGTTCTTCGTCGACGACAACGCCCTGGTCGCCTGTTTTGATCGTGGCGTGACCGAGGAGCTGGTGAAGGAGTTGGCGAAGCGTGAACCTTTGCGCGTCGTCTTCCGCGACAACGGCTTTGTCTCGGATGCGGTGAAGATCAACGTCGAGCAGATCTTCCGCCAGCTTTCACCGTCAACCGACGTCAAAGCAATCTGAGGCTGCACCCATGAAGCTGAAATTCAAGGTCCAGCCCTACCAGACTAATGCTGTTGAAGCGGTGGTGGATTGTTTCGCGGGTCAACCGAAGGTTGATGGCCTGACATATCGCATCGACCCTGGCCAGAAGGTACAGGCAGCAGCTTTCGAGGAAGGGTTTAAGAACGCAGATTTCGCGCTCAGCGAGGCCCAGATCCTCGAGAACATCCAGGCTGTCCAACGTCGCCAGAACCTGCCGGTCACGCGGCGTCTGGACGAGTTCATGGTTCTCGACCGAAACAATCAGCGCATTGCCGCGCCGGCGGCCTATCGACGCGATGCTCTGGCTGCAACACGCGTTCACCTCGACGTCGAGATGGAGACCGGCACCGGGAAGACCTACTGTTATATCAAGACTATTTTCGAGATGAACAAGCGCTACGGCTGGTCGAAGTTCATCATTATGGTGCCTTCGATCGCTATCCGTGAAGGCGTTTACAAGTCCCTCCAGATTACCGCCGATCACTTCACGGAGACCTATGGCAAGAAGGCCCGGTTCTTCATCTACAACTCCAAACGCCTGCACGAACTGGAAAGCTTCTCCTCCGATGCCGGCATCAACGTCATGGTGATTAACATCCAGGCGTTTGCCGCACGCGGCGCAGACAACCGCCGCATCTATGAAGAGCTGGACGACTTCCAGTCGCGCAAACCCATCGATGTCATCGCCTCCAACCGCCCAATCCTAATCCTGGACGAGCCGCAGAAGATGGAAGGTGCGGCAACGATGGAGGCGTTGCCGAAGTTCAAGCCGCTGATGATTTTGCGCTACTCGGCGACGCATAAAACCCAGCACAACCGCATCCATCGCCTTGATGCGCTGGATGCCTACAACCAGAAGCTAGTGAAAAAGATCGCCGTGCGCGGCATCCAGACTCGCGGGCTCGCCGGCACAAATGCCTATCTCTACCTTGAAGGAATCGACATCTCGAAGAAGGCCCCGGTAGCCAGGATAGAGATCGAGGTGAAGCTGAAGTCCGGCGAGATCAAGCGCCAGATTCGGCGGCTGGAATTCCGTGACGACTTGTTCGTGGAGTCTGGCGAGCTCGACCAGTATCGCGGGTTCACGATCAGCCAGATTGACTACAACACCGACACGGTCGAGTTCACCAACGGCATCGTACTGCAGGCTGGCGAAGCCAATGGCGATGTGTCTGAGCGCGACATCCGCCGCATCCAGATTCGCGAGACGATCAAGGCCCACCTCGACAAGGAAAAGCAGCTGTTCGCGCAGGGCATCAAGGTCCTGTCGCTGTTCTTTATCGACGAGGTGGTGAAGTACCGGGACTACGACCAGGCCGATGAGAAAGGCGAATATGCCCGGGTCTTCGAGGAAGAGTACAAGTTGCTGAAGGCCGAGTACCTGGAGGAGCTCGCCATCGATAACGAGGCGTATCGGAAGTACCTTGCTGGCATAGACTCGGCCAAGACCCACAATGGCTATTTCGCGATCGACAAGAAGACGAACCGCCTGAAGGATCCAGCTGTTGGGGCCCGCTCAGTCGATTCCGACGACGTGGACGCCTATGACCTGATCCTGAAGCACAAGGAGCGCCTTCTTTCCTTCGCCGAACCCACCCGGTTCATCTTCTCGCACTCAGCGCTGCGCGAGGGGTGGGACAACCCGAACGTCTTCGTCATGTGCATGCTGAAGCACAGCGACAACACCATTTCGCGCCGTCAGGAAGTCGGTCGAGGCCTACGGTTGAGTGTCGACCAGCATGGCGACCGCATGGATCACCCGGCTGTGGTGCACGATATCAACGTGCTGACAGTGGTCGCCAGCGAGAGCTACAGGGACTTTGTGACGGGTCTTCAGAGGGAAATTGCGGAGACCCTCTCTTCGCGTCCCCGTCAGGCAACTGAAGCCTATTTCACCGGCAAGACGATCACCACCGAGCAAGGTCCAGTTGAAGTGACCGGCTCGATGGCGAAGCAAATCTACCGCTATCTGGTGAAAAACGACTACACCGACGATGCCGACCGGATTGCAGGCACTTACCACGAGGCAAAAGCTGCCGGCGCACTGGCAGAATTGCCCGATGAGCTAAAACCCTATGCGGATCAGGTGTTCCAGCTGATCGACAGCGTGTTCAGCGACGCGCAGTTGCCCAAGGTGGGTGATGGCCGCAAGCCCAAGACCAATCCGCTCAATGCGAACTTCGACAAGAAGGAGTTCCAGGAACTGTGGGCGCGGATCAATCGCAAGGCGGTGTACCGTGTCGAGTTCGATTCTTCGGAACTGGTCAGGAAGTGCGTCAGTGCGCTGAACAGCCAACTGCGTGTTACGCCGCTGCAATATACGATTCAGGAAGGCAGACAGAACGACGGCCTGACCGATGACCAGCTGCGGACCGGCGATGGCTTCACGGTTACGGCCACAACTACCGAACAGGGCGGTTCCATCCATTCGCTGGTGAAATATGACCTTGTCGGCAAGGTTGCCGAAAGCGCGCAGCTGGTTCGAGATACCACCGCAGCTATCCTTGGCCAGACTGAGCCTGCAGTCTTCGGGCAGTTCAAGATGAACCCTGAACACTTCATCTCCGAGGCCTCTCGGATCATCGCCGAGCAGAAGGCTGCCATGGTCATCGAGCGCTTGGCCTACGACGAAGTCGAGGAGCGTTACGACGTCGACATTTTCACTGCCAACCAGACCGGGCAGGACTTCTCTCGCGCCTCGGCGAAGCTCAAGAACCATGTCTATGACTACGCAATCACGGATTCGGATGTCGAAAGAGAATTCGTCAAAGAGCTGGACACGAGCACCGAGGTCGTCGTGTACGCCAAGCTGCCGCGGGGTTTCCTGATCCCGACCCCGGTCGGCGATTACAACCCGGACTGGGCGATATCGTTCAGGGCCGGCAGCGTGCGGCACATCTATTTCGTGGCTGAAACGAAGGGGACGATGTCCTCGATGAAACTGCGCGAGATCGAGAAAACCAAAATTGAGTGCGCCCGGAAATTCTTCAATGAGGTCAACGACCGGATCACCAAAGATCAGGTCAAGTACGATGTGGTTACGGACTACGGAAAGTTGATGGAAATGGTTGGCCAAGGCGCTGCTGCGACGAGCAGCGGATCATGATCCCCACTCCATCATATCTTTCAGCTCGATGGCGATCCGGACGGGATCAGGGGCGGCAAAATCTCGATGTCCACGATCAAGGCCATCGCGTTCAGAAAACTGCAGATGAACATGGGCGGGCCACGTTCCCTCACCCGTCCTGTCATCCGAAGCGAGACAATGCTCGTGCCGGATCAAGATGCCGGCACGTGATGGCCTAGACCGAATTGGAGGAGAGGCTGCGCATTCTCCGCTGCGGGGCATGTTTTGCTGGTTAACGTCCTCGTTTCTGCTATGTTCCAAGGAGCGGCGAGATGAATGCGATCATGAGCAAATTTGACATCGATACTGGTAACCGACCTGCATCCCGGAATTGGGAAGGGCTCTCGGAGCTTGATCAGGCGCTCCGCGAGAATCGTCTGATGGAGTATCGGATCAAGAAGTCATGGGCCGACCCATGGGGACGAAAGCTGACGATAATTGGCGTCATCGTTATTGGCGCAGTTTTCGGGTTTCTTGCTGGAGCGTCCTTCGGCCTGTGGTGACCGTTGCCGGTCACCACTCCTTCACATCATCCGCTGCTTCTGCACTGGCTCCTTGGGCTCCCTTGGTGATTGCGTCCAGACGTCCCCTAGAGCCGGTAATCTTCTGGTGACCGGCCGCCTGAGCCCTTTGCACCTCTTCACGGAGATCGCCGCCCCCCACCCGTGGCACTGAACCCGAATGCCCGCCGCCGGTCTGTGCTCGACCGCGCACCGATCCTGCGTCAGAGACTGCCGGACGGGATACGGGCTGTCCGGGGACGAGTAAGAGGCGATCGTCGATCCCGTCGCGAAGTTGCTCGGCATAGCTTTCGATGAACTTTGCCTGCAATGCTTGGCCTTCAGGGCTGAGCTGGAAAGTGACATCGTCGAACCGAGCGTTGCCATAATAGTCACGGTTGCTTTCGATCTCGGCGAGACCCCATTCTCGATAGGTTTGTGACAGATTGAGATTGCCTGCAGCGCTGTTGCCCTCAAAGAACGACGCTTGGCTCTCAAGACGATTGGCAAGCTCCTCGGCTCGGCGAGCCTCGATAGTGAAGCTCTGCGCTTCCGTCAGAGAGGCATTCATGCCGCTTGCGGTTGTCGAGATCGACGAGCTGCTCGAGGTGCTCACTGAGCGAACGAACCCATCGCGGGTGCTCGACCAATTGCGGCTGTCAGACATCTGGGACAGGCTCCCAAAGATCCGGGAACGGTCTTCGGATGCGATGCCGATGTCGCTGTCGGTCCATGTACGTGTCCCGCCGCCCTTCGCTCCGATGCTTCCAGACAGCACGCCATTTGAAATTCCGGCCTTTGCCCCGGCTTCGCCGCCGAGGAACCAGGCCGTAGAGATGTCATCGGCTGCTCTGCGCGATAGCCCGAATTGCCGCTGCAGACTGGTCGATGCCTGATCGACCTCGCTGAATGCGGTCTGGATGCTGTCGGAGTTCGAGGTGCCGGTCGCGCTCTCGAAGGATGCGCCTCGGCTGAACTGGTCCCTGAGCTCGCGGAACTTCGTGACGGCGCTGGTCGTCGATTCCGTTGCGACATTGGCATAGGTCTCACTGTTGGCGCGGGCCTGCGATGCCATCGTCGAAAGGCGCGCCGTGAACTCCTGGCCCAGCGTCGGCGTGAAGGGATAGCTGGAGGTCGGGATCTGGTCGTAGCTGCCATCCGGGAAGCTCGTCGTCATCGAGCCGGTGTCGCTGAAGGTTCGCGTCTGCGGCGCGCCATAGGTGAAGCTTGGGGCAATCGTGCCTTGGGCGAACTGACGCGTGAGGACACTCGAGTTTTCGAAGCTGGTGTTGCCGAGCGAGACATTGCCGGTGCTCGCCTCTCGGGCCGCTTCTTCCGCCGCGTTCTGGCTAGGGTTGAGGTAGCTCGTCGCGTGGTGCGAGATTGCCATGGCGCCCTTCGCCACACCCCCTGCCAGAAACGGGACTGATGCGATGAGGTAGCCTGCCAGCAGACCGATATCGCTGTTCACGTCTGCCATGCCAGTGAAGCTTGCAAGGCTGAGACCGTTGCTGCCCGTGACCGCGCTCATGTCAGCCGCACCCTTGTACATCAGCATCATGTGGAGGATCACGAACAGCGGCCCCCAGGCCGCGAGATAGAAGAAGCCTGTTACATAGCCCTTGAGTGCGACAGGGCCCGTCTTGGGGAGCAGGAATAGAGGAAACAGGACCGGGAAGAGGGCGTAGAACAGCACCGTCAGCACGACGTTCAGGAGCGGGACCCACTTCATCGCGTTGCTCGCAATCGAACCATAGGTCCGCTCGGTCTGAATGTCGGCTCGGGTCTGGGCGTAGACGTCGACATTGCCCGCGCCGCTGCCGCCGGACATCGAGTGCATGGCCTGGCTCATCGCATTGATCGTCAGCGTCTGCTTGAAGATCTCGGTCGCGTTGGCCGAGACCCCGGTCAGATACTGATAGGCGACCGGCAGATCGGCGAAGAGCTTCGCTTTGGCCAGCGCGGCCGTCTGGTTGGGGTAGAGCTGTCGGCCGAATACCGAACCCATCGCATCGACCAGTCCGGCCCACTGCGCATTGAGCGTGTCGTAAGCCTCGCGGCAAGTCACGATGTTCGAGCTCACCTCGCCAGTGGTCGCATCGCGTGTCAGGAACCGTTGCGCGCGAGCCTGGCTGCCCGGGGCTATCGTCGCCCAGATGTCGCCCGTCTCCGCCAGCTCCTTCATCGAGTAGCGGCCGAGCAAGACATCGTAGAACACGCACTGCCGGAAATGCTCATCGAGATTGGCGGCGAACTCGGGATCGGAAATCCGCAAGGACCGGGTCGCATCGTAGAGCCGCGCGCCGTAGATCATGCCGTTCTTTGAATAGTTGAGATCGCCAGGCAGGCCGAACACCACCTCGGCCGAGCCCGTCAGATAATCGCCGACCTGGCTGGTAAAGCTCGCCATGAGAGCCAGGCCCAGCGGCACATTGCTGACATTGGCCGGCGCAAGGCTCGGGTTGAGCCGGTCGGTCACATGGACATCGAGCCGCGGCACCATCAGGCAGGAGTAGATGAGCGTGGCGCCCAGGAACCAGTTGATCCACGCCCGCCAGTCCTGGTTGAATGCCAGTGTCAGGGCGGAAAGGCCAAGACCCATCACCATGACCACCTGGAGCAGGCTTTTGTAGCCGCCATTGCCGGTCCAGGCAGCGACTGCCTGGAAGACGTTGACCAGATAGTCGCCGCCGCCGACCGTGAAAATCTCGACCATGTCTATTGTCCCGCCTGGATGTGGTTGGCCCGGTCAGTGGGTGAGGGCGCGGCTCTGGACGCCGCGCGACCAGTCGAGCGATGCGGCCATGCCGGGAGACATTGAGGCAGCCAGCACGTTCTCGATGAACGCCGTCTTCTCGATGATCTGCAGCACCGCATTGACCTTGAGATGCGTGTTGGCCTGCCGATCAGCCAGCGCCTGACGCACGACATTGACCTGGCTCTGCCACATCGCGATCTTCGCTTCGTCGGCCCCAATGAAGCTCGACATTGAGCGGCCAGCCTCGCTGACAATGCGGTCGAGCACGGCAAACAGCAGGTCGACACTGGCGATCTCGGCCAGGGTCTCGCGGTCGTCGGTCGGCATGCCGCGGCCATAGGCCGCCTGGACGGTCAGGATCTTGTAGAGCGGGATCGATGCGACCTGCAGCAGTTCCTTCTGCTCTTCGGTGATCGCCGTATCATCGCGGATCGCCTGAACCATCCCGCCAATGAGCGCCGCGACGCGCGGCCGCAGCGCTTTCGATGCGGGCAGGCTCAGCGACTTGAAACCTGGGTTGAGGCACTTCTCCGTCTCGTCGCAGTCGAAAATGAGGACGTTCCCGTTCGTGGTGCCATCCAGCAACGAGGTCACAAGCGTCGACGAGGCTTCGCCAAATATCGGCACGAACTTGCCCGGTTCATCGTCCTTGGGCGGCACGTAGATGATCGTGCCCAACAGCGTCATGGCATATTCGGCGAGCTCTTCGTCGAAGCGGCCTCCGGGCGAGAAGAACGCCGACTTCTTGAGGATCGTCCAGGTGTAGTTTCGCGGCACGCCGGGATTGACGTCGTCATACTTGCCCGAGCCTTGCGCAGTCGTGCTCGAACGCTGCCCCCTGGTGCCGCAGCCGTGCTTGGCTGCGGCATAGTCGGTGAAGATGCCTTCGGAGTTGCCGATAGCTTCGCAGACGGCTTTGTCGGCAAGGTCGCCCTTCGGCCAGATCCCGCCCACCAATCCTTGTGCCATCTCGCAGGAATTGATGTTGAGGTTGTTCATGAGCTGAGCCTTCTGGCTGAACTCCTGCATGATCTTCGAACATTCCGGGCAGACCGTGTCGATCGCCAGGCTGAAGGCGAAGCCGACGGCATTGTTGGCGACCGCCTTCAGCATCGCCACGATCTCGCTCGCGTTGATGAAGCTGAAGGACCCCGCGAAGATGTCGATACCGCCGCATCCAGCTCGGGCGCGCGGCAGCTGCAGGTTGGCAATGTTGGTCGTCTTCTGCGGGAAGCGCGTCCAGACATTGCCGAGGCTGTAATAGCCGGCCGATTGCCCCTGAAACGCGGTCGGCCCGTTGACGTTGGCTGCGCCTCCGACGTCGTTCAGAAACGAGTCCATCGAACTGCCGACGTCGGCCGATGCACTGGTGAGGGGAAGGGTGGCTGCAAGGATCGCAGCGACGACTCTTTTCATCCTAGTAGTCACGTCCAGCTTCCTTCGATGTGAGGAGGTAGATCCGGTCCTGAAGCTCGTCGGCGCTCATCACGCCGTAGCCGATCGGAATGGGGCGGCCGGTCAGTGCGTCCCAGAGGACGACCGCTGGCGTAATCTTGGGCTCCAGGCCCATGCGGGTGCGCTGGTTGGTCTCGACCGTGTAATTCGGGAAATGCCGCGATGGGCCACCGTCGGTCGAAATCGCGCGGACAGCGATATGCCAGGTGGAGGCAACGCTTTGCACGATCGGCGACATGACCTCGCAGGCACCGCAGCTCTGGGCGAAGAAGTAGAAGAGCCCGTAGCGCTCGGAAAGCTGCGCCATTGCCGCGTTCCGTTCCGCGCTGCGCGCATCCTGCCACTGGCGCTTGCCGAGCGTCGAGACCGGGCGCTGCAGCGTGTAGTCGAGCTCGGGATCCTGCCAGATCGCCCGTTGCCAGACGTCGCTGAAGAGTGAAGCCCGGTCGAGCTGGGCCCGCTGGAACCGGATGTAGGCCGTCACATTGGCAGACGTGGGCTCGAGGATCGCCTTGGCCTTGAGCTCCCGCAAGGTCGCCGTGATTGCGTCAAGCTGGCTCGTGGCGCTCGCAGCCGGCGCGGGTGCCTGCTGTTCCGGCGGCTTGGGCCGGTTGCAGTAGAACCAGTACCCAAGCCGGCGCTCCTCGCAGTAGAAGCTGTCCTGCCGCTCGCTCGTCTCGGCGCGTGGTGGCGCATCGGTCTGGGTGGTGGCCGTCTGCGCGTTTGCGGACGGAAGGACGCAAGCGGCATTGGCAATCGCGCAGGCGGCAAGCAGCCGCCACGCGGCCTTACTGGCGTGCACGGGCATAATAGTCCTCGATCTTCTGTTGGATTTCCTGGGTGGCCTGCAGTTCGTCAGGCAAGCGGGCGGCGTCGGTGAACTCGGCATAGACTTCGCTGAAGTCCATCCGACTGAGGTCGAGCCGGGCGAACTCGTCGATGGTGAACCCGGAGCATTGCTCGGTCTTCGGCTTGCCCCAGGGCTTGTTCAGCTGCTGGCGGCCTTGCTCCTGCAGGATCCGCGAGAGCTTGGATTCAAAGCAGCAGTAGACCTTCCGCTTGGTCAGGCACACGCCAAGGAAGGAGGACGAGCAATAAGTGCCGACGTAGGCGCACAGACCTTGCGCGTCCTTCTGATGCAGCAGCATCTCCTCGCGGCTGCAGCCCAGCGCCACGAGCAGCTGGATGCCCGGAATCAGCGGGAAGCCTTTGCCCTTGCAGCAGTTGAGAATGCCGAAAACCTTCGACGAGCAGCTTTCGCGGGTCCCCCTGAACAGGGTTAGATTGTCAGGATCGAATTCGCGGCGGGCCTGATTCATCGCGTTCAACGCGACAACCGCGTCCTTGAACTCGTCATTGGCTTCGCGCTGGATGGTCTCGCACGAGCCATCGATGCAGTAGACATCGCCGTCGCAGATGAACTGGTTGGTGCTCGCGGGCTGGTCCGGGACCGGGCAATCATAGACCCGCTCCCAGGTGCGGCAGGGCTCGCCAGCGAGACAGTCTTCGCGCACGAGCTTGCAGCCCGGGGTGTCTTCAAGTGTCTGGCAGTCCTGAGCCTCGGTAAACTGTGCGCAGCTGTAACTACGGCTCCATGCCCAGCAAGGCTGCGTCACGGCGATGCCATCGACAATGCGGGTCACCGGATCGCTGTCGGTGCACGTCTCGGTGTCTTGCTGACATGAGCTGTCGGCTGCGAGGCCAGCGCACTGGCTTTCGTCGCGTGTCGTCGTGACGACGTTCTCGCCCTTCACCGTATAGGGCGTGGCGCCCTCGACCGGCGCGGTGCAACTGACGAGGTCAACCCTCAGATCGCCGGAGTTGCAGCCCCAGTAGATCCCGAAATAGGGATCGCACAGGTTGATCGGATAGGACTGCGTGACCGTGCATTGCGGCGCGGGGTAGCGGTTGCAGTTGTAGACCGAAGCCGGGTCAACCCCGCTGCCGCCAACGCAATAGTAGCCGTAGACCTGACGTTGCTCGACCCGCGCGGTCAATGTCACGGGGCAGGTCCGGGTTTCTTGGCTGGCGGTGTAGCCGACATTACAGGTTGCCATGTAGCGCGCTGCGGTTCCGCTGGCCGGCGGCAAGGGCACGCAGCGTCCTTGCGTGCCGCCGATGGCCATCCCGCTTGTATAGGCGAGCGGATCATCGCTGATTACATTGCTGCGCGCGATCGTCGCATCGAGATCCTGAGGGGCAAACTGGGCCCGCCGGTCCATCGAGTCCCGCATGGCTTTGTAGCCGGTACTGGTGGTGGCCTGGCTAGCCGCTTCGCGGCTCATCCGGTCCGGATCGTCGAAATAGCCCGACTGACTTGGTGTGCCGCCGAAATTGGGGATGCGACTGGCATCCGGGTTTGTGGTTGCCGCACTTTGCGCGGATGCCGCCTTGTCTCGCCCGAATGCCTTGCCGTCCGCCTTGGCAGCATCGGTTGTTGTCTGGGCGTGAAGCGGTCCGGCGAGGGTGAGCAGGAGCGCGAACACGCCTGCGCGACAGAGGATTGGTCGTTTCATGGATCCTGCCTTTCAAGACGGGCGAGGTGCTGGGCCGCGAGCAAAGCGCCGGGGCCGCCGCCGTGCGCGAAGGTCTCAAGGGCGTAGGCTGCGCTGACATTGCCGCTCATCCGGTCGTGGGGCGGGACCTGCGTCCGACAATCGAACCCGTCGCACAGATCGAAGTCGCTGCTGGTGACGACGTAGGTGGGCACGGTCTCGATCCCGAAAGCACGGAAAAGCCGCGGGTCGATACCGACGCCGTCCAGCTGCTCGCCGGGCTTTGCGACTTTTGCCAATGCGTCCGTCAGAGCCTTGGCGCTGTTGCCAGGCAGACCGCGCAGGGCGACGATGCCGCCGGCCTTGGCCACGTCGTCGATCATTGCCCGTAACGCCGCCGGCGGCATCGAGAGCGAAGCAAAGGCTATAAACCTTGGCGCATCGCCCATGCCTTCGCTGGTCATGGTGCCGGCATCGGCCACCATCCGGTCAAAGTCGAAGGTGCTGGCCGGATCGTGCTTAGCACTTGCGGCGGCCTCACGGGTGAAGCGGCGAGCGTGCGCCTCGGCCTCGCTGGTGCTTGTCATGGCCTCCCGCGCCAGCGCCTCGGCCCTTGCGCGAGCATTGGCAGAGAGCGCGTCGGCATCACTGGCGCCAGCGCTGGCGCGTGCCCGGATGGCCGCCACATCAAGGTCCGGTTCGGCCGTCTGCGCCGACGCGCCAGCGAAAGCGGCAAGGCTCGAAAGCGAGGCGATCACAATGAGATGAGGAATGGTTTTCATAGTGCGCAGCAGTTCCGCTTGCGCCAGACCAGATAGCCCATGTCCTCGCCAATGGCGGGATAGACCTGGCCTGCCGACATGAAGGTGGTGGAGGCACCAATGGGCGCGCAGGCGTAGCGGCCCTTGGTCTGCGGATTGGGATTGGTGGCCTGGAAGCGGTATTGCTGCTTGCGCATCACCGGCATCAGGTACTTGCCGCAAAGCCCCTTGCTCCCCATCGTCCCCCAGGCGACGAGCTCGCGGTGGAGCTTGTAGGAGAAGCGGGCGAGCGCGAGCCGCGAGGCTTGGACATGGCCAATGGTCGCCGAGACATTGCCGTTAAGCGGATACATCGTGCCCTGACAGCCCGCGCACCAGAACAGTTCATCGGTCGGCAGCTTGGCCGTTGCCGCCACGCAGTCGGCCGCGCAGGCCGCAAGCGCCAGCGGATTGGCGAACAGGACCGCCTCGGGGTTGATGATCGCGGTGAGTTCGCTGTCCTGCCAAAGCGGATCGATCTCGGTGATGTAGAGGATGTCGATCGAGCCGGACTCGAGGCACAGGAAGTCGGCAACGATCTCCATCCAGTAGATCAGCGGATAGGCATACCAGTGGACATGCCACTGCGAGTTGTACTGGGTATTGCCGCCAACTGCAGATGGCCCCGCCATCGACTTGAAGCCGATGTCGAACCCAGGATCGAGCTTCATCCCGCCCAGATTGACGAAGCACCAAGGCTTCATGCTGACGTCGGCAAGCCGGACCGGCTCCCAGAACCCCATGGCGATACCGGGCCGCAAACCGCAGAGGCAAACGGGGAGAGCTGGGTTGCTGGTGTCGGGCCGACTTGACGGCCAGATTTTCAAGCCTCCGATCGAAATCGGGAAAAGGCACGACCAGCAGATGTCCGTGATCGGATTGACGAACTTCCCGGTGCAGCGGCCGGGACCGGCCGCAGCCTGGGCTGGAGCGGCTGAGATGATGTTCATGCTGGCGAGCAGAAGTGCTCCGCAAAGCCATGACAGAAGGCGATGTTTCCTGCTCATGATGGCGCCCGCTCGTTGGGAGTGACCGGCTGTTCGGTGATGAGGAGCGCGCGACCCTGCTGCTCGACGGTTGCCGGTACTGCGCGAATGCCGAAGTGCTTCACCAGCGTGCCGCCTTGGTCGAAGTAGAAGCGCCGCTGGCGGGCTTTCATGAGTTCGAGCGGCGCGCCGGCCACGAGGATGAACTTGGCCTTTGTGCTGGCATAGCGACGGGTTGCCCAGGCGAGCTGTGCCGGGTCGTCGCCATCGAGGAAGACGAGGGGAGCCCGCAGCGGCACGGTATCGAGCGGATTGACCCTTGTGCCTGCGGCAATGATGACCCGGCCCTTGTCGTCGGCAATGTCGCGCTCGACGGTGATCGTCGGATCGAAACGCCAGCTGCGTGTTGCCGGAGCGAGGGAGAGACCTGCGACAGGCTCTGGCCGGTTGACCCGGGCGATCGTGCGCCGCTTCAGCTCCTCATTGAGGCGGGCGGTCTCGCCGGTCTTCTCGAGCTGCGTAAGCCTGGCATGGATCTGCTGCAGCAGGTCCGGTTCGATGACTGGCCAGACCGTGCCGTGCTGACCGTAATCGCGAGCCATTGCTTCTGGCGCTATGGCCAGCGCCAGCGCAGTGGCGCATATGGGGAAGGTAAGGAGCCTCACAGGATCGGCCTCCCGACCCCGAGAATGCGTGGGCCGCAAATCCAACCGATTGCGGCGTAGCGGCTGTCGAAACCGTCCTTGTGTTCGCTTGTGACGAAATAGCAGCTTTTCGGAACGCGGCCCGTCGGGCCGAGCGCGAGGGGTTCACCAAGGCGGCTCGTGAGCTTGGCCTTTGCGACAGCCTGCCCGTTGACGAAGTAGGTGCGGTTTTGCTCGGTGACGATGTCGCCCGGCACGCCGCTCACCCGCTTACCGAACGGTTTCGGCGCCGCTCCGAAATGCTTCACCAGCAACGAGGAAGCAGGCGGATCGAATAGGATGATATCCCCGCGGTGCACGGCCGCCCCGCGCGTCACCCAGATGGCCCAGTAGGGCAGGCTGGGGCTCACGTTGATCATGAGCGCGTGGCCCTGAGCGAAGGCGGCGAGCGAGGAGAGTGCCAGCGCCCCGGCGCCAAGCCCGCCCCAAAGCACGACACGGCGCGCGGACGCAGAGCGGATCAGGCGATCAGCGGGCTGCATCGGGACGGGCTCCCATCCGGCGCACAACATCGGCGCGCACAGATTGCGTCAGGTCCGGCGTGCTCCCGGCCACCACGGCTTCGGCAACGAGGACCGTCCGGCCCTCGCGGCCCAACTGCTGCACCGAGGCTTCCACAGCCTTGAGGTAGGCCTGCACGCGCAGCCTGGTTTCTTCCGGAGGACGACCAGATCGTGCTTCAGTTTCGATGAAGTCGCCCATGATCCGGCTCAGCTGGACCGTCACGACCTCGCGCTTCTCCAGGGTGAGCAGCTTGTCGGTCGTCCAGACGCCCCACAGGACCTGGCCGATCATGCCGACGCCGAGCACGACAGCGATGAGATTGATCGATGCCAGCCGCCTGCGAAGGTTTGATGTTGCCAGAATGTTCTTCACAGCTTTTCTCCCGAGAGCTCGCGGTCGAGATCACGGATGAAGCGCGGCATGCGCCACACGACGACGAGCGTGGCGAGACCGATCAGGACGAACTTGCACTGATCGAGGAATGTGACGCGCCGTGTGAAATCCGCCGCCAGGAAGCGGTCACCGAGATTGGCGACATGGGCGAAGAAGACGTCGGGATTGCCGCCCGATAGAAGCAGGAAGAAGAGCAGCGGCAGGCCCAGAGCCATCAGATAGGACGAGCCCAGAAACAGACTACCGCGCAGCACAATGTAGCAGCCATCGGCGATGCGCGAGCGCCAGGCCGGCACCGGCGGGAATAGGGGCTGTTCGTCTTCGGGCGCATCCGTCCGGTCGAATGGGGTGACGAGGTGGAGAGGCATGAGTTTCAGAATCCTTTGGTGAAGAGGTGTCAGCGGTTGGGATGAGCGATGCGCTCGATGGCATCGGCGAGCTGGTGGCCGCGGGCGATCTCGGCATCGATGGCGGCGAAGGTCTGGGGCGAACTCGAGAACAGCGTTGCAGAATAGTCGTCGAGCACGAGCCGTCCGATCGCCTCGGTCTCCGGCCCCTTGATGAACACCTCGGAATAGTCGCTCCCGGAGCGCTTGAGGCTGCGGATCAGCGTCTCGGTCCGATCATCCATATCGAGGCGCTTGCTCGCCTTGAAATCGGCGATCGTCTCCGGCTTCTGCTGAAGGATCAGCATCCAGTCGCTATTCTCCAGCGCTGCCGTCGCCCCGTCGGACTTGTAGTAGTCGTTGAGCGACTGTGTGGCGGTCGCGAGGGCGCCGCCATATTTCCGGCAGGTGCGGGCATAGGTTTCGACGAACTCACCCATCGAGCCGCCCTTCAGCATCGACCATGCTTCATCGATCAGCAGCAGCTTGCGCAGCGACCTTGGGCTGCGCGTCATCGCCTGGCTGGTCATGAACATGATCGCAGAGAGCACCACGCTGCGCAGATCCTCCCGGCTCGCGAGGTCGGACATCTCGAACACGGTGAAATCCGCATCGAGGTCGAGACTGGCCTGGCCCTCGAAGAAGGCACCGTAGGTTCCGCCAGCCATGTAGGGGGCAAGCGCAGTCGCAATGTCTGCGGCCGTGTCATGGCCGAGGCTGGCCAGCATCTCGCCGACGGTGGTGACCGTGGCCGCCGCGCCGTGTTCAGCCCAGACCATGTTGACCGCCCGGTCGATCAGCCCGCGCTCGGTGTCGGTCAGCTTCGCGCTGTGCCGGGCCATTTGCCCGACGATCGCCTTGATCATCCCGAAGCAATCGAGGCGATAATCCTCGTCCTCGGCGGCGCGGGTTCCGTCTATCATCGAGAAGGGGTTGAGGCAGAAGCCCGCTTTCATCGTGAACTCGACAAAACGGCCGCCCTGCAGCTTGACAGAATGCTCGAAGCTGCGGCCATCGTCGATCACGACCACCTGCGCGCCGGCGCCGCGCAGGGCAGCGCACATCTCCTGGAGCAGCACCGACTTGCCCGATCCCGACTTGCCGCAGATCGCGACATTGTGATTGCCTGCTTCGTTCTCGAACGGCGACCAGAAGAAGGGCTGGCCGCGCCGACCGACGAACAGCAGGTGAGGGTGGGCGCTTCCGAGATATTCGCCCTGCATGGGTGCGATATTGGCTGCAGTAGTCGACAGGACGGTCTTGAACCGCTTCAGCCGCTCCATGTCGGCACCGAGCCCGTCGGCGAGCGTCAGCGGCATGGCCGCGAGAAGCCCCTGGATCTGCAGATAGCGCTCGTCGGTGAGATCCCAGCCTGCAGCCTTGTAGATCGACTTGATCGCGCGTTCGTTGCGGTCGCCCTGGCCCAGTGGTGAATAGGTCGTCACCCCGTAGAACACCCGCACGAGGCGGCGACCTTCCTGGAGCTCGGCCTGAACATGTTGCCACTCGGCGGCCTGCTCCCCGATCCGCGGCAGGAACCGGGCGCTGCGGGTTCCGGCGAGGCTGGTCGTGCGCATGAACTTGAAGCCGGCTTTGGCCGATGCCGCCTCCTGGTCTGGATAGACAAGGCACAGCATGGTCGCGGCCGGGCAGGGGAAGCGCAGCTTGTCGGTGAACAGGTCGCCGATCAGCCGCGCGCATTCCCAAGGGGCCCAGCGCGACGGCATGTTGCGGACGGCAAAGTGCCGGACATCGAAGGCATCAGGATAGACGGTCCCGATCTCGGGCACGCCATCATTGATCTTGCCAGTGGGCCGGAACCGCTCGGTCACCAGGCGCATGCGATCTTCATCAACGACCAGTTCGATGTCGTGGCGGATCGCCTGGGAGGCGATCGGATCGTTAGGATTGTAGGGCACCGCATCATCCTGCGGCGCCGTGGTGGGCGAGGTCAGATCATCGATGACGGCGATGAGCGCTTCCGGCCCGACTTCGACCACGCCAAGGTTCAGTGACTTGAGCATCGCCACCAACCCCTCGCGGGTCTGTTTGAGATCCTCGTTGCTGACCGCCTTCGATGTTGGCACGCCGACCGAGACGATGACCTGGTGGTGCCGCGCATGAAAGGGCGCGTCCGGCGAGCCTGATTCCCAGACGAGCGAATAGAGCCGCCGCGCGCGGTGACGGGCAATCGCCTCGTACACGCCGCCCTGCATGTACCGTGGCGCAAACCACGGGGCGATGATTCTGCTGATGCGCGGGCTCGCAAGGTGGAGCACCTGCAGGCAGGCGCCCGCTGGTAAGCCTTCCGAGAAGAATTGCCCGAGGATTTCCCCTGTGCGCTCGTCCGCGCCGATCAGCGGCGTGACCGAGAGGACAAAGCCCTTCGAGCGTGCGTTGAAGTACAGGCGCGTTGCCGGATCATAGACCCGGTAGGGCAGCCAGTCGGACAGCATGTCGACCATCAGCTGGGGGCGGGGCTTTTCGACGTGCTCGGCGTCACCCAGCAATCCGCTAAGCAGCCGATCAATGACGGACTTGAGTTGCTCGGCCATTACTTGGGTTCCTCGGGCTGCGGGGTGCTGGCTATCGGCTGTTCGCCGGTCCTGGCTGCGGGGCGGATCGCAGCTTTCGCGGCTTCAATCGCCGCAGCGCTGGGGAACACGGGAGCGCTGTGCCCCGCCTCTGGCCGAGGGGTCCGATCACGCGGGGGAGGCGACGTGTCGAACCCCTCGACCGCCGGTGCCTTGGCACCGGCAACGGCCTCGCGCGCCGTGGAGGGGAGGACCAGCGGCGAGGCATCTGAAACTGCATTTTCGGAACTGGGGGCATCAGCGCCCGGGGTCTCCAGGGTGCTGGTCCCGTTCGTGGGCGCGGATGAAAAGGGCGACGCAAGATCGACGGTAGCATCCAAGTGTCCGTCTGCGGCTTCGTGTGCCGACGCAGCTTGAGCGGCCTTCAACTGCCGGCGGACCTGGCGCATGACGGCCCCGCTCTTGTCCTCACCCGCCTTGCGGCGCAGTTCGGTTGCCCAGCGCGGGTTGTCGATGACTGTCCAGGCGACCGCTTCATCATGGAGCGTTCCTGCCTCATCGACATGCGCTGGGAAGACGACCCGCAGGGTCCGCTCCGCCGTACGCGTGGTGTCAGCCTCCACCACGCCCGACCGGGAGCGTGTCTCGGCATGAGGCGTCGTGCCCGCCGACAGAATGTTCGTTGCCTTGGCATCGATGACGTGGGCCGGTGCGCAGTCGCCCTTGGGCGCCCTGCAGGTGAAGTCGCCTTCGACATTGGTGCCGAACGTGGCGCAGCCACTGGAGAAGCCGGCCAGGCAGGTGCAGACAAGAAGACGTGATGGAAACCGCATGGGGTTATCCTTTCGGAGCTGGGGTGGGAGCCCGGGTGGAGGTTGGGCGCAGGAATTCCCGGAGCACTGCAGCAGGCCGAAAACCCTCGAGAACGGCGCCATCGGCGGGGCGCACGATCACCGGCGTGCCGCCAAAGCCGTGTGCCCGGGCGAAGGCCTCGTTGGCATCGAGGCCGCTCGTGTCGCAGGGTTTGGGATTGGCGAGCGCCAGACCAGAATAGGCCATGTGCAGCGCCAGCTCGGGCCGAGGTGCGCACAGCACCCGCTCGGCGTCGCGGCGGCTCTCTGCCCCGAAAATCGAGATCGGCCGTTCTTCGACCCGCGCTCCGATCGCCTTCAGTTCTGCCTCAAGCTTCTTGCAGTAGCCGCAGTGGAAGTCCGAGAAGACAACGACACGTGGACCATTGGCAGGGCCCCAGGTGATCGCGCCATTTGATGGAAGCTTGCCAAGCTGCACATGCCGCGGTTCAGCGTTCCGGGCTGAAGCTGCTGATGGGTTTGGGCTCCCATCCGCTTGCGCTTCGGGATTGCTGCGCCGTGCGGCCCCTGCCGCCAGCAGGTCCGGATTGAGAGCGAGCAGCCGTGCAGCCGTTAGATCCTGACGGGCTTCCATGTCATAGACCCGGCCGATCACCAGATACTTCGCAGCCCGGTCAACGTAGAAGAGCGTCGACTTGGATGCGACCTCGCACAAACCGCCAAGGCCTTTGCAGTTGATCGCGTCGATCGGCGTCTTGGGCAGGCGCAGCTTCAGTGCCTCACGCACCTTCGCCATGTCCGGAGCGGCAGTGGGGGCTGCAAGGCTTGCCACCGCCCATCCGGTTGCGGCCGACAAGGCGATGATCGCCGCCAGTCCTGCGCTGGCACGCAACCAGCGGCGCCGACCATTGCCGTGCTCTAAAAGCGAGTTTTTGATCATTGGGAGTTCCTCACGTAGACGCCGTCGAGGAACACGATCTCGACATCGATGCCGGTCGGCATCTCGACGACGGGTTGGTACTGTTCGGCGCGCTCGATCAGGTATTTGCTGACCGTGTCGGCGGCATCGGCGGCGCCTTGGCCAAGCCCGCCACCGAGGATGTCACCAGCCGAGAGCTTGGAGCGCCTGCCATCGGGGGTGGTCGTGACGCCGGAGAACACGCTGTTGGCGTTTGCGGAGAAGCCGCGCCCGAAACCGCCGACGATCCCGGCGAGCAATGCCTGGCTGACGAGGCTGCCTTCGCGGCTCACGACGCGACCCCGGACCCCGGACTTGCCAGCGAAGCTGATGAAGCCCTTGACCTCGCTCACTGCGACCCGGCCACCAGGCTGATCGCAGGTCATGCGGGCAAGCTTCACATAGACCTTCTCGCTGCTGAGATCCCCGCGCGCCGCGCCGTTCACAACGCAGCCCTGGATCCGAGTGGTCAGAACCTTCCCGTTCTGCATCACCGATCGGGCCGGGCCGGTGATCCTCAGCACCACGGGCAGCGGATCGGTCTGGCTGGCGACGCCAGCCGAAGCATCTACGCCAACGATAACCCTGGCCGGCGCATAGGAATTGGGCGGCAGGTAATCAGGCGAGTCCTCGACGACGACCGGCGGCGCATCAGGGCGACCCACCCGGAGACCGCTGCTCCCTGCCTTGTCAGAGCTGAAGCTCATCAGCTTCACCTCGCCAGGCGAAGGGATCATGCCGCCCTGCGGATCGCCTGCTGCGGCGCCGGTACTGGTCTGAGGTGACCGGGCCCTTGCGTCATAGCCGCCTGCCTGCGGCCCATAAGCCGGTGGCGGTACAGTGGGTGCCGTCGTCGCAGGCTGAGCGGCAAGCCGTGTCTTGAGCTCGGCATTCTCTGCGGAGATGGCATCGATCGCAGCCTGCCCATCGACCCGCATGGCCTGGTTTTCGGCCTTGAGAGCCGCCAGCTGCGCCTCGATCTCCGTCCGCGGGACGCTCCCATCCTTCAGCGCCTTCTGCTCGCGGGTGACCGCATCGAGCCTGTTGCCGTAGGTCGCGACGAACTCGCGCTGCGACAGGTCGCGGTTGACCAGGCCTGCCGTGTCGATCGTCTGCGCCGCATTGGGATCGCCGGTCTTGGCCTTGTCGTCGCCGCCAAGGATGAACCAGCTTCCGCCGATGAGGGCGAGTGCTCCCAGCGACCCCAGCAGCAGCTTCTGACGGCGCGCGGTGCGGGCGTTGAGCCCGGAAAGTTCGGACGATGCCGCGCTCTCGGCCTGCAAAGGGGAAGTGCTTGGCGTATGGGTTGCATCAGTCATTGCCGGTCTCCCCGCTTGCGCCGACAACAAAGGCCGTGGTGCTGGCCCCGGGTTCGAGCTTTGGCTCGGCGATCGAGACGGCGAGCGTGTCGCGCGGTGCGAGATCGCGTTCGGCGAGCGTCACGGGTTTCGTTCCGCGATTGTGGATGCGGACGACCTTCCCAGTGAGGCTGGCGCCGCGATAATCAGCGATGAGCTGGACTTCGAGATCGCCGACCCGTGCGGGTATGGCAGTCGATTGGCGGACCTCGAAACCGTCGACCGTCCGGTCATTGGCCATCGCCTGGATGAGCCTGACGGCGCTGGTCTCGATCGGGGTCTGGCTTTCCCAATCCGCCGCCCGGTTCTTCGCGATGGCGGGGTTGGTGATGAAGACCTGGGTCGCCGGAATTTGCTCAACCCGGCACGCGACCTTGTAGACGAAGCCCTTCTTCGTGGTGGTGAAGAAGCTGATCGACCGTGCCGCGTAAGTTTCCGGCACCGACACATAGATGTCGCCGCGCACCGGCTCGTTGGTCACTGCAAAGTCGTTGTAGGGCGTGCCGGTCGAGATCTTCGAGACGCTGGCGAACTGGTCGTCGACCAACGCGAAGCGGGTCAGCTCGCGCGCTGAAACGCTGCACTCGATTCCGGCGCCGTCAGCCGTTTGCTTGAACTGGTCGGCCGCATGAGCGGGGGATGCTGCTGTGAGCAGAGCGGCCGCGCTCAGAAATAGACCCCGTGTATGGGTCCCTTTTCGGTAAGCCATCACTGGGCCTCCTTCGATTTGTCCTGTGGGGGGAGCTGGGCAAACCCGGAGAGCGCCAGGCGCAGGCCGCGGTAAGTCCAGCTGAAACGGAAGCGGCGTTCGTCACTCGCAATCACCTGCGCGCCGACGAAGGTCTTGAGCGTGCCCGTCACATCCGAGGTGAGGCCTTTCGGGTCGACAGTCATCGACCGGATCACGAATGCCTGGGTGACATCCGAGCCCCGCTGCTCTTCGACGATCCGGACGAGCTCGGCCTTGAGGCGGCCATAGCTTGCAGGATCTGCCAGCTTCAGGATCTCATTCATCCAGTAATCGAGGCCTTCCGGACTGCGATTGAGAAGAACAAGAGCCGCATCGCGGGTGACGAGTTCGAGATAATCGGCCTCGACCCCGGCACTGCTCACGGTGAGCGCTTTGGGAACGGTCGGAACCAGCACCACTTCGCGGTCGCGGGTGGCGGCAAGGCTCCCGGCGACGACCAGAGCAAGGCCTAGGCCAGCGCTAGTGAGCGCAAAGAGGTTGCGCTGGCGCAGTAGCGATTGCTGCCGTTCGTGGGATATGTCGGAATACATGGAAGTGCCCCTCAACCGGCGAGTAGTCGGCAGTGGGAAGGCGGCGTTGCCTTGAGGCCTAGAAATCCTGCAGGCAGATACCAGTATGCGGCGTGGGCTACCCAGGAGCTGGCGCGTCCTGCTTTTGCCTTTCGCAATGCGAACCAGGCGCCGAAGGCGACTATGATGCCGATAAAGATATGCTGGGTGAGGATCCCCCAGGTGAAGGGAGCCAGCATTCCCGCGAACTCGTCGATGGTCCAGAAGCCGATAAGCTCCGGGTCATCGAGCCGTCGAGGAATAATGTATGGGTCTGCCATGGCGACGCCGCCTTCCCTTGCCGCGCTCAGATGACCGCGGTCACAACCGAGGTGACGATCGGAACACCCGTGCCGACACCGATGCCGACACCCACCGGAACGGCGACCTGGCCGAGCGAAAAACGCCCGGATGCCAGACCGATCAGGCCGCCAGCGAGGCTGAGAACCGTGATGATCTTGCCGCCCGAGCCTTCCAGAAAGTCCGTGAACTTCGTGAGGGCAGGGGTGAAAGTCGTGTCAGCGCCGGCATAGGCGGCGCTCGCCGCAAGCGCCGCGATTGCGACCGGGACGGCAATGTTGAGGGTCTTGCCGAGACCCTTGACGCTGGCGCGCCGGGGGAGGGTGAGAGACTGCATGTGAAGCTCCGGTTGGAGGGGTGGTCACAGCGTTCTTGCGTTCGCTGTGTGTTCCACATGCATCTAGGAAATGGTCGTAGGAAAGTGCTCAGCGGCAATACCGCTTGGACGTGGAAGGATGCGGACGCATCTTATCCAGTCCAGCGCTTGAAACCGACGATTACGACGTAAATTCAGTCTTTTTGTGTCGGTAAAGGCCGTCACGGCAGCCGGGCTTTGGCGACGAATCGGATAGAGGAACTGATTCGCCTCTAAACGAGATGTACCGTGTATGTTCTTTTTGTTTTCCTACATGGGATGCTTCGCGTTATGCCTGCGAGTCGCACCAGTGCAGAACCTAGGAGACAACCATGTACAATCCAACTGCCGCCGCCAGACCGGCCAATGAAAGCCTGGCCCGCGTCCTTGCCCATGCGATCGATGCCGCTGGCAAACCTCGCCACCGGATTGCCAATGAATGCGGCATGCATCGCGAGACCCTGCTTCGCCTTGCGCGCGGCGAGCGGCCTATCGGGCTCGACGAAGCAGCACGTGTGCTCTTGGCCTGTGGAGCCCATCCCCGCGCATCCATGATCCTCGCACTTGCCGGGCAGGAAGATCTCGCCTGCGAGTGGATGCATGGCGAGATGGGCGAATTTCTCGAAGAATTCTTCACCAGCCTGCCGGTCCATCTCCAGCGGACCCTGGGGCGCCGGATCGAGGATCTGCGGCCCCGGTGGGCAGGCGGCACGGCGCAGCTCGTGGCGCGCATGCTTGCCAAGCACATCGACGATTTTGTGGGCCGCGACATCGCGATGTCGCTTTCCCGGTAATCGCCAGATTCGGAGGGGTCCGGACCCAAGCGAACGAGGTCAGCAATGCCGCTTTCAACTCAAGATGAAACCCACACCCCTGAAACAGCCACAGATACGCAGGTTCGTTTTCTTCGGCTCCCGGAAGTTATTGCGCGTGTCGGACTACGCCGCTCGGCGATCTACAAGCGTATGAGTGAGGGGCGATTCCCAAGGTCGCGATCGCTTGGTCCCAAGTGCGCTGTTTGGGTTGAGGCGGAGATAAACGATTGGATGCGCGATATCGTATCAAGCTGATCCTTCAAGCCTAATTTCGTGCCGGAAGCGTGTCATCGATCCGGGGGACCTCGTCTCAAGTCTCCTATTAAATGTCTGACTACGGCAAAATCTCGCCAACGGGAACGCACTGGCTACCATCGTGACTAGTTCGGCCTGACTGGACATACTTGATGGTGTAACTGGGATGGGCATTTTTAACGTGCCGATCCCGCTTGGCTGCATATTCACGCAATCCAAAAAAGGCAGACAAATCTGGCTGCCGCGGCTTTGGCAATTGTGCAGCCGTGCGCCTTGCTCTAATCATTTCCGCGTGCCCCGCTATATCCTCTCCATCCTGATCGCGTGTGCGCTGGTGGTGCCTGGCATCGCTTGGGGCGCGCATCTTGCCGGCCATGCGCCGCTGCACGCGGCGGAAGATGCGCATTCGCACGACGTGGGCGGAGATACGCTTGCGGCGCACCACGACGATGAGGGGGGCGCCGTCGATGAGGCTCCTGATCGCCCGGCCAAGGGTCTGGTGCATGATCATGCCGGCGCGCACGCCCATGCCAGCATCATCGTGGAACCGATCGACGCGCTGGCGCTGGCCGACTACGATACCGACCAGCTGCTATTCAATCGTCGCACACGGAACGGCACACTTCCGCGTCCCGATCCTCTCCTGAGACCGCCACGGGCGGCGTGATGGCAGGCCGGACGGCTGTCCGGCGTCATTTACGTTCGCCCCCATGCGGGGATACTCGGGAGTACCATCATGAACGCTATGCAGCGTGCCGCCTTGTTGGCGGTCACGTTCCTGTCAGCCGGCGCAGCCCAGGCCGAGCCGCTGACGCTGGAGCAGGCCATTCGCCAGTCGGTGGAGGGGTCGCCTCAGGAAACGGCCAACGCCGCCCGGATCGACACACTGGAGGCCGCCCGCGCCGCCGCCGACACCAAGCCGGCCGCGACGATCGACGGGATGGTCGAGAACATCGGCACCGGAGGCTTCAGCCAGTTCCAGGTCGATGCGACCTACAACCAGCGCATCGAGCGCGGGGGCAAACGCGAGGCCCGTGTCGATCTGGTCGAAGGCGAGATCGGCATTGTCCGCGCCGAGACGATCGTCCGCAGGCTCGATCTGGCGAAGCGGGTGCAGGAACTCTACGTCGAGGCGCAGACCGCCGAGCTGAACGTCGAACTCGCCCGCAACCGGGTCGAGATCGCGGCGCAGCTCGAAAAGGAAGTGAAGCGCCGCGTCGATGATGCGCGCGATCCGCTATTCGCAGGCACGCGGGCGCGGACCGAGCTGGAACAGGCCAAGGTCGATCTGGAGCTCGCCGTACACGCCGCCGAAGCGGCCAAAAGCCGGCTCGCGCTGTTGATCGGTAGCGGCAGCGCGGAGAGCCTCGATGTCAGCACCGAAGGCTTCCTCGACCTCGCCCCTGCGAATGTCGCGCCGGATGCCTTCGCAGCGCCAGACCTTGCGGTCTACGAAGCGCGCAGCCGCCGGGCCGATGCCAATGTCCGCTTGCAGGACGCAAACGCGCGCACTGATCCCACGGTGTTCGCAGGACCGCGCTATCTCGGCACGGGGGATGTTGCGCTGATCGCTGGCGTGTCGCTGCCGCTCCAGAACCGTGCATTGAACCAGGCCAACCGCGACCGTGCGGCGGCCGAAGCGCGGCAGATCGAGGCCGATCTGGCGGTCGAACGCTTCCAGCGGCGGCAGGAGATCGCGCTGGCCGCCGAGAAGGTGGAGGAAGCCCGCCACGAAGCCGATGCGATCCGCCTGCGGGTCGTGCCCGGAGCCGAACAGACGCTGCGCGAGGTGCTCGCGGGCTACAAGCGCGGCGGCTTCACCTTTCTCGATGTCTCGACCGCCCAGAGCGCGCTGCACGATGCGCGCGTGCGGATGGTCGAAGCCATTTTCGAATATCACCGCGCCAAGGTCGACCTTGATCGTCTGACCGGCCGGTTTGCCAACCTTGTCGGGGGTAACTGATGATGCGCCGTTCCCATATCCTTGCCGCTGTCCTCCTGTGCATGCCCCTGATGGCGTGCGGCGGGGCGAGCGAAACCAAGCCGGCCGAGGGCGAGGAAGCCCCCGCCGCAGCCGATTACGAGCGCGGGCCGCATAATGGCCGGATGCTGCGCGACGGCGATTTCGCCATCGAGGTGACCGTGTTCGAGGACGGCGTGCCGCCCGAATACCGGCTCTACGCCTATCGCGGCGACAAGCCGCTCGATCCCGCAAGCGTGACCGCGCAGGTGATGATCGCGCGGCTCGATGGGGAGAAGACCACCTTCGCGTTCAAGCCGCAGGACGACTTCCTGCGCGGTCAGGCGGTGCTGGTCGAACCGCACAGCTTCGATGTCACCGTGATCGCGAGCGAAGGGGGCAAGCAGCACAAGTGGAGCTTCCCCTCCTATGAGGGGCGCGCGACGATCACCGATGCCGCGGCCAAGGCGGCGGGCATCAAGACCGAGACGGTCGGACCGCAGCAGGTCGGAGAGGCGGTCGAGATCATCGGCCGGGTCGAGCTTGATCCAGCAGGCAGCGCCGAGGTCGGCGCGAAATATCCCGGCCCAGTGGTGGCGGTCTATCGCAATGTCGGCGACCGGGTCGCGCGCGGGACGCTGCTCGCCAAGGTGGAGAGCAGCTACTCGCTCCAGACCTATGCGATCTACGCGCCGATCAGCGGCGTCATCAGCCAGCGCAACGCCAATGTCGGGTCGATCGCGGGGGGCGAGCCGCTGTTCGTGATTGCCGATCCCTCGCGCACCGTGGCGACCTTCCCGATCTTCCCGCGCGACATCGAGCGGGTGAGGCCGGGCCAGTCAGTCACCATTCGCGGGCTCGAAGGCGAGCGCGCGCAAGCCTCGACCATCCGTGACTTCCTGCCGCTCGCAGAGGTCACCAGCCAGACGGTGACTGCCCGCACCGCGCTGCCCAATCGCGATGGTTTCTGGCGACCGGGCATGGCGGTGCGCGGCATTGTCACGACCGACCAGCGCACCGTCCCGCTGGCGGTGCGGACCGAGGCGATCCAGCAGTTCCGCGACTTCCGTGTGGTCTTCGCCAAGATCGGCGAGACCTACGAGGTGCGGATGCTGGAACTCGGCAAGGAGGGGCCGGAATGGACCGAGGTGCTGAGCGGCATCAAGCCGGGCACAGTCTACGCCACCACCAACAGCTACATCATCAAGGCCGACATCGAAAAGTCGGGCGCGAGCCACGATCACTGAGGACACGACGGCCATGCTTGAAAAGATCATCGAGCTGTCGATCAGGCAGCGTTTCGCGGTGCTGGCCATTGTGGCCCTGCTGTGCGCCATCGGCATCTACAACTTCGGGCGGCTCAAGATCGACGCCGTGCCCGACATCACCAACGTGCAGGTGCAGATCAACACCTCCGCTCCCGGTTTCTCGCCGCTCGAGGCCGAGCAGCGCATCACCTTCCCGGTCGAGACGGCCATCGCCGGCCTGCCGGGGCTCGAATACACCCGCTCGGTCTCGCGCTACGGGCTGTCGCAGGTGACGGTGGTGTTCGCCGATGGCACCGACATCTACTTCGCCCGGCAGCTGGTGAACGAGCGCCTGCAAGGCGTGCGATCGAGCCTGCCCTCGGGGGTCGAACCCGAACTGGGGCCGATCGCCACCGGCCTCGGCGAGATCTTCATGTATACGATCGAGGCCGACCCCGGTGCGGTGAAGCCCGACGGGTCGCGCTACACCGCGCAGGATCTGCGCACCTTGCACGACTGGGTGGTGCGCCCGCAGCTGCGTAACGTCCCCGGCGTCACCGAGGTCAACTCGGTCGGCGGCTACCGCAAGGAATACGTGGTTGCGCCCTATCCCGAGCGGCTCGCGGGCTTCGGTCTCACCGTCAAGGACCTGATCGCCGCGCTCGAACGCAACAACGCCAATGTCGGCGCGGGCTATGTCGAGCGCTCGGGGTCGCAATACCTGATCCGCGTGCCAGGGCAGGCGCAGAGCGAAAGCGACCTTTCCGGCATCATCGTCACCAGCCGCGGCGGTGTGCCTGTGCGCATTGCTGACGTTGCCGATGTCAGCATCGGCTCGGAAACCCGCAACGGCGCGGCCACCAAGGACGGGCGCGAGGTGGTGCTCGGCACGATCTACATGCTGGTGGGCGAGAACGCGCGCGAGGTCAGCGTGGCGGTCGCGGACAAGCTTGAGGAGGTCAACCGCTCGCTCCCCGGCGGGGTCAAGGCGAACACCGTCTACGACCGCTCCAAGCTGGTCGAGGCGACCGTAGGCACGGTCGAGAAGAACCTCGCCGAAGGCGCGCTGCTGGTGATCGTGGTGCTGTTCGTGCTGCTCGGCAACATCCGCGCGGCGCTGATCACGGCTGCGGTCATTCCGGTCGCCTTCCTGCTGACCATCACCGGCATGGTGTCACGCAATATCTCGGGCAACCTCATGAGCCTCGGCGCGCTCGATTTCGGGCTGATCGTCGATGGCGCGGTGATCATCGTCGAGAACTGCCTCAGGCGTTTCGGCGAGGCGCAGCATTCGCTCGGCCGCCTGCTCGACCGCAACGAACGCTTCCGCCTCGCCGCCAGCGCATCGGCGGAGGTGATCCGGCCGAGCCTGTTCGGCATCCTCATCATCACCATCGTCTATGTCCCCATATTCGCGCTCGAAGGGGTGGAGGGCAAGACCTTCCACCCGATGGCAATCACCGTGGTGCTCGCGCTCACCGCCGCGCTGCTGCTCTCGCTCACCTTCGTGCCGGCTGCGGTGGCGACATTCGTCACCGGCAAGGTCGAGGAGAAGGAGAACCGGGTGATGCGAGCCGCCAAGTCGCGCTACATCCCGATGCTCGACTTCGCGATCCGGCGGCGCGGCGCGGTGATAGGCGCGGCAGCTGCGCTGGTGGCCTTGAGCGGGCTTGCCGCAACCCGCCTCGGCTCGGAGTTCATCCCGAACCTCGACGAGGGCGACATCGCCATGCACGCGCTGCGCATTCCGGGCACCAGCCTGACCCAGGCGGTGGCGATGCAGAGCGCGCTGGAGGAGAAGATCAAGACCTTCCCCGAGGTGGACAAGGTCTTCGCCAAGATCGGCACAGCGGACGTCGCGACCGATCCCGTGCCGCCCTCGGTTGCCGACACCTTCATCATCATGAAGCCGCGCGACCAGTGGCCAGACCCGCGCAAGCCCAAGGCGCAACTGGTCGCCGAGATGAACGCGGCGGTCCAGCAGGTGCCCGGATCGCGCTACGAGTTCATCCAGCCGATCCAGATGCGCTTCAACGAGCTCATCGCCGGGGTGCGCTCGGACGTAGCGATCAAGGTCTATGGCGACGATCTCGACCAGCTCGCCGCCACTGCCGCCGAAATCGAGGGCGTGGTCGGCACAATCGAAGGCTCGCAGGACGTCCAGACCGAGCAGGTCACGGGGCTGCCCTTTATCCAAGTGGTGCCCGACCGGATCAGGCTGACCCAGCTCGGGCTCAACGTCGATGATGTCCAGTCGGTCGTCTCTGCCGCCATCGGAGGGGCGGAGGCCGGGCAGATCTTCGAGGGCGACCGCCGCTTCGACATCGTCGTGCGCCTGCCGGAGAAGCTCAGGCAGGACCCGCAGGTGCTCGAACGCCTGCCGATCCCGCTCGCAGGTGGGGGCGCGGTGCCCTTGTCCGAGGTCGCCACCATTGAGCGCATCCAAGGACCCAACCAGATCAGCCGCGAGGACGGCAAGCGGCGTGCGGTGGTCACCACCAATGTGCGCGGCCGCGATCTCGGGTCCTTCATCGCCGAGGCCAAGCAGCGGATCGACACCGAGGTCGATCTGCCCGAGGGCTACTGGATCGACTACGGCGGCACCTTCGAGCAATTGCAGTCGGCAGCGACCCGCCTGCAAATCGTGGTGCCGCTGGCGCTGCTGCTGATCTTCGGCCTCTTGGTGACGCTGTTCCGGTCATGGAAGGATGCGCTGGTGGTGTTCTCGGGCGTGCCGCTCGCGCTCACCGGTGGGATCGCGGCGCTGCTGCTGCGCGGCATCCCCTTCTCGATCTCGGCGGGCGTCGGCTTCATCGCGCTCTCGGGAGTCGCGGTGCTCAACGGGGTGGTGATGCTGACCTTCATCCGCCAGCTGATGGAGGAAGGCAGGCCATTGGAAGAGGCGATCCGAGAAGGCGCGCTGGCGCGTCTGCGCCCGGTGCTGATGACCGCGCTGGTCGCCAGCCTCGGCTTCGTTCCGATGGCGCTCAACGTCGGATTGGGCTCGGAGGTGCAGCGACCGCTGGCGACGGTGGTGATCGGGGGGATCATCTCCTCGACGGTGCTGACGCTGCTGGTGCTCCCCGCGCTCTACCGCATGATCCGCGCGAGGGACGCCGAACAGGGAGCCGCTCGCCCCGACGGCACGGCCGCCCCCGCAGTGACTTGAACCTTGGCCGCTGCCGCCGCAGACCATCGTGTTGCGGCGGCAGGAACCCAGCGCCCCTGGACTCGGTAAGGAACATCGCCATGCTTTCGGTGCTCGCCAACAGGACCTACCGGCACCTCTTCCTCGCGCAGGTCATCGCCCTCGTGGGGACGGGCCTTGCCACGGTCGCGCTCGGCCTCCTCGCCTATGACATCGCCGGTGCCGATGCCGGGGCGGTGCTGGGCACGGCCCTGGCGATCAAGATGGTCGCCTATATCGGCGTCGCCCCCGTGGTGGGAGCCTATGCCGACCGCCTGCCGACCAAGGCGCTGCTGGTGGCGATGGACCTGCTGCGCGCGGGCGTCGCACTCGCTCTGCCCTTCGTCGATGCGGTGTGGCAGGTCTATCTGCTGATCTTCCTCCTCCAATCGGCCTCGGCCGCCTTCACGCCGACCTTTCAGGCGACCATCCCGACGATCCTCCCTGACGAGGAGGAATACACCAATGCGCTGTCGCTCTCGCGGCTTGCCTATGACCTCGAAAGCCTCCTGAGCCCGATCCTCGCCGCTGCGCTGCTCACCGTGATCAGCTTCCACTGGCTGTTCGCCGGAACCTCGGTCGGCTTCGTCGCCTCGGCGCTGCTGGTCGTGACCGCCGCGCTGCCCCACCGCGAGGCAGCGGCGGCGAAGGTCGAGGGGGTGTGGCGCAAGACCACCCGCGGCGCGCGCATCTACCTTGCGACCCCGCGGCTGCGCGGCCTGCTGGCTATCACGCTCGCCGCCGCAGCGGGAAGCGCGATGGTGATCGTCAACACGGTGGTGATCGTGCGCGGCATGGGCCGATCGCAGGAGGACGTGGCGCTGGCGCTCGCAGCCTATGGCGGGGGCTCGATGCTCGCGGCGCTGCTGCTGCCGCGGGTGCTGCGGCAGATGAGCGACCGCAGCGTGATGCTCGCAGGCTCGCTCGTCCTTGCCTGCGTGCTCACGGCATACGCGCTTCTCCCTGTGACCTGGGCCGCGCTGCTCGTGTGCTGGCTGGCGATGGGCGCAGGCTATGCGCTATGCGTGACGCCCGGCGGCCGGCTGCTGCGCCGTTCGTCGGGCGATGCCGACCGGCCAGCGTTGTTCGCCGCGCAGTTCGCCCTCAGCCATGTCTGCTGGCTGATTGCCTATCCCATCGCCGGGCAGATCGGCGCGCGCGCGGGGATGGGCACCGCCTTCCTCGTGCTCGCGGTGCTGGCGGCGATCGGTCTGGTGCTGGCCTTGCAGCTCTGGCCCGACGACGATCCGCAGGAGCTGGAGCACGCCCACCCCGAACTGCCCGCGGGCCACCCCCACCTCGCCGAGCACGGCACAGCGGCACACAGCCACGATTACCGGATCGACGACCTTCATCGCAGTTGGCCCCAGCGCAGCTAGAGCATCGGCCTTGCGGGACTCGGCGCAAGGGGTGCAGACTGCAAGCGCAGCGACGGAGCCACGATCATGAGCCATATCACCAGACGCGAAGCGATCGGCACGGGAGCAGTCGGCGCGGCCGGCGCCATGCTGGTGGCCGGCACCTCTGCCAGCGCCGCACAAGGGGCTGGCGCGGTAACGCCCGTCCAAGCCTTCGCCGGCAAGCACACACCCCAGCCCCTGCGCTTCGATCCGGCGAAGCTCACCGGACTGTCGGAGCGGCTGATCACCTCGCACTGGGAGAACAACTACCAGGGCTCGGTCAAGGCGCTGAACACCATCGAGACCCGCCTCGCCGCGGCGATGGCCGATCCCGACTTCCCTCCGGTCGCCTATTCCGGCCTCAAGCGCGAGGAGCTGCACCGCACCGGCTCGGTGGTGCTGCACGAGCTCTATTTCGGCGCGCTCGGCGGGGACGGGAAACCGGCAGGCACGATCCGCGAGGCGCTGGCCGCATGGTTCGGCGGCTTTGACCGTTGGGAGGCCGAGTTCCGCCGCACCGCGATGTCGCTCGCCGGCGGGTCAGGCTGGTGCGTGCTCGCCTACAATCGCCACACCGCCAGCCTGCACAACTACTGGGCCTGGGACCACATGCACGCCCCCGTGAACGGCGCGCCGCTGATCACGCTCGATATGTATGAGCACAGCTACCACATGGACTACGGCACCGCGGCGGCCAAATACATCGACGCCTTCATGGCGAACCTCCACTGGGAGGTGATCGACGCGCGCTACCGGGCGGCGATTGGCTGAAAATACCGCTCAGTATGCGGGCGGCAATGCGCTACATTTGATGATGACGGGGTCCGGATGACCCCCGACGATATAGTCGCGCCAACGCGGCTTACCCTTCGCAGTTTGAGACTTGAACCACCGAATCGCTGTAAGCCCGACACCACTGGCCGACGCTGATCTCTTCACCAAGACCGTTGATGCGCAGCGCTCAAGACTCGCCGCGAGGAAAATAGTGGACTGCTACCTAGCCAGCTACCTAGCAGAGAAAGGCTATCGGCTAGGCGGCTTGGCCGTCGTCCTAAACAATTGAAAAGTATGAGAGATTTGGTGGACGCACTAGGGCTCGAACCTAGGACCCGCTGATTAAGAGTTAGCGTGTCCGGATCGAATTCCCGCCGGGCCTGGTTCATCGCGTTCAAGGCAACAACGGCATCCTTGAACTCGTCATTGGCCTCGCGCTCGATCGTCTCGCACGTCCCGTCGATGCAGTAGACATCGCCATCGCAGATGAACTGCTTGGTGCTCGCCGGCTGGTCGGGCACCGGGCAGTCGTAGACGCGCTCCCAGGTCCGGCAAGGCTCGTCGGTCAGGCAGTCTTCGCGCACCAGATTGCAGCCGGGCGTGGCTTCGAGCGCCTGGCAGTCCTGCGCTTGCGTGAACTTCGCACAGGTATAGCTGCGCGACCAGGCCCAGCATGGCTGTGTGACGGAAACCCCATCGACGATGCGCGTGACCGGATCGCTGTCGGTGCAGCTCTCGGTGTCCTGCTGGCAGGTGCTGTCTGCTGCTAGCCCCGCGCATTGGCTCTCGTCGCGGGTTGTCGTGACGACGTTCTCTCCGGTCACCGTGTACGGCGGGGCGCCATCGATTGGCGACGTGCAGCTCATTTCGTTGATCGTAAACGACGTACAGCCGAACGAGGGGTCGCAGATGTTGACCGGGATGAACTGAACGAGGCGGCATTGCGGCGCGGGGTAGCGCGCGCAGTCGTAAACCGCGTTGGGGTCGCCCGAGGCGGGCAAACAATAATAGCCGTAGGCCTGCCGCTGCTCGACTTTGGCGACCAGCGCGACCGGGCAGTTCCGCGTTTCCTGGGTTGCCGTATAGCCGGTGTTGCAGGTGGCCATGTACCGGCCGGCGGTGCCGCTCCCCGGAGGCAGGGGAACGCAGCGCCCCTGGCTGCCGCTTATGCCCATCCCGCTGGTATAGGAGAGCGGGTCCCCGCCGATGACCTTGCTGCGCGCGATGGTGGCATCGAGGTCCTGCGGCGCGAAGCGTGCGCGCCGGTCCATCGAGTCCCGCATCGTCCGGTAGCCAGTGCTCGACGTGGCCCGACTGGCGGCCTCCCGGCTCATACGGTCAGGATCGTCGAAATAACCCGACTGGCTCGGCACGCCGCCGAAATTGGGGATGCGGCTCGCATCGGGGTCGGTGGTGGCAGCCCCCTGTGCTGCGGCGGCCTTGTCGCGGCCAAAGGCCTTGCCGTCCGCTTTTGCCGCATCGGTCGTCGTCTGGGCACGAAGCGGTACGGCGGGGTTGAGCGTGGTGGCAGCAAGACAGGCGACAGCGAGGAGCAGCCGTTTCATGGGACGGGCCTTTCGAGGCGGGCGCGATGTTGGGCGGCGAGCAACGCTCCGGGGCCGCCGCCGCGCGCGAAGGTCTCCAGCGCGTAGTGAGCCGTCACGTTGCCGGTCATGCGGTCGTGCGGGGGAATCTCGCTCTTGCAGTCAAATCCGTCGCACAGGTCGAAGTCGCTGCTGGTAACGACATAGGTCGGAGCGGCATCGATCCCGAAAGCGCGGAACAGCCGAGGATCGATCCCAACGCCGTCCAGTTGCTCGCCTTCACGGGCGACCTTGGACAGTGCGGCGGTCAGCGCCTTGGCGCTGTTTTGCGGAAGCCCGCGAAAGACGACGACGCCGCCGGCGCGAGTCACATCGTCTATCATCGCGCGAAGCGCCGTCGGCGGCATCGAAGTGCTGGCGAAGGCGATGAACCGGGGCGCCTGACCCATGCCTTCTCTCGTCATCGCGCCCGCGGCGGCGACCATTTTGTCGAAATCGAAGGTGCTGTCCGGACCGACCCGTTTGGCCTTCGCGGCCTCCCCGACGTAGCGCTTGCCGTGGGCCTCAGCGCCTGCCGCACTCGTTCTTGCCTCGTCGGCCACCCTTTCAGCGCGGGAACGGGCATTCGCCGCGAGGGCGTCGGCTTCGGCCGCCTGCACGGCGGCACGCGCGCGTATCGCCTCCAGATCGAGGTCGGACCCTGCAGTCTGCGCCGCGGCGCCAGCGAAAGCGGCAACGCTTGCAATGCACGCGATTACAGCGAGATGAGGAAATGTCTTCATAGCGCACAACAGTTCCGCTTGCGCCAGACCAGATAGCCCATGTCCTCGCCGATGGCGGGGTAGACCTGGCCTGCCGACATGAAGGTGGTGGAAGCGCCAATGGGCGCGCAGGCGTAGCGGCCCTTGGTCTGCGGATTGGGATTGGTGGCCTGAAAGCGGTATTGTTGCTTGCGCATCACCGGCATCAGGTATTTGCCGCAAAGACCCTTGCTGCCCATCGTGCCCCAGGCGACCAGCTCGCGGTGGAGCTTGTAGGAGAAGCGGGCGAGCGCGAGCCGAGAGGCCTGGACGTGACCGATCGTCGCCGAGACGTTGCCGTTTAGCGGGTACATGGTCCCTTGGCAGCCGGCGCACCAGAACAGTTCGTCGGTTGGCAGTTTCGCCGTCGCCGCCACGCAATCGGCGGCACAGGCGGCAAGCGCCAAGGGATTGGCGAAGAGGACCGCCTCGGGATTGATGATCGCGGTGAGTTCGCTGTCCTGCCAGAGCGGATCGATCTCGGTGATGTAGAGGATGTCGATCGAGCCGGACTCAAGACACAGGAAATCGGCGACAATCTCCATCCAGTAGATCAGCGGATAGGCGTACCAGTGGACGTGCCACTGCGAGTTGTACTGGGTCGCACCACCCACAGCGGAGGGTCCGGCCATCGACTTGAAGCCGATGTCGAAACCCGGATCGAGCTTCATTCCGCCAAGATTGACGAAGCACCACGGCTTCATGCTGACATCGGCGAGCCGGACCGGTTCCCAGAAGCCCATGGCGATGCCGGGCCTAAGACCGCACAGACAAACCGGGAGCGCGGGGTTGCTGGTGTCCGGTCGGCTTGACGGCCAGATTTTCAGGCCGCCGATCGAGATGGGGAACAGGCAGGACCAGCAGATGTCGGTGATCGGGTTGACGAACTTGCCCGTACAGCGGCCCGGCCCCGCCGAGGCTTGAGCGGGTGCGCTGACCGCAAGGCTCAGGCTCGCGAACAGCAATATGCTGCAAAGCCATGCGAAGATGCCCTTTTTCCTGTTCATGACGGGGTTCGCTCCTGCGGCTTGATCGGCAATTCCTTGACGATGAGGATGCGGCCCTGCTGCTCGACGGTGGCCGGCACCGCGCGAATGCCGAAGTGCTTCACGAGGGTGCCGCCCTGGTCGAAATAGAAGCGGCGCTGGCGGGCCTTCATGAGTTCGAGCGGGGCGCCGCGCACGAGGATCAGCTTCGCGGCGGTTGGACCGAAACGTCGGCTCGCCCAGGCCAGCTGAGCGGGATCATCGCCGTCGAGGAAGACGAGGGGAGCTCGAAGCGGAACCGTGTCGAGTGGATTGACCCGCGTACCTGCCGCGATGATGGTCCGCCCCTTGTCGTCGGCGATATCGCGTTCGACCGTGATCGTCGGATCGAACCGCCACACCCGGGTATCCGCGGCCAGGCTCACGCCGGCGACAGGTTCGGGCCGGTTGACCCGCGTGATGGTCCGCCGCTTCAACTCTTCGTTGAGCCTTGCGGTCTCGCCGGTCGCTTCCAGATGCTGGAGTCGTGCGTGAATCTGCCGAAGCAGATCCGGCTCGATTACCGGCCAGACAGCGCCCTGCTGACCGTAGTCGCGCGCTGCGGCAGGGACTGCACCGACCGTGCAGCCAAGGAGGAGGCCGAGGGCGAGGAGGCGGTGTGTCACAGGATCGGCCTCCCCACACCCAGAATGCGCTGACGGCAGATCCAACCGATCGCCGCATAGCGACTGTCGAAGCCGTCCTTGTGCCCGGTCGTCACGAAGTAGCAGCCTCTGGGCACCGTGCCGGTAGGGCCGAGGGCCAGCGGCTCGCCCCGCCGGCTCTTGAGCTTCGCCTTGGCGACCTGGCGGCCGTTGACGAAGTAGACGCGGTCCTTTTCGGTGACGACGTCACCCGGCATGCCGCTGACACGCTTGCCGAAGGGTTTCGGCTCCTTGCCGAAATGCTTAGCGAGGAGCGGCGAAGCCGGCGGATCGAACAGGATGATATCGCCGTGCTGCGGAGTGGCTCCGCGGTCCAGCCAGATCGCCCAGTAGGGCAGGCTCGGGCTCGCGTTGATCATCAGCGCATGGCCTGCCGCAAAGGCGGCCAGCGACGAGAGCGCGAATGCCCCGGCGCCGAGACCACTCCAGAGCGCTACGCGACGCCATGTCGGGGATCGGAGGATGATATCAGTGGCGCGCATCGGGAATGGCTCCCATCCGGCGCTCGACATCGACGCGCACGGTTTCGGTGAGGTCCGGGGTGCTGCCGGCAACCACGGCTTCGGCGACCAGGACCGTGCGTCCGTCGCGCGCCAGGCGCTGGACGGACGCCTCGACCGCCTGGAGGTAGGCTTGCACCCGTTGCTTGGTTTCTTCCGGCGGCCGCCCGGTGCGAGCCTCGGCTTCGATGAAGTCACCCATGATGCGGCTCAGTTGCACCGTCACGACCTCGCGCTTCCGCAGATCGAGGAGTGCTTGGGTCGCCCAGACGCCCCAAAGGGTTGAGCCGAGCATGCTCAACGCAAGCGCAATCGCGGTAAGGTTGAGCCCGGAAAGCCGCTTCGAAACAGTTGATGTTGCCAGAATGTTCTTCACAGCTCTTCCTCCCGGAGTGCGTCGGCGACCTCATTGAGGAAGCGCGGCATTCGCCAGATCGCCATCAGGGTGGCGAGACCGATGAGACCGAACTTCAGTTCGTCGACGAAGCCGGACTGGCGAGCGGCATCGGCGGACAGAAAGCGGTCGGCCAGATTGGCGACCTGCGCGAAAAACACGTCCACGCTGCCGCCCGAAATCATCAGGAAGAAGAGCAGCGGCAGGCCAAGCGTCATCAGATAGGTCGAGGCAAGGAAACCGCCGGCCTTGACGAGGATGAAGCAGGCATCTGCGGCGTGCCGGCGCCAGGTTGGCCCGGGCGGAAGATCGAGGCCTTCGTCCAGCTGGGGTTCGTGAGCCCGATCGAAGGGAGTGACGACATGAAGTGGCATGGGAACAAAAATCCTTGAATGAAGGGAGATTTTCAGGAGCGATTGGCGAAGGCGATCCGCTCGATCGCGTCAGCGAGCTGGTGGCCTCGGGCGATCTCGGCGTCGATCGCGGCAAAGGTCTGCGGAGAGCTAGAAAAGAGCGTCGCCGAATAGTCGTCGAGGACGAGCCGGCCGATTGCCTCGGTCTCCGGCCCCTTGATGAAGACCTCCGAATAGTCGTTGCCCGAGCGCTTGAGGCTGCGGATCAAGGTCTCGGTCCGGTCGTCCATGTCGAGGCGCTTCGATGCCTTGAAGTCGGCGATGGTTTCCGGCTTCTGCTGGAGGATCAGCATCCAGTCGCTGTTTTCGAGTGCGGCGGTCGCGCCATCGGACTTGTAATAGTCGTTGAGCGATTGGGTCGCGGTGGCAAGCGCCCCGCCATATTTGCGGCAGGTGCGGGCATAGGTCTCGACGAACTCGCCCATCGAGCCGCCCTTCAGCATCGACCACGCCTCGTCGATCAGCAGCAGCTTCCGAACCGAGCGAGGGCTGCGGGTCATCGCCTGGCTGGTCATGAACATGATGGCGGACAGCACAACCGCGCGCAGTTCCTCCCGGCTCGCGAGGTCCGACATTTCGAAGACCGTGAAATCGGCATCGAGGTCGAGGCTGGCCTGCCCCTGGAAGAAGGCTCCGTAGGTCCCGCCGGCCATGAACGGGGCGAGAGCCGTCGCGAGATCGGCTGCGGCCTCGCTGCCGAGGGCCACAAGAGCATCGCCAACGGCGGTGATGCTCGCATCGGCGCCATGTTCGTTCCACACGGAATTGACCGCCCGGTCGATCAGACCGCGTTCGGTATCGTTGAGGCGGGCGGAATGCCGGGCCATCTGGCCGACGATCGCCTTGATCATCCCGAAGCAGTCGAGGCGGTAATCCTCGTCCGCCTGAGCCCGCGTGACGTCGATCATCGAGAAGGGATTGAGGCAGAAGCCTGCCTTCATCGTGAACTCGACGAAGCGTCCGCCCTGGAGCTTGACCGAATGCTCGAAGCTGCGGCCATCGTCGATGACCACCACCTGCGCGCCGGCCCCGCGCAGCGCCGCGCACATCTCCTGAAGCAGCACCGATTTGCCCGAGCCCGACTTGCCGCAGATCGCGACGTTGTGGTTCCCGGCATCATTCTCGAACGGCGACCAGAAGAAGGGCTGGCCCCGGCGTCCGACGAAGAGCAGATGCGGATGAGCACTGCCCAGATATTCGCCCTGCATCGGGGCGATGTTGGCGGCCGTCGTCGACAGCACCGTCTTGAATCGCTTTAGCCGCTCCATATCCGCGCCAAGCCCGTCGGCCAGCGTCAACGGCATGGCTGCCAGCAAGCCCTGGACCTGGAGATAGCGCTCGTCGGCGAGGTCCCAGCCAGCAGCCTTGTAGATCGACTTGATGGCCCGCTCGTGCCGGTCACCTGATCCAAGCGGCGAGAAGGCCGTCAGGCCGTAGAAGACCCGGACAAGCCGGCGCCCTTCCTGGAGCTCGGACTGTACATGCTGCCATTCGGCTGCCTGCTCGCCGATGCGCGGCAGGAAACGGGCGCTGCGCGTGCCGGAAAGGCTCGTCGTGCGCATGAACTTGAATCCAGCCTTTGCGGCAGCGGCTTCCTGATCGGGATAAACCAGGCAAAGCATGGTTGCGGTAGGGCATGGGAAACGCAGCTTGTCGGTGAAGAGGTCGCCGATCAGTCGCGCGCATTCCCACGGCGCCCATCGCTGCGGCATGTTGCGCGACGCATAGTGCCGCACGTCGAAGGCGTCGGGGTAGACGGTGCCGATCTCGGGCACGCCGTCATTGACCTTGCCAGTGGGTCGGAACCGCTCGGTGCGGAGCTGCATCCGGTCCTCGTGGACGACGAGTTCGATATCGTGACGGATGGCTTGGGCAGCAATCGGGTCGTTGGGATTGTAGGGAACCGCATCGTCCTGCGGTGCGGTTGTCGGCGAGGTAAGATCGTCGATCACCGCGATGAGTTCCTGCGGACCCACTTCGGCCACCCCGAGGTTCAGGGACTTGAGCATCGCGATCAGGCCGTCGCGGGTGTGCTTGAGATCCTCGTTGCTGGTCGCCTTCGCGGCGGGAACGCCGACAGACACGATCACCTGGTGATGGCGGGCATGGAACGGAGCATCGCTCGAGCCCGATTGCCAGACGAGACTGTAGAGCCGCTTTGCCCGGTGCCGGGCGATCGCTTCATAGACGCCGCCCTGGACATAGCGCGGTGCAAACCAGGGAGCGATGATCCGGCTGATGCGAGGGCTGGCAAGATGCAGCACCTGGAGGCAGGCGCCCGCCGGTAGCCCCTCGGAGAAGAACTGCCCCAGGATCTCGCCGGTCCGTTCGTCGGCCCCGATCAACGGGGTCACCGAAAGGATGAAGCCCTTCGACCGCGCGTTGAAATAGAGCCGGCTCTGGGGATCATAGACCCGGTAGGGAAGCCAGTCCGACAGCATGTCGAGCATCAGCCGCGGACGGCCCTTCTCGGCATGCTCCGCATCGCCCAGCAGACCCGAGAGGACCCGGTCGACGATCGACTTCAGTTTTTCGGCCATCACTTGTGATCCTTGTTGGGTGCGGCCTTGGCTGCTGCTGCCTTGGCGGCTTCGATCGCCTCGATGCTCGGGAAGGTCGGCGTCACGCTCTGGACAAGAGGCCGAGGGGTTCGATCATGCGGGGGCGGCACGTCGAACCCCTCGACCGCCGGCGCCTTGGCACCGGCAATGGCCTCGCGCGCCGTGGAGGGGAGGACCGGCGGCGAGGCAACTTGGCGTTGGAGGGCGGGAGGAGCGGCGAGTGAAAAGGGCGAGGCGTCTGGCACGGCGTGGGATGCTTCGCGCGCCTGCTCGGACTCCTCGATCATGTTTGGCGACGCGTCATCGGCAGTCGGCTCCGTCCTTTGCTGCGCCGATTTAAGTTTTCGCCGCAGCTCGCGCATGAGCGGCGGGGCGGCATCGTCGCCGGGCCTGCGCCGCAGCTCGGCCGCCCAACGCGGATTTTCGATGACGGCCCAGGCGACGGCCTCGTCATGCAGCGTACCAGCTTCATCGACATGCGCAGGGAACACGATCTTGAGAGTGCGCTCGGACGTACGCGACGTGTCGCCTGCGGCGACCCCAGCTCGCACTCGGGCCAGCTCGGTAGACGCTGCCACGATGTCGATTTCGGTGGTGGCACGCGCATCGATCACGTGGGAGGGAGCGCAGTCGCCCTTGGGCGCACGGCAGGTGAAATCGCCTTTGACGTTGGTGCCGAAGGTGGCGCAGCCGCTCACCAGGGCAGCGAGGCAGACGCACGCGCCAAGGCGCATGGGATTAGCCATGGGTTTTGTCCTTTGCGGAATCGGGGGTGGGAGCGCCGGAGAGGAAGGCGCGCAGTGCGGCCGCCGGACGGAAGCCTTCGAGGACCGCGCCATCGGACGGGCGGACAATGACCGGCGTGCCGCCAAAGCCGTGCGCCTTCGCAAAAGCTTCGTTGGCGTCGAGGCCGCTGGTATCGCACGGTTTGGGATTGGCGAGCGCCAGGCCCGAATAGGCCATATGAAGCGCAATTTCCGGCCGGGCCGCGCAGATCACGCGCTCGGAGTCCTTGCGGCTTTCCGCCCCGAAGATCGAAATCGGTCGTTCCTCGACCCGCGCGCCGATCGCCTTCAATTCGGCTTCGAGCTTCTTGCAGTAGCCGCAGTGGAAATCGGAAAAGACAACCACCCTTGGACCATTGGCCGGTCCCCAGGAAATCGCGCCGCTGGCCGGAAGTTGGCCAAGCGAAACGCGCGCCGGAACGCTCGCGCGCTGCGGGGGAGGGGCATCCTCCCCGCCCGAACGCCGGGCTGCGCCTGCTGCGAGGAGGTCGGGATTGAGCGCCAGCAGACGGGCAGCCGTCAGGTCCTGGCGCGCCTCCATGTCGTAGACTCGCCCAATGACCAGATATTTGGCCGCGCGGTCGACGTAGAAGAGCGTCGACTTCGAGGCGACCTCGCACAGGCCGCCAAGCCCCTTGCAGGTGATGGCGTCGATCGGCGTCTTGGGAAGGCGCAGCTTGAGCGCTGCGCGCACCTTGGCGGTATCGGGTCCGCTGGCAGGGGAGGCAAAACTGGCCACACCCCAGCCGGTGGCGGCGGAAAGAGTGATCAGAGCGGCGATGCCTGCCGCGGGACGAAGCCAGCGGCTTCGCCCTTGCTTGGGGGCTTCAATCATCGGGAGTTCCTCACGTAAACGCCGTCGAGAAAGACGATTTCGACATCGATGCCAGTCGGCATCTCGACCACGGGCTGGTACTGTTCGGCGCGTTCGATCAGGTATTTGCTGACCGTGTCGGCGGCATCTGCCGCGCCCTGGCCGAACCCTCCGCCGACAATGTCGCCGGCGGAGAGTTTCGACCGGCTGCCGTCGGGATTGGTGCGGGTCGCGGAGAAGGTCGAATTGGCGTTGGCCGAAAAACCGCGCCCGAACCCGCCAACGATCCCGGCGAGCAGCGCCTGTGTCACGAGATTGCCCTCGCGGCTCACGACACGCCCGCGCACCCCGGACTTGCCGGCAAAGCTGATGAAGCCTTTGACCTCGCTCACTGCGACGCGCCCGCCAGGCTGATCGCAGGTCATGCGGGCGAGCTTGACGTAGACCTTCTCCGACGAGAGATCCCCGCGCGCCGCGCCGTTGACCACGCAGCCCTGGATCCGGGTTGTCAGTACCTTGCCGTTTTGCAGGACCGATCGCGCCGGCCCGGTGATCCTCAAAACCACCGGAAGGGGATCGGTCTGGCTTGCAACCCCTGCGGAGGCATCGACGCCGACAATAACGCGTGCCGATGCGTAGGAGTTCGGCGGCAGATAGTCGGGCGAGTCCTCGACCACAACCGGCGGCGCCTCTGGTCTGGTTGCTTTCAGGCCGCCGGTGTTCGCCTTGTCCGAAGCAAAGCTCATCAGCTTCACTTCGCCGGGGGCAGGGACGGTCGTCTCCCCGCCAGCCACGGCGCCTGCGCCGGCCTGCGGCGTGGGTACGGTGCGGCCACGCGCGTCATACCCACCCGCCTGCGGCCCGTATGCCGGTGCGGTGGAAGACGGTGCCGGGGCGGAACCTTGCGCGGCAAGCCGGGATTTGAGGTCCGCATTCTCGGCCGAGATCGCGTCGATCGCGGCCTGACCATCAACCCGCATGGCCTGGTTTTCTGCCTTGAGCGCAGCGAGCTGGGCCTCGACCTCGTTTCGCGGGACAGCCGCGTCCTTGAGCGCCTTCTGCTCGCGCGTCACCGCGTCGAGGCGGTTTCCATAGGTGGCGACAAATTCGCGCTGCGAGAGATCGCGGTTGACGAGCCCGGCCGTGTCGATGGTACGGGCCGCGTCGGGATCGTTCGACTTCGCGTTGTCGTCACCGCCCAAGATGAGCCAACTGCCGCCGACCAGGGCAATCGCGCCGATGGAGGCGAGAAGCAGCTTCTGCCGTTTGGCGGTTCGGGCGTTGAGACCGGCCGCTTCCGACGGCGAAGCAGGTTCGGCCTGCAGGGGAGGCTGAAGGTCGTGCGTGTCAGTCATGGCTGCTCTCCCCGTTCATGCCGACCACGAAAGCGGTCGTGCTGGAGCCGGGGTCGAGCGCCGGATTGGCGATCGAGACGGCGAGGCTGTCCTTCGGCGCAAGGTCGCGCTCGGAGAGGTTCAGCCGTTTGGATCCGCGGTTGGTGACCCGGATGACCTTCCCGGCGAGGCTGGCGCCCCGATAATCGGCGACGAGCTGGATCTCGAGATTGCCGACCCGCGCCGGCAGTGCCGAGGACTGCCGTACCTCGAAGCCTTCGATGGTCCGATCGTTGGCCATCGCCTGGACCAGGCGAACCGCGCTCGTGGCGAGCGGGGTCTCGGCTTCCCAGCGGGCCGCGTCATTCTTGGCGATTGACGGATTGGTGATGAAAACCTGAGCCGCAGGGATGCTCTCGACCTGGCAGGCAATTTTGTAGACGAAACCCTTCTTGGTCGTGGCGAAGAAGCTGATGCTCCTCGCCGCATAGGTTTCGGGGACGGACACGTAGATGTCGCCGCGCAGCGGTTCGTTGGTGACCGCGAAGTCGTTGTACGGTGTGCCCGTCGATATCTTCGACACGCTGGCGAACTGATCGTCGACCAGGGCGAAGCGCGTGAGTTCGCGGGCCGAGACCACGCACTCGATGCCAGCGCCATCGGCGGCTTGCTTGAACTGGTCGGCGAAGGCCGGACCAGCGACGCATGCGGCGATCGCGGCAAGACCATGCAGGGCGGCTCGCGCACGCCTCTGGGTTCGGTAAGCCATCACTGGGCCTCCTTGGCTTTGTCTTGGTTGGGGAGTTGGACGAAACCCGACAGCGCGAGGCGCAGTCCCCGGTAGGTCCAGTTGAAGCGGAAGCGGCGCTCGTCGCTGGCGATGACCTGAGCGCCAACAAACGTCTTGAGCGTGCCAGTCACGTCCGACGTCAGTCCCTTAGGGTCGACCTTCATCGAGCGAATGACGAACGCCTGGGTGACATCCGAACCGCGCTGCTCCTCGACGATGCGAACGAGGTCAGCCTTGAGACGCCCGTAGCTGGCCGGATCGGCAAGCTTCAGGATCTCGCTCATCCAATAGTCGAGGCCTTCCGGGCTCCGGTTCAGGAGAATGAGCGCGGTGTCACGGGTGACGAGTTCGAGATATTCAGCCTGCACGCCGGCGCTGGTCACGGTCAGTTGCTTGGGCAACGTCGGAAGCAGGACGACCTCGCGGTCGCGGGTCGCGGCGAGGCTGGTCGCGATGACCAGCGCAAACCCAAGTCCCGTGCTGGTCAAGGCCAGGAGATTACGCTGGCGCAGCAGCGACTGCTGACGCTCGTGTGAAATGTCGGCAAACATGGGTTTCTCCCCTCAACCGGCAAGCAGACGGCAATGGGAAGGCGGCGTCGACCTGAGACCCAGAAATCCGGCCGGCAGATACCAATATGCGGCATGGGCTACCCAGGAGCTGGCGCGTCCTGCTTTTGCCTTTCGCAGCGCGAACCAGGCGCCGAAGGCGACAACGATGCCGATGAAGATATGCTGGCTGAGGATCCCCCAGGTGAAGGGGACAATCATCCCGGCGAACTCGTCGATGGTCCAGAAGCCGATGAGCTCCGGGTCGTCAAGCCGACGAGGAATGATGTATGGGTCCGCCATGACGACGCGCCTTCCCGTGCCCGACCGTCAGATGACCGCGGTCACGACCGAAGTGACGATCGGGACACCCGTGCCGACGCCGATGCCAACGCCGACCGGAACCGCGACCTGTCCGAGCGAGAACCGGCCCGAGGCGAGGCCGATGAGACCGCCGGCGAGGCTGAGCACGGTGATGATCTTGCCGCCCGAGCCTTCGAGAAAGTCGGTGAACTTGGTCAGTGCCGGGGTGAACGTCGTGTCGGCGCCAGCGTAAGCTGCGCTCGCGGCAAGAGCGGCGAGCGCGACCGGGATGGCAAAGTTGACGGCCCGAAAAAGCTTGGAGGGGCCAAAGCCGTTTGCGCCGATGCGCCGGGGGAGGGTGAGGGACTGCATATGGAGCTCCGTCTGGAGGGGTGGACACAGCGTCCTTTCGTTCGCTGTGCCTTCCACATGCATCTAGGAAATAGGTGTAGGAAAGTTCGGGAGGTGCAAACGCCCGGAACGCGGACTGATGCGGACAGATCAAATCAGCACTGCCGGTGATTACGGCCTACAATGGCGGAATACGTGGAATATTCTGGCGACGAAGTCCGTCATCTGCGTCGACGATCTCCGGCGACTCACCGTCTGTGAACGATTCGCCTACAAACGAGAAGTTCTATATATGTTCTTTTCGTTTTCCTACATGCGCGGGGGCAGGTTATGGCTGCGACTCATCCCAGCCAATGAGGTGAATCGGCCATGCACCCAACCCCATCAACGACCGGCCAGGCTAATCACAGCCTCGCACGCATCCTCGCTCACGCTGTTGAAGCGGCTGACAAACCGAAACACCAGATCGCCCGCGAGGTCGGCATGCACAGGGAGACACTGCTGCGGGTCATGCGCGGCGAACGGCCGATAGGGCTTGATGAAGCCGCTTGCATTCTCGTCGTTTGCGGGGCGTTCCCCCGCGCCAGCATGATCCTCGCCCTCGTGCGCCAAGAAGATTTGGCGTGCGAGTGGATGCGCAGCGAGATGGGCGAGTTTCTCGAGGAATTCTTCAGCGCCCTGCCGGGCCACCTTGATCGAACTCTAGGCCGTAGGATCGCGGATTTGAGGCCACGCTGGGCGAATGGCACTTCGCAGCTCGTCGCGCGCATGCTGGCCAAACACATCGACGACTTTGCCAACCGTGACATAGCGATGTCGTTGCCAAGATGATCCGAAGCCTCGGAGAGGACCGAGATTTGCTAAGACAGGAATGACGAATGACCGCTGCCCCCTCGAACGAAGCCACCTCTCCGCACTCTAGCGAGGCGGCGCCTCTGCCCGCCCGCCTTCTGCGCTTGCCAGATGTCATGGCTCGAGTGGGAATGAAGCGTTCCGCGATCTATCAGCGGATGAGCGAAGGCAGGTTTCCGAAATCGCGATCGCTTGGCCCTAAATGCGCTGTGTGGGTCGAAGCGGAAATCGACGATTGGATACGCGGAATCGCGTCAACCTAGATCAGCATATGGCCCGCTCCTTGCCGCAAACTAAGTTCTGTCTAAGTTGCCGGCATGGTCCATAGATACTTACCCGGTGATCTTCTCCATCCCGATAGGTTGAAGGACAAACAGCGCCGGCTACGCGGCGAATTTCCGACTCCGCTGACGCTGCGCGTTCACCGGTCGTTTTCCTGTGTGTAGGGCAGTGACAAACCCGGCCACGGGAGCGCCGGCATAGGTGCGGGCGCGGCGGAGAGAAGTCCCGCCTGAACCGCGCCGGGTTTGCCGGAGGCCCCAACTCCTGAGAGGACGGGGCTATGACGAGCAAGACGACGAGCAAGTTTTCACCTGAGGTGCGCGCCCGGCCGGTGCGGATGGTTCTGGACCACGAGAATGATCACGCATCGCGCTGGGCGACGGTAGTGTCGATTGCGGCGAAGATCGGGTGCGCGGCCCGGCGCTCAACGAATGGGTGAAGAAGGCGGAGGTGAACAGCGGAGCTCGTGCCGGGGTGGTGAGCGATGTTGCCGATCGGATGAAGGCGCTGGAGCGCGAGAACCGTGAGCTGCGCCAGACCAACGAGATCCTGCGCAAGGCGTCGGCGTATTTTGCGATGGCGGAGCTCGACCGCCGAGCGAGGTGATGGTGTCGTTCATCTACGCGCATCGCGAGGTGTACGGGGTCGAGCCGATCTGCCGGGTCCTGCCGATCGCCTCCTCCACGTACCATGCTCACGTAGCGAGAAGAGTTGAGCCGACCAGAAGGTCGGCTCGGGCTCGGCGCGACGACTCGCTTGGACCGGAAGTGCGCCGCGTGTTCGAGGAGAACTTCCGCGTCTATGGCGTCCGCAAGGTCTGGCGGCAGCTGCGACGCGAGGGGTTCAGCGTCGCCCGCTGCACGGTCGCTCGCCTGATGCGCGCGATGGGGCTGGCGGGCGTGATCCGGGGCAAGCCGGTGCACACCACCGTCAGCGACAGGACGGCGCCACGCCCGCTCGACCGGGTCAACCGGCAGTTCCGTGCGTCGGCACCGAACATGCTTTGGGTGTCGGACTTCACCTACGTCGCGACTTGGGCGGAGTTCGTCTACGTCGCCTTCGTCATCGACACCTATGCCCGGCGGATCGTCGGCTGGTGGGCCAGCAGAACGGCGCATGCCAGCTTCGTCCTGGATGCGCTTGAGCAGGCGCTTCACGATCGCCGCCCGGTCCATCGCAGTGGCTTGGTCCACCATAGCGACCGCGGGTCGCAATACGTGTCCATCAAGTACACCGAGCGGCTCGCCGAAGCCGGCATCGAACCCTCGGTTGGCAGCGTCGGCGACAGCTATGACAACGCTTTGGCGGAGACGATCAACGGTCTCTACAAAGCCGAGGTGATCCACAGGCGTGGGCCATGGCGCAGCTTCGAAGCTGTCGAATATGCCACGCTCGAGTGGGTCGACTGGTTCAACCATCGCCGGCTGCTCGGACCTATCGGCAACATCCCGCCCGCCGAAACCGAAAAGCAATACTATGCTGCCGCGGACCAGATCGATATGGCAGCGTGACTCACATCCAACGGCCTCCGGCAAACCCGGCGCGGTTCACCACTGCGATGCAGACCCTGCCCTCAAGTGCCTGCGCGTGAGCAAGTGTGGCGCCAAGGGCGCGGTTGAGTTGATCGGCGTTGAGTTCCAGCAGATCGGTCATGTCGATTTGGTCGCTCTGGTCGACTCACCTTGTTCAAATGCGCGATGCAGCCTGTTACGGCTGGCGCGGGCTGCGGCGATGGCGGCTTCCTTGACCGGGCCGAAGCCCCGGATCTGGTCCGGCCAATCGGCCAGTTCCAGCGCCGCCCTGAAATTGCTTTCGTCCAGCGACTGAAGGATGCTCTCCAGAGTGACCATATATTCGCCAATCAGTGCTCGTTCGGCCTTGCGTTCTGCTGACCGGCCGAAGGGATCGTACCATTTGCCGCGCACGGCCTTGCCCATGGCAAGCAGTTTCAGGAACGGCACTACCCAAGGGCCGAAGGCGCGCTTGCGAGGACGGCCGGTGGCCGGATCAGTGCCCGAGATCATCGGCGGAGCAAGGTGCAGACGAATTTTGAAATCACCGGAGAATTCGCGCTTCAGCGCTGCCAGAAAGTCTGTCTGGGTATAGAGCCGGGCAACCTCGTATTCGTCCTTATAGGCCAAAACCTTGTAATAATTGCGTGCCGCCACATCGCGCAGGGCGGTGCTGCCGGGTCTGACGCGTTGCTCGGCTTCGCCGATGCGGGTAATCATCGTGGCATAGGAATCGGCCAGCGCCTGATCCTGATAGGCTACTAGGTCGGCGCTTCGGCGGGCGATTAGCTGCTCGAGGTTTTCCGAAACCGACTGGCTGGCGCGGCCGGGCTGAGCGCCTTCGGCCAGGGCTTCGACCCGCAAGCGGTCGTGGGCGAGCAGGCGGCCAAGCCGGAACACCTCGATATTGGCCTTTACTGCAACCCCGTTGGCTTCGATCGCCGCTTCGATTCCGGCCGGGCTGACTGGCAACCAGCCTTGCTGGCAGGCATAGCCCAGCAGCATGATATTGGCGCCGATGGTATTGCCGGTCAGCTGCCGGGCCAGGCGGGTGGCATCGAGGAAGGTTGCCCGCTCGGCCCCGCAAAAGCGCGAAACCGCTTCGCGCTGGGCGCTGATCGGCAGGGAGAAGTCGCGGTCAGCAGTGAAAGCGCCGGTGACGCTTTCATGATCGTTGACCACGGCGAGGCTGTGGCCCTTACGCAGCCTGGCCAGGGCTTCATCGGAGGCCGAAGTTACAATGTCGGCGCCGATCAGCACATCGCATTGGCCCACCGACAGGCGGGTCGCCATCAGTTGTTCAGGGGCATGGGCGATCTTGAGGTGGCAATGAACTGCGCCGAACTTCTGGGCCAGGCCGGTCAGGTCGAGAGCCTGGACCAACATCCCTTCGGCCTGTGCGGCCGCGCCGACCAGATTGGAGATCGTTACCACCCCGGTGCCGCCGATCCCGGTGACCATCAGGGCAAAGCTCTTGTCAAAGGCGTAGCGGGCGGGTTCGGGCAGCATGGCAAACAGGTCGGCGTCCAGCGAAACGCCCTTGGGCTTGGCCACCGCCGCACCTTCCAGCGTGACGAAGCTGGGGCAGAACCCCTTGAGGCACGAGAAGTCCTTGTTGCAGGCGGACTGGTCGATGGTGCGCTTGCGGCCGAATTCGGTTTCGAGCGGCTGGACCGAAAGGCAGTTTGACTGCACCGAACAATCGCCGCAGCCCTCGCAAACCCGCTCGTTGATTACCGCGCGCAGATCCGGTTCGGGGGCCAGCTTCTTGCCCCGGCGGCGGCGCAGTTCGGTGGCGCAGGTCTGTTCGTAGACGATCACCGACACGCCCTTGACCTGACGCAATTCCTGCTGGACCCGATCAAGCTCGTCGCGGTGATAGAGCGCAGTTCCGGCGGCGAAATCGGCGGCATTGAACTTGCCGGGATCGGAGCTGACCACCACCACCTTGGCCACGGCCTCGCCGCGCAATTCGTGAGTGATCTGGGCGACCGAGATTGGCCCGTCGACCGGCTGTCCGCCGGTCATCGCCACGGCGTCGTTGTAGAGGATCTTGTAGGTGATGTTCACGCCCGAGGCGACCGCCTGCCGGATCGCCAGGGTGCCCGAATGATACCAGGTGCCATCGCCGATGTTGACGAAGATATGCTCGTCGTTGAGGAAATGCGCTGCACCCGCCCAGTTGGCACCTTCGCCGCCCATCTGCGGGTAGGAAATGGTGCCCCGGTCCATCAGGTTGACTAGCCAGTGGCACCCGATCCCGGCCAGCTGCTTTGATCCTTTGGGCACCTTTGTCGAGGTATTGTGCGGGCAGCCCGAGCAGAAATAGGGCGTGCGGACCACATTGCTGCGCGGGCTGGACAGCTCCTGGTCGACCGAACCGAGATAGGCGATCCACTGATCCATCTCCGCGGTGCGCAGCGCCGGTTCCAGCCAGCGGTGTAGCACCCGAGCGACGACAACTGGGGTCAGCTCGCCGTGCGAGGGCAACCATTCTTCGCCATCGCCGTTGCGCTTGCCCAGAATGCGGGGGCGATCCTTGGCATCGAGATTGAAGGCGATGTCCTTGACCTGGGGTTCAAGGAACGGACGGCATTCCTCGATCACCAGCACTTCGTCGAGACCGCCGAGGAATTCGCGCAGGGTTTCGGGTTCCAGCGGCCAGATCAGGCCGACCTTGAACACTTCCACCCCGGCCTCCGCCAGCTGCGCGCCGGATATGCCCAGGTCGGCCAGGGCTTCGAGCAGATCGGACCATGACTTGCCGGCGGTGACGATCCCCAGACGGCGGCGAGGCGCGGCGTGGGTGGTGCGGTTGAGCCGGTTGAGTCGCGCGAATTCGCGCGCGGCCGGCAGGCGCAGGCGCAGCATCCGCTCATCCTGGTCGACCGAACGATCGGGCCAGCGGGTGTGAACCGAGCCGGGCGAGGGCGGGATCTGCATGGCCGTGCGGGCCGGGTCGACATCGATTGCCAACCAGCTTTCGTAGATGTCGGACACGCCCTTGATCGCCGCCCAGGTTCCGGCATGGCGCGAAAGCTGCCAGCCGATCAGGCCGAAATCGTAAATGTCCTGCACATTGGCGGCGCTGAAGGTGGGAATGCACATCGAGGCGAGCGTGTGCTCGCTCTGCTGCTGGATCGAGCTGGAGCGGCTCATCGGATCGTCGCCCACAGCCATGATCACCCCACCTTTTGGTGACGTGCCCCACAGGTTGGCATGACGCAGCGCATCGCCCGAACGGTCGATCCCGGGGCCCTTGCTGTACCACATCCCGAACACGCCATCGAATTTCGGATCGAAAAAGCCGATCTGCTGGGTGCCCCATACCGCGTTGGCTGCCATGTCTTCGTTTACGCCCGGCTGGAAGCGGGTGTCGAGCGATTCCAGCAGCGGTTTGACGCGGGCAAAATCCTGATCGAGATGTCCCAGCGGCGATCCGCGATAACCCGAGATAAACCCGCCGGTGTTCAACCCAGCCGCCCGGTCGCGCCGGGCCTGCTCGATCGGCAAGCGGACCAGGGCCTGATTGCCGGAAAGGTAGACCCGTCCTTCGCTGGCCTGATACTTTTGTTCGGGGGCGATCTTTGGAGAGGCCATGCGGGTGCTCCTTCGCTATGGGTTGCGATTGAGGGAGAGGAAATCGCCGACCAGCCTGGCAAAGCCATCGGCGTGCTCGATCTGGGTCCAGTGCCCGCAGCGGCCAAAGATATGGACTTGGCTGCGATCGATCAGACGATTGAGCTTCAGTGCGTTGTCGAGCGGGATGACCTGATCGTCGCGGCCATGAACTATGAGAGTGTCGTGCGGGATCGCGCGCAAGGTGGCTTCGTCGAACGCCAGCGCTTCTACCCAGCGTTGGCGCGGGGCCGGGAACATAGCCTGGTAAGCCTGCGCACCTTCCTCACGGGCGCTGGCCGCATACCGCATGGCAATCAGGTCTTCGGAAATCAAGGACTGGTCGAAAGCGAAGACTTTCATCACAGCTCGCATGCCCTCCATCGAGGGGGCGTAGCCCCAGACCAGGTCGAGCCCGCGGGTGATCGGGAATGGCACGCCGACACTGCCCATCAGGACAAGTTTCTCTACCCGCGCGGGGTGCGCAATTGCCAGCGCCAGGGCCATGGCTCCGCCAAAACTATTGCCGACCACGCTGACCCTGTCGAGTTGCAGCGCATCGAGCAGATCGACGATCTGCGCCAGCCAGCTGTCGCGGTTGAAATTCCATCCCTGGGGTACCGGGCTGTACCCGAAGCCGGCCAAGTCGGGGGCGATGCAGCGCAGCCCGGAAGAGAGTTTGGCCAGCGGCAAACGCCAATTAGCCCAAGCGCTGACACCCGGGCCCGAGCCGTGCAGAAACAGAACCGGAGGCCCGCTGCCTAGATCGTGATAGTTGGTCGCGATTGACCCGGCGAGGATCGATTTGCCGATTTCGGGATTGATATCGATGGTCATGGTCGGCCTCTTGGAAAAGTCACAGCCGTCCCCCCGGCGGCGAGCCGCCGGGGTGGCGCGTTGATCAGAGCTTGAAGCCCAGCCGGACGTACCATTCGACCGGGCGGCTATAGGTGCCTGCGACCGCGCCCGAAGCCGGGATCGAGGAACCGGAGGTGATGTAGCGTTCGTTGGTCAGGTTGGTCCCGCCGACGGTGATGGTGTACTTGTTCTCGGGCGCGGCGAAGATCATGCTCGCGTTGATCACGTTGGTCGCCGGGCGGTTGAGGGCATAGGTGCCTTCGACATTGTTCCGCATGTCCGAGGTATAGGTGTAGTCCGCCAGCAACGACAGCGTACCCCCGCCGACCGGCAGGTCGATCCGCGGCCCGATGTTGATCTTCCACTTCGGGGTCTTGGGCAGCGGCCCTCCAACCGTTGCGCCGGCCTGGAAAGAGGTCGGGGCGCTGGTCACTTGCACCGCAGGATCGAGGAAGGTGTACTTGGCGTCGGTATAGCCAACCGAGGCGTTGATCGTCAGCATCGAAGCCGGCTTGGCGATCACTTCGACCTCGACACCGCGGATCCGCGCATCGCCGACGTTGGCGATCGTGGGCGAGGTGCCGACCTGGTAGTTGAGCTGAATGCCCTTGTAATCGGTGTGGAAGAACGAGGTGTTGAACTGCAGGCGGCGGTTCAGCAGCGTCGACTTGAGGCCGATTTCATAGGTGTTGGCCTTCTCAGGGTTGAAGCCGAATACAGCCGTTTGTGGGGTGGTATAGCGGGTGGTCCAGCCGCCTGTCTTGTAGCCTGCGGAATAAGACCCGTAGAGCATGATATCTTCGGCCGGATGTAGCTGAATGCCGATCTTGGGTGAGAAGTTGCTGAAGCTCTTGTGGTTGATCCCGGTGGGATAGATCCGCAGCGGATTGTTGTTGCCCGCCGTCGGGAAGCCCAGAACCTGCTGGCAGGTTGCACCGCCGAACCCGGGCAGAACGGCGTTGGGGAAGATATTGCCATTGGTATCGGCGCAGACGCTGCTCAGCGCCGGGTTGTTGAGCGGGGCGGGCAAGGCGACCGAGCCGACCAGCTTGTAGAACAGCCCGTTGACTTCCTGCTGGCCGCCTTCGAACTCCTTGCTCTCATGCGTGTAGCGACCGCCAAGCGTGATCCCGATCAGGTCGTTGAGCTTGAAATCGAACTGGGTGAAGCCTGCATAGTTGGTGGTTTTGAGCCAGTTGGGACCGTCGATCTGGTCCATCCCGGCGGCAAAGGTCACCAGGTCGAGTAGATAGCCGCTTTCGGTGAAGTAATAGGCCCCGACGACATACTTCAGCCGATCGTCCATCGCCGAGCCGACCAACTGGAATTCCTGGCTGAATTGCTTCTGGCGCTGGTCAAAGCTGAGCTGGAAGATGTTGAGCGGCGAACCATCGGCATCGAGCCCGCTGAGCCACTTGGTCTCGCGGTAGCCCGTGATCGACTTGAGCAGCAGACTGGAGCTCAGGTCCAGTTCGCCGTTGAGCGTGACGCCCCAGTTCTTGAGTCGCGAGAAATTGTTCCCGGTCGCGTAGGTGGTGTCGGGATTGTTGGTCCGGAACTGGTCGGTGTAGAGCAGCTCGTAACGGCTGGGGTCAGCCCCGGTGTTCACGCCAGGGGTATAGTGGACCACGTTGATCGGGGTCACCTCGCTGCGCCGGACCGAGGAATACTGCGTGCCGAATGTGCTGCACAGGTTCATGAGGCCCAGACTGCCCAGCACCGCAGTGGGCGCAGCGCGGCAGGTGTTGTAGAGGAAGGCGAAGTTGGGATTGCCGGTCGCGGCGGGATCGTTGAGAACCTGAAGCAGCGAATAGGGCGAAGACCCGGTGTTGTACTGATAGTCGCCCGACAGCGTCAGGCGCAGATTGCCGCCGTCGAAATGCAATTTGCCGCGGATCGAATTGTTGGTCGAACCGCCTTCCATCGACGGGGATTCGTATCCGGTCTGCGGCAGCACGGTATAGGCCGGCGAATTGGCAACCAGTGGGCTGGGGAAGGCGATCCGCTTTGAATAGCCATTGATCGTTCGCACGTCGAAAGTGACCAGCGAAGTCAGCCGGTCGGTGATCGGGATGTCGATTGATCCGCGCGCTTCGGTCATGTTGAAGCGGCCCTTGGTGATATCGCCAGCTATGCGGAATTCCTTCGCGGGATCGCGGGTGACAATCGAGACTGCACCGCCAATCGTGTTGCGCCCGAACAACGTGCCTTGCGGCCCCTTGAGCACTTCGATCCGCCCGGTATCGAGCAGGTCCTGGTTCGATCCGACCGAACGGGCAAGATAGATCCCGTCGACATAGACGCCCACGCCGGGATCGATGTTGAAGGCAAAATCGCTTGAACCGATCCCGCGGATCGAAGCGGCAAGAACCGCCGTCGACCCGGTGAAGGCTACGCCGTTGTCGAAGTTGACGTTGGGAGCCACCGAAGTCAGTTGGCTGACATTGCCCACCGCGCGCTCAGACAGCGCTGCCCGAGAAAACAGAAATTGCAATCGGCACGTCCTGCGCTCTTTCCGCGCGCTTTTGCGCGGTGACCACGATTTCGTCGATGCCGCCCTGATCCGACTTTCCCGTGTCCTGCGCCGCATCCTGCGCAAACGCCGGCGACGAGCCGATCACGAAGAGCATCAGTGCAGTCGAAAGTTTCAGACTATTTTTTTTCTTGTCAGTCATCCCACCCCCCGTTTAAGGTTTGTTTTAACGCAGTTATTCAGCCTCGCTCCTTGAGCATGTCGAGTGCAACGTCGACGATCATGTCTTCCTGTCCGCCAACCATTTTGCGGCGGCCGAGCTCGACCAGTATTTCGCGGGTATCGATGCCGTAAGTCTCGCTGGCTTTCTCGGCATGGCGCAGGAAGCTGGAATAGACCCCGGCATAGCCCAGGCTCAGCGTTTCGCGGTCGACCCGGACCGGACGGTCCTGCAGCGGGCGGACCAGGTCCTCGGCGGCGTCCATCAACAAGTTGACATCGCAGCCGTGGTTCCAGCCCTTGCGGTCAGCCGCAGCAACGAACACCTCGAGAGGAGCGTTGCCAGCGCCGGCACCCATCCCGGTTAAACTGGCGTCGATCCGCACCGCGCCGCACTGCGCTGCGACGATCGAGTTGGCTACGCCCAGTGAAAGGTTGTGGTGGGCGTGCATGCCGCGCTGGGTTTCGGGCCTCAGCACCCGGTCATAGGCTTCGAAACGCGCGCGCACCCCGTCCATGTCGAGCGCACCACCACTGTCGGTCACATACACGCACTCAGCGCCATAGCTTTCCATCAGCAGCGCCTGCTGGGCAAGCTGCTCGGGCTGGATCATGTGGCTCATCATCAGGAAGCCTGAGACATCCATGCCCAGATCGCGGGCGATGCCGATGTGCTGTTTGCTGACGTCGGCCTCGGTGCAGTGGGTCGCAACGCGGACCGAGCGGACGCCGATGTCGTAAGCGCGGCGCAGCTCGTCGACGGTACCGACGCCGGGCAGGATCAGTGTGGTCAACACGCAATTGTCGAGCACTTCGGCGACGGCTTCGAGCCATTCCCAGTCGGTGTGCGCGCCGAATCCGTAGTTAAAGCTCGCTCCATTGAGTCCATCGCCGTGTGCAACCTCGATCGCATCGACACCAGAGGCCTCGATCGCGGCGGCGATCGCCTTGACGTGGTCGATCCCGTACATATGGCGTACCGCGTGCATCCCGTCGCGCAGGGTGACGTCCTGAATGTAGAGCTTGTCGCCCGCCTCGACGTTGAACGTGCCGGCCGTCATTGTCCCATCCTCTTCGCCGCAAGCAATTCGCCGGTGGCCTTGGCCGCCGCGGTCATGATGTCGAGGTTGCCCGAATAGCTTGGCAGGTAATCGCCCGCGCCCTCGACCTCGAGCATTATCATGGACTTGATCCCGGTGAACTCGCCCATGCCCGGAATCTTGAGGCGATTGTTGTCGCCAAAGCGCTCGAACTGGACTTCCTGCTTGAGCCGGTAACCGGGAACGTATTTCTGGACTTCCTTGGCCATGTCCTCAACCGAGCGGCGTATCGCCTCCTCGCTGCCGCCTGCGCTCAGCGTGAACACGGTGTCGCGCATGATCATCGGCGGTTCGGCGGGGTTGAGGATGATGATCGCCTTGCCCCTGGTCGCCCCGCCGACCACCTCGATCGCACGGGCGGTGGTGCGGGTGAATTCGTCGATATTGGCGCGGGTGCCGGGGCCGGCCGAGCGCGATGAGACCGAGGCGACGATTTCGGCATAGTGGACCTTGTCCGACACGCGGGCGACGGCCGCGACCATCGGGATTGTCGCCTGGCCGCCGCAGGTCACCATGTTGACGTTGGGCTGGTCGAGGTGGGCGCGCATGTTCACCGGCGGAACGGTGAACGGGCCGATCGCGGCCGGCGTCAGGTCAACTACCTGAATCCCGTCGGCGCGCAGTGCTTCGTCGTGAACCTTGTGGGCATAGGCGCTGGTCGCGTCGAACGCGATGCCGATTTCAGGATAGCAGGGCAGCTTCTTCAGCCCCTCGATCCCCTCGTGGGTGATGGCGATGCCGCGCTCGCGCGCCATGGCCAGTCCTTCGGAATCGGGGTCGATGCCTACTACCGCCGCCAGTTCCATGTTCTGGGGATATTTGATCATCTTGATCATCAGGTCGGTGCCGATATTGCCCGAACCGATGATCGCGGCTTTCACGCGGGTCATTGTTCAGTTCCTGCGGCGACGGCCCGCTTTTGCTTCATGGATTGCCCGGCCACGCCAAAGTCCGTTTCCGACATCTGGGTGATGATCACCCGCACGCTTTCGCGCCGGGCATCGAGCGCGGTGACGGCCGCATCGGTTACGGCGGCGATGAACGCGGCCTTCTTTTCCTCGCTGCGACCTTCGAGCAGGAATGCTTGGATGATCGGCATGATCTGTTCTCCTCTGCTCAGCCGAAATCGACCGAAAGCGCGCCCAGGCCCTGGATCGCCAGATCGACCCGGTCGCCGGCTTTGACTGCGACGGCGGCCGATGCACCGCCGGTCAGGACCAACGCTCCTGCTGGTACCTCGCGGCCTTGCGCGGCGAGCAGGTTGGCTAGCATGGTGACGCTTTGCGCTGGATGGCCCAGTACGGCCGCGCCCGATGCTGTGCTTGCCACCGTGCCATTGACACTCAGCACGATCCCACAATTCGCCAGGTCCATTGCTGGCTGGTAGGCCAGGGCATCGCCCAGCACCCAGCCGGCGGCAGAGGTGTTGTCGGCGATCACGCTTTTGAGATCAAAGTTGAAGTTCTCGTAGCGGCTGTCGATGATCTCCAGCGCCACCATCACTTCATCGGTTGCGGCAAGGACATCGGCGACGTGGCAACCGGGGCCGCGCAGCGGCCGCTTCAAGCGAATGGCAATTTCGGCCTCGACCCGGGCGTGAATATAGTGATCGGCCGGGACCGTGCCGCCGTTCGGCACCTGGCCATCGGGCTGGAGAAAGCCGAATACCGGTTCGCTCACTCCCATCTGGACCATCTTGGCGCGGGAGGTCAGCCCGGCCTTGAACAGCAGACTGCAATCCTGCCCGCGGGCCTCGACCCGGGCTTTCAACGCGTCTTGTATGGCGTAGGCATCCTGCCAATCCATCTGCGGGAATTCATCGGTGATCTTGGCGATGGCGGTGCGGGTGAGGGCGGCGTTGTCGACGCGCTCGGCCAGCAGGGCCACCTCGGTCTGGGTGAGGTTCATGCGCGTTCTCCCGAGCACAGCATCGCGACAGACCCGACCCCGCCCATGGTCATCGACAGGACATCGCCGGGGCTGAGCGGGACCAGCCCGGAAAGCGCGCCAGACAGGATGATTTCGCCGGCTTTGAGCGGGATCCCGAGCGCCCCCATCGTGTTGGCCAGCCAGGCGACGGCCTGGGCCGGGTGACCCAGCGCGGCGGCGCCCGCGCCGGTTCCCACGATCTCGCCGTTGCGGGTGATGGTCATGCCGACCAAGCCGAGGTCGAGCTTGCGCGGGTCGGCAATCGCCGCGCCCACCACTAGCATTCCGCAGCTGGCGTTGTCGGCCACGGTGTCCTGGATTTTGATCTTCCAGTCCTTGATCCGGGAATCGACGATTTCGAAGCATGGGACGACAAATTCAGTCGCCTCGATCACCTGTTCGGCGGTCACGCCCGGACCTTGGATATCCTTGGCCAGAATAAAGGCCAGCTCGCCCTCGGCGCGCGGTGCGATCAGCTGGTGCATCGGCAGCGGTTCGCCCTCAGGCAGGTTCATCGAGGCGAGCAAGTGGCCGAAATCGGGTTGGCGGACATTCAGCATGTCCATTACCGGCTGCGAGGTGACGCCGATCTTCTTGCCGATCACACGGTCGGCAGCACCGCCCGCAGTCAGGCGGCATTCGATCATCCGCATCTGGACGCGATAGGCATCGTCCAGTGTCATGTCGGGGTGGCTGTCGGTCAGCGGGGCGATCGGCTGCCGGGTGGCCAGCGCGGTGTAGAGCGCATCGCCAAGCTGCTCGATAGTCTGGGAGGAAAGCACGGTCATGGTCACAGCCTCACGCAGACGTTGCGCAGCTCGGTGTAGAATTCGAGGCTGTGGACCCCGCCTTCGCGGCCGATGCCCGATTGCTTGGAGCCGCCAAACGCGGTGCGCAGATCGCGCAGGAACCAGCTGTTGATCCAGCACACGCCCACATCGAGCGCCGCGCCCATCCGGTGAGCCGTGCCAAGGTCGCCGGTCCAGACCGAGGCGGCCAGGCCATAAGGCGTGTTGTTCACCCGCTCGATCACCTCGTCTTCGCTGTCGAAGGGGCTGATCAGGCAGCAGGGCCCAAAAATCTCCTCGTGCGCGATCCGAGCATCATCGGGAAGGCCAGTCCAAATCGTTGGCTGGATCCAGAACCCGCCCTGTAGATCGGCATCCATTTCGGGAACGCCGCCGCCGGTTACCACTGTCGCGCCTTCTTCGCGGGCCAAGGCGTAGTAGGACAGGACCTTGTCGTGGTGCACTGCCGAGATCAGCGGGCCAAAAGCCGCCCCGGGTGCGCCCGGCTTGCCGGGCTTGAGCGCTTCCGCCGCCGTCTTGAGGCGGCTGACAACCTCATCGAAGATCGCGCGCTGAACAAAGACCCGTTCGGTCCCCAGGCAGACCTGACCGGTGTTTTGGAAGCACGACCGGGCCAGGCCAGCAATCGTCTTGTCAAGATCTGCATCCGCGAAAACCACTGCGCTGTTCTTGCCGCCCAGTTCGAACGAGACTGGCCGCACGCCTTTGGCCGCCGCGCGCATGATCGCTTCGCCAGTGGTGGTTTCTCCAGTGAAGGTGATCCCGTCGACATCGGGGTGCTCGGTCAACCACTGGCCGGTTGAATCCCCGCCGAAGCCGTGGATCACGTTGAATACGCCGTCGGGAATGCCGACTTCGGCCATGACTTCGGCCAGCAGGTTGGCGCTCGCCGGGGTCTCTTCCGAAGGCTTGACCACTACGGTATTGCCGCATGCCAGTGCCGGACCGAGCTTCCAGGTGGTAAGCAGCAGCGGCAAGTTCCACGGGCAGATCACGGCGATCACGCCGCGCCGCACTCGCACGCCATAGTTGATCGCCTTGCCGTCGTCAGGCGTGTCCATTGCGAAAGCTTCGGTGGGGACGTTGGCGATCAGATCGGCGAAGATCTTGAAATTGGCCGCTCCGCGCGGGACGTTGACGTGTTCGGCAAAATGCAGCGGCATCCCGGTGTCTCCGCATTCGGCGGCGACGAAATCGGCAAAGCGTTCGTTGATTCGGTCGGCCACCGCATAGAGCAGGCGAGTCCGTTCAGCCTGCTTCATGCTGGCCCATGGGCCCTTTAGCGCCGCTTTTGCAGCACGCACGGCGCCATCGACCTCGGACTTTCCGGCTTCGCAGACCTGGGCGATGATTCGCCCGCTGGTGGGATCGACTTTGTCGAACAGGCGGTCGGAGCGAACCCATGCTCCGCCAATGAAATTGGCATGAAGCTGGCGCGTTTGGCCGTAGGCCAGCGTCGTCTTGGCATGGTCGCCCATCGGTCCTTCTCTCCTCTCGACGGCCAACTCAATACCTCATAAAATCTCGTGCGCAAGATAAATTCTCGAGATTTATGGATTGGGTGGAAATTCCAGTTGACGTGCCAGCGGCGTGGCGGTTTGTGCAGCAGCATTATGTCCAGACCATTAGAACACCTCTTCAAAGCCTCGAATTCGCAACCCGCGGCCCCCAAAACATTGGTTCTGGGGGTCTATCAGCGGCTGCGCGCGGCGATCATCTGCGGCGAGTTGAAGCCCGGTACGCGACTGAGGGCAGAGCATCTGAAAGTCGCCTATCAGGTCAGCGGAGCTACTATGCGTGAGGCGCTGGCGTTACTGGTTGCCGATGCCCTAGTCGTCTCACGCGAACAGCGGGGCTTCATCGTGGCTCCGGTTTCGATCGAGGACTTCGCCGACATTACCGAAATCCGGGCGATGATGGAATCGCACGCGGTGCGCCTAGCGATCCGAAACGGCGACGACGACTGGGAAGCCGAGCTCACCGGGGCGTTCCACCGGCTGAGCCTCGCCGAAGATCGGCGAGGCATGGCCAGCGAAGACCCGGAGTACTGGGAAGAATGCAACAAGCGGTTCCACGAAGTTCTGGTCGCACCGTGCCAATCGCGCTGGCTCAGGCATTTCCTGAGGATCCTCTATCATCAGTCGGAACGCTATCGGCGGATCGCACGCTTCCACGCGCCACCCGACCGCGATGTTCACCAGGAACATGGTGCGATCTATGAATTCGCGTTGCGCAGAGATGAAGATCAGACTGCGGCCTTGCTCGAACAACATATCCGCACGACACTCGATGTTTTTTCGAGCCTTGAAGTGACTCTCAAGGCCGCTGCCACTGACTAGCCGGAATCGCCGCCGACACGCGCGTAGCGATAGGCGAGATGAGCAGGGGCAATTCCAAGTAGCCTTGATGTCTGCGACATGTTGCCGCCCGATAGCGGTACCGCCCGGCGAATCCGGCATAGGCCGGACAGGCGGTGATCAGATCATGGGCCCTGAGCAGGCGGTAAACCGTCGCTTCCGATACGAAGTAGTGTTTCTCATCGGTGAACCGCACCGCCAGTTCCCGTGGGCTTAGCTCGGACTGCTCCAATGCCAGTTCGATGATCCGGATGATCTCGAGTTTTTCGGATGCCGAATGCCTCATTCGTCGTCGCCACATCCGCGATCATGGTAAGCGCTAAAACACTCCCACAGGGGAGCGCTCAGGCGGCCTGATCGATGACGGGGCTGGCGGTGGCGCGACTATCTACCCAGTTGTAGGGGAGCAGATCATCGATGGGATCTGTGTCGCCGCACAGGACGATGCGTGCGAGGACATCGGCGAGGTAGGCCTGCGGGTTGATACCGCCCAGTTTGCATGTTTCGATGAGGCTGGCGAAGGTTGCCCAGTTTTCAGCCCCCAGGTCATGGCCTGTGAACAGGGCATTTTTCCGCTGGAGGGTAATTGGCCTGATTGAGCGCTCGACGGTATTGTTATCCAGCTCGATCCGTCCATCCTCAAGGAAGCGGACGAGGCCCTTCCAGTGGTTGAGGGTGTAACCGATGGCCTCGGCTGTATGGGAGCCGCGGGGTAGTTTGGGCAGCATTTCCTTGAGCCATGGCAGCATGTCCGCGATGATCGGAGCGGATTCAGCCTGGCGTACCGTCAGTCTGTGTTCGGGGCTGGAGCCTCGGATACGAGCCTCGATCTTGTAGAGCCCGGCGATCCGCCGCAGGGCCTCATCGGCGACCGGTGCGTTGCCGCCCTTGGCATCGTCGAAGTAGCCCCTCCTGACATGTGCCCAGCAGAAGGCGAGCGTTCCGGGACCGGCCCTTCGGTCCAGCGCCTCGATATGCTTGTACGCGCCATAGCCGTCGCACTGGACGATGCCGGTGAAGTCCCCGAGCAGCTTTTCCGCCCAGACTTTCCCGCGACCTGGCATGTAGGTGTAGGCGACAGCCGGTGGATCGGTGCCGCCATGCGCCCCATCATCACGAGCGATCGCCCAGAGATATCCTGTCTTCACCTTGCCAGTGCCGGGAGCCAGGACCTTCGCGGTGGTCTCATCCACGAACAGCCTCGCGCCCGACAGGAGGTCGGCCCTCATCCGGCTGGTCAGGCGGCCGAGCCAGGCGGCGGCTCTGCCTGCCCAGTTACACATTGTCCCCCTGTCGATCTCGATACCCTGGCGCCGCAGTGCCTGTGCCTGCCGGTAGAAGGGAGTGTGATCGGCATATTTCTTGACGAGAACATCGGCGATCAGCGCCTCGGTGGGCAGGCCGCCTGGCACTACATGCTTGGGCGCAGGCGCCTGGAACACGCCATCGCTGCATGCCCGGCACGCCATTTTCGGACGGGACGTCACGATGACGCGATACTGGACAGGGATGACATCGAGCCGGCTTGATATGTCGCTGTCGATGCAGTGCAGCACGCCTCCGCAGCAGGGGCATTCCGTCTCGTCAGGGAGGATCACTTCCTCGACACGGGCCAGATGTGCCGGCAGCGACGCCCGCGCTGTCCCGGGCTCCCTTCGCGCCCGTTCCTTCTTTTGTCCTGCGGCAGCCGCTGCCTGCTCGGCCAAAGCCTCCAGTTCAGCGCGGGCGACATCGAGATCGTCGAGGCCCAGCGCCAACTGATCTTCGTTCAGTTTCTCCGACCGTTTTCCGAATGTCGTCCGGGTAATCTGGTCAATGATATGCTGCATCCGAGCTTCACGCTCGAGGCCGGCCAGGAGTTAGCGTCCGCGCTCGTGGTGTAATTTCTGGTGTAGATTGAGGTGATCGCATGGGGTGGGGCATGCCCCACCCCATGCGATTTCGATCTC
>FWWL01000506.1_pt1 | contig 63229 bp, 53 predicted proteins | sample 2228331 | NCBI WGS metagenome assembly FWWL01 (sample SAMEA103939775, study PRJEB20133) | metagenome
TTTCAACATCTCAAGTAGGTAAAGAGTTGTATGAGATTTATCCGCATTTATCGGGAATAATTGATCATCGTTTAGAACAATTGGATATTGAAAGACTAGCAAAGGAAGTGGATATCGTATTTTTCGCAACACCTTCCGGAATTAGCAAAGATATCATTCCAACCCTCATGAAGCATGATGTTACGTGTATTGATCTTTCGGGAGATTTTCGACTGAAATCTAGGGAACTATACGAAGCTTGGTATAAACATGCACCCGCTCCACAAGAGATTGTGGATCAGGCAGTGTACGGGTTAAGTGAATTAAACGCCGATAAGATTAAGAAAACAAGGCTCGTTGCTAATCCGGGTTGCTATCCGACATCTTCTCTACTTGCACTCATTCCGGTGCTACAGAACGGGTGGATCGATAAAAACTCAATTATTATTGATGGCAAATCTGGGGTATCAGGTGCTGGACGTTCTGTATCGTTAGCTACTCATTATGCAGAAGTAAATGAGAGTATTAAAGCTTACAAGCTAGGGGAACACCAGCACATTCCAGAGATCGAGCAGGTTTTAAGCGAAGTATGTGGTGAATCGATCAATGTTACTTTTTCGACACACCTCATCCCCATCACAAGGGGCATAATGTGTACTATCTACACGAATCTAAACGAGTATAAAACAACCACAGACGTCATTGGGCTCTATCAAAATCATTATAAAAACCATCCTTTCGTAAGAATTCGACCGGAAGGAACATGGCCATCTACAAAGGAAGTGTACGGCTCGAATTACTGCGATTTAGGCTTTGTAGCGGATCCCCGAACAGGAAGGTTAACGATTGTTTCTGTTATTGACAACATCGTTAAGGGGGCTGCCGGTCAAGCGATCCAAAATATGAATGTGATCGCAGGCTGGGATATGACGACTGGATTATCTTTTATACCTGTTTACCCATAAAGAGAGAAAGAGTGATGATCATGATGAACGAAAACAGCTTGGGTGTTTTAGAAGTGAAAAAAGAGACGTTCACAATTATGGAAAGTGGTAGCGTTACTTCACCAAGAGGATTTCTGGCAGGTGGGGTTCATTGCGGAATTAAGAAAAAACGGTTGGACTTAGGATGGGTTTATTCGGTCATACCAGCAGTTGCCGCTGGTGTCTACACGACGAACCAGTTCCAAGCAGCACCGCTCATCGTCACGAAGGAAAGCGTTGCGTTTGATCATAAAATTCAAGGGATACTCGTAAACTCCGGTGTTGCCAATGCGTGTACTGGGGATCGTGGTTTAGTTGATGCGTACGCGATGCGTAAAATGTTTGCAGATAAGTTGGGAATGAACGAGCATCATGTCGCGGTCGCTTCAACAGGTGTAATCGGTGCACACTTACCAATGGATAAAATCAAAGCGGGCATTAACGACATCGAAGTAAAGCAAATCCAATCCGAAACAGATGGTTTTGAAAATGCTATTTTAACGACCGATACGTGTACGAAGCATATTGGTGTGCAACTGGAGATCGACGGTAAGCTCATTACGATTGGCGGTGCCGCCAAGGGATCCGGAATGATTCATCCAAACATGGCGACGATGCTTGGATTTGTAACGACAGATGCGTATATTGAGCACGAAGATTTGTCATTAGCGCTTAAAAATATAACGAACAAAACATTTAATATGATTACCGTTGATGGCGATACGAGCACGAACGATATGGTTCTCGTTCTCGCGAACGGTGTAGTACAAAATGATAAATTAACCGAGCAGCATCCCGCTTGGAGCTTGTTTATGGAAGGATTATCATTTGTGTGCCAAGAGTTGGCGAAGCAAATCGCCCGGGACGGAGAAGGAGCGACTAAGCTTGTTGAAGTGATTGTAAAGGGTGCCGAAACCGATCAGGCAGCTCAAACGATTAGCAAATCGATCGTAGGCTCTAATTTAGTAAAAACAGCGATTTACGGTACGGACGCTAACTGGGGAAGAATTGTTTGTGCCATCGGGTACAGCGGTTCTCTAATCAATCCTCAAACGGTAAAAGTGTCACTCGGTCCAATCACCGTTGTAGATGATGGTCTACCAGGTCTGTTCGACGAACAGAAAGCGAAAGCATACCTTGAGCAGGAATTGGTCCAAATTTTCGTCGAGTTGAAACAAGGAAAAGGAAGTGCAGTAGCCTGGGGCTGCGACTTAACCTATGACTATGTGAGGATTAACGCCTCCTATCGAACGTAAGGGGGTAGAAAATCATGAATTACCTCGTCATTAAATGCGGTGGAAGTGTTTTGGAGCAATTGCCTCATACCTTTTATAGCGATATGATCTCCCTTCAGAAAAGCGGAGAATGGAATCCGGTCATCGTTCACGGCGGCGGCCCGCTCATCAACTCATTACTTGAGAAACTGGATATACCGACACAATTTGTAGACGGTTTACGCGTTACTACTGCTGAAATGTTAGATGTTATAGAAATGGTACTAAGCGGTACGGTTAATAAACGGATTGTTCGCGACATTCATGGCGCGGGAGGAAAAGCAATCGGAATAAGTGGAGTCGATGGGAACTTAATTACCGCTTGTCCTACGATAGATTCAGCCAGATTGGGATTTGTCGGCGACGTAGAGTCCGTTCAGCACCATATCATTGAACAGTTAAGTTTACAGGGATGGATTCCTGTCATCTCTCCGATTGGTATCGATGTTGAAGGACAACGATATAACATAAATGGCGATATCGCTGCTTCAGCAATCGCAAGTTCTTTAGGGGCAAAATTGTGCTTCGTAAGTGATATCCCTGGTATTCGTGTCGGAAAAGGGAATGACAGTGAAGTGTTGGCATCAGCGACGAAAGAAGAGCTGGAAAGCATGATCGAAGCAGGGCAAATTACAGGTGGAATGATTCCTAAAGTGAGGGCGGCAATCGATGGATTGGTGCATGACGTTCCAGAAGTCGTCATTATTAATGGAATGGTAGAAGGTAGTCTACTAGACTACCTAGACGGTAAAGCAGTAGGGACGAAATTGATTGCAAAGGAGTACATCAACTATGGTTAACGCAAATGCTTTAGTAACCGAACGTAACGATCAACCAACACCTATAACTCCTTCCCTTATGTCCACATACAATCGCTTTCCGCTTACAATTGTAAAGGGAAAAGGGAGTTATGTATGGGACGAACAAGGTAAGCAGTACCTTGATTTCACGTCAGGAATTGCCACCTGTAATTTAGGTCACGCACCGGATGTTGTAAAGGAAAAAATTCAGCACCAGCTCGACGTGTTATGGCACTGTTCTAATTTATATAACATACCTGTTCAACAAAATTTAGCGAATGTACTCGTAGAACATAGCTGTGCAGACCAAGCTTTCTTTTGTAACAGTGGCGCAGAGGCGAACGAAGCGGCAATTAAAATCGCTCGTCGCTACGCACAAACAATTAAACAAAACGGTGCATTTGAAATCGTTACATTTACCCATTCGTTTCATGGGCGCACATTGGCAACGTTATCGGCAACAGGTCAAGAGAAAATTCAACAGGGTTTCCAACCCCTCATGCCTGGTTTTCGGCATCTTCCGTACAACGATATGGACGCATTAATTGACCTTCAATCCCCTAACACATGTGCAGTTATGCTAGAACTCGTACAGGGAGAAGGTGGGGTCACACCGGCAAATCAGAAGTGGATCGACAAACTTGTGCACATATGTCGGGACAACGGGCTGTTAATCATCGTTGATGAAATTCAAACCGGGATGGGTCGTACAGGCACATTATTCGCCTACGAACAATATGGGTTTGAACCTGACGTCATTTCCTTAGCAAAAGGGCTCGGTTCTGGCTTTCCGATTGGTGCGATGTTAGCAAAAGCTCATGTTGCCAAAGCGTTTGATCCAGGAAGTCATGGAAGCACGTTCGGCGGAAACCCGCTTGCTGCTACGGCTGGATTAGCAACCCTACAAATTTTCTTGGACAACGATATACCCGCTCAAAGTGAACGGCTCGGAAACTATTTGAGTGCCCAATTGCTAGAGTTACAGCAGTGTTATAGCATCATTGAACACGTTCGAGGAAAAGGACTGCTTCTGGGATTGGTTATAACAGGAAAAGCGCTCGATATTGTACATGCAGCAAGAGAGAAAAACGTGTTGATTCTTACTGCCGGTCCAAATGTAGTGAGAGTTCTACCACCGCTTACGACAACCGTATCCGAAATCGATCAATTCATATCCGTAATGAATGACATATTGAAAAATCATTGAAAACAACGAGAGAGAGTGGAGGGAATGAGGTGAAAAAAGGGTTTCTCATATTAGAAACAGGTGACGTGTTCGAAGGAACGTTGTTCGGAAAAGTCGAGGAAGCTGTTGGTGAAGTTGTATTTAACACGAGTATGACTGGTTATCAGGAAATCATCTCCGATCCGTCTTATGCCGGCCAAATTGTCACCTTTTGCTACCCGATCATCGGGAATTACGGCATTAATCTGTTTGATAATGAAAGTATGACGCCTAAGCTTGCAGGTATTGTAGTCGGTGATCTTTGTCTTAGTCCAAGTCACTTTCTTTCCGTCCAGACGTTGGCCGAACAGATGGAGGAAGCGGGAATTATCGGAATTACTGGCATTGATACGCGTGCGCTAACAAAGGTGATTCGAACGACAGGAACAGTTAAAGGAATCATAACTGATCGTCATACAGAGATAACCCAGTTCAAGATCTATGATTTTTGGTCAAAGCTCCCGATCCTTCCTCCCGGATATTGGGTGGAAGACGTTTCTACGAAAAAAGTGGAAGTGTATGAAAATAACGGCCCTCACATTGCTTTGATCGATTACGGCTATAAAAAGTCGATTTTGAACGCCTTGTTAAAGCAAGGATGCAAAGTAACGATCGTCCCTTATACGTACAGTTATGAGCAGGTGAAGAGCTTACAGCCTGACGGCGTATTGTTTAGTAACGGTCCTGGAGATCCGTCAGAGCTCCAACCTTTTTTCTTAAATATTAAAAGAATAAGTGAATCCTTTCCATCACTCGGCATCTGTTTGGGCCACCAGTTGATTGCATTGGCTAATGGGGCAAAGACAGAGAAGCTAAAGTTCGGGCATCGTGGAGGTAACCATCCTGTTAAAGAACTCCAAACTGGTAAAGTGTGGATGACGTCACAGAATCATGGCTATGTCGTCGTCGAGGAAAGTATCGATCCACAGTTATTTCAAATTACGTATCGGAATGTCAATGATCGGTCCATTGAAGGAATGAAGCATCGTTATCTTCCAATTCAATCAGTCCAATTTCATCCGGAGGCTCATGCAGGACCGTCCGACACAGAATACATCATTGAAGCCTTCATACATCAACTGATTGATTTAGGAGTGAACAACTATGCCTTTACGTAACAATATTAAAAAAGTTCTTGTCATCGGTTCCGGTCCGATCGTCATCGGGCAGGCAGCAGAGTTTGACTACGCAGGTACGCAGGCATGCCTAGCTTTAAAAGAAGAAGGAATTGAGGTCGTGCTCGTCAATAGCAATCCGGCTACGATCATGACTGATCAATCGATTGCAGATCGAGTTTACATTGAGCCGTTAACAGTTGACGCGATTGAAACGATTATAGCTATAGAACGACCAGACGGTGTGATCGGAACGTTAGGTGGACAAACAGGCTTAAACTTAATCGTCCGATTATCCCATTCGAATATATTGAACAAGTATGGTGTTGAACTACTAGGAACATCAGTCGAGTCGATTGAAAATGGAGAAGACCGAGATAAATTTCGGAGTTTAATGATGGACATCAAGGAGCCAGTCCCTCAGTCAAAAATTGTGAATTCGCTCGAAGAAGGATTTGCCTTCGTATCGGAGATCGGCTATCCCGTTATTATTCGACCTGCTTATACGTTAGGGGGAGCAGGCGGTGGGTTCGCTCATGATAATTCAGAGCTTGAATCGGTGCTAAAAAAAGGATTGAGCATGAGCCCGATCGGGCAAGTGCTATTGGAAAAAAGCATCAAAGGTTGGAAGGAAATTGAATACGAAGTAATGCGTGATGCCAACGACACATGTATTATCGTCTGTAATATGGAAAACATGGACCCGGTCGGCGTTCATACCGGTGATTCGATCGTCGTTGCACCGTCACAAACATTGACTGATGTGCAACATCAAATGCTAAGAAATTCTTCGTTAAAAGTCATTCGTGCATTAGAAATTATCGGTGGCTGTAACATCCAGTTCGCACTTGATCCACATTCTAACGCGTATCACATTATTGAAGTGAATCCGCGCGTAAGTCGTTCGTCTGCACTCGCCTCAAAAGCAACCGGCTACCCGATTGCCCGAATCGCTGCGAAGTGTGCGGTTGGATATCATCTTGATGAACTGTTGAACCCGATAACGGGCACGACCTACGCTTCGTTCGAGCCGGCACTTGATTACATTGTCGTGAAACTACCTCGATTTCCGTTCGATAAATTCACCGAGGCCGATCGATCATTGAGTACCCAAATGAAAGCGACCGGGGAAGTGATGGCGATTGACCGTACGTTCGAAGGTGCGCTCAATAAAAGTCTCCGTTCACTTGAGTTGAAAGTGTCGGGATTGAATATGCACGGATTGAAAGAGTGCAGTTCTGAAAAGCTTATGCACTACCTGCAGCAAGCGACGGATGTAAGAATATTTGCGATTGCTGAAGCCTTTCGACGAGGTATGGAAACGGAATCGATTCACTCATTAACGGAGATCGATCGATGGTTTTTAGAAAAAGTAAAAACGATCGTTTTACTAGAAGAGAAGTTAGAAAAGTATACGTGGGAGACGGTTCCTAAATCACTATTGAAAGAAGCGAAATTTAAAAATACGAGTGATGCTTATCTTTCTACCATTTATGCCATATCGGAACAGCAAATAAGACAACGATGGAAAGGCTTCGGATGGAAGCCTTCCTATAAGCTAGTGGATACGTGTGCCGCGGAATTTGATGCGGTAACCCCGTATTACTATTCTACTTGGTCTGGGGAAGATGAAGTTGAAGTAAGTAACGATAAGAAAGTATTGGTTATCGGTTCCGGTCCAATCCGAATCGGGCAGGGTATCGAATTTGACTATTGTTCCGTACACGCAACGCTTGCGTTAAAAAATAAAGGGTACGAAGCGATCGTCATTAACAACAACCCAGAAACGGTAAGTACAGACTATGCCATTGCCGACCGACTCTATTTTGAACCGTTGTCCGTGGAAGATATTATCAATGTCGCTCATAAAGAACAAGTCGAGGGAGTGCTCATCCAATTTGGTGGTCAAACGGCGATTAACGTCGCAAAGGCATTGGAAGATGAGGGAATAAAAATATTCGGTACATCGACTGCATCGATTGACCGACTTGAGGATCGCCAGCAATTTTATGATGTTCTGTCAGACTTAGAAATTCCACACATTGAAGGAAAAACGGTGAATCACCCTAATCAGCTACAAGAAACCGTACGTCAACTGGGGTATCCCGTACTCGTTCGTCCATCTTATGTGATTGGCGGACAATCGATGTACATTTTCTACTGCCAAGAAGAGCTGACAGACTTTATTATTCAGATCAATTGGGATGAGGACAGCAGGTTATGGCCGTTGCTCGTCGATCGCTATATTCCTGGCTTAGAATGCGAAATGGATGTCATCTCTGATGGAGAGGAAATCATCGTTCCGGGAATCGTTGAACATATTGAAAGGGCAGGTGTCCATTCCGGTGACAGTGTAACGGTTTTCCCAACCGTATCCCTTTCAAATGAGACAAAAAGCTTGTTGGTCGAATACGCCCGTCGAATCGCGAAGAAACTTTCGGTTGCTGGGATGATGAACATTCAATACGTTATTGCTGATGAGAGAGTATATATTATTGATGTTAATCCGCGTTCCTCACGTACCGTGCCAGTCATGAGTAAGGTTACAGGAATTCCGATGATTGAATGGGCGACCTATGTACAGCTTGGAATGAAACTCAGTGAGCTACACCCCACATTAGGTCTGTTACAACAACCTGAGTTTTATTCCGTAAAAGCTCCCGTCTTTTCATCAGGAAAACTAACGGGTGTCGATTACGTACTTGGACCAGAAATGAAATCTACTGGTGAAGTGCTTGGTTTAGGTAGAACATTAGCGGAAGCGATGGAAAAAGCACTGTTTTTTGGAGAGGCGAATCCATTTCATTTTAACGATAAACGATCCTATGTGTTTTGCTCCATTGCCGACCGAGATAAGAGTGAAAGCCTGCAACCTATTCATGAATTAACTAATAGAGGGTTTACTATTATAGCGACTAAAGGAACAGCACATTATTTAATGGCTCACGGTATTACAGTTACAATGATTGGCGAAAGAAAAGAACAAATCGAACCGTTATTTAAGAACAATGAAATCGCTTTGGTGATTAACACCCCTACACAAGGAAGAGTGAGCACGAAGCAAGGGTTTCAACTACGTGAAATGGCTACCAGGTACCAGGTACCTTGTTATACACACGTCGATACTATAAAAGCAGCATTAGCTTTGCCAAAGGTAATCAAGCAGAAAATGAGTTCGATTAATGAGTATCATCAATTGAAGTGGGAGGTTGTATAGGATGAATGTAATCCAATGGAAAAACAATAAACAGTTGGTTCAGCCACAATTAAAAGGAAAGAACTTTTTAACCCTGTCACAATTTGATTCTACCGACATTCACTATTTATTGGATGAAGCAATTGTGATGAAAAAACTACAAAAGCAAGGGATTTCACATCCTTATTTACATGGAAAAGTATTGGCTATGATTTTTGAAAAATCATCTACCCGCACGCGGGTTTCATTTGAAGTAGGGATGCTGCAGCTCGGAGGGCAGGCACTTTTTCTAAGCTCGAAGGATATCCAGCTCGGTCGAGGCGAATCGATTAATGACACGGCGGGGGTGCTATCGAGATACGTCGATGGACTGATGATTAGAACGTTTGCACATGACACGATCGAAGAATTTGCCAATAGTTCATCCGTACCGGTTATCAATGGGTTGACGGATATGCATCATCCGACCCAGGTTCTTGCTGATTTACTGACCATATTGGAGCACAAAGGCAAGCTCAAAGGGTTAAAAATGTGCTATATCGGCGATGGGAACAATAACATGGCCCATTCACTTTTAGAAGGTGCGGTCAAGGTTGGAATGCATATTTCCGTTGCTAGCCCGGAAGGATATGAGCCCAACCCGATTATTTTAGAACAAGCGAAGCAAGCAGGAATGATCACGAATAGTGAAGTCATTTTTACCCATTCTCCGAAGGAAGCGATCGCACAAGCAGATGTAGTCGTTACCGATGTATGGACGAGTATGGGACAGGAAGAAGAGCAGCAGCATCGACTTAACGTATTTGCTCCATATCAAGTGAATGAGAAGCTCTGCAAGCTGGCGCACAAAGACTATATTTTCTTGCATTGCTTACCTGCCCATCGTGGTGAAGAAGTAACAGCACATATTATCGACGGACCACATTCGGTCGTGTTCGATGAAGTAGAGAACCGACTCCATGCACAAAAAGCGATATTGAAAGCGTTAATGGGAGACAATGACTAAAAGTCCCATTTTTTTTAGGAAATCAATGTATAAAAATTCATAATTACAATTAAAAATTCGGTTAATTAAGGGAGTGTAGAACGTGGCAAAAGAAAAAGTTGTATTGGCCTATTCAGGCGGATTAGATACGTCCGTTTCCGTCAAGTGGATTCAAGAAAAATATGGGTATGATGTTATCGCATTAGGACTTGATGTTGGCGAAGGGAAAGATTTAGAAGCGATCAAAAACAAAGCGTTGAACGTTGGAGCGATCAAAGCCTACATGATCGATGCGAAAGAAGCTTTGGCACAGGAGTACATTTTACCTGCTTTAAAAGCAAACGCTTTATATGAAGGGAAATACCCTTTGTCTTCTGCCCTTTCAAGACCACTCATTTCCAAGCTACTTGTTGAATTGGCAGAGAAAGAAGGAGCTGTAGCCGTTGCCCATGGCTGCACGGGTAAGGGGAACGACCAAGTTCGATTCGAAGTTTCCATCCAAGCGTTAAATCCGAATGTAAATGTAATTGCCCCAGTACGTGAGTGGGGGATGACACGAGACGAAGAAATCGCCTACGCTCAAGAGAATGGGATACCAATCCCTGTTGACCTTGAAAATCCTTTCTCAATTGATGCGAACATTTGGGGGCGTGCGTGCGAGGCTGGAGTGTTGGAAAATCCGTGGAATGAAGCTCCGGAAGCAGCGTATGATTGGACGAATCCGATTTCCCTTACACCTGATGAAGCGGAATATGTCGTCATTGATTTTGAACAAGGTGTTCCGACAGCTTTAAACGGAGAGAAGATGGCGCTCGTTCCATTGATTGAAACGTTGAATGCACTGGGAGGAAAACATGGCGTCGGAAGAATTGACCATATTGAAAACCGTCTCGTTGGCATTAAGTCGCGTGAGGTGTACGAGAACCCTGCAGCCGTTATCCTTATTAATGCACACAAGGAATTGGAGTTTTTGACGCTTCCTCGTGAAGTATCCCAATTCAAAACAGTGATTGATCAGCAAATGGCCAAAATCATTTAGATCGGACTATGGTATTCACCGCTTAAAAATGCCCTTGATGCCTTTATCGATGAGACGCAAAAAGTCGTATCCGGGCAAATTCGCGTTAAGCTTCATAAAGGAAATCATATGGTAGTCGGACGCAAATCCGAAAATAGTTTATACAACGAACAGCTTGCTACGTATTCCAAGGGGGACAGAGTGTATCACAATGCAGCCGTCGGATTTATTAAGCTATGGGGGTTATCGACAAAAGTTTATGCTGAAGTTCATCAAAAAGCTAAAGCGAAAATAGAACAGTAGAGTGTGTGTAAACACACCCTCTAATAGACAAGGTGGAGAGTAATGATGAGTAAACTATGGGGCGGACGTTTTACGAAGGAAACGAACCGGTTAGTTGAGGAATATACAGCTTCTATTTCCTTTGATCAACAATTGGCTAAAGAAGATATTGAAGGTAGTGTCGCCCACGTCCAGATGTTGGGCGAATGCGGGATTATCCCTACCGAAGATGCTGAGAAAATAAAACAAGGATTACTTACGGTTCTGAAAAAAGTAGAGAGTGGTTCGATACCATTTTTGATAGAACACGAAGATATCCATATGAATATAGAGAAGCATTTGATCGATGAGATTGGTCCTGTCGGGGGCAAGTTGCATACCGGTCGTAGCAGAAATGATCAAGTTGCTACTGATATGCATTTATACCTTCGAACGAAAACGAAGGACATCATTCAATTAGTAAAAGCTGTACAGGAAGCGATTGTAGAACAGGCGAAGGATAACATCGATACGATTATCCCGGGATATACACATCTTCAACGTGCCCAGCCGGTGTCCTTCGCTCACCATTTGCTCGCTTACTTCTGGATGTTGGAGCGGGATAAAGAACGTTTACTGGATAGCTTAAAAAGAATTAACGTGCTTCCGTTAGGTGCCGGTGCGTTAGCGGGTACGACCTTCCCGATTAACCGCGAAAGAGTCGCAGAGCTGTTACACTTTACCGATGTGTATCCCAACAGTATGGACGCTGTTAGTGACCGCGATTTCATTCTCGAATTTCTCGCTATCGCATCGATGCTTATGATGCATATTTCACGGCTATCGGAAGAAATGATCATTTGGTCCAGCCATGAATTCCAATTTATCGAGTTGGATGATTCTTTTTGTACGGGCTCAAGCATTATGCCTCAGAAGAAAAACCCGGATGTCCCAGAACTTTTAAGAGGAAAAACAGGACGTGTATACGGTCACTTAGTTGGTTTACTTACGGTGTTGAAAGGCTTACCGCTCGCCTATAACAAGGATATGCAAGAAGACAAAGAAGGAATGTTTGATACGGTAGCAACATTGGACGGTGCGTTACGATTACTGGCACCGATGATCGAGACGATGACAGTGAATAAGGAAAAAATGCGAAAAGCAGTAAGAGAGGATTATTCTAATGCGACCGATATCGCTGATTATCTTGTTACGAAGGGTATGCCGTTCCGCGAAGCACATGAAGTGATTGGGAAAATCGTCTTATTTTCAATCCAGCATAAAAAATATTTGTTAGATGTCAGAATTGAAGAATATAAGCAATTCAGTTCTTTATTCGAAGAAGACATTTATCGTTTGTTGGAACCGGAACATGTCGTGTCCGCAAGGAAAAGTCAAGGCGGTACAGCGCCAGAACAGGTAAAACAGCAGCTGAAGTTAGCGGAAAGAAAATTACATTAGAAATACAACAAAGGCTAGGAAATCGAGGTTGAAAAACCCGCGAATTCCTAGCCTTTACACTTATAATATAAGTTTATACTAAAAGTAGACGATCACTCGCTACACCTTTTAATTGCTCGAATTCCTTTAACAATTGTTCAATCGTGAGATGTTTTTTTTCATCTTCTGGTATATCGAGAATGATTCTTCCACTATCCATCATAATCAACCTGTTACCCAATTCCAGTGCTTGTTTCATATTGTGGGTTACCATCAATGTTGTCAATTGGGAGCGTTTGACTACTGCTTTTGTTAAATCTGTAATCAGCTGTGCCCGTGCAGGATCGAGGGCAGCGGTATGCTCATCGAGTAGCAGAACTTTAGGCCCCGTAAATGTCGCCATTAATAAGCTTAATGCTTGTCTCTCTCCACCGGATAGGAGCCCTACTTTTGCAGACAACCGATTTTCTAAGCCAAGGTTCAAGGTAAGAAGATTTTCTAAAAACATTTCTCTTCTTTTATGATTGACACCCTTTCGCAACGTACGTTTTTTGTTGCGTGAATAGGCCAATGCTAAATTTTCTTCAATTGTCATCGTAGGAGCTGTTCCCGCCATCGGATCTTGGGATACACGCCCAATCATCGGAGCCCGTTTATGCTCTGAGAGATCGTTGACGTTCACTCCGTCGATCGTAATCGTTCCGGCGTCAGGTTTAAAAACACCTGAAATTATGTTCATCAACGTTGATTTTCCGGCTCCATTGCTACCGATAATTGTAACGAATTCTCCAGGCTTTAGCGTTAATTGTACGTTCTCCAAAGCAATTTTCTCATCTATTGTTCCTTGATTAAAGGTCTTATTGATTTTGCTAAGTTTCAACATGCTGTTCACCTCTACCGGGTTCGTTAACGATTGGATTATAGAGTGATCTTTTGCGCTTTTTTTTCCATGTAGCCATTATTCTTGGTGAGATAAGAGCAGCAATGACAATTAATGCCGTCACCAGCTTCATATCTGATGGATCAAGCCCAATTCTTAAGGCAAACGCAACAATGATTCGATAAACGATCGTTCCTCCGATAACGGCCATTGTCGTCCGACGAATTGTCCTGTGGCCAAAGATAGCCTCCCCAATAATGACGGAAGCCAAACCGATAATAATCATTCCAATTCCCATCGAAACATCAGCAAATCCTTGGTATTGAGCCATTAAAGCACCAGATAATGCTACGAGTCCATTTGAGAGACTCAATCCAACAATTTTTGAATTGTCCGTGTTGGCTGAGAAACTGCGAATCATTTTTTCGTTGTCTCCTGTAGCACGTAAAGCTAACCCAATTTCTGTATTGAAAAACCAATCCATCGTATATTTTATTAGTAAAACGGCAATTCCTATCGTAATTACGAGGCCGTAGTCCATAACAAAAGGTACGTGACCAAAAGCCATATCTAATTGAGAGAATAGCGTTTCCTCTCCCAAGAGGCCAACATTAGCTTTTCCCATAATACGCAAATTGATAGAATAAAGAGCAATCATCGATAAAATACCTGCAAGTAAAGGATCTATTTTTCCTTTTGTATGAAGGAGTCCCGTCACACTACCGGCACAACACCCTAAAATCATTGCAGCAAATGTCGCCAATAAAGGAGGAGAACCTGATGCAATCATCGTTGCCGCCAATGCCCCTCCTGAAGTGAAACTACCATCTACCGTCAAGTCAGGAAACTTTAAAATCCGAAATGTAATATAAACTCCCAATGCCATGAGTGAGAAGATCATCCCTGACTCAATTGAACCAATAATTGCAATACTCAAAGAAGATCTTCCTTTCTTTTGTGAAATTATTAGTCTAATAGAATAGCGTTTTTCTTCATTTCATCCGTCAACGTAATTCCTTGGGCTTCTGCAGCCTTCTGATTGATTACTAAATCGACTTTGTCTGGAAATCCTACTGGGATATCACTTGGCTTTTTACCTTTTAACACTTCAATTGCCATCTTTCCTGTCGCATAACCTAGGTCATAATATTCAAAACCATATCCTGCAAATCCACCACGTTTGACAGAGTCGGACTCTCCGACAAACAACGGAATTTGATTATCGTTTGCAACTGTGATTACAGATTCTAAGGCAGACACCACGGTGTTATCCTTAGAATCTTAAATTACATCGGCCCTGCCTACGAGCGAATCCGCTGCTTGCTTAACCTCCGCACTGTTCGATACCGTCGCTTCAACAGCCATTAGTCCAAGTTCTTCCATAACCTTCTTAGCTTTCTCTACGTTAACTATGGAGTTCTGCTCCCCAGAGTTATAAATGACGCCAACTTTCTTCGCATTCGGGAAGAATTCTTTGATGAATTCCATCGTTTTCTTAACAGCTTCTGGATGAGTATCTGATGTTCCAGTTAAGTTTGCCCCCGGCATGTCTAAACTCTCAACTAACTTTGCACCTAACGGATCCGTAATAGCTGTGAACAGTACTGGAATGTCTTTTGTTTGTTGTGCAACTGCCTGTGCACTTGATGTTGCGATCGCTAGTATCAAGTCAGATTTATCTGAGACCAATTTCTGGGCAATGGCTGTGTTATTGTTCATATCACTTTGGGCTATTTGAACATCTAACTTTAAATTGTCACCATCTATATAACCACCGTCTTTCAATGCAGCAATAAAACCTTCTCTAGCTGCATCCAGTGACGGATGCTCTACAATTTGGGTAATTCCGATTTTAACGATTTTTTTCTCGTTTGGAGAAGCAGTACCACAAGCTGTTAGTAATAGTAAAAAGAGACTGACGACAACCAAAAGACTTCTTCTCATTTTAATTTCCCCCTATGTTATATCTGTAATGAGACAACATTATCACTTTTACGCTTTTATGCTGTTATGCTTTTAAGTGATAAAGTATAACTACCATAATACAAACGAAGTTTAAAGCTTGTCAATCGTTTTTTCTTCTTTGCGTGAATCTTAATGTCATTTACACTATGGTTCTTCATCTCTTGATAAACGTAAAACAACACCGCCCATACTTTTACAAGTTGGGTGGTGTTGTTTTTTATCGATCTAATTAAAGCCTTGCAATGAAAGCCTCTAACCTATTCAATCCTTCTTCTAAAACATCCATCCCGTAGGCATAAGAAATTCGAACATATCCCTCTCCGTACTGTGAGAAAGCATCACCCGGAACGATGGCAACTCTTGCTTCATCTAGTAATCGGGTGCAGAAGTCAAAAGACTTAATGTTAAATTTCTTAATGGAAGGAAACAAATAAAAGGCGCCTTCCGGCATCACTACGTCCAATCCCATCAATACCAAACGGTTGTAAACGTAATCTCTTCGCTTGTAGTATTCTTCCTTCATCTCTTCAGCATCATTAATCCCATTCGTTAGAGCCTCGAGAGCTGCATATTGACTAATGGAAGTGGCACATGTAGCAATATATTGATGAACTTTCAACATTTGTTTTGTGATGTAAGAAGGTGCGAAGGTAAATCCTATTCTCCAACCTGTCATCGAATGTGACTTAGATAGACCGTTTATGACGATCGTCTTCTCTCTCAAAACGGGATCGCAGGCAATGGAGTAATGGTTACCATCATAGATGAGCTCACTGTAAATTTCGTCGGAAAGTACGAAAATTTCTTTATCTTTTAGTAGTTTTGCTATGTCATTAATCGTCCCCTCGTCAAGAGTGCGGCCTGTAGGATTAGATGGGTAAGGCAGTATAATACACCGTGTTTTCTCTGTCATCGCTTGTTCAATTTGCTTTGCGGAAAGTTTAAATCCGGTTTCCGTTGTATCAACATGTACGGGAATTGCACCACAAAGTTTAATTAATGGTTCATAACCCGGATAAACGGGTCCTGGAAGAATCACTTCGCAACCTTCTACCAATATCGTTCGAAGCGCAATGTCGATTGCTTCACTTGCTCCAATAGTTGTAATAATTTCGTCATCCGGACTATAGGAAAGCCCATACTTTTTCAAAAGAAATTCGCTGGCCGCTTTTCTAAGCTCGTGTATTCCTGCATTTTGCGTATAGACGGTTTTATTTTGATCGATCGCGTTTTTGGCAGCAGTCTTTATATGATCGGGAGTCGTAAAATCCGGCTGACCGATCGTTAATGAAATGGCATCACTGTATTGCGAAACCAAATTGAAAAATCTTCGAATGCCAGAAATTTGAATGTCTTGTACTCTTTTATTTAGAAGGTGTTCCATCTTTACATCATCCTTTAAAAAGATTGTTGGTTAAACCAAGCCTTAAATTTTTTCATTATGAATTACTATATACGTTATTTTAAAAAAATGGAATGTTACTGGTTTACATTTCTATATATACATGGTACATTTATGATTGATTAATCAATCATTAAAGTGAGGGTGGAAGAATGCCTAGAACAAAAGAACAAAATGAACAAATAAGAGAACAAAAGCGAGAACTGATTTTACAAGAAGCGAGAACATTATTTTCCCATAATGGATATTCGGGTACAACCATTGCATTGGTCGCAAAGGGAGCTGGAGTTAGCTTCGGAAGTGTGTTCAATCACTTTCCAACAAAGGAGGAACTGTTTCAGGCGGCTGTATTAGAACCGCTTGAGGAAATGCTACCTTACTACAAGAATATGGACATAAATCATCTAAGTCCACTTGATCAAATTACGAACATGATACAAGAACAGATTAAGGCGATTTCGAAACAAGGAAGCTATTTACGGTTAATTCAATATGTCTTAGGTCAACCGCAACGTTTCCCTCATTTATTTAGTGAATTGGATGTGTTTTTACATCAATTCGAGGAGGATTTAGTTCCTTTGATTGTTAGAGGGCAAGAATGTGGAGAACTAGCAAAAATTGATCCTTATCTTGTGGCACTTTCTTACTTATCATTTATAAACGGAATTAGATTAACGATTGTAGACTCAGCTGAACACCCTATTTGGGAGAAGTTTGGACAACAAGCGATTAGACTATTTGGACCACTTTCAAATATAAAATAATTATTAAAAAAGAATGAGAGGAAATACTGATGAGATTTCGTGATTTTCACCCCAATATTAAGATTCGTATCGTTGTTCAGTTTTTAACCGGATTAGCTTCGATGATGGTCCTTCCATTTTTGGCAATTTATTTTGCTAATCGAGTTGGCGCAGTGATTACAGGATTTATGCTTCTTGCTGTCATTCTAGCTGGAGTCGTAGGTGGATTTATCGGAGGCTTTTACGCTGATCGTGTCGGTAGAAGGAAGTTGATGATTCTTTCAGAAGCCGCTGTATTTGTTACATTTATTTTGATTGCATTTGCAAACTCAACGTGGTTTGATTCCCCTTACTTTACCTTTGTTATGTTTATTTTTAATATGTTCTTCGGTGGATTGTTCGGGCCTGCTTCACAAGCGATGATTATTGACGTCAGTACGTCAGAGTCGCGTAAATATATTTTCGGAATTACATATTGGGTAAGTAACCTTTCGATTGCAATAGGAGGAATCACAGGAGCATTTTTATTCAAGGATTATCGGTTCGAACTGTTTATGGGTGTAGCCATTGTTACGTTAATCTCTCTAATGATGACTATTTTCTTTATAAAAGAAACGTACGTTCCAAAGCATGAAAGTAACCCAATTCCAACAATTCAAGTGAGAGAGTCTAGGCAGAAACGGGGAGGAATTGCATCCATTCTTGTTAACTACGGTAAGGTATTAAAAGACCGTACATTCATGATCTATATTGTCGTAAGTGTCCTCGTACTCTCTCTTGAACAACAACTAACGAATTATATCGGCGTAAGGCTTGCGAAAGAGATGTCATTGCAGTCTCTTCTACCATGGAATGTAATATCGCTTGATGTAGACGGGATTAAAATGTTGGGGATATTAAGAGCTGAAAACACGTTACTCGTCGTTGTATGTGCCGTTCTTATCACTCGCTTGATGAAGCGTTTTCTGGACAAATGGGTGATGTTAATTGGGATCTTAATCTTTACAATGGGATTTTCTATTCTTGGATTTAGCAATACACCATGGGTTTTGATTGTAGCAATGCTCGTTGGAACGATTGGAGAGTTAATGTGGGTGCCAATCAAACAAGCGATGCTGGGTGACATTGCGCCAAGTGATGCAAGGAGCTCCTATATGGCTGTAAATAGTTTAACGATATATGGAGCGATGATGATTGGTGCGATCGGAATTACGGTGGGTGGGTTTCTCCCTTCGTGGGTGATGGTGGTCACGTTTGTTGTTATTGGATTGGTTAGTATGTTTTTGTTGAACGGCATTATCCCGGATCTGGATCGTCGGAAAGATGCGGTAAAATCTCAAGCAGCAAGCATGTAATTAATATTATTCCACAAAAGATAAACCCGCTAGGATGTATTCTAGACATCTTAGAGGGTTCTATTATTATTTCTTTTCGCCTTCAAATAACCAAACGAATGTGTTTAATTGCTCGGAACGAAATGTAAGTCCTGCCCTAATAAAACATTGCTCCATAACCTCTATCAACGTATAGTATTCTGTTTCCAAATCTTTCAACAGATTTACTTGGTTGTTGTGTTGTACTTGTTCGAATATTTGCTTCTTGGCAGTTAAATCCCTGTATGCCGTATCGGCAATAACTACTTTTCCTCCAGGTTTCAAACGCTTCGCCATGTCTACGAGGCTTACTTGCTTTTCTTTATCTGTCAAATGATGCAAGGCATAAGAACTCGCAAAGCCATCCATATGTTGTACTTCTTCTGGTAACGATAGAAAGCTTCCGTTATAAATCGTTATTTCTGGTAACTTCCGAGAAGCGAGCTTCCGCATTTCTTCGGAAGGTTCAATTCCTATTACGTTATATTGTTCAGCAATAAGTCGACCTGTTAGGTTACCTGAGCCGACCCCAATATCTCCGATTTTAGAGCCTTTAGGCAGCTTAAAAGAAGTGGCTACTTTTTTTAGAATAAGATCATAGTTCGCAAAAACCTCACTGTACTCGCCATCCTGATCATAAACCGTTCGGTCGTATGAAGTTGCCCATTGATCAAAAAGCTCATTAAAATTTGTTTGTTCCATCTATATCGCCCCCCTTTAATCCGAGTAATCTTATGTGATTAATTATATTATAAAGGGTGATTGATAACGGTGTCAATTTCTAATACGGTAATTCTAAGATCAAAACATTCAAAATGTTGTCACAGTAAAATGACAGTTTGATCCATATAATAAAGAGAGAACACATTAATTAAAAATGGCAGGTGGGTGTAAATGAAGCTTTGGGATAAAAAAAATAAATACCATCCAGCACAAGATCATAATCAAACAAATGAAGAAGAAAAGAATTCCGCTGCTGCTAAAGCAATCACGGATCATCGGAAGTTCACGACAGCGATTGAAGAGATGATTAACGATCATGCAAAAGAAGGTGGATTTGACAATTTAGAAGGTAAAGGAAAACCGTTGAGTATGGAGTATTTACAAAGTGATATTATGGACGGAATCTTAAAAGAAGCCCATGTTATTCCCGATTGGCTGATACTCCAGCACGAGATTCGAGACGAGATCGGCAAATTAAAAGATGCATTGACTTGTTTGGGTGAGCACGAGCTCCAAGGTGAAATTAAGCGGATCAATAAAATGATTGTAAGATTTAATAACAGCGTTCCAACATTAATGCTTCAACGGGGAATACTCTTTACAGATAACATTGATTATCAGTTTGAAAGATGGAGTAAATAAAGCAAACAATTGTTACTCATAGCCAGTCATTCATTGGCTATTTATTTTTGATCATTTATTACACTCCCAAGAATGAAAACGATACCGATTCCTGTTCACTTTTAGAAATTAAAAAAGAGAGGGACTCTTCTATTAATGGAAGAATCCCTCTTACTTGTTATGTTAATTAAGCCAACCATCGTTGAATCATTCCACCCCATAATCCATACTCTGTCAGAAAACCATCATGTCCATAGATCGTGTCTACTTCCTCGAATAATGCCTGTTTTCCAAGTTGATGATAAGCGTAGATAAACTCCTGTAAATGTTCAGCCGGATAAAGTAAATCTCTGCTATATCCAATCGCATAAATAGGCATTTTGAGGTTTCTTAATGCTTGATGCCATCCGCCACGACCGCGGCTAATATCATGACTGTCCATCGCTTTTAATAAATAGAGATAGCTGTTTGCATCGAACCGAGTCGTAATCTTTTTGCCCTGATACGTTATATAAGATTCAACAGCAAAAGCTGTTTCATGATGGGAATCCCCCCAGCCATGGTGTTTTGTTCTTTGAAATCGTTTATTGAATAGTTGAGGTGAGCGATACGTAACCATTCCTACCATTCGAGCAATCTCCAGTCCAGGTAGGTGTTCATCCGTATAATTACCTTCATTCCAGCTATGATCTTGAATGATAGCTTGCCGAGAAATTGCATTGAAGGCAAGGGCATAATCATTAAAGACAGGCGTCACAGCGAGAGGAAGGAGCATATCCATGAAATCTGGATAGAGTAGACCCCACTCTAAAACTTGCATTCCTCCTAATGAACCCCCGATAGTTGCCTTTACGTGGTTAATTCCGAGTTTACGTAGTGCAGCATGATGAGTATGTACAATATCCCGGACAGTAAAAAAGGGGAAGGAGGTGCGATAGGAAATCTCTGTTTTTGGATTTATGCTCGTAGGTCCCGTTGAGCCATTACATCCTCCGAGAACATTCATTGTTATGACAGAATACCTTAACGTGTCGATGTATTTACTTGGACCGATTAAACCTGACCACCATCCCGGTTTATCCTTCGTTCCCACAGCATGCTGGTTACCTGTAAGAGTATGACAAACGACAATGATGGGCGCATCTCTGGGACCTGCTCGCTCGTAAGCGATATGAACATCAGGGAGGATAACCCCAGATTCTAACCTAATATCGCCAATTGAGACCGTCCCATATTCAGGTTCCTGCTTCAGACCTTTGAGCAATAGATTCACCTCTTTTCAAATGGATTTTTAGTATTTATGTTCCATGGGAATATAATAAACCTCTCTTCGATAAGAAGAGGGGTTGGAAAATCAACTCTACTTATCTTGCAATACGAATATACGTATTGCGGGAATTAGCACCACGTTTTCCATCGGAAAACCGGTTGCTGGGCTTCATAGGGCCAGTCCCTCCACCTCTCTGGATAAGAAATATTAAATTATTATTCTCGAATTGCTTTAGCTAATTATATGATTAAAGGAAGATTATATGCTTATATTACTTTTGTCAAGAATAAAATTTAACTATTCGGTCTTTTTAGACTGTTGGAAATAATTAGTTGACCTAAAGGTCATTTCCTCATTATAATTACATTCATATTAACTAAGGAGTTGAATGAAATGACAGTATACTACAATCAAAATTTCTCAAATTCTCAGGTGATCGTTAAATAGCTCAGAAGCAGAAGGAATATTAAAGAAAATAACTTAATAGAACTTCTGTTTCGGAGACAATCAGGTGAAACTTTGTCTTTTAAAAACAGGAGGAACAAATGAATACGATAAAACAGAATATTGCAGGGCATAACATTAAAATTTTATTTTGGGCGACCATTTTTGGATCGATTAACTTTTTAGAACCTATTATAACGTTGCTTTATTTAAAGGCGGGATTAACGTTATCTGATGTATTTTGGGTAACATTATGCTGGTGTTTGGCCGTTCTTGTTTTTGAAGTACCGACAGGTGCTTACGCGGATCGATTTGGTGCTAAAGTTTCGTTTATTACTGGTTGTGTAGTTAGTATTATAAGTAAAGGATGTCTTATCGCTGCTGTATTAACCCAAGAAGGATGGTTGTTCTATCTTTATAACATCCTTTGGGGGGTATCGGTAACATTCTTTTCTGGTGCAGAAGAAGCATTAATCTATGACTCTCTTAAGGAAAACAACGAGGAAGATACGATGGATACGGTAATGGGTAAACTCCAATCGGCTTCGTTATATCCGCTAATCATTACTTTTTTGGTCGGCCCCTTCATTGCAAGAGATTTGCAGCCGATTCAGTTCGTCATATTAGTGATCATTATGACTGTGTTCCAATTGGTTCAACTATTGCTATTGTTCAAGGTAGTTAACCCACAATCATTTAATAAGTTTAGGAATAACCCGTTTGAACATGTGAAACAAGGATTCACGAATATTCGTAATGCACCGGCATTAATTCGATTGTTCGTTCACTTTACGATCATCTTCGTCGCTTCGTTCGTCGTGTTCGGGAAGATGGAGCAACCGTTTCTCGTTCAATCAGGACTTCCTGTCGAGTGGTTGGGAGTTTTGTATGCTGCGCTTGCACTTATCGGTCTGATGGTATCGCGAAACATTGGTTGGTTTACTAAACGCTTTTCTAGAATTGGCCTTCTGTACGCATCAGGACTCATTATTCTCGTGGCCGTTGTCATTGCTTCCCAAAACAATGGTAGTGTATGGATTGCACTCGGAGTGTTTCTCGTCATACGTATGGCGAGGATGATCCGTTATCCGATCTTCTCACACTTGCAAAATGAGTACATTCCTTCGGATAGTCGCGCAACAACCCTATCTTTATTGTCAATCTTAGATTCGGTTTTTGACATCATTTTTCTTGTGAGCTTTGCGAATATCGCAGTCTTTGGATTCAATAGCCTATTTATGTGGTGCGCTGTGGCGATTCTGATTGGATTACTCATTCCCATTCGAGCTTCAAAGAAAGAAGAGAAAGCTTCCATATCTACTGTTAAACTATAATTCACTTAAAAGACTACCTAATTTGGGTAGTCTTTTCTGAAGTATGATTTATTCATGGATGAATGGGGAAATCATGTGCCAGCATCGTAGTATCGTATTTTTTTTAATCCAAAAACGGACCGATAGGTCTTTAATATGAATAGAATGGAGTGATGTGTAGTGGGTGCACTTTTCTTGGGAGTATTAATAATCGTTATAGGAGGATTTGCAGCTTTATGGAAATTGGCTGTTAAAAGTCAATTGCCAAAGAGATTGTCAGTTAATACCTTTCCAGATATACCGTACGAAGATATTACTATTTTAAATGGTGACTTCAAATTGAATGGTTGGTTTATTCCAGCCAAAGGAAAAGAGGATAACAACAATATCCAAAATCCATTGATTATATTAGTCCATGGATGGGGATCGAGTCGAGTTCGAATGAAGCGGTATATTTATCCCATTTATGAAGAAGGTTATTCCATCCTTATGTTTGACGTAAGAGGGCATGGAGACAGTGATGCATATGCGACTCCGACTGTAAAAACATTCCGAGACGACGTTGTTGCAGCTATTCAATATGCAAGAAAACGATCGGATGTAGATAGCAGTAGGATTGGCATTTTGTCTCATTCATTCGGAGCGTTTGGTAGTGTACTTGCGAATAAAAATGAATTGGGTATTAAAGCTTTGGTAAGTGATTCTATGCCTGTTCGATTTAGTACGATCATGAAAGCTTCCCTAAAAAGTTACAAAATACCCTATTTCCCCATTGGATATATCCTTTCTAGGATTGTTTTTATAAGATCGGGTATTACTCGCAAAGAGCTTCGAGAATTGGATACATGTGAAGCTTTGCTGCAACGAAAAGCACCAGTGTTGCTCATTCATTCAAAAAATGATGACTACATTCCTTCAACTGAACTGGACTTTATTATTAAAAACCAGCGTGTTGACCATTTATTTGTAGAAAGCATAGGACATCGCAGCTCGGAAACTGATCCCCTCTTTTGGGACAATGTAATCCCCTTTTTTAAAAAACATATGTTAAACGAGTAATTTTAAAATAGCTATGTAATTCAATATTAAAAAAAGATAGACAAGGCAAAAGAATTTTCGCAGTCTATCTTTTTATAGTAGAATTCAAGTTTTATATTTCGAGGTCCTTAAGTTCATACCAATATTGGTATAGTGTAATGAGCCCTTTATCGAAATTTTCGAGATGGAAATGTTCATTCGGTGCATGAATATTTTCTTCATTTAATCCAAATCCCATAAGAACTACGGGAGCTGCAAGGATTCTTCCGAACGCCTCGACGATCGGAATCGACCCTCCGCCGCGTGTATAAACGGGTGGTACACCATATCCCTTTTCATAAGCCCGTGCTGCTGCTTGAATGACAGGATGATCAAACGGTGTAACGTAAGGATTTCCTTTGTCGAAGCGGGTAACTTTAACCGTTACTCCTGTAGGTGTATGTTTATCCACGTGATTCTCGATTAACTCCCAAATCTCATCGGGGTCCTGTTCACCCACTAGCCGACATGTAATTTTTGCACCTGCTTCGGACGGGAGGACGGTCTTCGTGCCTTCACCTTGAAAGCCGCCATAGATTCCATTGATTTCAAGGGTAGGGCGTGCAGTCGTCTGTTCAAGGAACGTATACCCTTTTTCACCGTATAGGGATGAAAGTTCTAGATCCTTTTGCAATTTAACCTCATCAAAATTTAATTCCTTGAAAGCTTGTCGTTCCTCGTCTGTCAGAGGAGTCACTTTATCATAAAAACCGTCAATCGTAATCTGACCATCTTTATCATGCATCGATGCCAGAATTTCAACTAACGCATGAATCGAATTCGGCACTCCGCCTCCGTATACGCCGGAATGAAGATCACCTTTAGCCCCTTTTACATCTAATTGAAGCGCGCATAATCCCCTTAGTCCATACAGAATGCACGGTTTACCTCTCTCAAACAAAGAGGAATCGGAAATAACGACGACGTCAGATTTAAGCTTATCTGTCTGCTCTTCTAAGAATAGTGGGAGATGAGGGCTACCGATTTCTTCTTCGCCTTCAATACAGAACTTAATATTCACAGGTAACGTACCGGTTGTTTGTAGAATCGCCTCAACCACTTTTACATGCATATAGAATTGACCTTTATCATCCGTCGCTCCACGTGCATAAAGCTTCTCATCACGAATATCGGGCTCGAATGGTGGAGTCGTCCATAAATGAAGAGGGTCTACGGGCTGAACATCATAATGTCCGTAAATAAGGGCTGTCGGTTTACCTGGTGCATGCAACCAATCTGCATAGATAATCGGATGTCCGTTAGTTGGGATAATTTCTACATTTTCCAAACCAGCCTTCATTAATGCATTTGCGACCCAGTCCGCCGCGGCTTTAATATCTCCCTTATGCTCGGAAAGTGCGCTAATACTAGGAATTCGTAATAATTCCTTTAATTCCTCCAAATGTGTTTCTCGTTTCTCGGATAGGTAACTTTGGATATTTGCCATCATTAGATTAGATCTCACCTTTCTTATCATCTCTATATTCTTTTCCATAGTTGAGCTATGAAATCCTTTTTTGATATTTCGATTATTTGTAGGAAAAAGGCTACATCATAGCGAATAGTATTATATATTAGAAGCGTAGAGTATGTAGGTCATTCATATCTGACAATGTACATGATATTAATATTATAAAAGGAGGTTAATCATGTAAAAAATTGCGTGGTTAATTGATAGTGCTTCCGATATAAAACAAGAGATGCTTACCCATGAAAGTATTCGAATTATACCGCTCAATGTTATTTTTGACGGTGAATCTTACCGGGATGGGATCGATATAACAGCCGAAGTTTTTTACGAGAAAATGAAGCACTTTATGGGGGATACGAAAACATCGCAACCATCGGTTGGAGAATTTGTAGAAGTGTTTGAAGAGTTAAAACTGAACTACGATCGGTGTATTGCCATTCTCGTATCAAGCGAATTAAGTGGAACGTATAGCTCATGTAAGATGGCATCTGATCTAGTCGAAGACTTTCCGGTAGAAATAATTGATACGGAGAAGGCTTCCTTTCCAATGGTGTTTTTTCTTCGAGAAGGGATTAGATTGCAGTCAGAAGGGAAAAGTTACGACGAAATCGTTAATCATCTAAAGAATCTGCCTAAAAAAATAAAAACCTTTTTCCTTATAGGGGACTTGGCAAGACTTCATAAGGGAGGGCGCTTGAATGCTGCTCAATTTTTAATAGGGAATCTGCTACAAGTGAAGCCCATTCTTCAGTTCGTTGATAAAAAAGTACAACCGTTTGAAAAGGTAAGAGGTTTCAAAAAAGGAAAAGATCGAATCTTAGACCTATTCTCTGAAGATGCGAGTAAAGGCGTGCCGATGAATGTATGTATTGTACATTCAAGTTACTTAGATGAAGCAACAAGTTGGAAGGAAGAAATCGAATCGAAATATCCTCATATTGGAGTAGAAATAACAGAATTAGGTCCAGTTGTAGGGGTGCATACAGGTACGGGTACGATTGCTCTTACATGGCATCTCGTATAAAAAGCGTATAACTTTTCTTCGATAATCCTAGATTATATTCATTATAAAAGGGGTAATACTAATCTGAGTAATGAAATTAGTAGAGGAGAGACGAAGATGAAGAATGATATGAAAAAACTCATTGACGGACTAAATGAAGATTTAGCGAATGAGTATGGAGCTGTTATTTTATACACATATAATGCAGCAGCAGTCAGTGGATTGGCACGTCAAGTGTTGAAACCGTTTTTTGAAGCGGAGGCGACAGAAGAAATCGGACATGCCCTGCTACTAGCAGATAAAATTGTGGCGCTAGGTGGAACTCCCGTTGTTGAACCATCTCGAGTTAAGCAAGGGAAGTCAGTGAAAGAAATGTTGGAAAACGCCTTAGAGGGCGAAATTGATACGATACGACGTTATAAAGAGCGAATGGACCAAGCGGATGAAGTTGGAGAGATCGCGTTGAAATCTAAGCTAGAAGATTTAATCGTTGATGAAACGAACCATAAAGAAGAACTAGAAAGGTTGTTAAACGATCCTAGACTAACTTAATGATAATAAAAATAGGAGACGTTCCTCTTTTATAAGAGGGGCGTTTTTTTTGATTGCCAGAAAGTATAACTTTCTGTACCGAATTGACCGGGTCCCCGCTAAAGTAATCGGATTAACTACAGATGCCTACTTCACTTTAGTGGGTTATTTTACTTTCTTTTCAAGTGTAAGCGATTTCTTGGATGTCATAAATGGATACAACTATGAATACCAATAGGGTGATACAACCTTAAGACAATTTGTTGGAAAGGGGATGAAGAAAGAAAGGAATATTGTTAAAACTCGTCATGGCATTTTAAAAATTATATTATAAAGGGAGGAAGTAAAATGACACCATTTTTAGGAGAAGTAATCGGAACGATGCTCTTAATTATATTCGGTGGTGGGGTAGTAGCTGGAGTCGTATTGAATAAGTCGAAGGCACAAAATTCCGGATGGATTGTTATTACAATGGGATGGGGCCTTGGCGTGGCTGTTGCCGTGTATGCTGTTGGGGGAGTTAGCGGTGCGCACATCAATCCTGCCGTAACGATTGGTCTTGCCTCAATCGGTGAGTTTCCTTGGGCAGATGTCCCTCTGTATATTTTAGCGCAAATGATTGGTGCATTTTTAGGTGGAATTATTGTCTGGTTACATTATCTTCCGCATTGGAAGGAAACAGAAGATCAAGGCACGAAATTAGCTGTTTTCTCTACTGGACCGGCCATTCGCAATACGTTTGGCAATTTTATTAGTGAAGTTATCGGTACGGCAGTACTTGTATTAGGTATTCTTGCGATCGGCGCGAACGAATTTACGGAAGGCTTAAATCCATTGATCGTCGGCTTTCTCATTGTTGCTATCGGACTTTCATTAGGTGGAACGACAGGTTATGCCATCAACCCTGCTCGTGATCTAGGTCCACGCTTGGCGCATTTCTTCTTACCGATTGCGGGTAAAGGAAGCTCGGATTGGAGCTATGCATGGATTCCCGTTGTCGGCCCAATTGTTGGTGGTGTTTTAGGAGCTTTATTATATAGAATGATGTTTCTGTAATAAACAATGATCATGCAAATTGGTTTCCATAATTTAATTAGGAGGAGATTCAATGGAAAAAAAGTATGTATTAGCACTTGATCAAGGAACGACCAGTTCCCGTGCCATTCTATTTAACAAGGAAGGATCAATTGTAGGGGTTTCACAAAAAGAATTTACTCAATTTTACCCTAAACCGGGCTGGGTCGAACATGACCCGATGGAAATTTGGGGAACTCAAAGTGGAGTCGCTAGAGAAGTATTAGAAAAATCAGGGGTAAGACCACAAGAAGTAGCTTCAATCGGAATAACGAATCAGCGGGAAACGACCGTTGTATGGGATAAAAACACGGGTACGCCTATTTATAATGCCATTGTTTGGCAGGATCGAAGAACTGCAGGTATTTGTGATGATTTAAAGGCGAAAGGATTAGAGAGCTACATCCGAGAAAATACTGGACTCGTCGTCGATGCTTACTTTTCGGGAACAAAGGTTAAATGGATTCTTGACAATGTTGATGGTGCAAGAGAAAGAGCGGACAGAGGAGAGTTACTATTTGGTACCGTGGATTCTTGGCTGATTTGGAATCTAACGCGTGGAAAAAGCCATGTAACAGACTACTCTAACGCATCAAGAACGCTATTGTATAACATTAAAGAACTTAAGTGGGATGAAAGATTGTTGAATGAACTGGAAGTCCCAGCCTCCCTTCTCCCTGAAGTAAGGCCTTCTAGTGACCATTACGGCGTAACAGATCCACAAACATTTGGCGGCGCAGAAATACCGATTTGCGGTGTAGCCGGTGATCAGCAAGCAGCATTGTTCGGTCAAACCTGTTTTGAGTCAGGAATGGCGAAAAACACATATGGTACAGGATGCTTTATGCTAATGAATACAGGAGAAAAGTTAGTAACATCGAATTCTGGTTTACTTACGACGATTGCCTGGGGCTTAGACGGAAAGGTAGAATATGCGTTAGAAGGAAGTATTTTCATCGCTGGAGCCGCGGTTCAATGGCTACGAGACGGGTTGAAAATTATCGACTCAGCACCGGAGTCAGAGTTCTACGCGAATAAAGTAGAAGATACCGATGGAGTCTATGTTGTACCTGCTTTTGCCGGATTGGGAGCACCTTATTGGGACATGTATGCGAGAGGGGCGATCTTCGGGCTGACACGTGGTACGAAGAAGGAACACATTGTACGTGCTACATTAGATTCCTTGGCATATCAAACGAAAGATGTATTAAGTGCGATGGAACAAGATTCTGGCATTGAATTGAAAACGCTTCGTGTAGATGGTGGAGCAGTATCGAACAACTTGTTGATGCAATTCCAGTCGGATATTTTAGGGGTCTGTGTAGAACGACCAGTTGTAACCGAAACGACGGCACTCGGGGCAGCTTATTTAGCCGGTCTAGCGGTTGGCTTCTGGAATAAAGACGAAATTTCGAATAATTCGCAAGTGGATGTGACATTTGAACCAAATATGGACGATGAAACAAGATCATCGCTTTATAAAGGATGGAAGAAGGCAGTCAAACGCACGATGGGCTGGGAAAAAGAAGAATAATATCATTAGAAATCATTTACAAAGAAGAAGATCTCGGCAGGGACTACTATTTTATATAGTACCATTGTTTTGATCTTTTTCTTTTTTTATAAAGAAATGGGAAAGGAGAGATATCATAGTGAACACCATAAAAGCACTCCCTACCTTTAGAAGGAGTGACATTCTAAACGAAATGACCACTTCTGAACTAGATGTATTCGTAATAGGTGGAGGGATAACGGGGGCGGGTATCGCCCTTGATGCAGCAACCCGAGGATTAAAGATAGGATTAGTGGATAAACAGGATTTCGGTGCGGGGACAAGTAGCCGCTCTACAAAACTAATCCATGGTGGGTTACGCTATTTGAAACAGGGTGAAATAAATCTCGTTCGAGAAGTTGGAAGAGAACGTGAGATTTTATTTCGAAATGCTCCTCACATCGTCACTCCGGAAAAAATGCTCTTGCCTTTAGTAGAGAATGGTACATACGGAAAGTTCGCAACGTCGATTGGTTTATGGATTTATGATTGGTTGGCAGGTGTCAAACGGGAAGAGAAGCGCGTCATGCTATCTAAACAGGAGACAAGAAAACGGGAGCCATTGCTCCGATCAGATATTTTAAAGGGTGGAGGCTTGTATTCTGAATATCGAACGGACGATGCCCGACTTACGGTCGAAGTAATAAAAACGGCAGTTTCCTTTGGAGCACGTTGCACGAACTACACAGAGTTAACGGAGTTTATTTATCACGATAAAAAAATCGTCGGAGCGAACGTTGTCGATCTTCTCAATGGAAAATCGTATCAAATACTCGCAAAGAAAATCATTAATGCCGCTGGCCCGTGGGTGGATCAATTGCGTTCAAAAGACCAATCATTATATGGAAAACGTCTGCATCACACCAAAGGAGTTCATCTTGTCGTTCCTTATTCAAGGCTGCCACTTCGTCAATCTATTTATTTCGATGTACCTGGTGGTCGAATGATTTTCGCCATTCCACGGGACGACACCACCTATATCGGTACGACCGATACGGATTACAGCGAAAGCTTAGAGAAACCTGTAGTGACTAAGGAAGACGTACAGTACCTTCTAACCGCTGTTAATGACATGTTTCCAACTGTTCATCTCACTCGTGAGGATATCGCATCTAGCTGGGCTGGGTTACGTCCACTAATTCATGAAGATGGAAAATCCGCTTCTGAATTGTCAAGGAAGGATGAAATCATCGTGTCTCCTACTGGGCTCATTACGATTGCTGGAGGAAAATTGACCGGTTTTAGAAAAATGGCGGAGCGAGTTGTTGATCTCACCTTGAAAAAATTAGTTGAGGAAACGGGAATAACGTTTACTTCGTGTAAGACTGACAGCATTATACTATCCGGTGGGAAATTCGTGACCCCGAATGGAATCTTACAGTATATCGATGAACAATTCAGAACGGTAAAAGATTTAGGGATCACAAAGATACAACTAACTGCACTTGTGCGAAAATACGGAACAAATACAGAAAAGATTATCCGTAACATTAAGGAACTCCAAAATAGCAAAAGAGCTATGAATAACAAACCTTATGACCAACGTTACTCTTTCCTAGTAGGTGAACTGATGTATGGAATCGAAGAGGAGATGGTTGCTAGTTTAAGCGATTTCCTTATTCGTCGTTCCGGAAGGCTTTTTTTTGGGAGAGATGAACTAGAATGGTTGTACCCTCGGCTAGCGGATGAGATGGCATCTATGTTGGGCTGGAGTAAAGAAGACAAAGAAAGGCACCTTCAACAATTTAAAGAAGAGTACGAAGCGGCGATTCGTTTCGAATAATCGTTACGTTCTAATCGCGATGCTAGATTAATATAGTAGAAATAAAAGAGCTTGTCTACAGAATCTATAATAAATGGAGGACACGATTGCTTTTAAGAGGTAATAAGGAGGCGTTCTGCTCATGATTGATTTAGAACAATCGATATTATGGATACGAAAGTTGGCTAATCGAATAAATGAAAATCGTGATTATTTGACGAGTCTCGATCAAGCCATTGGAGATGGTGACCACGGGATTAACTTAAGCCGAGGTTATAGCGAAGTGATGAACAAACTCAATCATACGTTCAATCCGGACATGGGAGCGCTATTTCAAGATATTGGTATGATTCTCCTATCAAAAGTTGGAGGAGCATCTGGTCCTCTATATGGAACAGCCTTTTTGAAAGCTTCTATTCCTTTAAAAGATAAGGCTGACGTAACGCTAAGCGAGCTGGCTCAAGCTTTTGAGGCATCGGTAGATGGAATAAAAATGAGAGGGAAAGCTCAGGCTGGAGACAAAACGATGCTTGATGTTTGGGAACCGGCCGTCATGTATATAAAGGCGAATGCGAACAATTTGCCATGGGATGACTTCAGCGTATTTTGTAAAAAACAGATGGGAAAAACAAAGGATTTAGAAGCAAAAAAAGGGCGTGCATCTTACCTTGGAGTAAGATCGATTGGACATCTTGATCCGGGTGCCGTATCTTCCTATTATCTATTTGACACGCTAGCGATAGCGATGATTGAAAGTAGTGATAACCGATGGACTATGTAGCAATCGTGTTGGTATCTCACAGCACACAGCTGGTTAACGGGCTGAGGGAATTACTCGTTCAAGTTCAGCCTCACGTTCCGATTGCAATCGCCGGAAGTGTAAAAATATAATTGTTCATTTATGAATAAGGGGGATGCCATACATCTGGTGATCCTCTTTTGTATTGTATAAAGTAATCATCATAATGATCGTTACAGGATATCCTATAGAATAATGACTGAAGTGAAAAGAGGGGACGTTTTGACTCCTAATAAAATCCATCCTTTTCAGCGTCTCTTAAGCAAGCTACGCCATATGAATGAGGAGATAGCAGGAGAGCTTATCCGCGCTCCGCAACGACTTCTTAATAGAAAAAGAAAAGTGGAAATCTCGCCATCGCAAGTCCGACTACTTAAACAACTGATCGAAAAGCATTTATCTCAAACCAAGATGAAGAAGCTAACCGAAGTTGAATCAAACATTCTAATTGAAATAAGAAGAGAATCAGCTAAACATAATCGTAATAACGTGACACGTACGAAAGCATACCTCGTTTTTTACCGCAGAAATCCAGAAATCCACTGGGCCTTTCTTGCTCACATGGTTTCTCGCAATGGTGGTTGGAATATGACCGACTTAAAGGGGGAATTGTTACCTCATCTTCTATCAAATAAAGAGCTCAATCATTTCTTTTCATTCTTAGAGAGATGCAATTGGCTTATCTTTCAAGATGCCTACCCCCAACTATTGCTTTATGAGGAAAGTAAGAAACAGAATATCCCTCTTTTCCATCTCCTTCCCCATCTCAATATTTCAGTCTTTATGAGAGCGGTATGGGAATGGTATTGGACCGTTCGTAACCCGAAAGTAGTAACTTTTGCGCTTATAACAAATGAACAGAACTACATCGAGTCCCGCGTCGTGAAGAATTCTTTCTATTTGGAAAAAGTACTAAACACAATTGCCTTCAAAACCCAATCTATGTTGAGCATGAATCATGTCGTATTCCCTTTTAGAACACAACAACAAGTACGATTAGCAGGTGTTATTGTTAAACATTTCGCTGAATTAAAAGAACGAATAATGATCGGAAAGAAACTCTATTCCATCCTCTTTGAAATCGATCAGATTAAGAATAGGATTGAAGCATGGGCAGTAAAAACACCACACACAGCATCTCGAGCAGATTATTGGCCACAGCTATTCTCAGACTTAAGACATGATATACATATGCCTAAATATGAACCGCATTTGAATGGCTGTAAGCTTCATGATCAAGCATCTCCTCTTTATAGTCCTCGCTTACAAGACGCTTGGCGCGATGTTCATAACTTCGACCCACCTGGGCTGTATGAATGGTGTAAAAATAGCGATATTGTTGATCAAGTGATAGAAAACGTGGAAATAACGAAATTTGATGTTACAGAGGAATGCTGTATGGCGTTAAACAGAATAGAGTTAGCGATTGTGTTGAAGGAACCGATTATTGATAAATAACTGAATAATGGATGAATAGAAGGGAAATAGTAGTAAGGTTGAAAAAATGGAAAACGAAATAAGAAAGGAAAGGGGATTTAATTAGAATTATTATAAAATAGTATTGACTATAAATAAACACAATGCTATCATTGGACATGCAGAGTAATTCAGCAGAATTGCTACAAACAATACATGAAGGAGGTCATTTTACATGACACAAGTAGCACAAAATACGACTCGTATCGTCGGTTTACCGGCTCCAGATTTCACGATGGAAACAGCAGAAGGAAACGGTCAAGATTTCGGTAAAGTAAGCTTATCCGATTACCGTGGAAGCTGGTTGATTTTTTACTTCTATCCATTAGACTTTACATTTGTTTGCCCAACAGAAATTATCGCTTTAAGTGATCGTGCCGATGAGTTCGAAGACCTTGACGCGAAAATCCTTGGCGTAAGTACTGACAGCAAGCATAGCCATAGAGCTTGGCTTAACACGGCACGTGATGCAAACGGTCTTGGTCAATTGAACTACCCGTTGGCTGCAGATACAACACAAAAAGTAGCACGTGACTATGGTGTTTTAATTGAAGATGAAGGAATTGCCCTTCGTGGTCTTTTCATTATCGATCCAGAAGGCGTTCTTCGTTATTCTGTCGTTCATGATAACAACGTTGGACGTAGTGTTGATGAAACGCTTCGCGTTCTTCAAGCGCTTCAATCGGGTGGATTATGCGCAGCCAACTGGAAACCTGGCCAAAAGAACCTGTAAGGAAATAAAAAAGTCCGGTAAACATGAGCGGCGAATCTCTTCGTTGCGTGGCCACTCCGTTGCTCGCGTATGTTAATACGCTCCGCTACTCGTGACTGCCGCGCCTCGACCTTCTTGCTCCTATTTATCCTCCTTTTTTACACTGGCATCTAATTTAAGACAAGATGGATCTAACGTTGTTAGATCTTTTCTTTTATAGCAATTTCTAAGGAGTTGAAAAAGATATGAAACTACGTGAAGAAATGCCTAGCTTAAGTGGTGGGACGGAATGGGTTAATGGTGAAATTACGAAAGAAGACCTCATGGGTCATCCGACGCTCGTTCATTTCTGGTCTGTTAGCTGTGAGATGTGTAAGCTAGCTTTGCCTGATGTTAATGAATGGCGAGAAAACTATAAAGATAAAAACCTTAAAGTAATCGGTATTCACATGCCGCGTTACGAGAAGGATACAGAGATCGGGCCGGTTAAGGAAGCGATCGAGAAATATGAACTTACTCACCCTGTTGTAATCGATAACACTCATACGATCGTAGATGCTTTTGAAAATCAATTCGTTCCTGCGTACTATATATTCGATGAAGCGGGTCAATTGCGCCATTTCCAAGCTGGGGAAAAAGGACTGCCAATGGTGAAAAAACGCTTGCATCGTATATTAGGAATTGAAGAATAGCAATCATGAGCAAAGGGCGTGACACGGGAGAAAATCCTATCATGCTCTTTTTTATATGTTAAAAGAAAATAAAGTAACAGAGAAGTGAAGCCTTCTTCTCACTGATCATGAATCTGATCTTTAATGGTATCGTCACGATATATTTTTTCTAAGCCGGATCGCAAATCATATTGAGGTAGCCAGCTTAATATTTGAATGGCCTTTTTATTATCCAAACAACTGTGCTTAATATCGCCGGGCTTTGATTCGGAGTACTTAATGCCAAAGCAATTACCGTAGTGTTCGATAAACAAGTTCAATATTGTACGAAGTGAGGTCGCATGTCCTGTACTGACGTTGAAGACTTGCCCGTTTCCATGATTTATGGCAGCAATATTGGCGGAAACGACATCCTCGACATAGATGAAATCTCGAGTTTGATGCCCGTCCCCATAAACCATTACGGGTTCCATTCTCATCACGCGATTCCAAAATACGTCAATGACCCCTCCTTCTCCTGTAGTAGTTTGTCCAGGGCCATACACATTACTGAATCTAAGGATAGTGTACGAAACACCAAACAGTTTATGGTATAGAATGATATATTGTTCAGCTGTGTGTTTTGAGAGGGCATAAAAAGAACAAGGAGAAGTCGGATCGTCTTCTGAAATTTTTTCTTTGTTTAAATGACCGTAAACAGCAGATGTAGACGCGAAAATTAATTTTTTAACGTTGGATTTTTTACAAGCATTTAATATATTGATTGTCCCTGTAATATTGACGTCCGAATCGTAACGAGGATCTTGAATGGAAGTTTGCACATCAGTTTGTGCGGCTAGGTGAAATATAACATCTGGTGAAATTGTTTCAATCAATTTCATCGAGTCTTCATCTGAAATACTTATAAGGTGTAGTGAAGCCGCTCTTGGGATTCTTTCCTTTTGTCCGGTATGCAAATTATCAATCACGTGGACTTCGGCATGTTCGCTCAATAAACGTTTAACCAAGTGCGACCCTATAAACCCTGCTCCTCCGGTCACCAACACTTTCATTCCGATCCCTCCTTAGTTTTTCGGTATTCTACGTATATTGGAAATAAATGGATTTTAATATTGGCATGTTTCAACTACAGGCAACCTATATAAAGGTTTTGAATACGCTTCGATATTTTTCTTATGGAATATCGCTGTACTGTAACTCTGCGGCCCATTTTTCCCAACGAGCGGGCCAAAGACGGATTGATTAAAAGACTTTTCATATCTGTGATTAAGCTTGGTAAAGTTAAAGGACGCTTTGCTGCGTGATCTCCGAATTGAGCCTTCATCGCTTGTTCCATATTCTTTTTTCTCACAATACCATAGTATCCTTTGATTCCGACCGCGATAAGGGGTTTGCCGCAGGCCATAGCTTCGTTCGCTACAGTGCCGGTTCCTATAACCGCATTAGACGCACCATAAAGATTCCAAATATCCATTATGGGAGGACGTACGATAATCGCATTTCGTCCAAGCCGACGGTTTGCATTGCTTGCTTGAAAACGCAATTGTTTTCGGTAGGGTCCGGGTCCTGCTAAAACGAGGGTAAAGTGCGGACTTTTTCGAGCGATTTGCTCGCCTGCAGAAATCACCTGACGAGCAATCGGATATTTATCGGCTGCCAAGCGGCTGGCATAAGCAACAATATTTGCATTTTCAGGGAGAGAGAATCTTTTTCTGCAATGCGATTGACTTAAAGGGCGAAACGTATTCGTTTGAATCCCAACGGGAATATGAATACACCTATAAGTGGGAACCCCGTTTCTGCGTAGCCAATCCCTCACAGCGGGGGTGACAGCTATAGTATGGCGAGCAATCTTGGCGGCTTGCCTTAATGCGGGTACATCATAATAGCATCCGTGAACTGTAATAATGATGGGAATTCGATGTTGCCGATACAACAAAGTGACGAGACGATGCGAATCGTTAGCATGTACCAACTGATACCTGTTTGACTTAATAATAACGAATAGCCTCGACACGACTTTATTCAGCTCTGCTGTACGCGGTAACAAGTGAACTCGGATGCCCAAGTCTCTACATTTTTTGATCATCGGACCTCCCGTTGTCGCAATCCCCACGGTTATTCCCAAAGGTTTGAGCGCAAGGGCAAGATTTAGCATATAGATTTCGGTCCCACCGAGATTCATTTGGTCTACGAACATTAATACTTTTATGACGATTCCCTCCTTTTTCCTAGATCTTCAAACTGTTATCCGACACTATGTCGTTTTATATATATTCAGGCTAGAATGAGTAGGGACCGGCTTTCAATAAAAAGCACTCTAGCGGATATTGAGAGAAATAGAATTTACTCATAGGAGTAAAATCATATTTTTAGGAACTCGTCCCACCTGAACTCTGTTTAATTGTAGGGCTTTTTGTATATGAAAATACATAAATATAGCCGTTACTCTAACTTTAAGTCCACATAGAATAATAGAAATCTGTTTGTGAGTTAGGAGGAAAAGAATGGTTGCAACAGTAAGTAAAAACAGGCTGGGTGTTTCCATAATTACCAGTACGATGAGACCACACTTTATCCGAAATGTTTTTAGGAATTACAGCCACCAAAATTGGAGGAATAAGGAACTTATTATTATCTTTAATAAAAATAAAATATCTATCAATAAATATAAAAAAATGGCAAAAAAATACCGAAATGTTTCCGTATATCAATTCCCGGAGTACATTTCTCTTGGCGAATGTCTAAACTTTGCAGTCAATAATGCAAAGCACGACTATATTGCCAAGTTTGACGACGACGATTACTATTCTCCAAATTATATTCCCGAAGCCATGCACACCTTTAAAAAATTCAATGCAGATCTCGTCGGTAAAGAATCCATATTTATTTATCTTAGTGGGAGAAAGATTCTTTTACACAGAAGCGTAAATGTCAAACCTTTTAAACGATGCTATTCAATAGCCGGTGCAACCATCATGTTTCGAAAAGAAGTTTTTAAACGAGTAAAATTCCCCCGAATATCACTGGGTGAGGACCAAAGATTTATCATAGCAAGTTTAAAAAAAAGCTATAAAATGTATACTTCCTCAAGTTCCAACTTTGTTGCTATACGAAGAAAAAACATAAATTCACATTCTTGGAAAGTACACAATAAAGAACTATTATCTGGAAAAGATACAAAGATTGTGGCGCGGACTAAGTCCTTTAAAAAATACGTTTTTCGACCAAATGGAACGATTATTTCAAAGAGCTCACTATAGGAGATTGATTTATAAGGAATAAAAAATCGGCAACTACGGATAGCAGTTTTTATTATGCTATTGGAGTAGAGTTGAAATAATTACTTCTATCTCTTCCCTTCACTTTTAATGTTCTCCAATGGTAGAATGTCAATGGGTGAAAACATATGACAATTAGACATGATGTTGAAAATAATAATGATACACATAATATGATTGAAGCGATAAAGGAAATTTCCACTCACATAGCGAGCAATGGAAATTACACCGTCTCGGAAAAACTAGATGATCTTGTGATGAAAGCATTGGCAAATGACGCGTATGTTGCTTTTTGTGGACACTTCTCAGCTGGTAAATCAACGTTGATTAATACGTTGCTGAGTCAGATTGTACTCCCTTCAAGCCCGATTCCGACAAGTGCCAACGTCGTTCGTATTCAATCCGGAGATCCGGGTGTTACGATTCATTTCAAAGAACGGGAAGATTTACAACTCGGGCTCGAACAATTGGAAGAGCTCCAGCACTATTGTAAAGCTGGAGATATCGTCTCTTCGGTCGATATATTTACAGAAACTTCTTTTCTACCGAATAACATCTCTTTACTCGATACACCTGGAATCGACTCTACGGATGAGGCCCATCAATTAGCGACAACTTCTGCCCTACATTTGGCGGACGTTGTTTTCTATGTGATGGACTATAATCACGTCCAATCCGAGATCAACTTCCACTTTGCAAAGTCGTTGCTGGATCAAGGTAAACCGCTCTATATGGTCGTCAATCAAATCGATAAGCACAATCCACTTGAGCTATCGTTTTCTGACTTCGCTGAAGGAGTGAAAAAAGGCTTTGAAGCGTGGGATATCACGCCTGCACATATATTTTTCGTTTCAATGCGAGATCAAACCCATCCATACAATGAATTCGAACTACTAAAAGATACGATGAATCAACTGTTACAAAATCCGAGCTCCTGGGTAGTGCAAACTGTTAAAAAAGCAGCTCTGCAGCTAATTGAAGAGCATAAACAGTGGCAGGTTGAACAGCAGCAAGGTTTACGCAGTGTTATAGAGGATCGTCGCTCTCTATCAGAAGGTTATGTTGTTGATAAAGAAAAGCTCCATGAACTACGAAAAGAGAAAGTGGATCGTGAACAAGCTCCTTTTCAGATGGAAAAGACGTTTAAAAATGAAATGAAATCGCTATTAGAAAACGCACCGATTTTTCCTTATTCGACGACAGAACTTGCTCGACTTTACGTCGAAAGCAGAAGATCGGGTTTTCGAGTTGGTCTCTTTTTTAGCAAGGACAAAACAACGAAAGAAATAAGCGATAGATTGGAACGGTTTGAAACGGAGCTAGACAAGCATGTAACGGCTCATATCATATGGCATATGAAAGAACTACTTATCAAGATCCCTAAGCAATGGGGTATTGTGGATGTACTCTATGAAGAAAAGATTAGAAACTTAACGTTTGAGTGGGATAGAACAGTCCTTTCCCGTCTCATAAAAGAAGGAGAAACATCAAGGGACTACATTTATCGCTATACACAAGAGGTTGGTCAAGAGATTAAACGTGAAAGTATACGTGTTGGCTTAACATATTTAGAACAAGCAAAACAATACCTACATGGGAAAATCTTAGCTGAGCTATCTACTTTGAACGAAACAATGAACGGTGCAAAAGCCAATGTGGAAGCTTGGGAGCAACTGATTCGTTTAGATGAGGAATTAACAAAAGAGCACGACGATCTTGTCAATCAACTTCCAGAAATCGCTGAGCAAACTCCTATAGTAATAGGATCGATAGACTTAGATAAATACGACAACGGTCAAAGGGACGAAGCCTCGGAGTTGAAAATCGCACATCTTTCGCATACTCGCCTCGGTATGGAAGAAGATACACGTGACATCATGAGTAATGAACAGTATGAAATTTATCGGAGAAAAGGAATGAAAGAAGCAAAGAAGCTTCGGGCGGCATCCAACATCTTTTCAACGATAACTGGATTACAACGCACCTCAAAGTCATTGCTGGAACGAGCAGAGCGAATGGAAAACAGGCGATTCACCGTTGCCTTATTTGGTGCGTTTAGTGCCGGTAAGTCGTCTCTCGCCAATGCGCTATTAGGTTATCCTGTTTTGCCGGTATCACCACATCCGACAACGGCAGTCATCAATCGAATCGTACCTCCTACAGCGGATTATCAACATGGGCACGTTCGAGTCACACTTAAGACGGTTGATACGATGACAAAGGATGTAACAGAAGCTTTCCGTACGATCGGGATCTCCGTTCAATCGTTAGAAGATGCGTTGTCTCGAATAACAGATATTGACGATGCAGCCAAACATGCGGCAATGAAGCCTCACGTTTCGTTCCTACACGCATTTAACAAAGGCTACGAATTGTTTAAAAATCAACTTGGATCGATCTTAGAGACAGACGTAGAACACTTTTCCACTTATGTCGCGAATGAAGATCAGGCATGCTTCGTTGAGCTTGTTGACGTGTATTACGATTGTCCATTAACACGTATCGGAATGACGCTAGTTGATACACCTGGAGCGGACTCGATTAATGCGCGCCATACAGGAGTTGCCTTCGATTACATTAAGAACGCGGACGCTGTCCTATTTGTTACGTACTATAATCACGCCTTTTCAAATGCAGATCGCCAATTTTTAAACCAATTAGGTCGAGTGAAAGACACATTTGAAATGGATAAAATGTTTTTCCTTGTCAATGCAGCTGATTTAGCGCAGTCGGAACAAGAATTAGCAGATGTTGTGAATCACGTGTCTGAAAACCTACAACATCACGGCATTCGTCATCCACGTATTTATCCAGTTTCTAGTCAAACAGCGCTGTGGGCAAAGTTATTGCAATCTGATTCACTTGGATATGAGGGGGAGAGACAGTATCGCCTAAGAACGACGGGTGATTTATCGACTCCACTCATGCCGGTCAATGAGGCGTTAAGTATGTCGGGAATGAAGTCATTTGAAGATGCTTTTTATGCTTTTACCGTTGAAGAATTAACGGAAATAGCGATTTCAGCCGCCCATGCTGATGTCGAACGAGCGATGAAGAGAATTGATGAGTGGATTGCATCGAGTCAAGAGGACTTCGATGATCGGATGCGAAAACGGACTGAGTTAGAAAAAAGTCATCTTCATGCACTGGATTACGTTAAGCTGGCACCAGTCAAATCTCAAGTATTAGCGATGGAGCAAGAGATTGATGAGCTCGCGTTCTATGTAAAACAACGAATTGGATTTAAGTTTAGTGAAATGTTCAATGCTTCATTTAACGGTTCAGATCTTATCGAAGATGGACGAAGTATGAAGAAAGCGCTCCAATATTGCCTTCGCGATCTACTTGGACAATTGGGTTTAGAAACCCTTCAAGAGCTTCGAACAACAGCTTTGCGTATAGAGAATTACGTTCGTAGATTGATAAAAGACGTCCTGCAGCATTGGCATACAGAGATCAATCAATTTTTCCCAGTAAACGAGTGGCATATTGATTCGACAGGGGCGATCGATGTTCCTGACTTTCTAGAGCACGTAAAAAATCTAGAGCTCGCATCCTTTCATTCTACTCTAACGTTGTTTAAAAACAGCAAGCAGTTCTTTGAAGGAAATGGAAAGAGTCAAATGAGAGATGCTTTGGAAAAGGAATTGACCGAGCCGATTGACGAAGAGATCAAAGCGGGCAAGGAATGCTTGAAACAGCATTATGGCAACTTTATACTCGATCTAGTTGATCAACTGAAACAAGAGGTCATTCACCAGATTGAAGATGATTTTGCTGGACTAATGGTGATGTATGGAGAGGCAGGAAATATCGCTGAGATACAAGAAAGTAGAAATAAACTAGCTCAATTGTTAGAGGAAGGTTAAAAAGTCCGGTAAACATTACCGTCGAATTTCTGCGTTACGTTGTCCCTGTGCTGCTCACTTAGTTTCACCTAAGCTCCGCTGCTCGGTACTGCCGCGCCTTGAAATTCTTGGTTCTGTTTATCCTCCTTTTTAACCTGATCAATTAAAGGAAGTTTAATAAGTCCTGTATGGAAGGATGGTGTCTTAATATGAACTCTTTTCGCTTTATTCATGCCGCAGACTTACATTTAGACAGCCCGTTTAAAGGATTGCAGGATCTTCCTAAAGGAATCTTAACAACAGTGAGGGAGTCTACTTTAAAAGCCTTTGATCGCTTGATCGATCTGTGCATCCTTAATGAAGTCGACTTTCTTCTTATCGCTGGCGACGTATACGATGCCGTGGATCGAAGCTTACGAGCGCAAATGAAGTTCCAACAAGGAATGAACAGGCTAGCTGAAAAAGGAATTCATGCTTTCATCATCCACGGCAATCACGATCCGATGGACGGTTATCGCGCAATCCTACGTTGGCCTGAGGAAGTTCACTTTATGGCAGCTGATAGAGTTGAGCGAATACCGTTTTATAAGGACGGTCAGGAAGTGGCACGAATATATGGCAGAAGTTATCCGACGCGTGTCGTGACAGAGAACTTCGTAACCGATTACGTCAAAGAAGCCGATGCCCCATTTACGATTGGGTTGCTTCATACAAATGTAGATGGAGATACGAACCACGATAACTATGCACCATGCAGGGCAATGGAGTTAATAAATAGCGGCATCGACTATTGGGCTCTCGGTCACATCCATACACGTAATGTTAAACAAGTTAGAGAGACGACAATCGTTTATCCAGGCAACATACAAGGCAGAAGTGTCCGTGAAACAGGGCCTCGTGGCTGCTACCTTGTTGATGTTGCTTCAAACGGATCGATCTCAACTGAATTTATCGAAACGGACGTCGTTCGATGGGAGCAAGTCAGCCTCTCGATTGATCTGTTGAACAATGAACAAGACCTTTTTGATCTTTTAGAAGAAACGAAAGAAGAAATAAGACGTGTAGCACAGGGGCGCCCCGTCATTATGCGATTAACGTTAACCGGTCGTGGTCCAATACACCAGATGTTGCATGAAGCTCCAAAAATGATGATGATCAATGAGTATGTAACGGAAAACGAAGCCGTCCGATCCGATTTTGTATGGATAGAGTCAATCGTTGTACGAACGGGTAAAAGGATCGACCGCGAACAGTTACTGCGAGAGGAACATATTTTAAGCGATTTACTTCGGTATAGCCAACAACTCGGGATTGACAGGGCAGCTTATCAGCAGGTAATCGAACAGGCACTTACTCCATTATTGGATCATGGTCGAACTTCACGTCATCTTGGTGGAGTGAATGATAGCGAGCTTATCGAATGGATGAAAGATGCCGAAGAGCTCGCGATTCACCATCTGATCGGGTCGGGGGGCGACGTCGATGAAGATTAGAGAGATTTATATACATGGCTTTGGTAAAATGAGAGATTTCTCTTTAACGACGCTTTCCCCAACTATCACCATATTCGAAGGGGACAACGAAGCGGGAAAAAGTACAGTGATGACTTTTATTCGTTCGATTCTTTTTGGTTTTCCTGCTAATCGCAGCCAGGAAAATCGCTACGAGCCGATCGACGGTGGAGCTTATGGCGGTTCTATTGTTTTGGAAGAAGAGCAAGGAACGATATACCGTATTGAGCGACTCGGTGGGGGAAAGGGAAAAACGTCTGTTTATCTAGAGGATGGAACAGCAGTCAATGAATTTCACTTGGACCGACTACGTGGTGGACTTTCCGAGTCCGTGTTTCGGGATATTTTTGCCTTCAGCCTAACAGAATTACAGCAGTTGAAAACGTTGCAAAGTGAAGAAATTAATAGTTATTTGTACGGGGCAGGAATGGGAATCGGTGGTGTCTCTATTTTCGATGTCGAGCGGAAACTATTACATCAAAAGGAAGAGCTCTTTAAACCAAAAGGTTCTAATCCATCGATAAATAAAACATTAAAGACACTTGATGGACTTGAAATCGAAATAAAACGACTACAAGAAGAAAACGGCACCTATAACGATTTAAGGAAACAACTAGAGCAATTAACGGCGGCGATTAAGGACAATGAAGCGAAAACAAAGGCATTCGAAGAGCAGCTTCGCTTGTACCATATAGCAGAACGATCTTTTGAACAGTGGAAGGAATTATCCCGACTCAAGGAAGAACAAAATCTTCGAATGGTCGTAACGACGTTTCCCGAGCAGGGAGTATTAAGACTTGAGCAGTTGGAAAAGGAAAAACGAGAATTACAAGCTCTCATGAAAGATTACGAGCAAGAGGGCATCAAGCTCGAAGAGCAGCTTCAACGATTGACTCTACATGAAGATGATACGAAGCGGTTGCAAATGAAGGATCGAGTCGATCAAGTCATATCTCTTATCCCAATCATGCGAAAAAAGATCGAATAAGAGAATACGATACAGAAATCGAGAATAATGATCGTAACGTTCGACAATTACTGGAGGAAATGGATCCGTCGTGGACCGAGCAGGATGTTCGAAATCTTGATATTTCCGTATCCGAAAAAGAGTGGGTCCGAACAGTTAAAGAGAAGTTGAGGAACTTATTAGGGTTACGTGATGATGCAATGAAAGATAGTAAGTATTTAGCAGAAACGTTAGATGTGAAAAGAAAAGAAGCCACACAGCACTCAAAAGAGTTAGAGTCAGATACAGAAATGTTTTCTGAAACTAAGTCCGGATCGTTACAAGAGTTAGAGGATGATTTGAAAAAGGCGATGCAGCTGAATCGACAGTACAGTCAAGAGAAACTGAAAAACGAATGGCTATATCAGCAGCTAGATGACTATGCTTCTTTTTCTAGTAAGAAAAACAATAGAGTAACGATATTTGGTGTGTGCATTGCCATCGCTATACTTTGTTTTGTTGGGATGTTTTATACTGGCCAAACGCTATTTTTTTCGATTTCTGCAAGTATAATCTTTTTGTTCATCGTAGGAATGTTATTCGGAATCAATAGTCGGTCTAATCGGTCTAGTGACAACATCAAGAAGCAACGAGAGAAGAAATTGAGACAAGACATAGAGAGAAGTAACGAAACGATCGCTGAGTTACAGGGAAAGATTGATGGGTTAGCCTCTCGTTTAGGAATGAAAGAAGTATCGGAAAGAACCTTAGAAGAGCGATTAGCTTCGATCGAGCAGCAACGTCATAAGCACGAAGAATGGAAGTTGTTGCAGCAACGTGCAGATGAAAGTCAGCGTGCAGTAGAACTCGCTCAGATGGAATGGCTGAAAAACGAGGAACGTTTGAAGCAAGCCACATTGACGCTTGACGAATGTTTAGCTTTGTGGAGAGACGAGCTTTCCAAACGTAACATTCGTTCTTCCCTTACTCCTGATGGGGTATTGGATCTATTTCAATTTGCAGATCAAGCGAAGAAACTTCTTGAAGCGAAAGCAAACGCATTACATAGACGTCAAACGATCGAGCAAGAATGGGGGACTTATACAGAAGAATCTGCCGAGATTTGTATTTTCTTTGGACAACCTTGGAACGAAAAGGAATGGGACAGAAGCCTATATAGCGTTCAATCTAATCTTGCTGAGCTCGTTCAGCGATCGACGGAGGAAAATAGATTAATAGACAAAAAATCTAATGTACTCGAAGAAGAGTGTAAAGTGACCAACCGCCGTACCCTAATAGACCAATATCTCCATCACCTACTTCATGAAGCGGATTGTGAAGACGAAGAAATGTTTCGAACACGTGCCCGTCAGTATGAAGAATACAGCATGAGCGAGAAGGAAATGGCCACACGTAAGCGTGAGCTGGAACTATTGGCGCACTCACCACAAGAGCTTGAGCAAATCAACAACTACCTTCGATCGATGGATTTGGATGCTATTCGCTATGAAATCAATCATATAAAAGACGACATAGTGAAAATGAAGCAGACGATCGAGGAAGAGACACGAGCGGTAGGTAAAACAGAGCAACAAATGAAAGTCATTGCCAACCGAGGTGATGTCGCGGACATTCTTCAGCGAAGAGAGAACTATGTTGCGAAGTTAAGACAGGATGTGCGTAAATGGGGAACTCTAGCTCTATGTGAGCATCTATGTAAGAAAGCAAGAGAAACGTATGAGAAAGAAAGACAGCCGAACGTCATTCGTCTAGCTTCAGAATACTTCAAGCAGATTACGGAAGGGAAGTATGAACGAGTCGTAGCATCGATGGAAGAGAAGAAGCTGTTCGTCGAACAACCAAACGGCATAAGACTAGAACCGCATCTATTAAGCAGAGGCACAGCCGAGCAATTGTATTTATCGATGCGTTTTGCCTTAGCAAGGGAATATTCGCGACAAGTTGCGATGCCACTCATTATGGACGACGTGTTCGTCAATTTCGATCGGAAGCGATTACGTCAAGTGATCCGAACGATAGCCAACGTCTCGTCCCATCACCAAATTTTGTTCTTCTCTTGTCATCCGCATGTGACAGAAATGATGAGGGAAGAGATGGCTAATGTTGAGCATATTGTGATCATGGAAGATCGAACAAGAACAAATCCTGCCTATGTATAAAGGCAGGATTTCATTTTTCCGTTTGTATTTTTTTAACTTATTCCTCCACAGTATTCACCATATGATGAGCTGTCATAGTAAGTCTTTCAAACAAAGCCTGCTTAATTGCCCCTTCAATTCCCACTTCATTCATCGCTGCATCCATACAACTGAGCCAAGCTTCGGCCCGCCTTGGCGTAATCGGAAATGGCATGTGTCTCATTCGTAAACGTGGATGACCATGTTCCTGTTCATATAGCGGTGGTCCTCCGAAAAACTGAGATAGAAATTGATGCTGCCTTCGCTCTGTTTCCGATAGATCATCTGGAAATATCGGTGAAAGGTCAGGATGGGCTTTCACCCGGCTATAGAAAGCTTTAACGAGTGCCGCTACTTTCTCGTCTCCGCCAATCATTTCATATGGAGTTACATATTGTTCACTCATTTACATGCTCCTTTCATTCAGCTAGCGTCATAACAGCGAAGGGAAAGGCACGTTCCTCACGGCTATGCTCGAACGATCCCCAAGCCATTACCCCGTTTAAATAACGGACGATAAAGCGACCTTCTTCTCCTGTTATTGTATAAGGTTTATCGATCTGAATCGTTTCTGGATCGATTAAATACGATTTGGCAAAGTCGATTCGACGGTTAACGACATCAATTCCACTTAACATATTTTTTTTCTCTAGTTCTCTTCTTTCTTTTTCTAAAGCAGAAATCTCTATCTGAATTTCTTCATTAGACATCTGACTGAATCTACGCATGGTACCACCTCAAATCAAATCATTTTAATCCATATATAATGCTATCATACAACAATGAAACGACAAAAGAAAACAGCTCGATTCTATCATTTGCCTAATCTTTCTTGTATAATAGTGCAACTTTTTCAGGTTATAATCGTCTACATATAATGTCGAAATTTGAATTTTAGGGGGATTGCATAAAACTAAAATAGTACAAGCCATATTAATTTCATGACTTCTACGTTGTGAAATAATTACAATTTCATAGTCTACCGTTGCTAACGTCACTTGCACAATATACATAAGAGGAGAAAAAGGATGAAGAAGTATTTAGCAGCATTGCTCGCCTTTGTGTTGATTGCAACACTGTTTCCATCATTATCATTAGCCGCGGGGGCTACGTATAAACTAGTCATTAATGAAAAGGAAGTTATTTCGGATGTTGCCCCTATTATAATTGAAGATCGGGCGATGCTGCCTGTTTCTGTCGTTTCTAGTAATTTGGGAGCTGAAGTAGAGTGGAACTCAAAAACGAGAGTTGCTGATGTACGTAAGGATGATTTACATCTGTCATTTAATATAGATACGAAAAGGGTCAAGGTTAATGGAGTAGAAAGAAACTTAAATTATCCTCTCGTCGTTAAAGAAGGAAGAACGTTGCTTCCGGCAGCATTTCTTGCTGAACAGTTGGGCGCAGAAATCGAGTGGAATGGCAAAGAACGCATGGTAAGCATTCAATCGTTAAAGAAATATTCAATTACCCTAAATGATGAAAAACTTGACGTTCCAGCTCCAGAATTCGTCAACGATGAACTATACCTAGCGGTTGAATCGTTTGCTCCGTTGTTCGGATTTGAAGTGAAGAATGAGAATCGTCAGCTTCTATTTAAAAAGGATAATGAAGAGACGATTTTAAGTCTCATAAACGGTAAGGTTAAACGAGGCAACGAGTATTTAGTTGAAACGACACCACGGCCTCAACAGAAAAATGGAGTATGGTACGTATCAGCAAATAGTGTTAATAAACTGTTTGATACTGAAACCACCATTGATGATAAGGATAATATTGTAAACATATCGGGAAAGGTTGATCCGATCGAGGAACCGGAACAGACACCACCTCCGGTAATCGATACAAATGATATGACACATGTTTCAACAGAAGGTAATCGGGTTTCGTTGACATTTGAAGAATCGATACGCCAACCTTCTTATACTGTTTTGGCTAAGCCTCATCGTCTCGTTGTCGATATTCCCAATACTACAGTTGGTGCATTTAAACCACTTAAGGGTGAATCGATTGGTAATCTATCTGATTATGATCTTTCATTTAAATCAACCGATTTCGTAAAGGAAATCAGATATAGTCAGTTCACACCGGATACGGTTCGCGTAGTCATTGATCTCTCTAAGCGAGCAGATTATACCGCAACAGTAAAAGATAATACCATCACACTATCACTTAAACATGTCAATTACCTTGTATACATTGATGCAGGTCACGGCGATAAAGATCCAGGTGCAAGTGGGGTTAATCGACTAATCAATGAGGCGACCTTCAATTTAAAAGTAGCCTTAAAAGTAGAAAAAATGATGGCCGGAGTTACGGGTGTAAAGACCGTATTGACGCGTAGAGATGATACGTTCCTTGAATTGTCAGAGCGTGTCGCGTTAGCCAACGGTGCAGATGCCGATATGTTTATCTCGATTCATGCGAATGCTATCGGAAGTGCTACTGTAGGTGGAACGGAAACGTACTACTATAAAAGCAACAGCATCGAACTAGCTAACATTGCCCATAGACACCTTTTGGCTGCGACTGGATTTGAGGATCGAAGAGCAAAGTATGGAAATTTCCACGTCATTAGAGAAACGACGATGCCTTCTATTTTATTGGAAGCTGGATTTTTAACGAATGCTCGTGAAGAAAAATTACTTGCCTCTGATGAATACCAAACGAGAGTGGCACAGTCTATTGTTAATACAATAAAGGAATATTTTCAGCTTTAATAGGGAAAAGACAACAAAGGGGTGAATGAATTGAAACGATACCTATTATGGGTTTTACTTGCGTTAACGATGATCATTTTTACCGGCTGTGGAGGTGCTAATCCTTCAGAGCAAGATGGAAATGGTGGAACGACACCTTCAAACGATCCGGTGGAAAAGACGGAAGCGATCCAAGTGTATTATAGTGATGAACAGTTAACGGAACTAGTAGCCGAAGAACATGAAATTACGTACGGGTCAGATATAGAGAAATATGAAGTGGTAATTGCAGAGATGGGTAAGCCGAACGATGAAAAGCATATCGCTTTACTTCCGGAGTTTAAACTAAATGAAGTAAAGAAAGATAACGATGGGAATCTGGTGATTGATGTATCGGGCGACAATGTTTATAACATGGGATCTTCAGGGGAAGATTTTGCGATTGAAGCATTGAAGAAAACGTTATTTCAATTTAATGAAGTTAAATCGATTCAACTCGTCGTTGATGGTGTAGAGACAGACTCACTCATGGGTCACGTCGATATTTCTAAACCTTTTACTAAAGGCGAATAGAGTAATGAAAATGGTTTGTCCTGAAATGGACAAGCCGTTTTTTTATGTTACGTTCAATTTTTTTTTGTATAAATCAGTCTTGACATGCAACTAAATAGCTGCGTATACTTTTTATATGAATAAGGATATGGATAAAATATTTAAGGCTCTTGCTGATTCAAGCCGTAGACAACTACCCTAGAAGCGTTGAGTGATTTGAAGAACAAACTAGAGGAGGAATAGTATTCATGAATAAACCAACTTTCGTCTATGTTACGTACATCGCAACGACACCAAAGAAACTGTGGGAAGCGCTAACGAGTGGGGACTTTACGCAAAAATATTTCTTCGGTCGAAAGGTCCAATCGGACTGGGAAGAAGGTTCAACTGTTATATACCTTCGGGAAAATGATGAGCTCGATGTACAAGGTAAAGTGCTTCAGTGTGAACCCTTTCGACTACTTTCGTTTACTTGGGATGTACCAGGCGACGAAACACCACGTGAACGTGTAACACGAGTCACTTTTGAGCTGAAGCCAATGGATTCGACTGTAAAGCTAACGCTTAAGCATGAAGATTTAATGCCAACGGACTTCTATGAAGACGAAAATACCTTTGTAGGATTGAATAACGGCTGGCCCGCCATATTAAGCAATCTGAAGAGCTTGCTTGAAACGGGACATACGTTGCCAGCGATTGTTGTTTAGGTCCATTAATTTTGTGCTCGAAATATACGTATCGATAAATTACATGTTCTTAGACCTTTTATCATCTTAGCTAGGAGAGCGGATTGGATTCAGTGAAAGCTCCCTTTTTGAACCTGTTTCTTCCTCTGAAGGGTTTACTTAAAAGGAGAAACAAGTGAAAAGGAGGAGCCGAACGAATACAAGCCCGTCTCGACCTACCCTCAAAAGTTTTTAATCCAAAAGTATTATTCTTCTGTAATCTCGATCGGTCCTTGCCAGTTCATCATGCCACCAGAATAGTTCATCACATTTTCATATCCATTAGCCTTTAAATATCTCGCCACATTTTGGCTTCGACCACCACTTTTACAAATAAAAATATATGTTTGGTCGGAATCTAATTCATCTAGCTTCTCAGGAATCGTGTTCATCGGAATTAACGGGACTCCTGCAATGTGCCCACTTACATATTCTTCAAGCTCGCGAACGTCAATCAATATAACTTTTCTGTCGGCATCATTAACAATCTCCAATAACTCCTCGGGTGTAATCTGCTCAATACCATCTTCAACAAAACTCATCGTTTAGCACTCCTTTTATTAACATTTCCATCTCATCGATATCTTTCCTTTCAATGTAACACACATAATAAAAAGAGTAAAAATAATGAAAATAGTGGATGACAAAACGACTGAATTATGAGAAAATTAAATAAAAGTGAATGAGTATTCATTCATTAATTGAATGGAAGAGACACCAGTAGCATAACGTTTTAATAAGGTCCATTTTGACATTATTGAACATTTTATAGGAGGTGCCAGATGGAAAGGAAGATTAGAAAAGCAGTAGTTATCGGATCCGGTGTAATGGGTGCTGGTATTGCAGCACACCTAGCAAACGTAGGAATATCTACACTTTTATTGGACATTGTACCAAGAGAGATTACGCCAGATTTAGCGAAAAAGGGAGTGAAAGCAGCACGAAACTCCATAGCTCAAGGTGCTTTAGATCGTATGCTGAAAACGAAGCCGGCACCATTATTTACAAAGGAATCATTGCAGCATATTGCCGTTGGAAACATTGAAGATGATTTAGGAGAAGTTTCTGAAGTTGATTGGATTATCGAGGTCGTCGTTGAGAATTTGCAAGTGAAACGAGCACTATTTGAGAAAATTGAACAGCATTGGAAGACAGGAACAGTTGTTTCCTCAAACACTTCTGGAGTATCGATTAACGCGATGATTGAAGGACGATCTGAAGCGTTCCGCTCACATTTCTTAGGAATGCACTTTTTTAACCCACCTCGTTATATGAAACTATTAGAAATTATACCAGCGAACGATACGTCGCCTGAGATTGTAGGGCAGATGGTCTCGTTTAGTGAGTCGGTTTTAGGAAAAGGTGTCGTCATTGCCAAAGACACGCCTAACTTTATTGCGAATCGAATCGGTGTTTACGGTTTGCTCGCTACGATCGATGTAATGAAGGCACACGGTCTTACTCCAGATGAAGTTGATTCCGTGACTGGACCTGCGTTAGGAAGACCCCGTAGTGCAACGTTTCGCACGTTAGATATGGTCGGATTAGACACATTCGTTCACGTGGCTAACAATGTCTACGATAATGTCAACGACGAAGAAGAAAAGCAACGCTTTATCGTTCCTGAATTCCTTAAGGGCATGGTAGCGAACGGCTGGATTGGTGAGAAAAGCGGGCAAGGCTTCTATAAAAAGGTAAAGAGCGACATTTTTACACTACAATACGAAACGATGGACTATGAACTTAAGAAGAAACTTAATGCCCTTTCCCTCGAAGCAACGAAAGCAGCGAAAGACGTCGAGAGCCGCGTGAGATCGCTCGTCTATAGTGATGATAAGGCTGGGAAGCTAGCATGGGAAGTCGTCAAGAAAACGTTGCTTTACACAGCGTCGAAAGTACCTGAAATCTCTGATGATATTGTTAGTGTCGATCAAGCAATGAAATGGGGATTTAATTGGGATTTAGGGCCATTTGAGCTTTGGGATGCAATCGGAGTGAAAAAATCAGTAGAGCGGATGAAAGTAGAGGGAGAAACGATTCCGTTATTCGTTCAACAATTGCTTGAGAGCGGAAAAACACGGTTCTACGACAAAACAGTAGACCACAAACAGTTTTATACCGTTAATGGAATCTATGAAACGACGGTACAACATCCTAAGATTATTAATCTACAAGATTTGAAAGAGAATAATCGCGTCATTAAATCGAACAGCGGTGCTAGCTTAATAGATATCGGGGATGGGATTGCGTGCCTAGAATTCCATTCTCCTAAAAATGCAATTGGAGCCGACATTCTTAATATGATTCATCAAAGCGTAGCGGAAGTGTCAAGCAATTATCGTGGACTCGTCATCGGTAATCAGTCAAGTAACTTCTGCGTCGGGGCAAACATTATGCTTATTCTTATGGAAGCACAAGATGACAATTGGGATGAAATCGATATGATGGTTCGCCAATTCCAAGGCGCTATGATGGCACTCAAATACATGGATAAACCGGTCGTCGCTGCTCCTTACGGATTGACGCTTGGAGGCGGTGTAGAGGCGTGCGTTCCAGCAGACCACGTCCAAGCTGCAGCAGAAACGTATATGGGCTTGGTTGAAGTCGGAGTTGGTATCATTCCAGGAGGTGGGGGAAATAAAGAAATGCTCATTCGACACCTTGATGGATTAAAGCCCGATGACAAAGTGGACATTCAACCGCTCATCCAACGTGCATTTGAAACAATCGGTATGGCCAAGGTTTCAACATCAGCACAAGAAGCGAAGGATTTAAGATATTTGCGAGAATCAGACGGAATCACCATGAACAAAGATTATCTCTTGCATGATGCAAAACAGGCAGCGATCGCCTTGGCGGACGCCGGATACCGTACACCTGCATCGAAGAAAATTCAAGTGCTAGGCGAACCCGGATTCGCTAACTTGAAATTCGGAGCCTACTCCATGCGTGTCGGTGGCATGATCAGCGAACACGATGAAAAAATTGCACGTAAATTGGCTTACGTTCTTACAGGTGGAGACATACCCGCCAATAGCTTAGTAAGTGAACAATATTTGCTCGATATTGAACGCGAAGCATTCCTTAGCCTGTGTGGTGAACCGAAAACACAGCAGCGGATGATGTATATGTTGCAAAACGGCAAACCACTTCGAAACTAAGAAAGGAGGAAAGAAGAATGAGAGAAGCAGTTATCGTTTCAGCAGTTAGAACAGCAGTAGGAAAATCACATAGAGGAACATTAAAAGACACGCGCCCCGATGATCTCGGTGGGATCGTCGTGAAAGAATTATTAAATCGGACTCCAGGCCTATCAGTAGAAGAGATTAATGACGTTATTATCGGTTGTGCCTTTCCCGAAGCCGAGCAAGGGATGAATCTCGGGCGAGTAGTCGCCCTCCGTGCAGGTCTTCCTAACACAACGGCAGGAATGACCGTCAATCGATTCTGTTCATCGGGCTTACAAACAATCGCTCTTGCCGCTCAAAATATTATGTGTGGATTTTCAGACACCATTATCGCAGGTGGAGTAGAAAGCATGAGCGTCGTTCCAATGGGGGGGAATAAAGTCTCTTTAAACCCTCATTTAGTCGATCATTTCCCAGAAATCTATATGTCTATGGGTCACACAGCAGAAGAAGTATCCCGTCGCTTTAACGTAACAAGAGAAGACCAGGATGGCTTTGCCGTAAGAAGTCATGCTAATGCCGCCAAAGCCATTCAAGAAGGTAAATTCAAAAAGGAAATCGTCCCTGTAACCGTCAAAAAGACGTACGTTGACGAAAACAATAAAAAAGTAACAGAAGAAATCATCTTTGACACTGACGAAGGAGTCCGTACAGGCACATCAATGGAAACTCTTGCTAAATTACGACCCGTGTTCCACCCGAAAGGAACCGTCACAGCAGGTAACGCCTCCCAAACGAGTGATGGTGCCGCAGCAGTTATGGTCATGTCACGTGAAAAAGCCGACCAGCTCGGTTTAAAACCGATGGCTATTTTCCGATCCTTCACCGTCGCTGGAGTCGCTCCAGAAATTATGGGAGTAGGACCAATCGAAGCCATTCCCAAAGCCTTAAAACTAGCTGGACTCGAGCTCAAAGATATCGACCTATTCGAAATCAACGAAGCGTTCGCCGCCCAAGCGTTCCCAATCGTACGAGACTTAGGGATAGATCCAGAAAGGGTTAACGTAAACGGAGGCGCTATTGCCCTAGGACACCCTCTCGGATGCTCTGGAGCTAAACTAACAGTATCCCTCCTCCATGAAATGGAGCGCCGAAATAGCCGCTATGGCGTCGTCTCTATGTGCATTGGCGGTGGCATGGGTGCAGCCGCAGTATTCGAACTTTGTAAGGAAGTTTAAATGTCCGGTAAACATGGCCGGCGGATTTCTGCGTTGCGTTGTCCCTCCGCTACTCACGTATACAAATACGCTGCGTTGCTCGTGACTGCCGCGCCTTGAACTCCTTGACCCTGTTTATCCTCCATTTAAACGGACTGTTAAACGTGTCGTTTAATAGTCCATTGTAATTTTAAGTTACAAGAAAATGATTTAAAGATTAAAAATACTATTTATATAGGTAGCACGATAGGAGAGTAAGCAAGAGCAGGCTGGGACGAATGCAGTCCGTATTCCTCTACTTAAGTACTGACCCTGAGATGCTGCGGAGAAAGAGGAGACTAGACTCACTTCCTTGAGCTACCCAGTGATGAAACTCTCCGGCGCTTTGGCGTCGAACGAAGATGTTGGCGACTCGCCTCCACCAGGGAAGCACTGGACAGTCTAGACACCCATGCTGAGGAAGGGAAAGGCGTAATGAGAGGCAGACTGTCTTGCTACCCCAACTGAGTTAGATAGAAATGTAGCAATTCTTTAAATCCTAACTTTTTCTATAGAAGTAAAATGTTTCGATCATAAGTGTTTCAATCCTAAAGGAGGAACAACCCATGGCGGAAAAAACAATATTCAAAGGAGGATCCTTCCTCATCGAGGACCTCTCCCCCGAGCACATTTTCACCCCAGAAGACTTCACCGATGAACAAAAAATGATTTATAAAACATCGCTCGACTTTCTACACGGAGAAGTCATGCCGAAAATGGACGACATCGAGCATCAGAACTTCGACGTAACCGTAGGACTGCTCAAACAAGCTGGTGAACTAGGACTACTCGCGGCAGACGTACCTGAACAATACGAAGGCCTAGGTCTTGATAAAATCAGCTCCACCCTCATAACAGAAGCGATGTCATTAGGAGGATCGTTCTCACTCGCCCACGGAGCCCACGTCGGTATTGGTAGTCTTCCTATCGTCCTTTTCGGAAATAAGCAACAAAAAGAAAAGTACCTACCTACTCTTGCAAGTGGTGCCAAAATCGCAGCTTACGCCCTAACCGAGCCAGGTTCAGGATCAGATGCTCTCGGAGCTAAAACGACCGCAGTACTGAACGAAAATGGAACTCATTACATCTTAAATGGTAGTAAGCTCTACATTACCAATGCTGGCTTCGCCGACGTATTCATCGTCTATGCCAAAATTAACGGAGAACACTTCTCTGCCTTCATCGTAGATCGAGACACGCCGGGACTATCAACAGGTGCCGAAGAAAAGAAAATGGGCATTAAAGGCTCATCTACTCGTCCGCTCATTCTCGAAGATGCGAAAATCCCAGTAGAAAACCTGCTTGGAGAACAAGGAAAAGGACACGTCATCGCCTTTAACATTTTAAACATTGGACGTTATAAATTAGGTGTCGGATGTGTGGGAGCATCTAAGCGAGCGATTGAACTATCCGCTAAATTTGGAAACGAACGGTATCAATTCGGAAAGCCAATTACCTCATTCGGATTAATTCAAGAAAAATTAGCACAAATGGCAATTAAAACATATGTTACGGAGAGTATGGTCTATCGAACAGGCGGGTTGATTGAAGACATGCTTAGCACCATGGATACAGAGGGAGAAGATGGAGGACTAAAAGTCGCAAAAGGAATCGCTGAATACGCATTAGAATGCTCGATTACAAAAGTATTCGGAACAGAATCACTCGATTTCGTTGTTGACGAAGGTGTTCAAATTCATGGCGGTTGTGGATTTATCCAGGAATATGAGATTGAACGAATGTATCGTGACTCCCGTATTAATCGGATTTTTGAGGGAACGAACGAAATCAACCGACTTCTCATTCCCGGTACACTATTGCGTAAAGCAATGAAAGGTGAATTACCGCTACTTCAAGCTGCACAGAAGCTTCAAGAAGAATTGTTTACGTTGAATCCTCCGAATTTCGAAGGGAAATCGCCACTCGAAGTAGAGGAGCATCTACTTCGAGTGGCGAAAAAAGTATTCCTTATGGTTGCAGGTACCACAGTTCAGAAATTCCAGATGAAGCTAGAGGAACAACAAGAAATACTAGCAAACGTAGCCGATCTCATCATGGAAGTATTTGCAATGGAAAGCGCGCTACTTCGCACATTGAAATCTGTCCACTCTAAGGGTGAGCAAGCGGCAAAAACGAAGATCGACATGACCAAAGTGTATGTCAATGACGCTTTTACACGAATTGAACTTATTGCTCGTGAATCGCTTGCCGCAATCGAAGAAGGAGACATTCTTAGAACGCAACTATCTGTGCTGAAAAAGCTTACCCGCTCGCAACCGATCAATACAGTAGCAATCAAACGATCTTTAGCTGAACGAATCATTAAAGAAGAAAAATACGTAATCTAGTAAAGTTTAATAAAGGTCTTGACCCCCACCCATCTTTTTTGTATCATGGTTCCATAGTTCAGCAAACGAAGCTTTCGTATTACTCAAAAAAGTTGTTGCAATCGGTACGGTTTTGTAGTACATTGTTTCTTGTGAGTTATTTGTCGTCTATCAAAACAACTGAATTAGGAACCAGGATTCACTTAAAGGGTTAGGATCTCTTTGGACTAACTTTCCCCCGTGGTGAATGACGCAGGTCCTAGCGTGTATTGCTTCTAAATTCTAGCTAGGAAGGGGGCCGAAAGATGGAATTTTCGACTTTCGGAAGACATGTTGCAGTAGATACGTGGGGCGTTAATTTTGATCTAATTAACAAGGCGGACTTTTTAGAGGGGCATATGAGAGTTGCAGCAGAGAAATGTGGTGCGACAGTACTTTCTGTGCAAGCACAACAATTCGAGCCGCAAGGTGCGACGGTATTGGTTCTTCTTTCTGAAAGCCATATCTCGATTCATACTTATCCTGAAAGAGGATTTGCTGCTCTTGATTGCTATACATGTGGTGAACATATCGATCCACAACTAGCAATTGATTATATGATTTCCGTACTTAAGCCTGAAGTAGTCTATCCAAAGACGCTCAAACGTGGCGAAGGTCCGATTGAGGTCATAAAATAGTAAACCGTAACTAAGCAGAAAAAGAGGCGATGAGCCTCTTTTTCTGCTTTAATTTTTAAATGGTGCATTATCGCTAAATGAAATAAAGTTTGTTACAATGAAGACAAACTATCATTTTATTAAAGGGGTCGATCAAGTAGATGAACAATTTATTACAAGGAAAAAACATACTTATTATGGGTGTTGCTAATGAACGCAGTATCGCCTGGGCGATTGCTCAGTCACTTGGAAAGGCCGGTGCACGTCTCGCTTTTACTTACCAGGGAGAAAGATTGGAAAAGCGCGTAACAGACCTTGCTAGCGAACTTGGTGAACCATTTGTTTTACCTTGTGACGTAACGAAAGAAGAAGAATTGGAAGCGGTTTTTGCTAAATTAAAAGATGAATTTGGCGTTCTGCATGGGGTTGTACATAGTCTTGCCTTTGCAAAAACAGAAGAGCTTGAAGGAGAATTCGTGAATACATCAAGAGAGGGCTATTTATTGGCTCAAGACATAAGTGCATACTCTCTTGTTGCTGTTACTCGTCATGCTAGACCGCTTATGACCGAAGGAGGTAGTGTCATCACGATGACTTATCTTGGTGGAGAGCGTGTTATTCAGAACTACAATGTAATGGGTGTTGCAAAAGCAGCTCTAGATGCTAGTGTTAAATATCTTGCCAACGACCTTGGAAAAGAACGTATTCGTGTAAATGCGATTTCTGCCGGACCGATCCGTACGCTTGCAGCGAAAGGCGTCAAGAACTTTAACAGCGTGTTACATACTATGGAAGAAAAGGCCCCACTACGCCGAACCGTCGATGTATCCGAAGTAGGGGATACAGCTCTATTCTTAGCGAGTGACCTTTCTCGCGGCATTACGGGTGAAGTGATTCACGTAGACGGTGGTTTTCACATTATTGGAATGTAATGATAGACGAAAACATCCTTTCACTATTGTGAAGGGATGTTTTTTTGTCCAATTGTTTAATTAGGTTATTCCTTTGATACAACGATTTCCCCAACCATACCGGCCTCTTCATGACCAGGGAGGTCGCATACTACCCTATACGTACCTGGTTTTGAAAACGATACCGTTGCACTTGCAATCAATCCAGGCTCGGCGTGTATTTCAATATCTGTATTTGACACCTCAAACTCGTGCTTCTGTTTACCCTTGTTATGAAGCACCAAAGTAACTTGCTGTCCTACTTTAACATGTATTAACTTTGGTGAAAATGTATATTCTGACGCTTCAACCGTGATCAGAGCGACATGATCATGATTAGAAATCATCGAATCATTCACTTCCGCTTGAACGCTCGTGAATGAAGATTGGTAAGCAAGAAAGAGAAAAAGAGAAAGAATTAAGAAAATCGGTTCTGGCTTACCCAAAAAGTATATCCACGCTCCTTTTCGTAGCTTTAGTTCTTCTTGAAACATTAAAAATAAAATAAACAAGATGACTGAAGATAGGATCGCCATAATTTCTACAGTATCATCTAAGTTAATTGCTGGAACCATTCCACCTAACATAGCGCCCATCATTCCACTCATCGCACCGGATAAAAATCCATTGAGTACGGCCATTAATCCGATTGGAAGTCCTGTAATAAATCCAGCAATAGCTCCAACCAAAATCCCGACTACTGTAACGTGAAACAACGAATTCGGATACATTAAACCGAGTACGGTACCGACGTTCAAACCGACCATCATTCCAATGGCCATCGTTATCATCATTCCCTTTACCATCGAAATATGACTACGGAAATGGAAGGTAAAGAACATAATGGCGAACACAAGCACGATAAACATTGTGACTAAAAGTAAATGATTCATCTGCAACAATAACCCCCCTCTGCTGACAATATCTCATATTTATCTATATGAGTTAGCGACTAAAAAATGTACAATCTCACCGATAACATTGTTTCATGATCTTTATTCTGATAAAGTAGAAATGAATTTTTCACAATGGAGGGAACAGACATGAACATGATGGATGCAAATCAAATTATTGAATTTATTCAAAAAAGCGAAAAGAAAACTCCCGTTAAAGTGCATATTAAAGGCAGTCTTGACGGTCTTAATTTCGGTGTAGGAACGAAATCGTTCATTACAGGAAACGTTGGAGTACTGTTCGGAGATTGGAAAGAAATCGGGCCTGCGCTCGACAATAATAAAGATATGATTCAAGACTATGTTGTTGAAAGTGACCGTCGTAACTCAGCCATTCCCTTGTTGGATATGAAAAATATCCATGCGAGAATCGAGCCTGGGGCTGTCATTCGTGAAGGAGTGACGATTGGAAACAACGCCGTTATTATGATGGGAGCAATGATTAATATTGGAGCTGTTATCGGAGAAGGAACAATGATTGACATGAACGCCGTTGTCGGAGGACGAGGAACGATCGGTAAAAACTGCCATATCGGAGCTGGAGCCGTTGTAGCAGGTGTTATTGAACCCCCATCTGCATCTCCTGTAATCATTGAAGACGATGTCGTTGTTGGAGCGAATGCGGTTATATTGGAAGGGATTCGTGTAGGTAAAGGGTCCGTTGTAGCTGCGGGAGCGATCGTTATCGAAGATGTTCCTGAAAATGTTGTTGTAGCAGGAACTCCAGCACGCATTATTAAAACGATTGACGAGAAGACAAAGTCTAAAACGGAAATTAAGCAGGAGCTCCGCCAACTATGATAGATTCTCTTTCCCCCTTCGTAAAGATACGAAGGGAACTTCATCAAATACCGGAACCAGGTTTCAAAGAATTCAAAACACAACAATATTTACTTGATTACATTTCTGCACTTCCAGGGGAGCGCTTGGAAATAAAGACGTGGCGAACCGGAGTTCTGGTTAAAGTGAAAGGTAGTCAACCCTCTAAAACATATGGGTATCGTGCCGATATGGACGGTCTGCCAATTGAAGAAGAAACCTCTTATGATTTCGTTTCCACGCATACAGGATATATGCATGCTTGTGGACACGATTGTCATATGGCGATCGGATTAGGAGTGCTTACTTATTTTTGTGAAAACGTTATTGAGGATGATATCGTTTTCATTTTCCAACCAGCTGAAGAAGGACCTGGCGGTGCTCGGCCACTTTTAGAAAGCGACGAATTTGCTGCTTTTCGACCTGATGCTATCTTTTCGCTTCATATAGGACCAGAATATCCGGTTGGGTCGATCGCAACAAAACCGGGTATTCTGTTTGCGAACACGTCAGAACTTTTCATCGATTTCATCGGTAAGGGTGGTCACGCCGCTTACCCACATCGAGCTAACGACATGGTCATTGCTGCTGCACATTTTACAACACAGTTGCAGACGATTATCTCCCGTAATTTAGACCCGCTCGATTCAGGTGTGATTACGATCGGAAAAATTGAAGGCGGGACGAAACAAAATATTATTGCCGGTAAAGCACGTCTCGAAGGTACAATCCGCACGATGTCAATGGAATCGATGAGCACGATTAAATCACGTATTGAAGCATTCGTAAGAGGAATTGAAGAAGGTTTCGATTGTAAGGTGAACATCGACTACGGTTCCTCCTACTGCCAAGTGTACAACGATTCAGCCATTACGCAATCATTCATCGATTGGGTAAAGAAGACTGAAATCGTATCCTATATTGAATGTAAAGAAGTGATGGCAGGGGAAGACTTTGGTTATTTCCTTAATGAAATTCCAGGATTCATGTTTTGGCTTGGCGTAAACACACCTTACGGTTTGCATGATAGCAGAATTGAGCCTGATGAGAAGGCAGTTGATATTGGGATTAAGCTAATGACTACCTACTTATCATCTTTATAGGAAGTATAAAAGTCGGAGAAGTAAAAAAGCACAGTGCATGTGCTTTTTTGCTTTTATTAGGGGAAATTAATAATATAAGTGCTTACCGTCATAGCTACAAATTTATAACTTAATGTTTCACTGAACGCTTAAATAGATGGCCAAGACTATACCAGAAAATGGCACTAATGATTCCGAGAACAGCACCCACCCACCCATAAATGGTATAGAAAAAAATTGCCGCTATAATAGATAGAACTGCTGTAAAGTTACTTGCAAAAACCGCTGCTTTACTATTCATGATTTCACCTATCTTCATTAAAATATATCAATATGATTTCACCGTCTGACTCTCCAACTAGTATACATGTTTTATTCGTTTTTTGCTCAATTGTGGTGGTTGGGTTACTTTTGTTGTGTAAAACACGTTAATATTGTTAAAGCTGAACTATGATAGAATGGCTGATGGGAGGGAATTGAATCATGGCAGAACAAGATAATAGACGTTCACGTAAAAATAGAAGCACTAATAAATTTAATAAAAGTAGGAAAGGATCGCTTAAACGCTTTCTCTTAGCCGTATTTATTATCGGAGTTCTTTCGGTAGCTTTATTCGCAGGATTTATCTTAGCTGGTGATTATACGATTGATCAGTCCAAACTCGTAATGGATATTAATTCAGTTATTTATGATCGGAATGATGAAAAAGTTCGGGAGATTTATTCCGATCAAAACAGAGAGATGATAAAGTTAAATGCTTTACCCGAACATTTAAAAAAGGCCTTTATTGTGACGGAAGATAAACGTTTTTATGAGCATTACGGTATCGACCCACAAGGAGTTGCTCGGGCGATCTTCATCGATATAAAGACAATGAGTCTTTCGCAAGGAGCAAGTACCATTACACAGCAGTTAGCGAAAAACGCTTTTTTAACTCATAAAAAGACGTTTTCAAGAAAATTTGAAGAAATGTTGATTGCTGTTAACCTAGAGCGTCAATATTCTAAGGATCAAATTTTAGAAATGTATCTTAACCGTATTTATTTCGGGCACGGTGCTTATGGTGTTCAAGCGGCTTCCCAATTATATTTCGGGAAAAATGCAGATGAGTTGAATATTGAAGAGTCTGCTTTGCTAGCTGGACTTCCGAAAGCACCAGA
>FWWL01001214.1_pt1 | contig 63218 bp, 48 predicted proteins | sample 2228331 | NCBI WGS metagenome assembly FWWL01 (sample SAMEA103939775, study PRJEB20133) | metagenome
AACTATCGACCTGCGGAACCCCGGCTAGAATAGTGGCGTATGTGTTACCTATGTCCCTAGCCAGGTGTTACCTATGTCCCTGTGCTAAACAGGGAGCCCACCCTACGGCCGGGGATGTGCCGGTCGCGGGTGCGCGGCGTGGGCTTGGGAGCCCACCCTACGGGCCCGGCGATGTGCGGCCGTAGGGTGGGCACAAGTGCCCACCATCAACCGTCGCGGTTTCGCGGTGACCTGTAGGGTGGGCACTTGTGCCCACCGTTCGGGCGGATGCGGGGATGGCGGCCCGTGGAAGCCGCCAAGCGCTCAACGGGCGCGCTTCTCCCGCCGGCAATCGATGAAGCTGACCGCGTTGCCGTTCTGGTCGACCGTCTCCAGTCGCACGTCGAAGCCCCACAGCCTGGCCACGTGCTTGAGCACTTCCTGGGCCTGCTGGTTCAGCGGACGGCGCTGGAACTGGGTGTGGCGCAGCGTCAGGGCGCGGTCGTCCCGCGTGTTGACCTGCCAGACCTGGATGTTCGGCTCACGGCTGCCCAGGTTGTACTGCTCGGCCAGTTTCTGGCGCACGTAGCGGTAGCCGGCCTCGTCGTGGATCGCCGAGATCGTCAGCTTGTCGCTGCGATCGTCGTCCAGCACCGCGAAGAAGTGGAACTCGCGGATCAGCTTGGGCGACAGGTACTGCGCAATGAAGCTCTCGTCCTTGAAGTTACGCATCGCGAAGTCGAGCGTCTTGCGCCAGTCGCTGCCCGCGATATCGGGAAACCAGGCACGGTCCTCGTCGGTCGGATCCTCGCAAATACGCCGAATGTCGCTCATCATCGCGAATCCGAGCGCGTACGGATTGATCCCGCTGTAATAAGGACTGGTCGCCGGCGGCTGGTAGACGACGTTGGTGTGACTTTGCAGGAATTCGAGCATGAAGCCGTCGCCGACGATGCCTTCTTTATATAGTTGCTGCAAAATCGTGTAGTGCCAGAAGGTCGCCCAGCCTTCGTTCATCACCTGGGTCTGGCGCTGCGGATAGAAGTACTGGGAGATCTTGCGCGTGATGCGCACCAGTTCGCGCTGCCAGGGTTCCAGCAGCGGCGCGTACTTCTCGATGAAGTAGAGCAGGTTTTCCTCCGGTTCGGGCGGGAAACGCGGCGGCGGGGCGTCGCGCTCCTCCTCGTCGCACCTGGGCACCGTGCGCCAGAGGGCGTTGACCTGCGACTGCGCATACTCCTCGCGTTCCTTTTGCCGCGCCGCCTCCTGCGCCACCGACAGCTTGGCCGGGCGCTTGTAGCGGTCCACGCCATAGTTCTGGATCGCGTGGCAGGAGTCGAGCAGGTCCTCCACCGCGTCGATCCCGTAGCGCTGTTCGCACTCGGCGATGTAGTTCTTGGCGAAGACCATGTAGTCGACGATGGCGTCGGCGTCGGTCCAGGTGCGGAACAGGTAGTTGCCTTTAAAGAAAGAATTGTGGCCGTAGGCCGCGTGGGCGATCACCAGCGCCTGCATCGTCAGGCTGTTTTCCTCCATCAGGTAGGCGATGCAGGGGTTGGAGTTGATCACGATCTCGTAGGCCAGGCCCATCTGCCCGCGCTTGTAGCTCTTCTCGGTCATCAGGAAGTGCTTGCCGAAGGACCAGTGGTTGTACGAGACCGGCATGCCCACCGAGGTGTAGGCGTCCATCATCTGCTCGGCTGTGATGACTTCGAGCTGGTTCGGGTACGTGTCCAGGCCAAACTGCTCGGCCACGCGGCGGATTTCTTCGTGCGCCTGCTCGATCAGGTCGAAGGTCCACTCCGACTGGTCGGGCAGCGCGCGCGGGTTGCGGGGGTCTCTTGGCATGGTGTGCCTCATATCACTTGGTCTGCTTCTTGAACAGTTCCCGGAACACCGGGTAGATGTCGGACGGCGTCACGATCTTCTGCATGGCGAAGTTGGTGTGGTGCGCCGCCACTTCGCAATACTGTTCCCACAGGTTTTGCGGGGGACCGTCGGTGATCTCCACATAGGTGTAGTACTGCACCTTGGGCATGATCGCGTTGCTCAGGATCTGCTTGCACAGCACTGAATCGTTGTCCCAGTTGTCGCCGTCCGAGGCCTGGGCCACGTAGGCGTTCCAGTCGGCACTGGCGTAGCGTTCGTCGATGACCTTCTGCAGCAGGTGCAGCGCCGACGACACCACGGTCCCACCCGATTCGCGCGAGTGGAAGAACTCGTGCTCGTCCACCTCGGCCGCGGCCGTGTGGTGACGGATGAAGACGACGTCGATTTTCTCGTACACCCGCTTGAGGAACAGGTAGAGCAGGATGAAGAAGCGCTTGGCCGTGTCCTTGCGCGTCTCGTCCATCGAACCGGACACGTCCATGATGCAGAACATCACGGCGGCCGTGCTCGGCTTGGGCACCTTGATCCGGTTGGTGTAGCGCAAGTCGAACGGGTCGATGAAGGGGATCGCGAGCAGGCGGGTGCGCAGGCCGTGGATCTTGTGGCGCAGTTCGGCCACCCGCGGGTCGTCCTCCGGCGAGCCGTCCTCCAGCAGCCCGTGCAGTTCATCCTCCAGCAAGGCCAGCTGCTTGCGGCTGGGGCCGCCCACCGCGATGCGCCGTCCCAGCGCGCCGCGCAGCGAACGCAGCACGTGGATGTTGGACGGCGTGCCGGACATGTTGTAGCCGGCGCGCTGGTTCTTGTACTCGATCGTCTGGCTCAGCTGCGTCTTGATCATGTTCGGCAGCTCGAGGTCCTCGAAGAAGTAGTTCATGAACTCTTCGCGCGACAGTTCGAAGATGAAATCGTCTTCGGTCGTCTGTTCGCTGTTGCCGGCCTTGCCGCGGCCGGCGCCGCCGCCACCGGCGCGCGGGCGGTTGAACTGGTCGCCTTTCTGGTATTCGGTGTTGCCGGGGTTGACGGTTTCCCAGACGCCACCGTGGGCGTGACCGAAGTGCGGTTCGTTCACGTCCTTGACGGGAATCGTAACCTTTTCGCCGTTCTCGATGTCGGTGATCGAGCGGCCCTTGATCGCGCGGCCTACCGCGTCCTTGATTTGCGCCTTGTAGCGGCGCAGGAAGCGTTCGCGGTTGACCGCTGACTTATTCTTGCCCTGCAAGCGTCGGTCGATGAGGTAAGTCAAAACAGGCCTCCTGCTGTGAATTCGCGGCGGAGCCGGAGCTTCCCGGTCCCCCTATAGTAATACGCTGCGCCGCGTCTGTCCGGCGCACGGGTGGCAGGGCGGTTCAAATGGCGGGCGCGGGCAACGCCGCGCGCGGACGGGGTGGGCTGTGCGAGGCGCTTGCGTACGCCGTTTCGGCGCTTGCGCATCCCGACGGGTAGGGTGGGCCGGGCCGCGAAAGGCGCTGGTGCCCACCGTGAAGATATCCGATACGCCGGTGGGCACGAGTGCCCACCCTACAGCCCGCGTCCCGCCGCGCCGTCCGGTCAGGACGACTTGCGCACGCGCAGATACCATTCGCACAGCAGGCGGACCTGCTTCGGCGTGTAGCCTTTCTCCACCATGCGCGCCACGAAATCGGCATGCTTGTTCGCATCTTCCGCGCTCGCCTTGGCGTTGAACGAGATGACCGGCAGCAGCTCTTCCGTGTTCGAGAACATCTTCTTTTCGATCACGCTGCGGAACTTCTCGTAGCTGGTCCAGGCCGGGTTCTTGCCGCCGTTCGTGGCCCTTGCGCGCAGGCTGAAGTTGACGATCTCGTTGCGGAAGTCCTTCGGATTCGAAATGCCGGCGGGCTTCTCGATCTTCTCCAGCTCGGCGTTGAGCGATTCGCGGTCGAAGCTCTCGCCGGTGTCCGGGTCTCGGAACTCCTGGTCCTGGATCCAGAAGTCGGCGAAGGTCACGTAACGGTCGAAGATGTTCTGGCCGTACTCCGAATAGCTCTCCAGATAGGCGGTCTGGATTTCCTTGCCGATGAAGTCCACGTAGCGCTGCGCCAGGTGCTCCTTGATGTAGGACAGGTAGCGCTGCTCGGTCTCGGGCGGGAACTGTTCGCGTTCGATCTGCTGTTCGAGCACGTAGAGCAGGTGTACCGGGTTGGCCGCCACTTCCGTGTTGTCGAAGTTGAAGACCTTGGACAGGATCTTGAACGCGAAGCGGGTCGACAGTCCGCTCATGCCTTCGTCCACGCCGGCGTAGTCCACGTACTCGTGCAGCGACTTGGCCTTGGGGTCGGTGTCCTTCAGGTTCTCTCCGTCGTACACCAGCATCTTCGAGAAGATGCTCGAGTTCTCGGGGTCCTTCAGGCGCGACAGGATCGCGAACTGGGCCATCATGCGCAGCGTTCCCGGCGCGCAGGGCGCCTTGTCGAGCGAGGAATTGCGCAGCAGCTTGTCGTAGATCTTGATCTCGTCCGACACGCGCAGGCAGTAGGGCACCTTGACGATGTAGATGCGGTCGAGGAATGCCTCGTTGTTGCGGTTGTTGCGGAAGGTCTTCCATTCCGACTCGTTCGAGTGCGCCAGCACGATGCCCTCGAAGGGGATCGCGCCGAAGCCTTCGGTGCCCTTGTAGTTGCCTTCCTGGGTGGCCGTCAGCAGCGGGTGCAGCACCTTGATCGGCGCCTTGAACATCTCGACGAATTCCATCAGGCCCTGGTTGGCCAGGCACAGGCCGCCGGAGTAGCTGTAGGCGTCCGGGTCGTCCTGCGAGTACTCCTCGAGCCTGCGGATGTCGACCTTGCCCACCAGCGAGGAGATGTCCTGGTTGTTCTCATCGCCCGGTTCCGTCTTGGCCACGGCGATCTGCTTGAGCACCGACGGGTAGCGTTTGACGACGCGGAACTTGTTGATGTCGCCGCCGAACTCGTGCAGGCGTTTGACGGCCCAGGGGCTGGGGATGCCGCGCAGGTAGCGGCGCGGGATGCCGTAGTCCTCCTCGAGGATGGTGCCGTCCTCCTCTTCGTTGAACAGGCCCAGCGGCGATTCGTTCACCGGCGAACCCTTGATCGCGTAGAAGGGGACGTGTTCCATCAGGTGCTTGAGCTTCTCGGCGATCGAGGACTTGCCGCCGCCGACCGGGCCGAGCAGGTAGAGGATCTGCTTGCGTTCCTCCAGGCCCTGCGCGGCGTGGCGGAAGTAGGAGACCACCTGCTCGATGACCTCTTCCATCCCGTAGAACTCCTTGAACGCGGGATAGATCTTGATGACCTTGTTGGCGAAGATGCGCGACAGACGCGGGTCGAGCCGGGTGTCGACGAGCGTGGGTTCGCCAATGGCGGCGAGCATCCGTTCCGGTGCGCTGGCGTAGGTGAGCGGGTCTTTCTTGCACAGCTGCAGATACTCGGTGAGGGAGAGTTCTTCTTCCCGGGTACGCTCGTAACGGGCTGCGTAGTTGTCAAAAATGGTCATGTGAATGTCCTTTAATGTGCTAACAACGATCACTGTCACTGCAGTCGCGGCGATGGCGGCTGCACAGGCCCCGGGCGTTTGGCTTGCTCCTTCTTGGGTCGCTTCGCGTGTGTCGGCCAGGATGGCGGCCGCACTGACGCAAGGCGTTCTATTGTTGTTGTTCCGGATCGTGTCCGGTTTTTCCACGCGTCTTTCGCGCGTCCTCTTACGAGTATGAAATTTATTATGTGCCTATTAGTTCCGGAAGTCAAAGCAGTGTCGCATGCGCCTGTCCAGCGTGATCAAATCCTTGATTCTCAAGCGAAAATCCCCATTTGCACGGGTGCCCGCGGCGCCCGCCCGGCACCGCGAAACAGCCCTGCGGAAGCGGCACCGGCGGTCGTTTTCAGGGCCACCAAAGTCGCTCCGGTTTCACAAACTTCGAGTCGATATTGCACGATATGGACAAGCTGTGGCGCACGCGAATCGGGCGGCGCATCGCGAACTTCCACTCTGTAGCAGCTCGTCGGTGCACATGCGTTACACTTGTCAGCCACGTCCTACCGAAGCTATCCGAAGCAGGAGAAAACCATGTCGAACGACCAGCTGCGCAACATCGTCCAGCGCATGCCCAAGGCCGAGCTGCACATCCACATCGAAGGCTCGCTCGAACCAGAACTGATCTTTGCGCTGGCGCAAAGGAACGGCGTTTCGCTGGCCTATCCCTCGGTCGAAGCGTTGCGCGAGGCCTACGCATTCACCGACCTCCAGTCCTTCCTCGACATCTACTACGCCGGTGCCAGCGTGCTGCTGAACGAACAGGACTTCTACGACATGACGGCGGCCTATCTGGCGCGCGCCCATGCGGACAACGTGCGCCACGCCGAGATCTTCTTCGACCCGCAGACGCACACCGCGCGCGGCGTCCCGTTCGAGACCGTGATCAACGGCATCTGGCGTGCCTGCCAGGAAGGCCCGATCAGCGCCAGTTTGATTATGTGCTTCCTGCGCCACCTGTCCGAGGACGAGGCGATCGCGACGCTGGAAGAGTCGCTGCCCTACCGCGACAAGTTCATCGGCGTCGGCCTCGATTCTTCCGAGGTCGGCCACCCGCCCGAGAAATTCGCGCGCGTGTTCGAGCGCGCGCGCCAGCTCGGCCTGCGCCTGGTGGCGCATGCCGGCGAGGAGGGGCCGCCGGCCTACATCGAAAGCGCGCTCGACGTGCTCAACGTCGAACGCATCGACCACGGCGTACGCGCGCTGGAGTCGCCGGAACTGGTGGCGCGCCTGGCGCGCGAGCGGATCGCGCTGACCGTGTGTCCGCTGTCGAACATCAAGCTGTGCGTGTTCGACGCGATGGGCAGCCACAACCTGCGCCGGCTGCTCGACGCGGGCCTGGCGGTGACCATCAACTCGGACGACCCGGCCTACTTCGGCGGCTACGTCAACGAGAACTACCTGGCGGCCTTCGAGGCGCTGCCGCTGGACGCGGGGCACGCGCGCCAGTTGGCCCGCAACAGCTTCGAGGCGGCCTTCCTGGAACCTGAACAAAAGCGCGCCTTCCTGGTCGAAGTGGATGCGTTCTTCGCCGAGGCCCGCGCCGCGTGAGCGCCCGGACGAACCACACTGACGTCCGGGATATCACCCCCTGTTTTTCCAGGAAAAATGAGAGCAGTCATTCCCGCGAAAGCGGGAATCCATGCTGAAGCACCCAATCCGCTTCATTTAGCGTAGTCGTAGTGCCAGAGAGGACTGACTTCGTCGTCCGAAGCACCAACCGAAGCACCTGAGGAGTATCGATGTTTGCTCAAGCCTTACGCATGACCGCACGCGACTGGCGCGCCGGGGAACTGCGCTTCCTGCTGGTGGCGCTGATCGTCGCCGTCGCGGCCATGTCCTCGGTCGGGTTCTTCATTGACCGCATGCGCGCCGGCCTGAACCGGGACGCGCACCAGCTGCTCGGCGCCGACCTCGTCGTCAATTCCGACCAGCCGCTGCGCGCCGACTGGCGGGCCGAGGCCGGACGCCGCGGCCTGCTGCTGGCCGACACCGTCACCTTCCCCAGCATGGCGCAGGGCGGGGAGGGCGAGGAATCGCGCGCCCAGTTGGCCTCGCTCAAGGCCGTGTCCAAGGGCTACCCGCTGCGCGGACAGCTGAGCATCACGACGGACCCGGACCAGGCCAGCCAGGCGCTTGGCAGCAAGACGCGCGCCACGCCCGCGCCCGGCACGGTCTGGGTCGATGCCAACCTGCTGCCGGCCCTGCGCGTGAACGTCGGCGACACACTACAACTGGGCGACAAGCGCTTCCGAATCGCCCAGCTCATCGCCACCGAGCCCGACCGCGGCGCCTCGTTCGCCAATTTCGCGCCGCGCGCCATGTTCGCCCTCGAGGACCTCGCCCAAACCGGGCTGGTGGACAACTTCGCGCGCGTCAGCTACCGCACGCAGGTCGCGGCCCCGTCCGCCAACGACATGGCGCGCGTGGCCGACTACGAGCGCTGGCTGCGCGAGCGGATCAAGGCCACCGACACCAAGGGCGTGCGCATCGAGTCGCTGGCCAGCGGCCGGCCCGAGATGAACGCCACGCTCGACCGCGCGGACCGCTTCCTGTCGCTGGTCGGGCTGCTGTCGGCGATGCTGGCGGCGGTCGCCGTGGCGATGGCGGCGCGCCGCTTCATGCAGCGCCACCTGGACGCGTGCGCGATGCTGCGCTGCCTGGGCATGACCCAGAACCAGGTCGGCATGATGTACCTGGTCGAGTTCGCCCTGGTGGGCCTGGCCGGCAGCGTGCTGGGCGTGCTGGTGGGCTTCGGCGCCCACCTGGTGCTGCTCGAACTCATCGGCGACCTGATCCCCACCGAATTGCCGCCGGTGTCGGCGCTGCCGGCGCTGCAGGGCGTCGCGACCGGCATGCTGCTGCTGCTCGGCTTCGCGCTGCCGCCGGTACTACAGTTGCGCAACGTGCCGCACAACCGCGTGATCCGGCGCGAGCAGTCGGCGCCGCAGCCGGCAGTGCTGGCGACCTATGGCCTGGGCACGGGCGTGTTCCTGGCCCTGCTGCTGTGGCAGGCCGGCGACCTGCGCCTGGCGCTCACGACGGCGGGCGGCTTCCTCGGCGGCTTCGCCGTGTTCGCGCTGGTGGCATGGGGCGCGCTGGCGCTGCTGCGCCGCCTGCGCGGCGCCTTCACCCACCAGGGCTGGCGCTTCGCCGTCACCTCGCTGCAGCGGCGCCCGGGCGCGACCGTGGTGCAGGTGGTGTCGCTGGCGCTGGGCCTGATGGCATTGCTGCTGCTCACCGTCGTGCGCGGCGACCTGAACGAGGCGTGGCGCGCCTCCACGCCGCCGGACGCGCCGAACCGCTTCGTCATCAACATCCTTCCGGACCAGAAGGCGGGGGTGGAGCGGCAGTTGGCGGCGGCGGGCGTCAAGGAGATCATGCTGTACCCGATGATCCGCGGGCGCCTCACGGCGGTCAACGGCGAACCCGTCACGCGCGACACGTACCAGAGCGACGACGCGCGGCGCCTTGCCAACCGCGAATTCAACCTGTCCACGGTGCAGGACCTCCCGCCCACGAATGAAATCATCGCGGGCGAGTGGTACCGCGACGCGCCGGGCGTGTCCGAGGCATCGGTCGAGCAGGGGCTGGCCAAGACGCTGGGCCTGAAGCTGGGCGACGTGATGCGCTTCGACATGGGCGGCCTGGTGGTGGAAGCGAAGATCACCAGCCTGCGCAAGCTGGAGTGGGGCTCGATGCGGGCCAACTTCTTCGTCATCATCAACCCGTCCGCCATGGTGGACGCGCCGACCACCTACATGACCGCCTTCCACCTGCCGCAGCAGGGCGCGGGGCTGGCCAACGCGCTGACGCGCGAGTTTCCGAACCTGACCGTGGTCGATGTCTCCGGCATCATCCGGCAGGTCCAGGACATGGTGGACCAGGTCGTGACCGCGGTCGAGTTCCTGTTCCTGTTCACGCTCGCATCCGGGGTGCTGGTGCTGTACGCGGCGCTGATGGGTTCCCAGGCCGAGCGCGCGCGCGAGGCGGGGCTGCTGCGGGCCCTGGGCGCCACCAAGCGTCAGCTGTCGCAGGCGCAGCGCATCGAGTTCGCCTTGGTCGGCGGCCTTGCGGGCCTGCTCGCGGCCACGGGTGCGGCCGCGATGGGTTGGACGCTGGCGGAGTTCCAGTTCAAGTTCCCGTGGAGCTTCGAGCCGGGCGTGTGGCTGGCAGGTGTTGCGGCCGGTGCCGTCTGCGCGATCATCGGTGGCTGGCTAGGCTTGCGCAATGTGCTGCGCCAGCCCCCGCTGCAGACCCTGCGCGAGGCGACGTAGAAGCCCGCTTCGCATACCCGTCGCTCCCGCGAAAGCGGGAGCCCATACTGAGCGTGCGCAGAATGACACCGCCGCCACCCCGTCGCTCCCGCGAAAGCGGGAGCCTATACTGAGCGTGCGCAGCATGACACCGCCCCCGCCACCCCATTCCGCCCCGTCCCCGCCTGCGCTATCATGCTGCGATGAGCGACACCGACACCCAAACCGAATCCCCGACCCTCTACGAAGTCATCGGCGGCGCCGACAAGCTGCGCGAGCTGGTTGACCGCTTCTACGACCTGATGGAACTGGAGCCGGAATTCGCCGGCATCCACGCCATGCATCCGAAGCCGAACGACAGCTCGCGCGAGAAGCTTTTCATGTTCCTGTCCGGCTGGATGGGCGGACCCAACCTGTTCATCGAACGTTTCGGTCACCCGCGCCTGCGCGCGCGGCACCTGCCGTTCGCCATCGGCACCAGCGAGCGCGACCAGTGGCTGCGCGCGATGGCCTGGGCGATGGAAGACGTCGGCTTCGACGACGACCTGCGCATGCGCCTGATGCAGTCGTTCTACCAGACCGCCGACTGGATGCGTAACAAGGCCGGCTGACGCGATGACGACAACCCAATTCCTGATACTGGGTGCGGCGGCCTTGGTCATCGTCGCGCTGCAGGTGCTGCTGTTGTTGCGCGCGCGCGGCAACGGCAGCCAGCAATTCGAGCGCATGGAGCGCGAGGTGCGGCACGAACTGCACGCCAGCGCACAGGCCACGCGGCAGGAGATGACGGCCCACCTTGCGCAGTCGCACGCCGCCACCGTCCAGCAGCTCGAATCGATGCGCCAGCAAATCCAGTTGCATGCGGCGGGTGGCCGCGAGGAGCAGGCGCGCGCGCTCAAGCGCTTCGCCGACACCCTCAACCAGGCGCTCGGCAGCCTCACCGAATCGAACGCGCAGCGCATGCTCGAAGTGCGTGCCACGCTCGAGAGCAAGATTCGCGACCTGCAGCAGGACAACGCCAAGCGGCTGGAAGAGATGCGCCAGACGGTTGACGAGAAGCTGCACGCGACGCTGGAGACGCGCCTGACCGAATCGTTCCGGCAGGTGTCGGAGCGGCTGGAAAAGGTGCACCAGGGGCTGGGCGAGATGCAGCAGCTGGCCATCGGCGTGGGCGACCTCAAGCGTGTGCTCACCAACGTCAAGACCCGCGGCACTTGGGGCGAAGTGCAGCTCGAGATGCTGCTCGAGCAGGTGCTGACCGTGGACCAGTACGCGAAGAACGTCGAGACCGTCGCGGGCAGCAATGCGCGGGTCGAATTCGCGATCAAGCTGCCTGGCGTGGAAGAGGACGGCAAGCCGCTGTGGTTGCCGATCGACGCCAAGTTCCCGAAGGAGCAATACGAGCGCCTGGTGGAGTCGGCCGAGCGCGCGGACGCCGAGGGTGTGGCGCGCGCGGGCATGGAGCTGGAGCGTGCGGTGCGTGCGGAAGCGAAGACGATCTGCGAGAAATACGTGGCGCCGCCACAGACGACGGACTTCGCGGTGCTGTTCCTGCCGACCGAGGGCTTGTACGCGGAGGTGATGCGCCGGCCTGGCCTGGCGGACGAATTGCAGCGCAGCCTGAGGGTGATGATCGCGGGTCCTTCGACCCTGACGGCCTTGCTGAACAGTTTGCAGATGGGATTCCGGACGCTGGCGCTGGAGAAGCGCTCATCCGAGGTCTGGCAGGTGCTGGGCGCGGTCAAGACGGAATTCGGCAAGTTCGGCGAAGTGCTGGCGACGACGCGAGCGACGCTCGAGCGCGCGGCGAAGAACATCGAGAGCGCCGAGGTACGCAGCCGCCAGATGGCGCGCAAGCTCAAGTCGGTGGAGGCCTTGCCGGCCGACACGGCACAGCTGGTGCTGGGCGAAGAGTAGCGTCTCTGCCGCAACGCCGAATCACCCTTAAACCGTCGTTCCCGCGAAAGCGGGAACCTACGCTGAGCCTGGCGTTCACGCGACGCATGGGTTCCCGCTTATGCGGGAACGACTGTGGCTCTTGCCGGTACGACCGCTGCTACACCAGCCCCTCGAACAACAACACATCCACCATATCGCCCGCCGCGACCGTGCCCTGTTCGTCGTGCAGCACCACCATGCAGTTCGCCTCGGACATCGACCGCAGGATGCCCGAACCCTGCGAGCCGGTGATCCGCACCTCGGCCATCCCGTCCTCGCCCCGCGACAGGATTCCGCGCTGGTACTCCGTGCGCCCCGCCTTCTTGCGGATCGCCCCCAGCGACCGCGCCCGGACCAGCGGCAGCGGCGCGTCCGCCCCCATCATCCGCAGCAAGGCATCGCGCGCGAAGAAATAGAAAGACACCATCACCGCCACCGGATTGCCCGGCAGCCCGAACAGGAAGGCGCTGTGCCCGTTCGATTGCACCCGCCCGAACGCCAGCGGGCGCCCCGGCCGCATCCCGATCTTCCAGAACGTCACGTCCCCCAGCTTGCCCATCACCTGCCTGGTGTAGTCGGCCGCACCGACCGACACCCCGCCTGACGTGATGATCGCGTCCGCGCTCTCGCAGGCGCTGCGCAGCGCGTCCTCGAGCGCCTGCGGATCGTCGCGCACGATGCCCATGTCCACGATCTCGCATCCCAGCCGCTGCAGCATCCCGTAGATCGTGTAGCGGTTGCTGTCGTACACGCAGCCCTCGGCGAGCGGCTGGCCGATCGAGCGCAGCTCGTCGCCCGTCGAAAAGAACGCCACCCGCAGCCGCCTCTGCACCGGCACCTCGGCGATTCCCAGCGAGGCGATCAGCCCAAGGTCGGCCGGACGGATGATGCGCCCCGCCTTGAGCGCCGCGCTGCCCGCCTTCAGGTCCTCTCCGGCGAAGCGCCGGTTGTCCCCGGTGCGGATCGTTCCCGCGTCGATCGTGACCATCTCCCCATCCTCGACCACGAACTCCTGCGGCACGACGCTGTCGCACCCGGCCGGCATCACGCCGCCGGTCATGATCCGCACGCACTCGCCCGGACCCGGCACCAGGCTCGATGGCCGCCCCGCGAACACCGTGCCGATCACCCGCAGCGAGGTCTGGACGTCTCCCACTAGCTCGGCGCCGCGCAAGGCGAAACCATCCATGGCGGAGTTGTCGTGGGCCGGCACTTCGATCGGGGACAGCAGGTCCCGCGCCAGCACCCTGCCCAGCGCGGCACGCAGCGCAACGTACTCGGTGCAGCGCACCGGCTCGACGAACTGGCCGATGATGCGCTGGGCGTCGCGCACCGGCAGCGCGTCCGGATCGTAGCCGGACAGGCAGCTGACCACTTCCTCGAGGCGCGGCCGCTGTTTCATGTCCAGCTTGTTCAACTCATCGAGCGTATTGATGTTGCGGAAGGCGTCGCCGTCCTCGAACAGCACCTCCACCACCTTGATCGACTTGTACCAGCCGTCCATGCGCCTGCCGCCTTCCGAGAGGTAGGCCGAGAGGGCGGGCAGGCAACTGGTCTTGACGAGGCAGAACACCGGATGCGGCTGCGGCCGCATGCCCGGCTCGCGGGTCACGGCGTAGGCGAGGTCGGCGTCCTGCTCCTGCAGCGCGGCGTACAGGCGCTCCGCCAGGTCGGCCGGAAGAAAGGGCGAATCGCACGGGGCCGTGAGCAGGTAGGGCGTCTGCGCGCGGCGCATGCCCGCCTCCAGCCCTGCCAGCGGACCGGCGAAATCCGGCAGGTCGTCTGGCCAGACCGGCACGCCAAAGGTCGCGTAGGTCTCAAGGTTCCGGTTGGCATTGATGGCGACGTTCCCGACCTGCGGCGCCAGGCGCTCCAACACCACGGCGGCCATGTTCTTGCCGGCAAAGGACTGCAAGCCCTTGTCAACGCTGCCCATGCGCGTGCCGCGCCCGCCCGCCAAGATCAGTCCACTGATCGCATCGTTCTTCTTCATGTGTTTTAGCCGCCGATGTAGGACATTTCGATTCTTTTCGCGCCGCTTTCCAGCCCCGCCGTGTTGATGGCGCGGGTCTCGGAATAGCGGTCGCCGCGCTGGCGCCACAGGGCGGCAACCGCGCCGGACAGTTCCAGGTCGCTGCAGCCACCGCGCAGGAGGGCGCGCAAGTCGTGGCCCTGGGTCGCGAACAGGCAGGTGTAGAGCTTGCCTTCGGTTGACAGCCGGATGCGTGTGCAATCGCTGCAGAAGGCTTGCGTAACGCTGGAGATGAGGCCAATTTCGCCGCCACCGTCCCGGTATCGCCAGCGCGCGGCCGTCTCGCCGCCGTAGTTGGCGGCCAGCGGCTCCAGCGGCATCTCGGCCGCGATGCGTTCCACCACTTCGCGCGAAGGCACCACCTCGTCCATGTTCCAGCCGTTCGACGCGCCCACGTCCATGTACTCGATGAAGCGCAGGATGTAAGGCGTGTCCTTGAAGTGGCGCGCCATCGGCAGGATTTGCCCGTCGTTCATGCCGCGCTTGACCACCATGTTGACCTTAATCGGGCCGAGACCCGCCTCGTGCGCCGCCTCGATGCCCCGCAACACGTCCTCGACGGCGAAATCGACGTCGTTCATGCGGCGGAACACGGCGTCGTCCAGCGCGTCGAGCGAAACGGTGACCCGGTCCAGTCCCGCATCCTTCAGCCCCCGGGCCTTGCGCGCCAGCAGCGAGCCATTGGTGGTGAGCGTCAGGTCGAGCGGCCGCCCGCTGGGCGTGCGCAGGGCGCGCAGCATGGCGACCAGGCCCTCCAGGTTCTTGCGCAGCAGCGGCTCGCCACCGGTCAGGCGGATTTTCTCGACCCCGTTGGCGACGAACTGCGCCGCCACACGCGTGATTTCCTCGAACGACAGCAGGTCGCCATGCGGCAGGTAGGGATAGTCCTTGTCGAACACCTCCTTGGGCATGCAATAGACGCAGCGGAAATTGCAGCGGTCGGTAACCGAGATGCGCAGGTCGTGCAGGGGGCGACCGAGGGCGTCTTCCACGCGCCCGGCCGGCTGCTCGAGGATGGACGGAATGGCCAGCGACCGCGAGCGCGCGTCGCCAAGCACGATGATTTTTTCAGGCATTCCAATACGATAGCACGAGGCCAATCAGCGCACAGGCGAGGATCAGTTTTATCGTGCCTACCTGAAAGCGCAGGAGGGCGACGGCCGCCCCGATGCCGATGAGGAGCGCGGCAGGTTGCAGCGCGCCGCCGGCGAGGAATACCTGCTGCCCGAAGAACAGTGCCAGGCTGGCGATGACGCCGACCACGGCGGCGGAGATGGCGGTGAGCGGTGCCGTCAGCCTGAGGTTGCCGCGCGTCGATTCCACGAAGGGGCCGCCGGCCAGGATGAACACGAAGGAGGGCAGGAAAGTGAACAGCGCCGCCACGGCCGCGCCCGCGACCCCGGCCAGGGGCAGGGACTCCGGGCCGAAGAGCTGGTGCGTCCAGCCGCCGACGAAACCGACGAAGGCGACGATCATGATCAGCGGGCCGGGCGTGGTCTCGCCCAGCGCCAGGCCGTCGATCATCTGGGTGGCGCTCAGCCAGCCGTAGTTGTCCACGGCGCCCTGGACCACGTAGGGGAGCACCGCATAGGCGCCGCCGAAGGTGAGCAGCGCGGTCTTGGTGAAGAACCAGCCCATGCGGGCCAGCGTGCCCGACGGTCCGGCGACGGCGGCCAGCACCAGCCAGGCCGCTAGGGCGAGACCGATGCCGAGCAGGCCGACGCGCAGCAGGCCGCCCCAGCCAAAACGGGCGTGGTCGGGCGTGGGCGTATCGTCATCGATCAGTGCGGGGCCGTGGGAGGCGGTCGATGCCGGATGGCCGCCGCCTGGATGGAAGCGGTCCGGCCACAGCCAGCCGCCAACCAGGCCGGCGACGGCCGCGCCCAGCACGATGAGCGGGAAGGGCAGGTCGAGCACGGCGATGGCGACGAACGCGCACAGGGCGATGGCGGCCAGGGCCGCGTTCTTGAGCGTGCGCTGGCCGATGCGCCACGCGGCCGCGAGCACGATGGCGACGACGGCCGGCTTGATGCCGTACATGATGCCGGCGATCACGGGCAGGTGGCCCCAGGCGAGGTAGATCCAGGACAGGCCGATCAGCAACAGGAAGGAGGGCAGCATGAACAGCACGCCGGCGATGATTCCGCCGGGAACGCGGTGCAGCAGCCAGCCGATGTAGACGGCGAGCTGGGTGGCCTCGGGGCCGGGCAGGAGCATGCAATAGTTCAGGGCGTGCAGGAAGCGCCGCTCCGAGATCCAGCGTCGCCGCTCGACCAGTTCGGCGTGCATCATCGCGATCTGGCCGGCTGGCCCGCCGAAGCTGATGAAGCCGAGCTTGAGCCAGTAGAGGAAGGCTTCGCGCAGGGTGACGGTGGCGGGGGGAGTGGGGGCGGTCATTGCCGAATCGTACAGTAATTGTTTTGCTGGCATATGACAGTAGGGTGGGCTCTCGAGCCCACCGGATGGGATCGCGGCTTGTCGAGGTAGGGCGGGCCGGGCCGCGCAAGGCACCTGTGCCCACCGGATATGTCCGCGAACCGCCGGTGGGCTCGAGAGCCCACCCTACGGCCTTGTCGGTGGGCTCGAGAGCCCACCCTACGGCCAACGGCCCTTCGGGCAACCATATGAAAAAGGGAAGCCGTAGCTTCCCTTTTTCGTTCCGCGCCCCGATTACTGGCGCGTATCCACCTGGATCAGCGGCTCGTCAACCGGCGGCGGCGCCGGCTTGCGAACGCGGCGCGGACGCGGTGCCTCTTCCGTCTGCGCGGCGGCTTCCTGCGCGGCGCGCAGCTTTTCCGGATCCGTGGACGCGAGCGTCAGGCCGGCCTTGGCCAGCAGGTCGTTCATGTCCATCGCCGGTTCAGGTGCTGGTGCCGGCGCTTGCTCGACCGGTGCCGCCTGCTCGGCGACTGGTTCCGCCACTGGCGGCACCACCACTTCCACCGAAGGCGCCACCGCCTGCTCAGCCTGCGCCACAGGTGCCGGCGCTGCCGGTTCCTCGGCAGGCACCGCAACCGGCGCTTGCGCAGGAGCGGTGTCGATCGCCGGAGCCTGTTCAACCGGTGCTTGCGCAACCGGGGCTTCGACAGGCGCCTGGACCGGCGCAGCCTCGGTTGCCGCAGGAGCCGCTTCCACCTGAACCGCTTCCACCGGAGCCGCCTCCACCGGAGCCGGTTCAGCCTGCTGCGGCTGTTCCGCCACAGGAGCAACTTGCGCTGCCGGCGCCGCCTCAACGGCCGGAGCCGGAGTCGCGGCCGGAGCCTCGGCCGCCACCGGCGCCTCGACCGGCGCAGGCTTCGCTGCCGGCGGGTTCATCAGCGCTGCGGTCGGGAACACCCAGGCCGTCGGCGTCGAGCCGATCACTGGCTTGGCAGCCTCGGTCTTGCCGCGGCCACCACGTGCCGCCGCCTTGACCTTCGCAACTTCCTCGTCTGCAACCGGTGCGAACGCCGGGGCTTCGCCCTCGCCATGTTCTGCCGACTCCATGCCTTCGACCTGCTCGCGGTCACGGCGGTTACGGTTGCGTCCACCGCGGCGGCGGCGGCGGCGCGGCTCGTCGCCACCCTCCAGATCCGTTTCCTCGCCGTTCGGGCCGGTCGCCGCCACCTTCACGGCGTGCTCGAGCACGTCACCGTGCGGCGTGGTCGCCGCCAGTTCCGACTCCGGCACCGCGACCGGCTTGACCAGGTTCAGTTCTTCCGACTTGGCTTCCGTCACCGCGGCGCGCTCGCCACGCTCACGCGGCTGGCGCGGCGTGCGCTCCGCACGCTCACCACGTTCGGCGCGCTGGCCACCGGCCTGCGCGACGTCCGCCTGCTCGCGCGGTTCACGCGGCTGGCGTGGCTGGCGCGGTTCACGCGGTGGACGCGGTGGGCGCGCTTCCGCCTCGGCCGCCTTCACGGTCTCGTCGGCCGGGGTCTTGGCGACCTGGTCGCGGTCCTCGCGCTCGCGGCCGCCTTGCTTGCCGCCATTACGACCATTGCGTGCGCGCGGGCCACGGCTGCCACGCTCGCCACGTTCCGAGCCAGCCGGCGCAGCCGGTTTCACCGGGGCCGCAGGCGCCGGTGCAGGAGCGGGCGCGACCGGGGCCGGACGTCCAAAGAAGAAATTGCGCAGCTTCGCGAAGAAGCCTTCGTCGCTCGTCAGCGCGGCGACCGGGGCGGGTGCCGCTTCGACCGGCTTGGCCGGCTTCGCGGCTTCCGCGCGGTCCACCATCGGTGCCGGCTGGGCCGGGGTGATCGACTTGACCACCGCTTCCTGGCGTGGCTTCTGCTCTTCCTTCTGGCGCTTGCTGTAGGCCATGTCGGTTTCCGCCGACTCGGCCATCGTGTAGCTCGCGCCCGCGTCTTCCAGGCGCGGATCGTCGTGCTTGATGCGCTCGAGCTTGTAGTGCGGCGTGTCCAGATGCTTGTTCGGGATCAGGATCACGGTGATGCGGTGGCGGTTCTCGATCTTGAGTACTTCGCCGCGCTTCTCGTTGAGCAGGAAGGCGGCAACGTCCACCGGCACCTGCACATGGATCGCGGCCGAATTCTCCTTCATCGCCTCTTCCTGGATGATGCGCAGCACCTGCAGGGCGGACGATTCGGTATCGCGGATGTGGCCGGTACCCGAGCAGCGCGGGCAGGTCACGTGCGAGCCTTCGGACAGCGACGGACGCAGGCGCTGGCGCGACAGTTCCATCAGGCCGAAGCGCGAGATCTTGCCCATCTGCACGCGGGCGCGGTCATGGTGCAGCGCGTCCTTCAGGCGCTGTTCCACTTCGCGCTGGTTCTTGGCCACTTCCATGTCGATGAAGTCGATCACGATCAGGCCGCCCAGGTCGCGCAGGCGCAGCTGGCGGGCGACTTCCTCGGCCGCTTCGCAGTTGGTGTTGAAGGCGGTCGTTTCGATGTCCGAGCCGCGGGTCGCGCGGGCCGAGTTGACGTCGATGGACACCAGCGCTTCGGTGTGGTCGATGACGATCGCGCCGCCCGACGGCAGCGGCACGGTGCGCGCGTAGGCGGTCTCGATCTGGTGTTCGATCTGGAAACGCGAGAACAGCGGCACGTCGTCGCTGTAGCGCTTTACGCGATGCACCATGTCCGGCATCACGTGGCTCATGAACTGGTGGGCCTGGTCGTAGATGTCGTCGGTGTCGATCAGGATCTCGCCGATGTCAGGCTGGAAGTAGTCGCGGATCGCGCGGATCACGAGCGACGATTCCTGGTAGATCAGGAACGGGCCGGATGCCGACTTGCCGGCGCCTTCGATCGCGCGCCACAGTTGCATCAGGTAGTTCAAGTCCCACTGCAGCTCTTCGACGTTGCGGCCGATGCCGGCGGTGCGGGCAATCACCGACATGCCTTGCGGCAGGTCCAGCTTGTCCATCGTCTCGCGCAGTTCCTGGCGCTCTTCGCCTTCGACACGGCGCGACACGCCGCCGCCGCGCGGGTTGTTCGGCATCAGCACCAGGTAGCGGCCGGCCAGCGAGATGAACGAGGTCAGGGCGGCGCCCTTGTTGCCGCGTTCTTCCTTTTCGACCTGGACCATGATCTCCTGGCCTTCGCGCAGCGCTTCCTTGATGGTGGCGTTACGCACGTCCACGCCGTCACGGAAATACGAGCGGGCAACTTCTTTGAAGGGGAGGAAGCCGTGGCGGTCTTCGCCGTAGCTGACGAAGCAAGCTTCGAGGGAGGGTTCGATGCGGGTGATGACACCCTTGTAGATATTGGACTTGCGCTGTTCGCGACCGGCCGTTTCGATGTCGATGTCAATCAGTTTCTGACCATCGACGATTGCGACGCGCAACTCTTCTTGCTGCGTTGCATTAAACAACATGCGTTTCATTTTTATTAACTCCGCGACCCGAAGGCCGTTCCATGCCGTCCTGTCGGGACGGCGAAAGTACAGGGATGTACGCGGGGTGGGGAGAGTTGGAGGGGGTATGCCCGGGCGTGGGGCACGGCGACGCGAAGCGTCGCTGCCGCAACAGGGCGCAAATGATGTCGAACGTCATTGCCGGGCACGCCGCGACCTGCAACTGTCCGTCTGCCGCCCCTTCGGGGCCGGCACAACGATCAGCCAGGCGGTGTGCAACAACGAGCCAGACCGTAGCCAGCGAACAAACCAAGACTTCGATACCCAGGCGAAAAATCAGCCTTTTTTCTCTCAAGCCTTCAGGATGAGGCTTACATCAGGTCGGGCGAAAACGACAAGCGTTATCGACGCCATCACCCGGCGAGCTGCCCTCATGGAGCAGCTTGCCGGTACTTATCCTAACAATTCCAAACAATCCAAACCGGCATTCACGCGCGCTACCCGATTACAACTGCAGGTGCAACCCTGGTTCGCGCGGGAATGTGCATACACGTTTTTTCCATCGAATTTGCAATTGGCGGGGCCGATGGAGCGCGCCCCTGTGTAAAATATCGTTTTAATTCTTACACCAGCAGAGGTTTGACCGCCGCCTGTCGATTATATATTCAAAATGAAGGACTTAGAGAGAATTTCTGGGAAGACAGAGCGGAAGACGATGCAAAACAGTGTTGTTCCCCCTTCATCACCTACCGATCGCCAGTCGGCAGCACCCCAAGCGCAGTTCGTCACAATCACCGAAGAAGAAGCCGGACAGAGGATCGATAACTACCTCCTGCGCGTCTGCAAGGGTGTTCCGAAAAGCCACATTTACCGCATTCTCCGCTCCGGCGAGGTGCGCGTGAACAAAGGTCGTATCGATCAGATGTACCGGCTGGAGCAGGGCGACGTCGTCCGCATCCCGCCGGTCCGGGTGGCCGAGCGCAGCGCCACCCAGGCGGCGCCGGGCGCCGAGTTCGCCATCGTCTTCGAGGACAAGCACCTGCTGGTGATCGACAAGCCGGCCGGCGTGGCCGTGCACGGCGGGTCGGGCGTCTCCTACGGCGTCATCGAGCAACTGCGCGCGTCGCGGCCCGACGCCAAGTTCCTGGAGCTGGTGCACCGCCTGGACCGCGAGACCTCGGGCTTGTTGCTGCTGGCCAAGAAGCGTTCCGCGCTGACGAACCTGCACGAGCAGATGCGCGACGGGCACACGGACAAGCGCTACCTCACGGCGGTGTATGGCGACTGGAAGAACAAGCGCCAGCACGTCAAGCTGCCCTTGCACAAGTACACGACGCCGGACGGCGAGCGGCGGGTGGTGGTGCAGGCGGGCGGCATGGAGTCGCACACGGTGTTTACGCTGTTGCGCAAGTGGGACGAGTTTGCGTTGCTGGAAGCCGAGCTCAAGACGGGCCGCACACACCAGATCCGCGTGCACCTGTCGTCCTCGGGCTTCCCGATTCTGGGCGACGACAAGTACGGCGATTTCGCGCTGAACAAGCAGTTGCAGAAGGCAACGGAAACGCGCGGGGCGTTGCGGAGGATGTTCCTGCACGCGCACCAGATCACGTTCACCCACCCGGAGACGGGGGAGTCGATGACCCTGAAAGCGCCCCTGCCAGCGGAATGCGAGCGTTTCTTGGTAAGCTTGGGGTGACGGAGCACTGCGGCTGTACGCGTAGGGCGGGCACTCGTGCCCACCGCAACGGCGCATGAAGGGACGGTACGTGATTCTTTGGCGCGGGAACACGGACGCCCCGCACCGTGTGTCCCGTTGGCACATATGCACACGCGCAACGGTGGGCACAAGTGCCCACCCTACAATGTGACGCGACGAACACTATGCATATAACAAGGAGCCCGGCGCCCGCCGCCGGACAACATGGCAAGAAAACAATTTGATCTGATCGTATTCGACTGGGACGGCACGCTGATGGACAGCACCGCCACCATCGTCAAGAGCATCCAGGCGGCCGCCAAGGACGTCGGCTTGCCCGTGCCCAGCGACCAGGCCGCAGCCCACGTCATCGGCCTGGCCCTGCCCGAGGCCATGCAGGCGGTGATCCCCAACATCGACCCGGCGATCTACCCGCGCATGGTCGAGCGCTACCGCTACCACTACCTCACCAAGGACCATCAACTGGTCCTGTTCGACGGCGCGCGCGAGATGCTCAACGAGCTGTCCCAGGAGGGCTATTTCCTGGCCGTGGCCACCGGCAAGAGCCGGGTCGGCCTGAACCGCGCCCTCAACGCCGTCGGACTACTGTCCCTGTTCGACGCGACCCGTTGCGCGGACGAGACATTTTCCAAGCCCCACCCGGCCATGCTCCAGGAACTGACGCGCGAACTCGGGCAGGACATGCGCCGTACCGTTATGATCGGCGACACTACGCATGACCTGCTGATGGCGAACAACGCCGGCGCGGCAGGCATCGCTGTAGAGTACGGCGCGCACCCGGTGGTCCAGTTGCAAGCCTGCAAGCCCGTGTTCTCGGCCAAGAACGTGGCCGAACTGCACGACTGGCTGCGCGAGAACGGCTGATGGAGGAAACCGCGGTATTCGTCTGCGAGTCGGACGCGCTGGCCGAAGGCGGCAAGGGTGTGCGCTTTCCGGTGGTGGCCTTTGGCGACCCGGCCACCGGCTTCGTGGTCCGGCACGGGGGCAAGGTTTACGGCTACCTGAACCGCTGCGCTCACGTACCCGTCGAGCTGGACTGGTTCGAGGGTGAGTTTTTTGAATCGAGCAAGATGTACCTGATGTGCGCCACGCACGGCGCCATCTACGTGCCAGAGAACGGCGCCTGCGTGGGCGGGCCATGCAAGGGCGGACGCCTGCGACCGATAGCGGTAAAAGAAAACGATAACAAGATCTACTGGCAGCCTGACGAACACTTCAGGCCACCAAAACAGGGATAAGCGCGGCGCCGGGCAGTGCATCAGCACGGCGGACACGCGCGAACGCACGGCCGTGTGGCCTGAAGCGAGCAAAAGCAATAATGACCGAAAACCTCAAGAACGATTACCCGAGCGAAACGCATTTCGCGGCCAACCCGACCGTTGGGAACTGGGAGCGCGAAACGCTCGAACGGCTCGTCTTCGCCACCGTGCAGGAGCGCCGTTCCGCCCGGCGCTGGAGCATCTTCTTCAAGCTGAGCTTCCTGTTGCTGGGTTTCTTCGCGCTCTGGGCCTATTACGACTTCAACTTTGGCAGCTCCGACGTCGAAAACCTCGGCCGCCACACTGCCCTGATCGAGGTGAGCGGCGAGATTGAAGCGGGTTCGAGCGGTGGCGCCGATAACGTGATTCCCTCGCTCAACAAGGCATTCTCCGATCCCGGATCGGCGGCCGTGGTGCTGCGCATAGACAGTCCAGGCGGCAGCCCGGTGCAGGCCGGCATTATCGTGGACGAAATCCAGCGCCTGAAGCGCGGTTATCCGGAAAAGCCGCTGATCGTCGTCGTTGACGAGATTTGCGCATCGGGCGGTTATTACATCGCGTCCGCGGGTGACAAGATTTACGTGAACAAAGCCTCGATCGTCGGCTCGGTTGGTGTGCTGATGGACGGTTTCGGTTTCACCGGCGCGATGGAAAAGCTTGGCGTCGAGCGGCGGCTGTTGACGGCGGGCGATAACAAGGGCTTCCTGGACCCGTTTATTCCGCAGTCGGAGAAACACAAGGCGCACGCCCAGGCGATGCTGAACGAAATTCACCAGCAATTCATCGCGGCGGTTCGTAACGGCCGCGGCAAGCGGCTGAAGGAAACGCCAGACACTTTCTCCGGTCTTTATTGGACGGGGGCGAAAGCCGTGGAAATGGGTCTGGCTGACGGATTCGGCACAGTGGACACGGTGGCGCGCGACATCGTCATGGCCGAGGATATCGTCGACTACACCGCGCGCGAGGGCTTGCCAGAGCGTGTGCTGAAGAAATTCGGCGCTGCGGTCGGAAGCGGTGCGGCCGAGGCGGCTTACCACGGAGCGGTGCCGAAGTTGCGGTGACGGTGCAATAGACGGCTGTAGCATAAATACCAACACCGTCGCTTGTTGATGTCATAATCCCCTTGAAAGTTCTGGCGAAAGGTCTATAGTTAGCCATGTAGTTCTTTCCAGGGAGGCGATAACAAACTGCCTGTTCGCATCGTTCATTCCGACGATCGACTACGCGCCGCATACGTGCGGTTTTGAGAGAATTCAATTCCTCAGAGTGAAAAAAGTCCTTCTCCGAAGGAATGGGAACGACGGCCTCGCGCCGTCGTTTCCCTTTGCGCGCCAGAATCTGCTAGATCGCTCCCGCGAAGTAGGGTGGGCACTCGTGCCCACCGCCGACCTGCTTGGCTCCCGCGAAGTAGGGTGGGCACTCGTGCCCACCGCGCCCACGCGGAGCCGCCAACATCGGCTCGCCGTGGCGCCCCTGTAACTAAATACACGCCCCCACGTGCCGCCCGTCATCGTCCTGAACCGGCTTCGTAACAGCTGGCTGCACAACAACCGGCTTCGGATCATGCTGCGCAAACCCCCCATGATCCAGCCACGCCTGGAAGTTCCGCTCTGCCTGGGCATACCATGCCGCCTTCAGCACCTGGCTGGAATGTCCGAAAACATGAGGCACATCGCCACCGCGCGTCCAGCGCGCTAGCGCCAGTCGTGTGGGAAACAACGCGGTCTGCTCGCGTGCCAGCTTCTTGCGGTCCGACGCCGTTGGCTGCGTCAAGGAAGCATCTGCGTCCGGTGTCTGGTCCTCCACGGGGCATCCTTTCTATGTTGCGTTCCGTAAAATAGTCTTAACAAGCCCGCTCAGTAATGCTTAGCGCCGTTAGGCAAATTCCTAACGCGTTGAAGTGTATCAACAGGATTCCTTCTAGGCTTGATTTTCGTCAAACCTGCGCCGCAAGCCTGCTCCAAACCTGTTACAAGCCCCAGCTTTGCGTCCCCTGACCGTTCTGTTAAAGTCTCGCCCCATGAGTAAAAATTCCCTGGACAGGATCCTGCAATCGCAGGGATTCGGCACCCGCAAATACTGCCGAGCATTGATCGAAGACGGCGACGTGGCTGTCAACGGCACGATACAGACGAGTTACAAGACGACGGTGGACACCGACGGCCTCGTGCTGACGGTATTCGACGAAGAGTGGGTGTACCGCGAACACGTGTACATTGCGCTGTACAAGCCCGCCAACTTCGAATGTTCACGCAAGCCCAGCCACCACCCCGGCGTGCTGACGCTGCTTCCCGAACAATTCACCTGGCGCGAAGTGCAGCCTGTCGGCCGGCTGGACCACGACACGACCGGCCTGCTGCTGATGTCGGACGACGGTGCCTTCATCCACGCCCAGTCCTCGCCGAAGCGGCACATCCCCAAGGTGTACCAGGCCACGACAGACCAGCCGGTCACGCAGGAACTGGTGGAGCAGCTGCTGTCCGGCGTCCAGCTGCACGACGAGCCGGCCCCGCTGGCGGCGGTTTCGTGCGTCCAGCGTGGCGAGCACCAGTTGGAGATCGTGCTCGAGCAAGGCAAGTACCACCAGGTAAAACGCATGCTTGCCGCGGCTGGCAACCACTGCGCCGCACTGCATCGCTCCCAGATCGGCGGCCTCACGCTCGGATCGCTCGGTATTGCCGAAGGCGAGTGGTGCTACCTCACGCCAGAACAGCTGAACTTGCTGGTCCCGTAACCGCCACCGTACGCCCGGACCGAGGAGCGTAGGGTGGGCACTTGTGCCCACCGCTGGCTACGCGGGTGCCCACCGCTGGCCTTGTGTGTGTTCACACTGCTGAGGTGGGCACTAGTGCCCACCCTACCATTCGCCCTCGGCACGCGCCCTCCAGCCCATACCGGAAAGTGCGGCCACGCCGGCCCACTTCTTCAACAAAGAAACCCCCATGCCTGTAACACGCTCCAGCCTCATCCCCAGCCTGGCCTTACTCGTTTCCACCGCTGCCACCGCCCAGCAAGCACCGCAAGACCTGGCCTACTGCGCAGCACTAACCGACAACGCGCAGCGCCTGGCCTGCTACGACCGCTTCGCAGCCGCAAGTGGGGCGGCACTGAAACAACGCGATATCGCTCAAGAAGTGCAGCCCCTGGGTCAAGCTGCCTCCACGGAGACCGCCCCCGGCCCTGCCCAAATCCTGGCCCGGGACCCAAATGGCTTCAGCCTCGCCCACCACTGGGACCTTGACCCATCCAGCGAGCGCGGCACCTTCACCTTCCGCCCGCACCACGGCAACTACCTGATCGCCACGCGCAGCCACCGCCCGAACGACGAGCCCTACCTGCCGTTCCGTCCGCTGGCTCCGACGAGTGGCCTATCCCACGCCGAACTCGTGTACCAGCTCGGCTTCAAGATGAAACTGGTCAACGACGCCTTTAACCGTCCGCTCGACCTGTGGTTCGGCTACACGCAAAACAGCTTCTGGCAGGCCGGCAACCGCGAGGCCTCCAGCCCGTTCCGTGAAACCAACTACAGCCCGGAGCTGATGGCCGTCACCCCGCTCAAGCTCGACAAGTTCGGCGTCAAAGCGAGCTTCGTCGGCCTGGGCTTCGTACACCAGTCGAACGGCCAGGCATCGACCATCTCCCGAAGCTGGAACCGCTTCTACGCCCAGTTCGGCATACAGCACGGTCCGCTGACCATCAACGCGCGTCTGTGGAAACGCGTGAGCGAGCCCTTGGAGGAAGACAACAACCCCACCATCCTCGACTACATGGGGCACGGCGACCTGAACATGGTGTACCGCGACGATGGACACGAATATTCGGTATTGCTACGCCGGAACCTGAGTACCGACAAAGGCGCCGTGCAGTTGGGCTGGGCCTTCCCGCTGGCTGGGCCGCTGAAAGGTTACCTGTACGGGTTCTCCGGTTATGGCCAGAGCCTGATCGACTACAACTACTTCCAGCGAACCATCGGCCTGGGCGTGCACGTCCGGTACTAAGGGAAGGGCTGCGTCAGCCTGATCGTACGCCCCTTGCAATACAATACCTGCAACGAAACCACCCCGACTAGACATGAAACTGGCAACCCTGAACGATGGCACGCGTGACGGCCAGCTTGCAGTCGTATCGCGCGATTTGAAGACGGCGCACGTAGCCGACGGCATTGCGCCAACGCTGCAGGCGGCCCTGGACGACTGGAGCTTCATCGCCCCGCAATTGGGCGAGCTGTACCAGCAACTCAACGAAGGCCTCACCCGCCGCAGCTTCGATTTCGACCCGGCGCGCTGCATGGCGCCACTGCCGAGGGCGTACCAGTGGGCGGACGGTTCGGCCTACGTGAACCACGTGGAGCTGGTCCGCCGCGCGCGCAACGCCGAGATGCCGGCATCGTTCTGGGAAGACCCGCTGATGTACCAGGGCGGCAGCGACGATTTCATCGGCCCGACGCAGGACATCGTTCTGGCGCATGAGGAGTGGGGCATCGACTTCGAGGCCGAGGTGGCGGTAGTGACCGACGACGTGCCCATGGGCGCGACGCCGGATGAAGCGCACCAGCACATCAAGCTCATCATGCTGGTCAACGACGTCTCGCTGCGCAACCTGATTCCGCCGGAGCTGGCAAAGGGGTTCGGATTCCTGCAGTCCAAGCCTGCAAGCAGCTTCTCGCCGGTTGCCGTGACGCCGGACGAGCTGGGTGACGCGTGGCGGGGAGGGAAGGTGCACCTGCCATTGCGCTCGACGCTGAACGGGCGCCTCGTCGGCCAACCGGAGGCGGGGGAGGACATGGTATTCAACTTCCCGCAGTTGATATCGCACCTGTGCAAGACACGCAATGTACGCGCCGGAAGCATCATCGGATCCGGGACGGTCTCGAACAAGGACGAGACGCGCGGCTACAGCTGCATCGCCGAGAAGCGCGCTCTGGAAATGATCTCGGACGGCGAGGCGTGGACGCCTTTCATGCGCTTCGGCGACACGATCCGCATCGAGATGCTGGACGAAGCAGGCAAATCCATCTTCGGCGCCATCGACCAAACCGTAAAACGCCTCGAACGCTAACCCTGCCCGCAACCCCAGCTACGGTCGTTCCCGCGGAAGCGGGAACCCATGCGGACTCAGCGCTACCGTGCCGCATTTCCCCCACCCCAAAACTCCCCACCCCCATCCTCCCCGCGCAGATCGACCTGTATCGGCTTCGTAATCCTCCGCAAAGCCCGCGCCATCACCACCCGCCCATCCGGCTCATGGACCCGATACCAGAGCAGCGCCACCCCCGACAGCCGCAAATGCTGCCCTGTGAAGAGGTTCTCCTTCAAAATACTCATCCCCTCCAGCCGCAGATCAAAATCCAGCACAAGCGCCCCCTTCACACGCTCCGCATAGCCAAGATACCGAGCCGCATTAAACAAAGGGCTCTTCTCGCTAGCCTCGCCCGCCTTGAGCGATTCAACAAACACATCCACCGCCTTCAGCGCCGCCCCGGCGGATTTCGCAACCGCAGTCATCTCTTTCTTCAAATCTCCCTTGGTCCCATCCGCCAGTTGCTCCAGCACCGCGATTCGATTGGCGTATTCAGCCCGCTGATCCACCAGCGACCGAACCCGCCCCAGCAGTTGTTCATGCTGAACGTGATACATCTCCCCAAGATATCCCGAGCCCGCGCCGATAACCCGATCCGGACAAGACTGCAAAAGCGCACTCGCAAACAGGCCGCGCGCCCCATCGCCATAATTGACTCCGCTGGCGCTGACATTCGTCTTGAACAGCGAGGTGATATCCGCTACAGCCTTGATCGATGCCGGCACAACCGTCAGCACCGCTGCAGACAGCGACAAACTCTTTGTGCCAGACGGTGTATGCGCGTCGATGTACCGCTGCAGTTCCCTGTTCTTGCTGGCTAGATCATCAGCCAGCCTGGCGAGCGCACTATCCACAGTGCGGGCGGCCACCACCCCTTGCCCGGTCGCCGGCTCGTACACAGTGCTCGCCCGATCCGAGGGAAGGGCAGAACACACCTCCCCCGCCAACTGCTGCGCGAGGTCGAAGGCCTTGACCATGCCCGCCGCGCCAAATGGCCGCGTCTCAACTGCCCCAGCCAGGGGACGCGAGCTGTGCGGTGGCAAGCGGGCGAGCAGCACGGCACGTTCAGCCTCCGCTATCGCCTCGCGTGCCTCCGCTTCGCGCTGCGCGACGAGGATATCGGTTGCAACCGTTGCCAGACCCGCCGGAGGGGAGGCAGCGGCACAGGTTGGGAACGTCGAAGCGATAGCTAGAAGGAAGACCGCAGCCTTGCCAGCATTGCCGATCAATCCATTCCGCATAAAAGCGCGCATTATCAGCCTCACTAGAAAGTTCAGTGACAGTTTCAATACAAAGTCCGGACATGCCGGGGAGTGCAAATTCTCACAAATAATCACCAATTCTCGCGCGATGAAAATATCTCAAGTTGCAAAGGATCATTGAATGGCCAAACCGATCACAGTGATTTGAGCGATGCCAAGAATGGTTGTGGTAATTCTGCTGAAAAGACCATCCATAACCCTTCAGAAATGATTCTTTCGACAACAAAATGTTTCCGACATCCAACAAGTTGCGGTATGATTGCGACCTCACGATCTGCATCCTCAGCTTCTTCCCACTCAGGTACTCAATGTTCAAGATCACACGATGCGTCATGGCCGTAGCCCTGGCCGTGACCTCCTTTGCCGCTTCTGCCCAGCAAGGTAGTGGTGCCGATGACATGTTCGGCCAGGCGCAGCCTGGCTTCGACCCGGTGTCCACGGAGCCCGCAGCGCCGCGCAAGCTGCGCATCACGAACGCCGGCGCGTCCGAGGTGCCCGGCACTGGCGTGGCAGGAAACGATGCTGGCGCGACTGCTGTTAATGCAAAGCGTACGGCAATTAAGTCCCCAGGCAATTTCGAGAAAGAGCAGGCGCCTGGCGAATTCCAGAAATTCGTCGCTGAAAATACTGGCAAGATGCTGCCGATTTTCGGCTCGGAATTTTTCGAAAATACCCCGTCGACTTTTGCGCCTATTTCAAATACTCCAGTGCCGGCGGAATATCCGCTCGGGCCTGGTGATGAATTGCTGATTCGCGGTTGGGGTACGATCGATATCGATTACCGCGCCACCATCGACCGCAATGGCACGATTTCCATTCCGACGATCGGCACCATTGTGCTCGGCGGGGTCAAGGCCGGTGATGCGGAGACCGTGATTCGCGGTGCCATCGGCAAGCTCTACAAGGGCGTGACCATCAATGTCAACTTGGGCCAACTGCGCGCAATCACGGTGTACGTCGTCGGGCAGGCCAGCCGTCCTGGTACCTATACCGTGTCTAGCCTCTCCACCCTGGTGACCGCGCTGTTTGCTAGCGGCGGACCGAATGCGAATGGCAGCATGCGTCATGTGCAGGTAAAGCGCGCTGGTAAAGTTGTCGCGGAACTGGATCTGTATTCATTCATCGCCAGGGGCGACAAGTCGGCGGATATCAAGCTGCAGGACGGCGACTCGATCTACATTCCACCGGCTGGTGGTTACGTTGCATTGGTTGGCAAGGTGAATTCGTCGGCCATCTACGAACTCAAGTCCAGCGATGAAACCGTCGCGTCCCTGCTCGATATCGCCGGTGGCCTTCCGGTCGTGGCCGATCCGCGCCGCGCCTTCCTCGAGCGAATCGATCCGAGCAAGAGCCAGCCGCGTAGCGTGGAGCAGTTCGCGTTGAATACTGAAGGGCTGAGCCGCACGCTCAAGAGCGGCGACATCCTCAACATCACTTCCATCACCCCGGATTTCTCCAACGCGGTTGTCCTGCGCGGGAATGTGGATCAACCGATCCGTGCGCCGTTCAAGTCGGGCATGCGCGTGCGCGATCTGATTCCGAGCAAGGAATACCTGCTAACACGTGAGTCGATCAATCGTCAGAACCAGGCCATCGCCGGCGCTGAGGCTGGAATCAGGGAGGGCGAGGATGTTGGCTCTATCGCATCGCGCATCGGCGGTCTGATCGAGGAGATCAATTGGGACTATGCAGTTGTTGAGCGGGTCAACCGCCAAGATCTATCGGTCAAGCTCATTCCGTTCAATCTCGGCAACGTCTTTGCGAACCCTACAGGTGCAGACAACATTCTGCTTCAGCCCGGTGATACCGTGACGATCTTCTCTCAGGATGACGTCGCTGTGCCGATGGACAAGCGGCAGGTGTTCGTGCGCGTTGAGGGTGAAGTGAAGGTGCCGGGCGTGTATCAAATGACCGGGGGCGAAACCCTGCAGTCGCTGCTGGCGAAGGCAGGCGGTCCAACCTCTAACGCCTACCTCTTTGGTACCGCCTTCTATCGTGACGCGGTGCGAAAGGAACAAGAGATCAACCTTGCCAAGGCTGCCGCTAAGCTTGAGTCGCAACTGCGGAGCGAGCAGGCGCGCGGCATTGCGAATGTCCGGGCGCTGAGCGCGGGTGACGCGCAAGCAGCAATGGCACAGCGCGAGTCCGAGATGGAAATGGCACGGGAGAAGATCCAGCGCTTCCGGCAGTTGAAGCCGACGGGCCGGATCGCTTTCGCACTGGAGTCCGACGAGCGCTCTTTCGCTCGCTTGCCGCAACTGAAACTGGAGAACGGTGATCGCCTCGTGATTCCAGCGAAGCCCGCATTTGTTCACGTTTTTGGAGCGGTCAACGCCGAAGCCTCGCCATTATGGCGTCCGAATACCCGGCTTAAGGACTATCTGAAAGTGTCGGGCGTCACGGCAGACGCAGACGTCGAGAACACCTTCGTCATGCGTGTGGACGGGACCGTTGTGACCCGCGAGTCGAACAAATGGATCTTTGGTGGAATTGGCGGCCTGGAGATCATGCCTGGCGACAGCATCGTCGTCCCGGAGAAGCTGGACCGGGAGAGCAGCTGGACGAAGTTCACCAAAGGTACGCGCGAGTGGGCGCAGATCTTCGCTAATTTTGGCTTGGGCGCAGCTGCAATCAAAACATTGCGCGATTGATACCTACTCAATCCGATAATTCTTCTAAGCGAGTTGTGTATGAGTGAGTGGATCAAAACTCTTCCGGAAAATGAAGTCGAGGCACGGCCAAGTGCAGTGCTACTCGACATCATTGTTCTGTTGGCGAAATATAAAAGGTTAATTATCGGATTGCCACTTGTTTTCGCGTTGCTTGCGGCTGCCATCACATTTGCAATGGATCCTTCGTATAGCTCTACTACGAAGCTATTGCCACCGCAACAGGCCCAGAGCAGCGCTTCTGCACTACTCTCCCAATTAGGGGGGGTGGCCAGCATTGCAGCAGGGGTCGGCGGCTTGAAGAATCCTAACGATCTATACGTGGGGATGTTGAAAAGCAGGACGGTCGCCGACGCCTTGATCGCGAAGTTCGATCTGAAGCAGCGCTACGAAACGGAATCGCTCGAGAGGGCACGAAAAAGACTCGCTGAAAAAACTGCAATTACGTCCGGAAAAGATGGGTTGATCACGATCCAGGTTGAGGATTCCGACCCAGCCAATGCGGCGAAAATAGCGAATACTTACGTCGACGAGCTGCTCCGGTTGACGCGGGTTCTTGCGGTGACCGAGGCGTCACAACGTCGACTGTTTTTCGAACGTCAGTTAGAGCTAGCCAAGGATAATCTTGCCAACGCCGAAGTTACCTTAAAAGGTGCTCTCGATTCCCGCGGTGTCATCAGCGTCGATGCAGAAAGCAAAGCGATAGTCGAAACGCTTGCCAGACTTAAGGCTCAAATCTCAGCAAAGGACATACAACTGAACTCGATGAAAGCTTTCGTCACCCCCGCGAATCCGGAGTACCAAAAAGTTGCGGAGGAATTGGCCAGCCTGCGATCCGAGCTTTCCAAACTGGAAAACGGCCGTGGGGCATCGACTGTTAGTGCTACCAGCGGCGGATTTGAGAACATAAAGCTGCTGCGCGATTTGAAATACTACCAGATGCTCTATGAGCTTCTCGCAAAACAGTACGAGGTCGCCCGGCTAGATGAAGCGAAAGACCCATCGATTATACAAGTCCTTGATGCGGCGGTAGTCGCTGAGCATCCTATAAAGCCCAGGCGACTTCTTATTGTTGTCACGGCGAGCCTAGTTGGGTTCATTGTTGCGATCTTCTTCGCCTTCGCTAATGAGGCAAAGATGCGCGCTATTTCTGCGCCTGGCGGCTCTGAAAAATGGTCCCTATTCAAGTCCTATATGAGTTTTAAATAAGCGTACTTCGCTTGCAAAAAAACATAATATTCCGGATCGCTGCCTGAGGCTGCGTCCTTTTGGGGAATCTGAAAAACCATGACTGGATCAAATTCAATGACGCTCGGGCTTCTTGGCCTGGCATTGTTCCCAGCTGCAATAAGCACTGCGGTCGGCGTAATCATCGTGCGTTCCCAGCACTGGCATGGGAAGCACACTCTCGACCATGATCTTAGCGGCGTTCAAAAATACCACGTGACAGCGGTTCCCCGAATTGGTGGCTTGGCAATTTTTTCATCCATTGTCATATCTTTTCTGCTGGCAGCGCTGTTGGATGCGAATGGCCTATCGGACGAAGGTCGTAGTAGTGGGTGGCTCCTAATCGCTGCTGCAGCATTGACCTTTGTCGCGGGCGTCGTGGAAGACCTGACCAAGCGTGTTTCTGTGAAGGTACGGTTGGGTGCCTCAATCGCGAGCGCGCTCGTAGCGAGCTGGTTGCTGGGTGCGACGATCAATGGGCTTGATATCTGGGGTGTCGATTTCTTAATCGGCAGTGTACCTGCTGTCGCTTTGTTCGTTACGGCGATTGTGGTCGCTGGCGGAGTAAACGCGATCAACATCATTGACGGTTTCAATGGTTTAGCCGCTAGTACTGTTGTCGTCATGCTTGCTGCGTTTGCCGCTATCGGACTGTCTGTAGATGATATGCTGATTGTCGAGCTTTCACTTCTCGGCATTGGCGCGACTGTAGGGTTCCTTTGCGTCAACTACCCAAAGGGACGTATTTTTCTAGGTGATGGCGGTGCTTACTTCCTCGGCTTCTGGGCCGCTGAGATAGCCGTCCTACTTCTAGTCAGGAATGCTAGCGTGAACGCTTGGCAGGTTCTGTCCGTCTGTGCTTATCCTGTCATTGAGATCATGTACAGCATGTATCGCAGGAAAATAGTTCGTAAGGCCAGCCCAGGTGCTCCAGACGGACTGCATCTTCACACGTTGATATATAGACGCGTTGTGCCGCGGGTATTTAATGTACAAAATGCACCCGCATGGAAACGAAATGCTGCTGTATCCGTCTTGGTTTTCCCAGTGATTGCATTCGCCGCATGTGCCACAGTTATTGCGGGTAGCTCGATGATTGCCGCGATCTTGCTCGTCCTGTGCCAGCTCGTCGCGTACGTTGCAATCTACGGAAGGATTGTTCGAGGGCGATGGTTTGCTAAAGCTACTGTGGTTGAACAAGTTGCTGAAGGTGGTGTGAGCGGTAGTTAAACGTCCTGGAGGTAGCATCAGGGCGAAAAAGTCATGTGACGAACAGTAATATTTTGAATGTACGCGGAATGAATAACTCGGAAATCAAACTTGCCGTTATCGGCCTAGGCTACGTTGGTCTGCCACTAGCCGTTGAATTCGGTCGTAAGCGGCCTGTCCTGGGTTTCGATATTAACCAGCAACGCATAAACGAATTGTGTGCTGGCGTGGATGTCACCCTGGAGACGTCCGTCGAAGAACTGCAAGCCGCTGTGAACTTGAGATTAACTACAAATAAGGATGAGCTCCGCGCGTGTAATTGTTTTATCGTCACAGTTCCTACGCCAATCGACGAGCACAAGCAGCCTGACCTTACCCCCCTGTTGAAAGCGAGCGAGACGGTCGGGAGCGTCCTGAAGCCCGGAGATATCGTTATCTATGAATCCACGGTGTACCCCGGCGCGACGGAGGAAGACTGCGTCCCTGTTCTTGAGGCAAAGTCGGGCCTCAAGTTTAATCAAGACTTTTTCTGTGGTTATAGTCCTGAGCGCATTAACCCCGGGGATAAACAACACCGCCTTACCACTATCAAGAAAGTCACTGCTGGTTCCACGCCCGATGTGGCGGACGTCGTTGATGGGCTCTATAATGAGATCATTACAGCTGGAACTCATAAGGCAGCAAGTATAAAGATCGCGGAAGCCGCAAAAGTTATCGAGAACACCCAGCGCGACGTAAATATTGCGCTCATAAATGAGCTGGCGCTCATCTTTAACAGGATGGACATCGATACTGAGGCTGTTCTTGTGGCTGCGGGCACGAAATGGAATTTTTTGCCGTTCCGTCCGGGATTGGTCGGCGGGCACTGCATCGGGGTTGATCCCTACTATTTGACGCATAAGGCGCAAGCAATCGGATACCATCCTGAGATTATTTTAGCTGGCCGCCGCCTCAATGATAATATGAGTGGCTACGTTGTCTCGCAACTTGTGAAAGCGATGACGAAGAAGCGTATTCATGTTGATGGCGCCCGTGTTCTCGTTCTTGGCCTTTCCTTCAAGGAAAACTGCCCGGATCTCCGCAACACGAAGGTTGCGGATATTATTCGTGAGCTCGGCGAGTACAACGTGCAAGCGGACGTTTTCGATCCGTGGGTAAGCACTGCGGAGGCGCAGCACGAATATGGCATCGCGCCTCTGTCTTCCGTAGAGAAGGGCGCTTACGACGCTATTGTGATTGCTGTCGGACATTCCCAGTTCAAAGATCTTGGCGTTTCGGGAATTCGTGCATTCGGCAAAGCCACGCACGTTCTTTACGACTTGAAATATATACTCGGGGCAGATGATGCAGACCTTCGCCTTTGAGATGAATAGCTATTCTGAACTACAGGCGCATATTGCGCGGGAGCGCCGCACTTGGCTGATTACTGGTGTTGCCGGGTTCATAGGCAGTAATCTCCTGGAGACGCTGCTTACGCTCGATCAGGACGTGGTAGGCTTGGATAATTTTGCTACCGGCCACTTGCGTAATCTTGATGAAGTTCGGCGTCTCGTAGGCGAGGAGCGGTGGCGCCGTTTCCGGCTTATTCATGGGGATATTCGCGAACTCGATGACTGTCATCGGGCTTGTGAAGGAGTCGACTATGTTCTCCATCAAGCCGCGCTTGGGTCGGTGCCGCGCTCCATCGAAAACCCGATCGACACGAACAGCACTAATATCAATGGTTTTCTAAACATGCTGGTTGCCGCTCGCGACGCAAACGTCAGCAGCTTCACCTATGCAGCGTCGAGTTCTACTTACGGGGACCATCCTGCCCTACCGAAGATCGAAGATCAGATCGGAAAGCCACTTTCCCCGTATGCTGTCACAAAGTATGTGAACGAGCTGTACGCAGATGTTTTCGCTAGGACTTATGGATTCTCGACCGTTGGCTTACGCTACTTCAATGTTTTCGGCAAGCGTCAGGATCCGAACGGAGCCTATGCGGCAGTGATTCCGAAGTGGACAGCTGCAATGATTCAGGGCGAAGAAGTTGTCATTAATGGTGATGGGGAAACTAGCCGCGATTTTTGTTACGTCGATAACGCTGTTCAAGCAAATTTGCGCGCTGCTGTTTCACCCTCTGGGAGTCGGGACCAGGTCTACAACGTCGCTGTCGGGCGAAGAACGAGCTTGAATGAGTTGTTCGCCGCGTTGCGGGCGAGCTTGTCTAGCAATGGCGTGCAGTATTCCAAAGCGCCCAAATACGGTGAAACCCGTCGCGGGGACGTGCGTCACTCCCTGGCCGACATTTCGAAGGCAACTAGGCTGCTGAGATACTCGCCCGAGTTCACGCTCAGCCGTGGTATCGAGAGTGCGATGCCCTGGTATATCAAATTTTTGACAGATCGCTGAATCAAATGACTATTCTCGTTACCGGCGGCGCCGGCTTCATTGGAAGCAACTTCGTGGTGGATTGGCTAAGGTCGATCGACGAGCCCGTAGTTAACCTGGATGCATTGACATACGCTGGCAATCCGGGGAATCTTACGGCGGTTGTAGATGATGAGCGGCATACGTTCGTCCATGGCAACATTGCGGATGCCGATCTTCTGCTGGAACTTTTCTCACACCATAAGCCTCGCGCTGTTGTTAACTTCGCTGCTGAATCTCATGTTGACCGTTCGATAAACGGCCCCGAGGCTTTTATTCAGACCAACATCGTTGGAACTTTCCGTTTACTTGAGGCGACCCGTCAGTATTTCCTCAGCTTGTCTGCTCAGGAGAGGCACGCGTTCCGATTCCTGCATGTCTCGACAGACGAAGTGTATGGTTCCCTTGACCTGGGTGCGCCTGCTTTTTCTGAAAAGCACCGATATGAGCCAAACAGTCCGTACTCAGCAAGTAAAGCCGCGTCCGATCATCTGGTTCGGGCATACCACCATACCTACGGCATCCCTGTCCTGACTACTAACTGCTCAAACAACTACGGGCCATTTCACTTTCCTGAGAAACTGATCCCACTCGTCATTCACAATGCACTCGCAGGCAAGGAGTTGCCACTCTACGGTGACGGCAAGCAGATTCGGGACTGGCTCTACGTGGGTGACCACTGTGCGGCTATCCGCGTGGTTTTGGCAGAGGGGGTTATTGGCGAAACCTACAACATCGGCGGCTGGAATGAGATGACCAACTTGGACGTGGTCCGGGTGATCTGCCAGATGCTCGATGAGCTATCACCTCGTACCGACGGGTATTCCTATTCCAAGCAGATTGTTTTTGTAAAGGACAGACCGGGGCACGACCGGAGATACGCGATTGATGCCACGAAGATCCAGCTCGAGTTGGGTTGGAAGCCGGCAGAGACGTTCGAAACTGGTATTCGCAAGACGGTTCTCTGGTATCTCGAGAATCGTCAGTGGGTCGAGAACGTGACCACAGGAGCATATAAAAATTGGATAGGACAACAGTATGGAGCGGGCGATGACAGGGCGTAAAGGAATCGTGCTGGCAGGAGGCTCTGGCACGCGCCTCTATCCGATTACTAGGGGTGTGTCCAAGCAGCTTCTGCCTGTTTACGACAAGCCCATGATCTATTATCCACTCTCGGTTTTGATGCTGGCTGGGATAAAAGATATTCTTGTGATCACCACTCCGGAAGATTTGCCCGGTTTTCAACGGTTACTGCAAGACGGCAGTGACTTTGGGATCAACCTGACCTATGCTGTCCAGCCGTCTCCTGACGGGCTCGCGCAAGCATTCCTGATCGGCGAGCAGTTCATTGGAAATTCAAGTGTCTGCTTGATCCTCGGCGACAACATTTTTTTTGGGCAAGGTTTCGGCGAAATGGTACGGCGAGTCGCTGCAACTGATGAGGGCGCCACGATTTTCGGGTACGTAGTTCGCGATCCTTCGCGGTTCGGCGTTGTTGAGTTTGACGAGTCACGCAACGTTATAAGTATTGAAGAAAAGCCAGTTGTTCCTCGATCCAACGTAGCCGTTACGGGGCTCTATTTCTACGATAACAGTGTGGTAGAGATCGCGAAACACGTGAAACCTTCAGCCCGAGGCGAACTCGAAATTACGAGTATTAACCAGGCCTATCTGGAAAGTAAAAAGCTCAAGCTTGAACTGCTGGGTCGGGGGTTCGCTTGGCTCGATACAGGTACCCATGACAGTTTGCTTGATGCGTCCCACTTCGTCGAGACCATTGAGACCCGCCAGGGACACAAGATTGCGTGTTTGGAAGAAATAGCGTTCCTCAATGGCTGGCTAACCCGTCAACAATTGCAAGAAATGGGTGAGCGCATGGAAAAAAACGACTACGGTAAGTATCTGCAGGCCGTCGTCCGTGAGCATCACGGCCCGGGGGGGAAATGGAAGCAAAATTGATTAAATTGGCCGGTCTTGGTGATGAACGTGGCAACTTGGTTTCGCTTGAAGCCAACAGGAATGTACCATTCGAGATCCGACGAGTTTACTATCTATACGGTACACGCGCTGATGTGAGTCGCGGCTATCACGCCCATAAGAACCTGAAGCAGTTAATTGTTGCCGTTTCCGGTTCTTGCAGATTCGTCTTGGATGACGGAGCGGCGCGTACCGAAGTTATTCTTGATGATCCGGCCATGGGGTTGCTTGTCGAGTCAAATGTATGGCGCGAAATGCATGATTTTTCGCGAGACTGCGTGCTCATGGTGCTGGCGAGCGCGCTTTATGATGAGAGCGATTACATTCGCGATTATGACGAATTTATTAGAACGGTAGGGGTGGAGCTGTCTCATGAATAAGAAAATTTTTATTATTGGTACAGGTGAATTCGCCGAGATCGCGTACGAATACTTCACGCATGATTCTCACTATGAAGTCGCCGGCTTTTGCGTGAATCGCGACTATCTGACTACTGAAATTCTCCACGGCCTCCCTGTATACGCTTACGAAGAGGTTGAGCAGAAGTTTCCGAAAGATGAGTTCCTTGCTTTCGTAGGGATCCCAGCATCTGATATGAACCGCACCCGCACCCGGTTTTATCGTGACCTCAAATCCCGCGGCTATAGCTTTGCTACTTATGTCAGCTCGAAAGCGTTTGTCTGGCGTAACGCTGTTATCGGTGAAAATACCTTCATATTCGAGAATAACACGATCCAGCCGTTTGTCACCGTAGGAAACAACTGCATACTTTGGAGCGGCAACCACGTCGGGCATCGCACCGTGATCCAGGATAATTGCTTTATTGCTTCGCAAGCGGTTATTTCGGGCTACTGCGAAATTGGGGCTGGAAGCTTTATTGGAGTGAATGCAACGCTTAATGATAGCGTCAAAATTGCCGAGAACTGCCTGATAGGCTCCGGTAGTCTTGTTGTGAAAAATACTGAGCCGGAAAAGATTTACGTTGGAAGTCCTGCACGGGCAGTGGCCGGAAAATCAAGTTTCGAGGCGGGTATTTGATATCATGATGAACTGGCAAAAGCTCGGACTGATTTTTGATGCGTCACAGCACGCGAACGGCACTTGGTTCGCCAATTCTGCGCTGACACCCCAACCCTTCCGGATGGCAGATGGGACAATACGTGTTTTTGCCGGATTCAGAGACAACGGCGGCGCAAGCCGTATCGGCTATGTCGATCTGGACTCGGCGGATCCTGTGCGGATTATTGGTGTGTCGAGAGAACCAGTGCTGGATCTCGGTCGCAACGGCTGTTTCGACGATAATGGCGTAATTCTTGGGGATGTTGTAGCTACTCCTAATGGCGTCTATCTCTTTTATGTCGGTTTTCAACTGGTCAAAAAGGCAAAGTTTCTTGCCTTCACCGGTGTGGCGGTTTCCGTGGACGGAGCGCGAACGTTCAAGCGCTTAAGTGAAAGCCCTATATTGGATCGTGCCGCTGGTCAAAGTACGATCGGTGCGGTTCATACCGCGCGGTACGAAAATGGGACCTGGCGCCTTTGGTTTGCTCAGGGTGACGATTGGGAAATCATTAACGGGACCGCCTTCCCGAGGTATCATATCTGTTACACCGAGACCACCGACCTGCTCAACATACCGCGGACATCGAAGGTGTGCGTGAAGCCTCAAGCCGATGAGTATCGGATCGGTCGGCCCAAGGTCTATCAGCTTGCTGACGGAAGCTTCATGATGTATGCGACCCGGGGCACTGTTTCCGGCGGTTACACTCCTTGTCTTTTCATCTCCCCCGATGGCATCGAATGGCAGCGGCAGGAAGAACGGACGGGCCTGCCGCTATCCGAAAGCGGCTGGGACTCCCAAACTCTTTGTTACCCCGCCCTTTTGAAAAATAGTGACTCGACTTTTATGGTTTACAACGGCAACCAGATGGGTCTGAACGGTTTCGGTGGCGCCATATCGCATGACATTCGCCTTGGCTGATATGGAACTTGTACGTTTTTCTGGGCAGGATGCGGCTGCATGGGATAGCGTGGTCGAGGAGTCCCGGAATGGGAACTTCTTGCACCTCCGCGGCTACATGGACTATCACGCCGATCGATTTTCTGATCACTCCCTGCTGGTTTACAGCAAGGGTAAACCCGTTGCCGTATTCCCTGCAAACCAAGACGGTCAGAAGATTGTCTCGCACGGTGGGTTGACCTATGGGGGGCTAATTTACTCTGTGGCAGTACATGCATCTGATGTGTTATCGATTTTTACAGAGATCGCCAATTATTACGAGCAGAACGGCTTTGATTCGATAATATACAAAGCTATTCCCCACGTTTTCCACCGATATCCATGTGAAGAGGATCTTTACGCGCTCTCACGCCAGGGCGCGTCAGTCTTTCGGCGCGATCTTTCATCGGTTGTTGACATAGCGAATCGTCCCCGTTTCAGTGATTCGAGAAAAAATACTGCGCGGAAAGCCGAGAAAATAGGCGTTAGTGTTTCAGTGTCCGACGATCTTGTGGCGTTCCATAGGCTGCTTTCTCAAGTTCTGGAAAAATTTGATGCGAGGCCGGTTCACTCTGTCGAGGAGTTGCAGTTGCTGAAGAGCAGGTTTTCCGACAGGATAACATTGCATTGCGCGATGCTGGACCAGGAATTGCTCGCCAGTGCTCTCATATATAACTTCGGCCAGACCGTTCATGTCCAATATATGGCCAGCTCTGAGGTCGGAAGGAAGCACGGCGCGCTTGATCACCTTTTGATTACGCTGCTGGAACGAGTGTACTGCGATAAGAAATATTTTAGTTTCGGTATTTCTACAGAAGAGCAGGGACGGGTGCTCAACGACGGGCTCGCTCGGCAGAAGGAGGGCTTCGGCGCGCGCGCAATTGTTCATGATTTTTATGATTGGAAGTTAAGATGAAGGTCAGTTTTCTGGACTTGAAGGCGGTAAATCTGCAGTATCAATCGGAATTGCGTAGCGCTTTCGACAGGGTGCTTGACTCTGGTTGGTTTATCGGTGGTGCAGAGGTAAAGTCGTTCGAGTCCGAGTTTGCGAGCTATTGTGGGGTCGAGCACGCTGTTGGCGTGAGCAACGGTCTGGATGCCCTGCATCTGATTCTGCGAGCAATGGATATCGGAGAAGGGGATGAGGTTATTGTACCGTCGAATACGTTCATCGCGACTTGGCTTGCCGTCTCGTACGCCGGAGCTGTTCCCGTGCCAGTAGAGCCCGACGAGGTAACTTACAACATTGATCCACGAAAGATCGAAGCTGCAATCACTCCGCGTACGCGGGCGATTATCGCTGTCCACCTTTACGGCCGGCCTGCAGACATGGGGGCAATTAATATGATTGCTCATAAGCACGGTCTACGGGTGATCGAGGATGCTGCTCAGGCACACGGCGCCACCTATGACGGAAAGCGCGCGGGTTCTCTGGGCGATGCCGCAGCCTTCAGCTTCTATCCTGGCAAGAACCTTGGAGCGTTGGGTGACGCGGGCGCGGTGACGTCGAACGACGGCAAGCTTATGGAGAAAATTCGGGTACTGTCCAACTACGGTTCACGAGTCAAGTACGAACATGAAGAGCGCGGTTTCAATTGCAGACTTGATGAGTTGCAAGCAGCTCTTCTGAGGGTGAAGCTGAAACACATAGACAGCGAAAACCAACGGCGCGCTGAGATTGCGGCCCGCTATAACGAACGTTTGCAGCATGTCGGCACTCCGACCATACAAGCCGGCACATCCTCGGCATGGCACCTGTACGTCGTCCGGACTTCTTCGCGGGACAAGCTTCAGCGCCATCTGAATAGCGCCGGCGTGGCGACAATGATTCACTATCCTAAAGCGCCCCACCTCCAGGGCGCGTATCAGGAGATGGGATTCGCGGAAGGAGCGTTTCCGATTGCGGAATCGATGCAAAGAGAAATACTGAGTTTGCCCATTTCTCCTGTCCTAACCGATGCTGAAGTTGCTCACGTTATCGCAGCCTGCGAGTCCTTTAGCTGCTAAACAAATAAACGGATGAGCTGTAGGCAACTAGTGTTGTCTGCGGCTTCTGTTTATTTTCGCGATCGTTCCTACCCTTTGTGGCCTGTTCTTGGTCAAGCTGCGGGTCGCGAGAGCTAACAACAACAAGGCAAGTATCAACGTGTTCTCTCGATTACGAAACAGTCAGGCGTTCCATAGTATCTTTGGCTCTGGCTTTGCTCGCGCCTACGTTCTGTTGGTCGAGTTGATCCTGGTAGCGGTATCCGCCCATGTGTTGGTCCCTGAGGATCGCGGGGTCTATGTGGCTGGTATTGGCTTGCTCAAGACTGTCGCCGTACTATCAACGTTCGCACTCGCGCAAGTCGCCGTTCGAAGGCTGGCAACAGCTGCTGACTGGAGCAGTCAACGCGGGGTCGAGTTGGGGAACCTGATAGCTGGTGGAGCTGTTTTTTCGGTTGTAGCAAATCTTCTCTTTCATCTGGTAGGACTGATTCGGCCTGAGTTTCGTGCTACTTACGTTGAACCATTCTGGGTATTGGTCGCTGTAGGCCTCCCGATCTATCTGTTTGAAGTATATTTTTATACTTTCCTGACAGCAGCGGGTGGATTGAAGGGCGCGAATCTTAGCATTGTCCTTGGTAAAACTGTCTGCTGGGTTCTCGTGGTCGTCTGCGGTTATGGGCTTGCAGTCCTTACCACAGACATGCTCGTCGGCTTTGTGGTTTTGGGGCAACTTGTAGTTCTACTCGGGTATTTCTATACCTCCGTACAGCTTTTTCGGACTACATCGACGAGTCTCAAGTTCTCCCTCGGGGAACTGATCGCTGCGGCCCGGTCTGCAATCCGGCTGTATCCCACAATTGTCGGGAGCATAGTATTCGGTGGCATTGATCTCTTGCTTATCTATAACTACGTTGGGCCTGCTGGCACGTCGAGCTACCAGATTGCCCTGCAAGGGATAGCTGCGCTTTCCGTTCTCCCGTTCGCTGTTGCGCAGTTTGGCTATTCGACTATTTCAAAAAATGGTGTGCTCCAAGGCTGGTTGTCGTACCGGAAGGTCGTACTTGTCGGCTTGGTCTGCCATGTTGTACTGGTTATCATATCCCTGTTCTGCGCGCGGGCAGCTGACAGCGTGCTGTTTGATGGGGCGTACGCCGACGTATATGACGTATATCTACTTTTGGCGATTGGCTCGCCGGGGGTTTATCTCAGTTTGGCCATGGCGCCTGTCTGGATCGGGCACGGATTTTTTCTTGCTTCGTCGACGTTAAGTATCCTGACCGCCCTGCTTGTTATACCGATGACCAGCATAGTCGTGCAGTCCTTCGGTCTCGTAGGAGGCGGTTACGCCTTCCTTTTTGCTCAGGCACTATCCGTCCTGACAAATGGTTATATGATTTTTTACTGTGAGAAAAATGGAAGCAAAAGGCGATCGCTCTTGGCCGCTGGTTAGTGTGCTGATTCTGACCTATAACGCGGAATCATTCATTCGCGAATCCATAGAGTCGGTGTTGGCGCAGGGTTATCCTGCGCTTCAGATAGTTGTATCGGACGACCTTTCGAAGGACGGGACCTGCGATATTCTGAAGGAGTATCAGGAGAAATACCCTGAAGTTTTCACGGTCAATTTCAATCCTGTAAACCTCGGGATAACCCGCAATTCCAACAAGGCGCTTTCACTCTGCATTGGCGATTACGTAGCCTTCCATGCTGGTGACGATGTTATGCTCCCTGGTAAGATTCATGAGCAGGTCCAATACTTTGAAAGGAACAGCGATTGCGTTCTCTGCTACCATAATCTAGAGCTATTCGATTCGGATTCTGGAAAAGTGCTGGGCAGGTATAACAACTACAGAAATAAGGCTCGCTCCGGTTCTGTAAGGGAATTGATCAGGCATGGCTGCTTTATTGGCGGCAACTCTGTGATGGTTCGTCGTTCCAGCCTGCCTGCTGGCGGTTACAATGAAATGATGCCAGTTGCCTCTGACTGGCAACTTTGGATAGCGGTTACTATCGGTGGTGGCACGATCGGTTATATAGATAAGGTTCTCGCACGCTATAGAAGGCACGCCCAGAATACAACCGCAGTGATGTCGCCGCTCAATAGGCAGGCAATAATGGACGCGCTGAATACCACTAACTGGGTGCTCGTGAATCACCCATCCTATAGTGTCGACGCGCTAAAAGCGTATGCCGTACATCTCCGGTTACTGCGACGTCTTGAAGGGGGCAAGTTCTACTCGCGTGCGCTCCTTGCCAGTTTGAAGGTTTGGCCCACACTTGATGCTTTTGGCGCTCTCGCTCTCAATTTCTTCTCAGCCGGAAGCGTGAAAAAATGAGGGTGAATGCTGTTGCTGTTCTTTTATCCACCTTGGCAGTGGTTGTCTTACTATCGAACAGCACTGATTTGTTTTATCCGTTTTCTTCGGTTTTTTTCGAAGTTGTCGGTACTTGCGTCGCTGTTTTCATCTTCGGCTATGTGTTCACTCGTTTTCTCCTGCCGCCTGCTTGGACGAACAGTGCGGCCCGGCTGTTTGAAAAACCAAGTCACTTGGTCAAGGGACGGCACGCTATCTTTGTTTCGCTCTTTTTTTTATTCAGCGCACTCGGTGCCCTTGACCGCTTCCTGATGTTTGGCCCGGGCTTCTTCCTTCCTGAGACCGTGATGCAGTACAGGATTTTGCTGACGCAGGAAGGAGGGCAAACGGTGATAAAGGGTCTGTCGCTAGGAAATTTCTTCATTTTCTTGGTGCCGACCTACCTTGTGGCCTACGGTGAACGGTTCTCCGCCAAGGCGAAGCTGCTGATTATCTTTGTTTTTCTTTTTGATATTTATCTTTCGTCTGCCCGCTCCTCGCTTTTCCTGTCGGCCCTGATTGCGTTCTATTATTGGGCGGTAGCAAGAACTTTAACGCTGAGTTTCCTGGTCAAGGTGGGATTCTTGTTGTCGATGCTTATCCTTGGTTTTAATTTGATCGGGGAGATCGTCGGGAAGTCAAGCGACGAGCTAGGTATCCTCGTCTACGCTGCGGCACCGCTGCATGCGTTTGATGAACTACTGCAGGCCCCGGGGACCCTTGAAGACTATTTTCTTAGCTTCTTCCCGCTGCAGGGTGTCTTGGGAAGAGTTTTCGGCTTTGCTGCATCCAATGAGCTTCCAAATGTTTTGACGCCGCTTCCGACTAACGTCTACTCCATGTATGGTGTTTTCTTTAACGATTTCGGGCTGATAGGATTGTTCTGGTTTGTATTCATGGCCGGTATCTTCTCTGGGTTTGTGGAATCCATTTTCCGCGTAACAGGTTCCCCGGTATTTCGCGTCTATGTAGCATTGAATCTTTCGATTCTATCGCTGAGTGTTTTTTACGACTACTACACAACTTCCGGCGTGGTCTGGATAACGTTTCTTTTGACGCCACTGTTCTTCTTTTCACGAGCACGGACTCCAGGTCGTCTACGTTGTAGCACTGTTATGGCGCGGCGGATCTAGACAGACGCCAAGCCTCGGTTCCCCCCCCAATTTTCTAAGCTCGAGATAGCATATGTGCGGTTTTGCTGGTTTCTTTAAATGGTTCCCTATGAGTTCGTCAGGGGATGCTCATGCTGTATTAGAACGCATGGGTTCGGCTATCGAGAGTCGTGGTCCAGACGGAGCAGGTCGATGGTTCGAGCCGGAGTACGGGGTTGGATTTGTTCATCAACGCCTTGCTATTGTTGATCTCTCGCCTGCAGGGCGTCAGCCGATGCAATCCACTTCTGGTCGGTACGTTATCGCGTTTAACGGGGAGATTTACAATCATTTGGAGATACGGGCCGCTTTGGCTTCGTCCACACTAGCGCCACAGTGGCGGGGACATTCCGATACCGAAACGCTGCTTGCGGGCTTCGACGCTTGGGGTATCCGATCCACCGTCGAGAGATGCACCGGCATGTTTGCCTTCGCTGTATGGGATCGTGAACAGCGCGTACTGGTTCTCGCGCGGGACAGAATGGGAGAAAAGCCGCTCTACTATGGGTGGCAAGGGACTGGCTCGTCGGAGTGTCTCCTGTTTGGGTCGGACCTGAAGGCTCTCAAAGCCCATCCGCAGTTCAAAAGGGATATTGATCGAGATGCTGTTGCGCTGCAGATGCAGTATAGCTATATCCCTGCGCCACGTTCGATCTACAGAGGGATAAACAAGCTTCAGCCCGGGCAAATAATTACGTTTTCCTTGTCGAATAGGGACCCGATCAGTGAGGAGTATTGGTCATTCTCTGATGTGGCGGAGAAGGGGGCGAAGGCTTCGTTCCCCGGCGGAGCGCAGGAGGCTGTAGACGGGCTTGAGAAAATCCTCAGCGCAGCGATTGCAAAGCAAATGGTCGCCGATGTCCCACTCGGGGCGTTTTTGTCTGGCGGGATTGATTCATCCACCGTTGTCGCTTTGATGCAGGCACAGGCTACGCGCCCGGTGAAGACGTTTACGATCGGTTTTAACGAAAGTGGCTACAACGAGGCGGTACATGCTAAAGCAGTTGCGCGGCATTTAGGTACCGAGCATACCGAGCTATACATCACGCCACAGCAAGCACTTGATGTTATTCCAAAGCTCCCAGCGATCTACAGTGAGCCGTTCTCAGATTCATCGCAGATTCCGACGTTCTTAGTGGCGCAACTCGCACGCCAGCACGTGACGGTCTGTTTGTCCGGGGATGCTGGCGATGAACTGTTCTGCGGCTACAACAGGTACTTGCTCACTCGCAACCTTTGGGGCAAGCTAGCGACAGTGCCGCTGCCCCTACGTCGAGTAGTCGCAAACGTCCTGTTAAAAGTGCCGGTGGTGCAGTGGGATAAGGTGTTGGGTGCGACCCAAGGTTTCCTTCCTGCTTCGGGTCGATATGCTAACGCAGGGTACAAACTTCACAAGGGCGCCCGCGTTCTGACGTCGGATTGTGTTGAGTCGCTCTACTCGAACATCGTGTCACACTGGAGGGCTGCGGATATCATGCTCCAGCCCGCTGGCACGTCCGCTGCGGCGCTAGGCGAAGAGTTGGAGTTCAAGGGGCTGGATGTTGTGCAGCGCATGATGGCCATGGATTCGGTTACGTACCTACCTGACGACATCCTTGTAAAGCTCGACAGGGCGGCAATGGGAGTATCTCTGGAAGGCAGGGTGCCGTTCCTAGACCATTCCGTTGTCGAGTTTGCCTGGACTCTTCCAGAATCGATGAAGGTTCGTAATGGTGTGGGCAAATGGGTCCTGCGCGAGGTGCTGTATCGCCACGTGCCGCGGAAACTCATCGAGCGGCCGAAGATGGGATTTGGAGTTCCGATCGATTCCTGGTTGCGTGGCCCTCTTCGCGACTGGGCTGAGGCGTTGCTTGACCAGCGCCGCCTGGAATGCGAGGGCTTCTTCGACCCGCGCAGCGTAAGACAGAAATGGAGCGAGCACTTGTCCGGCAAAGCGGATTGGCAACATCACCTTTGGGACGTACTGATGTTTCAAGCATGGTTGGAAGAGAACCCCTGAAGATACGACAGGTTTTACTTAATTAAGTTTCTAATATTTTTAATCTAATGCATCACTTAAATCTCAAGCCCGTTGTAGTAATATCGACGAATACTGCATGGAATATATACAATTTTCGAGCTGGACTAGTCAGGGCGTTGATAAGCAATGGGTTTGAAGTGGTAGCGATCTCGCCGAGTGATGCATACGCCGAGCGCTTGAAAGACTTGGGTTGCCGCCATGTTGCGCTCCCGATGGACAATAACGGAACGAATCCGGCCAAAGACTTGTTGCTGGTTTTTCGGTATTTCATGATTCTGCGCCGCCTACGGCCCGTTGCTTTTCTCGGCTATACAGTGAAACCAAATGTGTATGGGGCACTCGCCGCGCAAATATTAGGTATCGCAGTCGTGAATAACATTGCGGGACTTGGTGCAACATTTATTCGCACGACGCATGTGACTAGGATCGTAAAGGCACTTTATAAAGTTGCACTTGCTCGAGCAAAGCATGTTTTCTTCCAAAATCCGGATGACAAGAAGCTCTTCCTGCAGCTAGGGTTGGTAAGAGAGGAAATTTCTGCACTCGTTCCCGGGTCAGGAGTGGATCTAACCCATTATCCCCTGAGTAAAGCAAGGGCAGTTGGTGAGCGTCCCTTCACGTTTGTTCTTGTGTGCAGAGTGCTTCGTGACAAAGGCGTTGAAGAGTACGTGGCTGCTGCTCGTACTATTCGGAGTACTGGTGCCAATGTACGTTTCCAGCTGCTAGGTCCTACTAGTGACTCCAACCCCAATGCTGTTCCGCTTGAAGATATTCGGCAGTTCGAACGTGAGGGCGTGATCGAGTACCTGGGCGAAACGGATGACGTGAAACCACATCTCATGAACGCTGACTGCGTTGTGCTGCCCTCGTACAGAGAGGGTGTGCCACGTTCGCTCCTTGAGGCCGCGGCAATGGCTCGCCCAATAGTAGCAACTGATGTTGTTGGTTGTCGCGAGGTTGTAGAGGATGGGGTAAATGGCTTCCTTTGCCGCGCAAAGGATCCACAGGATCTGGCAGCGAAAATGAGGCGGATGTTTGAGTTAACTGATGAGCTGCGCTGGGCAATGGGTGCGGCCGGCCGTAGGAAAGTAGAGAACGAATTTGACGAGAAACTGGTAATCCAAAAGTACCTACAGGCGCTGACTCCTCTCGTCGCTGTTCGTGAGACGAGCGTGCTCGAGATCTCCGAGAGCGATGATGTATTGTCCCAAGATGAGCGCCCCACTGTCGTTTAAGCCTGAACATCTACTTGTATTGTTCTTCCCCATTCCATTTTTTTTCATTTGCCAGTGCCAACTCCACCAATTCGGTTCACACTCGTAAGTATTCTGCTTGTTGGCACAGTCCACGCTAGCGCAACGACGCCTAGTGTCAACGGACAATCCGGGTACATCAACATGCCGAACGCTGCGATGGAAACTGATGGTAATGTTTCTGTCGGCTATGGGTATGACAGCCCGTATGGGAATTTCTGGGTGACTGCGACGCCGCTCCCGTTCTTGCAGATGACGGGACGTTATGTTTCGATCTCAGGCCTTGCTGGTTTCTCGCGCAATGAGGGGGAGTACGGGAGTGAGTACGGCCGCTACAAGGACAAAGTCATTGACGCCAAGCTGCGCCTCCTTGGAGAGTCGGAATGGTTGCCTGCGGTCGCCGTCGGTGCCACCGATCTACTCGGAACCGAGCTCTTTAAAGGACAATACGTCGTCGCGTCCAAGGCATTAGGCGCATCAAGGAATTTCGAGGCCAGCATTGGTTACGGGAATCGGCGTCCGAAAGGCTTCTTTGCCGGCGCGCGGTGGGCGCCGCTTTCCGTTCCCGGCCTCGCTTTCGTGGCCGAATACGACGCGAACGATTATCCCACTGACTTTCGGGCCTCGGAAACGGATGCAGGTAAACGTAGGTCAGGCCCCGCGGTGGGGGTCGAATACAGATGGGGTTGGTTAGGCGCGCAGATCGCACGGCATCGCGACCACTTCAGCGCCAACGCCTACATCAGCATTCCCTTCTACGAGCGCGAGTTCCTGCCCAAGCTCCAGGAGCCCCCGTACTTCGAGCCGAAGAACGCTCCCGCCCGGGTCAGCATCGACGAGTGGCAAAAGAACGGTCGCCACGGTGCGGCGCTGGTACAGGCACTCGTCAGGCAAAACTTCAAGAACGTGCGCGTGGAGGTGGATGGTTCCACCTTGCGGGTCACGTTGACTAACGATCGCATTTCGAATCTTGGCCGCGCCGTTGGGCGTGCGAGCCGCACAGCCTTGGCCTTCGCCCCGGCAGGTACACGGTCGATCCACATTACGTACACGAAGCTCGAACAGCCGATCGCGACCTACGAATTTTTCGATTTGCAGCGCTTGACCGACTACCTGACTGGGCTAGTGGATCGAGAGCCCTTCCTGCAGACAGTGCTGGTTCGCTATTCACACCCCGCCGACAAGGTGGGCGACGACCAGAGCGGTTTGTTGGCGTCGATTCGTGACGAAGGCGCCGCGCTCGGCGTGCAGGTGGGCCATGAGGGTCACATCGTACAACTGCGCTCGGAAGACAGGGAGAGGAACCGCTTCAAGATAGCACCGAAGATCTCGTTCTTCTTCAACGATCCTAGCGGTGCGTTGCGCTATGAGTTGTCCGCCGCTGCCAACTACGACAAGCGCCTGGCCGAAGGGCTTTACCTTAACAGCGCACTGAAACTCAATGTTCTGGAGAACGTCTCCGGCGTGACGCAGCCGTCGAACAGCGTGTTGCCGCACGTTCGTTCCGATGTCGCGGAATACAAGCGGGGCAGCCGCTTCAAGCTTAACCGCGCCCTCATCAACCAGTATCTAACGCCGGACGAGCGCATCTACGCCCGCGTGTCGGCTGGCCTGTACGAGGAGATGTATCGCGGCGTTGGCGGCCAGGTGCTGTACTTGCCCAAGGATAGCCGCTGGGCCGTGGACCTTTCCATCGACGCCTTGCAGCAGCGCGGATTCAAGGGATGGTTCGACAAGCGCGATTACAAGACGGTGACGGCAATCGGTGCCTTGCATTATCGGCTACCTTACGACATCACCGTGACCGGCAGGGCAGGACGCTTCCTCGCAAAGGACGAGGGCGTGCGCCTGGAGTTCAAGCGCCGGTTTCGCTCTGGTGTCGAGATCGGAGCCTGGTACACCAAGACCAACGGCAAGGACATCACCAGTCCTGGCTCGCTGGCCGATCCGTACAACGACAAGGGCGTGTTCCTATCTGTGCCGCTCAGCATCATGCTGCTACAAGATACGCAGGCGACGGCGGGCTTCGCCATTTCGCCGTGGACGCGCGACGTGGGTCAGATTGTGGCAAGCCCGGGTGACCTGTATGAGATGTTCGAGGATCCGCGGCGCGATCTGACCACTTACGATGGCCTGGGCAATTTCGCAGAACGTCAGGACGAACAGAACCTGGCTGCGGTTAATCCTCCGGTACGGGGAATGCCCAACCCCTGGGCTGCATTCCGCTGGCGTCTTGAGCAGTCTGTCTCCAATACGCCGACCTTGCCGCAATGGGTGCAAGGGACGGCGCTGGCGGGTGGCGCGGTGCTCGGGAGTGTCCTGCTGGACAAGCCAGTCGATCGCTTCGTCAAGAAGCATCAGGATTCGCGTGTGGCGAATGGCTGGGGGAACGTGGGCAAGGCCATGCCTGTCGTGCTCGCTGGGGCTGCCGGTGCTGCCGTCGCCTTCGGCGATGCGAGGATGCAGAACATCGGCATTATCTCCTTGCAGTCCATCGCGGGGGCTGCGGGTGTTTCGATGGCCAGCAAGCGCATCATCGGACGGGCTCGGCCGAGCGAGGAGCTCGGGTTCCATGCACGCACCACCAATAAATCGGACGCGTCCTTCCCATCGAACCACGCAGCCGTGGCCTTCGCCGCAGTCACGCCGTTTGCGCAGGAGTATGACGCGCCCTGGCTGTATGGGCTCGCTGCGGTCAGCTCCATGGGCCGGGTCGCGGACCGCAAGCACTGGGTGTCGGATGTGGTGGCCGGTGGCGTTGTGGGTTACGCGATCGGCAGCTGGCTCTGGCAGGCGCAGCGGGACGATTCACGGTCGAGCTTCGCGATCATGCCTGAAGCGAAGGGGATCAGCGTTACCTGGAGCGGTACGTACTAGCAGGACTGGTGGCGTAGGCCGGGCGGGCGATTGATCCTGTTGGCGTTACGAAGACGGGAGCAGCGAATGGGTTCCCGCCTTCGCGGGAACGACAGCTGTTAGGCGGGAGAGTGAATGTCCCGCACGCTTGTGCGCCTGCGCGGGAACGACGGGGCTGGCAACTAACCGTGCGGCGTTTAGCGTGCAAGTGGCTATCCCGCTCACGGAGAGCAACCGACGAATGGCTCGCTCCAAAAAGAACTGGCCGCTCGAGGCGGCCAGTGCTTGTCCAGTAACTGAGGGCCGAAGCCCGTTTCAATTAGTGGTGGGTGGTAGCCGAGTGGCTGGTGCTCGAATCGTTGTCCGAAGCGGCAACAGCAGCAGCTGCGACAGCAGCGCCAACAGCGGCGAGGGTACCAACCGACACGCCGGCGACTGCAGCGAGGCCTGCGAGGCCGCCACCAGCAGCAGCAGCACCAGCAGCTGCGCCAGCTGCGCCAGCTGCGCCAGCTGCGCCAGCGCCAGCTGCGCCAGCGCCAGCTGCGCCAGCGCCAGCTGCGCCAGCGCCAGCGCCAGCACCAGCGGTGCTAGCGGCGCCAGCACCAGCTTGCGATGCAGCTGCGGTTTCCGCGACCTGTGCGAACACCGAGGTCGACAGCAGGCTCAGGATAGCGCCCGTAGCGATAAGCTTTTTCATTTAGGATCCTTTTTGAACAAGTAACAGAATTCTGTTGGGTGCATTAATTGCATCCTAATTATAGCAATGAAAAGTTGCCTTGATTCAAAAAAGCGAACGGACGCCTTAGCTTTCTGGTTACTGTTAAAAAAAACAGACGCCGGAAGCTCTCGTCGGTTTGCATCAGAGCGGGTTTACGGCTTGGGAGGCGATGCGCTCCACCAGTCCTGGAACCAGATTGCCAAGTGGAAGAGCAGGCCGGCGACGAAGAGGCAGTCTGCTACGAGGCCCACCCGGAGGGCGGCACCGACGACGCCGATCACCAGTAGCGCTGTACGCAGTGCAGGGATCGCAGCGTCGAGCTTGAGGCAGCATTGCGCCAGAACGGCCAGGGAATGAGGTGCGTAGTGTTGCGGGCGCTTCGGTAGTCTTATTTTCATGATCGCCTCTCGTCTCCACTTATTCGGCGTGCATCTTTTACCGCAGTCTAACATGAGAAATTGCACAACTCGTTACATTTGATGAGAATTTGAGAAAACTCAACATAGCAACCCATACAATGCGCGTCGCGTCTTGTAATGTAGCCCAAATATGCGGAATGGGATGCGCGATTGGCACGATACACGGACGCCTGGCTTGCGCCCCCAAACAGAATAGCCAAGCCTTCCCCCACCTATTTCTGCTATGGCTCTGTGGAAATATCAAAGATAATGCCATCCTACAGTAGCTGTAGACCGATCGGGGCGCCGTGCCTCTTGGAACGAACAGGTCTGCGGCCAGTACCAGGAGCCCCGGATGGCAGACGAAAGCGACGCGGAAAAGACAGAACCAGCGTCAGCCAGGCGGTTGGAGAAGGCGCGCGAAGATGGCGACGTTCCCCGATCGCGAGAACTGGCAACCTTTACCGTATTGATGACGGCCGGCGCCGGCCTGTGGATCACGGGCGACGCGCTCGTGGGCCGGCTTTCGGCCGTAATGGAATCCGGCCTGCGGCTTGATCGTGAACAGGTTTATAACCCGACCGTGCTGCTGGAGCGCATCGCCGTTGACGTGGGGGACGTGCTGCTCGCCTGCCTGCCGCTGGCCGTGGCCATCATGCTGGTGGCGATCGTGTCGCCGCTGTTGATCGGCGGCTTCCTGTTCTCGTCCAAGGCGTTCATGCCCAACTTTATGAAGCTGAACCCGATCAAGGGAATCGGCAACATGTTTTCGACCAACGCCCTGATGGAGTTGCTCAAGGCGGTCGCCAAGACCTTGCTGGTGGGAGCGGTGGCGTGGGTGGTGATCATGAGCCAGAAGGAAGCGCTGATGGGACTCGTGGTGGAGCCGCTCAACGTGGGGAGCGCGCACGTGGGCGACCTGATGGCGACGGCCTTCCTGTTCATCGTGGGGGCGCTTGGTGTGATCGCGCTGATCGACGCGCCTTACCAGCTGTGGCATTACGCGGACAAGCTGAAGATGACGCGCCAGGAAGTGATCCAGGAGTCCAAGGAGTCGGACGGTAACCCGCAGATCAAGGGCAAGATCAGGCAGATGCAGCGCGAGATGGCGAAGGGCCGGATGATGGCGGCGGTGCCGGACGCGGATGTCGTGGTGACCAACCCGACGCACTATGCGGTGGCGCTCAAGTACGCCGACGGGCAGGGCGGGGCGCCGCGGGTCGTGGCCAAGGGGGTGGATGAGGTGGCTGCGAAGATTCGCGAGATCGCGACCGAGAACAAGGTGGCGATGCTTGAGGCGCCGGCGCTGGCGCGTGCGCTGTACAAGCACACGGAGATCGATGACGAGATTCCGGAGAAGCTGTATTCGGCGGTGGCGGAGGTGCTGGCGTATGTGTTCCAGCTGCGGGCTTACAAGGAGCACGGGGGGCAGTATCCGGAGCGTCCGACCAAGGTCGCGGTGCCGGATGAGATGGATCCGCTTAATCCGGCTTCGCAGAGGCAGGGTGGGGTGGGGAGGACGTTGCAGTAGGGTTGCACCCGCCGGTCGCGTAATGCACACCCGTCGTTCCCGCGAAAGCGGGAACCCATACTGAGCCACATACCACGCGGCCTATGTGTTCCCGCCTGCGCGGGAAGTCGTTTCCGCCAATGGCGGGAACGACGGGCGGGCGTGCGGGAACGACGGGCTGGAAGTAGCGCAGGATTAGAAGAACAGGACAAAATGTAATGTTGAAGACTTTGAGTTTACCGCCCTGGATGGCCGGGTTGGCGTCGCGTGGAAGCAGCGCGCTGGCGGCGCCTATCCTGATCATCCTGCTGCTGGCAATGATGATCCTGCCGCTCCCGGGATTCCTGCTCGACGTCTTCTTCAGCTTTAACATCGCGCTTTCGGTCATCGTCCTGCTGACCGCGCTCTATACCGTCAAGCCGCTCGATTTCATGGCCTTCCCGGCCATCCTGCTGGTCTCGACGATGCTGCGCCTGTCGCTCAACGTCGCGTCCACCCGCGTCGTCCTGACCGAAGGCCACACCGGCGGCGATGCCGCAGGCAAGGTGATCGAAGCCTTCGGCCACTTCCTCATCGGCGGTAACTACACCGTCGGTATCGTCGTCTTCATCATCCTCACCATCATCAACTTCACCGTCGTCACCAAGGGCGCGGGTCGTATCGCCGAGGTCGGCGCGCGCTTCGCCCTCGATGCGATGCCGGGCAAGCAGATGGCGATCGACGCCGACCTGAACGCGGGCCTGATCGGCGAGCAGGAAGCGCGCAAGCGCCGCGAGGAAGTCGGCCAGGAGGCCGAGTTCTATGGCGCGATGGACGGTGCGTCCAAGTACGTTAAGGGCGATGCGATCGCCGGTATCCTCGTCACCATCATCAACGTCGTCGGCGGCCTGATCGTAGGCGTCGTCCAGCACGACCTGCCGGTCGGCCAGGCGGCTGAAATCTACACGCTGCTCGCCATCGGCGACGGCCTGGTGGCCCAGATCCCCTCGCTCATCATCTCTGTCGCGGCCGGTATGGTGGTCTCGCGCGTGGCCAGCGACCAGGACGTCGGCGCGCAGCTCACCAGCCAGCTGTTCGCGCGCCCGGAGGTCCTCTACATCACCGGCGCCATCATCGGCGGCCTGGGCCTGATCCCCGGCATGCCGAATTTGATCTTCATCCTGCTGGGCAGCCTGCTGGGAGCCGGCGGCTACCTGCTGACCAAGCGCGGCAGACAGGCGCCGGCGGAACAGGCGGCTGCCGAGCAGCAGGCGGCCGCCGCAGCCGCGCAGCAGGCGCCGGCGGAGCAGGAGGAGGCCACCTGGCAGGACATCATGCCGGTCGATACCCTCGGCCTGGAAGTCGGCTACCGCCTGATTCCGCTGGTGGACAAGACCCAGGGCGGCGATCTGCTCAAGCGGATCAAGGGCATCCGCAAGAAGTTCGCGCAGGACGTCGGCTTCCTGGCGCCGCCGGTGCACATCCGCGACAACCTCGAGCTCAAGCCGTCCGCCTACCGCATCACGCTCAAGGGGGTGGAGGTGGGGGCGGGCGAGTCGATCAACGGGCAGTTCCTGGCGATTAACCCGGGCATGGCGAGCGGTAACCTGCCGGGCCTGGTGACCACGGATCCGGCATTCGGCCTGCCCGCCGTGTGGATCGACGCGAGCCTGCGCGACGAGGCGCAGAGCATGGGGTACACGGTGGTCGATTCGGCTACCGTGGTGGCGACCCACCTGAACCACCTGATCTCCACCCACGCTTCCGAGCTGTTGGGCAGGATGGAGGTGCAGGCGCTGCTGGATCACCTGGGCAAGGAGATGCCGAAGATGGTGGAGGATCTGGTGCCCAAGGTCGTCTCGCTGTCCACCCTGCAGAAGGTGCTGCAGAACCTGCTGGCCGAAGGGGTGCATATCCGCGATATGCGTACGATCATCGAGACGGTGTCCGAGCATGCGGTGGTGACGCAGGATCCGACCGAGCTGACGGCGCTGGTGCGTATCGCGCTGGGACGGGCGATCGTGCAGCAGTTGTTCCCGGGTTCGAACGAGCTGTCCGTGATGACGCTGGATAACCGCCTGGAGCGCCTGTTGATGCAGGCGCTGGGAGCGGGCGGGGACGGGACCGGGATCGAGCCGGGACTTGCGGACACGATCGCGCAGCAGGCCGCCAACGCCGCGCAGCAGCAGGAACAGATGGGATTGACGCCGGTGCTGCTGGTGCCGGCACCGCTACGCGTGCTGTTGTCGCGATTCCTGCGGCGGGCGGTGCCGCAGTTGAAGGTGCTGTCGCACGCGGAGATACCGGAATCGAAGACGATCCGGGTGACCAGTTTGGTGGGAGTGCCGGGGTAAGGTGTGGCGCGGCGCGGCGCGTTGATCGGTGGGCTCGAGAGCACGTAGGGTGGGCACTTGTGCCCACCGTGAGACGCGATGATGGTACCGCCGAAAATGGTGGGCACGAGTGCCCACCCTACAGGTCGGTGATCGCCCGCCCCACCGTTGTTTTGACGTTCACCCGCGGCGCTTGCGCAGCGCCAAACCCAACAATCCCAATCCAACGATCAGCGGCGTGGCCGGTTCCGGCACCTCCGATGGGATCTCTGCCGTGTCCGCGAAGGTCCAGCTCAGGATGTCGTGCGCTTCGCTGGCCGCGCCGGTGGCCGCGGTAAAGCCGGCGTAGGCGTCGTTGGTGCCCAGGATCGAGGCGATGTCGATCGCGAAATCCTCCAGCGCGACGAAGCTGGTGCCGATCTCGGTGTCGAGCAGGCTGACCGACAGCTTGGAGCCGTCGTAGCCGATGGTCGCGCTCCACAGGTTGCCGTTGGAGAGGCAACCCGCCGTCGGCGCGGTGCCGCATCGGGAGTTGCCGTACACGTAGGAGATCGGGGAGGTCGGATTGACCGCACCGTTGACGCTGACCGCAACGTGGTTGTTGCTGTAGCCGTCGGGCCAGCCGTTGTCGTAGGTGTCGAACTCGATGGCCACGCTGTTGTTCACACCCTGGTAGCCCATGCCGCCGCCGCTGATTCCCATGCCGTTCGGCGCGGCGGCCAGCACGAAGGCGAAGCCGTCCGCAGGAGTCGACCAGGCCGGGTGCGTCAGGCGGAACTGGAAGGTGGTGCTGAAGGTCGCGTTGCTGCCCAGTTGCAGGCTGTCGGTGCTGTAGAAGGCACCACTCTGTCCGTACGCGTCAGGGGTAATGCGCATCACCACGCCGTCCCCGGTCGTAGTGGTGCCAGCGCTGCCGACCGTGGTCAGGCCGGTCGTGTTCGAGAAGTCGTTGTAGGTGACCACGCCGGCATGGGCCGAAAAGGCACAGGCTGCCGCGGCGGCTACGGCGAGTTGGGTAAGCTTCTTGAGTGCAGTCATTCTTCTCTCCAGTCGTATGTTCGGATGCCAAGGGCGTGCAAGCGGTCTCGTAGCAGGCCGCCCCCGGGGTGCCGGCTTGGAAGCGAAAAACGTGCCAGATGGAAAATATTGTGCAATAACAATAGCTTAGGATTTTGAGATATTGTCTGCTGTAAAGTTTTTCGACAGTCGGTTTCGATCCCGCTGGTGACCGGTTGTAGGTTTTCGCGGAGCTTACGAATGCGCGGCCCATCCGGCTTCGACAGGGGCGGGTCCGAAAACACTTAAAACAACTTCTTAAGAATCGACTTTAACTTTTTTATTTAACATTTGTGTTGGCTTGGGGGTAACTTTTTGAGCGCTTATCGCTCGTGCCTTCGTCCTTGCAGGCGCCATTGGTGAGAAAAAACGTCATGTTTTTCAATTAATTACAGCATCGTTGGCGCTGCAAGCATCCTTGACTTCAATTGTTACTTTGTCGGCCTTTTCGGTGGTCCGCTTTCCAAAAAAATCACGCGACCGGCAGGAATAGAGCGAGGTTAACCGTCCTTTTCACTGTATGCTTGCCCACTGGCATCGTTAATAATGCTCATGTGAGAAAAGGGCATTGTGCCCGGTGCATGCCCGGAGCTGACCAGATGAAGTGCGGAGAACATCGATGAACGTGAAGAAATTTACAGCGGAAACGTCGCGTGACGCCTTGCGCAAGGTGCGCGAAGCGCTCGGGCCGGACGCCGTCATCCTCTCCAATCGCCCGGTCAATGGCGTCGTCGAGATCCTGGCGCTGGCCAACGAGGATGTCGCCTCGATCGCCTCGCCGGCCCCGGAATCGGAAATGGCCCAACCGCAGCCGCGCCTGGACCACATCGCCGAGCCGGTCTCGTATGCCCGCAGCGCGCCCGCTGCCGCGCGCCGCACCGCGCCGCAACCGGAAGCCGTGATCGACATCGCCGCCATGACTTCGATGATGTCGGCCGTGATCGCCCAGGCCAAGGAATCGACCGCCGCCGAGATGAACGGCATGATCAACGAGATCCGCGCCATGCGCGGGCTGATGGAAACCCAGTTGGCCGAGCTGTCCTGGGGCGCGACCCAGCAGCGCGAGCCGCAGAAGGCCGCCGTGCTGCGCCAGATGCTGGCGGCCGGCTTCTCGGCCTCGATGGCGCGCTACCTCGTCGACAAGATGCCGGCCAATAAGGATGAAGCCGAGTCGCTGCGCTGGATCAAGACCGTCCTGGCGCGCAACCTGAACACCATGTCCAACGAGGACGCGATGCTCGAGCAGGGCGGCGTGTTCGCCCTGGTCGGCCCGACCGGCGTTGGCAAGACCACCACCACCGCCAAGCTGGCCGCGCGCTGCGTGATGCGCCACGGCCCGGACAAGCTGGCCCTGATCACCACGGACGCCTATCGTATCGGCGGCCATGAGCAGCTGCGCATCTACGGCAAGATCCTGGGCGTGATCGTCCACTCGGTGAAGGACGAGGCGGACCTGCGCATCGCGCTCAAGGAACTGCGCAACAAGCACACGGTGCTGATCGACACCATCGGGATGTCGCAGCGCGACCAGATGGTGACCGAGCAGGTGGCCATGCTGTCCGGCTCCGGCGCCGACGTGAAGCGCCTGCTGTGCCTGAATTCGACCTCGACCAACGAGACCCTGCATGAAGTGGTGCGCGCCTACCAGGGCAGTGGGCTGGCCGGCTGCATCATGACCAAGCTGGACGAAGCGGTGTCGCTGGGCGGCGTACTGGACGTCATCGTGCGCCAGAAGCTGAACCTGTATTACATCTCGACCGGCCAGCGCGTGCCGGAAGACCTGCACCTGCCCGTGCGCGAGATGCTGGTGGACCGCGCCTTCCGCACCCGTCGCGACGCGGCCAACCAGTTCAGCGACGCGGACCTGCCGGTGCTGATGGCCGGTACCGGCAACGTCCACAACGACCGCAGCCTGCGCGAGGTGTCCCTTGGCTAGTTTCGATTTCGACCAGGCCGAAGGCCTGCGCCGGATGCTGGCTGGGCCGCGTCCGCGCATCGTGACCTTCCTGTCGGCCACGCCCGAGGATGACAAGGGCGCGATGCTGGTGAACCTGGGCGCTTCGCTGGCGCACACCGGTAACGATGTGCTGATCGTCGATGCCTGCGAGCGCGAGTATGGCGTGGCGCAGCGGCTCGGCGTGGCCGGCGGCTCGCTGCTGCAGGTGGCGCGGCAGGAGTGCGCGCTGAACGAGGTGATTCATCTGGTGCCGCAGGGGTTTTCGGTGGTGAGTCTGAATGGCGCCGCAGTCGTTCCCGCAGGGAAGCCCGTCGTTCCCGCGAAGGCCTCGGCGGCCCCGCGAGGAACCCATGCGTCGCGTGCAGGCATGCTCGGTATGGATTCCTCGCGGGGCCGCCTAGGCTTGCGCGGGAATGACGGTGGTGACGCCGCGGATGAGCTGCGCCGCCTCGGCAACACCTTCGACGTGCTGGTCAAGCAGGCCGGCATCGTGATGGTCGATGGCGAGATGGGCGACGACGGCAGCTTCCCGGTCCCGCTCATCGCCAGCTCGGAGATCGTCGTGCAGGTCTCGACCAGCGCCGCCTCCATCACCAACGCCTACGCGCTCATCAAGCGCCTGTCGCAGGAACTCGGCCGCCGGCCGTTCGGCATCCTGGTCACCGGCGCCAGCGAAGTCGAGGCGAAGGTCGTATTCGATAACATGTCCGCCGCCGCCAGCCGCTACCTCGCCGTCAGCCTGACATCGATGGGATCGGTGCCGGCCGACGAGTACCTGCAGCGCGCGGCGCGTCTCGGCCGCGCCGTGGTCGATGCCTTCCCCCTGGCCGGCGCCTCCGTGGCCTTCCGCCGCCTGGCCGGCAAGCTCGCACTGCAGCCAATTCCGCAACTGGGCGCGGAAGCGAACCGCGCACACCTTGGCTCCTAACGACATTAAATAGCGCATGTACACGGTCAAAGGGAAAGCGGACAAGGACTCTTTACTGACGGAGCATATGCCGTTGGTGAAGCGCCTTGCCCACCACATGAAGGCAAAACTGCCGCCCTCCGTGGAAGTGGACGACCTGATCCAGGCCGGGATGATGGGCCTGCTCGACGCGATCAACCGCTACGAGGACAACCACGGCGCCCAGTTCGAGACCTACGCCGTGCTGCGCATCCGCGGCGCGATGCTCGACGAGTTGCGTAACAGCGACTGGATGCCGCGCAGCACCCGCCAGAACATGCGCAAGGTGGAAGCGGCGATGCACGCGCTTGAGCAGCGCCTGGGCCGCTCGCCAAGCGAATCGGAAGTGGCCAAGATGCTCAAGCTGTCGCTGGCCGATTACCAGGAGATGCTGGGCGACGCAGGCGGCCACCAGCTCGTGTACTACGAGGACTTCCACGACGAGGACGGCAACGACAGCTTCCTCGACCGCTACGTGGTGGACGAGAACGATCCCCTGCGCGCGCTGCTCGATACCGACTTCCGCCAGGCCGTGATCGACGCGATCGAGGCGCTTCCCCCGCGCGAGAAGCTGCTGATGGGCCTGTACTACGAGGAAGACCTGAACCTGAAGGAAATCGGCGCCGTCATGGGCGTGTCCGAATCGCGTGTGTCGCAGCTGCATACGCAGGCGGTGGCGCGCTTGCGTACCAAGCTGCGGGAGCAATTGTGGACTGGGCCAGCGTAGCGGGCCTGGTGCTGGCGCTGGCCGGCATCTTCGTCGGCCACACGCTCGATGGCGGCAAGTTCGCCTCGCTCGTGCAGCCGGCTGCCTTCGCCATCGTCGTGGTCGGCACCGCCGGCGCCGTGCTGCTGCAAACCGAAGGCCGCAGCTTCCTGCGCGGCCTGCGCATGCTGCGCTGGGTATTCGTGCCGCCGCCGAGCCGGCGCGAGAAGCTCTCGCGCGAGATCGCGCTGTGGAGCCTGACGGCGCGCCGCGACGGACTGCTCTCGCTGGAGCAGTACATGAATACCAAGGACCGCTTCATCGAGAAGGGACTGCGCCTTGTGGTGGACGGCATCGCGCCGGAGAAGCTGCGCGGCCTGCTCGAAACCGAAATCAACAGCTTCGAGTTCAGCCAGCGCCAGGCGGCGCGCATCTGGGAGTCGGCCGCCGGCTATGCGCCCACCATCGGCATCCTGGGTGCGGTGCTGGGCCTGATCCATGTGATGGAAAACCTGTCCGATCCCTCGCGCCTGGGCCCGGGCATCGCCATCGCATTCGTCTCCACCCTGTACGGCGTGGGGTTGGCCAACCTGTTCTTCCTCCCGGTCGGCAACAAGCTCAAGTCCATCGTCGCCGACCAGGTGGCCCAGTACGAAATCCTCACCGAAGTGTTCTACGACCTGGCGTCGGGCGATCACACGCGCGTGATGGAGGAGCGCATGGCCAGCCTGACCGCCAAGCGGGCTTGATGCGATGGCGCGCAAGAAGTACGACGACTCGACCGAGAACCACGAGCGCTGGCTGATCTCGTACGCGGACTTCATCACGCTGCTGTTCGCGCTGTTCGTCGTCATGTACGCGATCTCGATCGTTCACGAAGGCAAGTACCAGGTGCTGTCGAACGCACTGGGGACGGCGTTCGGCGGAACCCAGCCCGTCTCGCAGCTGCCCACGACGGTGGAGCCGACCCTGCCCCTGACCCATATCGTCACGCGCAAGCGGATCGAGACGATCCGGCGCGAACAGGAGCGCCTGACCGCGCTCGCCCGCCAGTTGACGGCGACGCTGGAGCCGCTGGTCAAGGCAGGCAAGGTGAGGGTAACGCAGAACAGCCGCGGCGTGCGGGTGGAAATCAACGCGAGCGTGCTGTTCGACGAGGGCGAGGCGGCGCTGACCGAGGAGGCGACCGAGGTGCTGCAGTCGGTGGCCGGGCTGCTCAAGGGCCAGCCGCACATGATCGAGGTGGAAGGGCACACGGATACGCGGCCGATCAGTAGCGCGCTGTTCCCGTCCAACTGGGAGCTGTCGGCGGTGCGCGCCAGCAGCGTGGTGCGGCTGTTCATCGAGAACGGCGTGTCGGAGTCGAGGCTGACGGCGATCGGGAAAGGGGCCAACCTGCCGATCGCGTCGAATGCGGACGAGATCGGGCGGGCGCGCAACCGGCGGGTGGCGGTGACGATTCTTTCGGCGGCGGGTTAGGCACACGAGTGCACGTCGTTCCCGCGAAAGCGGGAACCTATACGTAGGCTACGAAGTCGGTCCTCATGGCACCACGAGTGCACGGAACGGAGTGGATCAAATCTTTCAGCATAGATTCCCGCTTTCGCGGGAATGACTGTGCTTACTGCGCCAAGTGGGTAGGGTGGGCACTTGTGCCCACGCGTGTCAGGGTGCGTAACGGTGGGCTCGAGAGTGTTTAGCATAGGGACATCCTCCACACTTGGCTAGGGACATAGGTAACACCTTTTATGATCATTGCACTGCTGACTTTGGGAGCGTGCGAT
>FWWL01001215.1_pt1 | contig 63199 bp, 53 predicted proteins | sample 2228331 | NCBI WGS metagenome assembly FWWL01 (sample SAMEA103939775, study PRJEB20133) | metagenome
CTCGCCTGGGGTACGGCACCGGTCACCGTCACGACGACCGGCTGTCCACCGCTCGAACTCCGGCTCGACCCGCCGGTTGCCCTGACGGCCCGCCTCCTCGGCGTCCCCGCAGTGTTCGAGCCAGAGCGGCCGGTGACCTTCCGGCTCCCCAGCGGATCGCTCCAGGTGACCGTACGTTCCGAGGAGGCGACCCTACGCGTGGTGGGCCTCGCTCTCCACCTGCGGATCCTCGCTGACCTCAGCCAGGTCACCTGGAATGGGGAAGAGCTGCTCGGACACGGCCAGGTTTCGCTTCAACTCGATCGCTCCCGCCCCTCGACCGTGGCGCTCGTCTGCCGCTAGCACAGGCCTGTAACCGTTCGCGCTGGTCAGCCGTTCTTTTCATCGAGGAACGGCGCAGTCGGGAACCCTGAAAGGAGGGCAGGAAGTCGTTCTCGTCTGTTGAAGTGTCCGAAACCGTCCGTGACGACGCACCTTCGACCGTGCGCCGGCACGAGCGAGAGAGGAGCGCGAGCGTGTCCAGCTTCTCCCATCCGATCCGGACTATCGTGATCGCCGGCGCACTGGTCCTCGCAGCCTGCGGGGGTGCAGCTGCGCCGTCGCCGACTGGAGTTTCGTCCACACCGACGAGCACTGTGATGGGGGGTGCCACGTCCTCGAACGCCCCGGGCACTGCGACGATATCGACCGGGCTCGTCGCGAGCGCAACCGCCACTGTCGTGACTATCGGCGCAGCGGGTGCCAGTCCAATGCCGTCTCCGCCGCTCGCCGCGCTCTCGGCGAGTCCGACGCCGCTCCCTTCACCGACGCCGGCGGCTACCTCGCCACCGTCCCCGACTGCCACACCGACCATGGCACTGGTGTCGACCCCGACGGCCACAGCGGCGGTAACGCCGACGCCGGGTAACGATACGCCACCGACCACCACAACTGGGTGCGATCTCGCGGTCAGTATCGGGCTCTTGGAAACGATCCCGGGCACGTATCAAGTGACGACCGGGCTCAGTGAGGTTGGTGGTACAGGCTGTGCGCCGCCGGTGACGGTGAGCCTCAGCGTGACGCCGAGTGGCGCACTCACGCTCGGGAGTCTCAGCGTGGCTTATGAGTACAACGGTACGGCGGGCTGGACGTGTAGCGGCACGAGTTGCCAGTCTTCGGGTGCGATCCCTGGCAATCCACCAGGCACCATGTACCAGGTTGGGTTCCAGACGATGGCGACGCTGAGCGGCACAGCGCAGCTCTGTGCAACCGTGACGAGTAGCGCCGATACGAACACGGCGAACGATACCTGGTGCGAGGTGTTGCCGTGACGAACCAGCACGTGGTGAAAGCACTGCTCATGGCGATCTCCACGAGCGACTCGTTATTAGGCGGCTCTTCTCCGCGAACGAGGAGAAGAGCCACGCTGGCTTGTGCTGTCATTTCGACCCGCAGGTTGGGCAGCCGCGGCGCTGGACGGCTCACCGCGGTAGCCACGATCGTCCTGGTCGCGGCGCTGGTAATCGGCGCATGCGGTGGTGGATCGTTGACTCCGTTGACCTCTGTGCCGACTCTCGTGCCGGGAAACCCCGGGCTGGTTTGTCCACCGAACACGAGCGCAGCGACACTCGCAGTCGGGCCTGGACAGCAGTTGACGCCACGACCAGCTGTCGTGGCGGCGTATCCGGGTATCTACGCCTACACGGGTGTTCTCCCGTCCGGGCCACCACTGTATGCTGGGTACCCGCTCTTCGTCCTGCACACCTTCAATAACGTGCCGGGTGCGGGAGCCATCGTCACCGGCTGGGTCACGGTCTGGATGCGACCGCGACAAGACAACGGAGCGGATGCGATCCACATCGCGCATCCGCAGTACAGCAATCTGTTCGTGCAGAGCCTCGCTGCAGCGACGGCCGTCCCGCAGCCCTGGACGATCGCCAACTATCCGCAGTACACCCCGCTCACCATGCAGCTGCAGTCCCAGTCGCTCAGTTTGCTCAATGCCAACGCGTTCCTCGATGTCGTCGTGACGTACAATGCTGCCGTCCAAGCGCTGGCCCTGACCGTCTGTCTTGCCCAACCGACACCGACGCCCACCAAGACACCGGTCACACCGAGTGGGGCCGCGACTGTCCAGGTCGGGCCACCGCCGCTCGATGTGGACTCCTCGACGCCGACACCGACCGCCACGCCTGTTAAGAAGCCGACGGTCGTCGTCGGGTTGACCGTCGTGCCGCAGCCGACTGCGACGCCGACCGTGCCGAAGCCGGGTGGTGGCTTCCCGACGGTGGCAGTCCCGCTGGTGACACCGACGCCGACCTCGCCCCCGCCCGCGCCGACCGCAACACCAGTTCCGACCGCGACGCCGACGACGGTGCCGACCGCAACGCCAGTTCCGACAGCGACGCCGACGGCAGTGCCGACCGCAACACCGACGTTACCACCGACCCCGACGCCGCAGCCCACGGCGACACCGACGCCGGTGACAGCATGCGATATGGTCATCGACAAAGTCATGCAGCCGACGAGCCAACCCAACGTCTTCCAGGTTGTCGTCACGGTAGCGAACGCGGGCAGCGGCCCGTGCCCAGCTGGGGTGCAGGCGATCGAGTATCCCGATCCGGCGATCGCCTTGAGCGGTCCACCGGTGATCAGCCAGAGTGGCGGGAGCGTGCCGTGGAGCTGCAGTGGATCGAGCTGCACAGCAGGGAGCCCGGTGCCGCCCGGGTACAGTGCGACCTTCACGTTCACCGCGACGGTGAATCAGAAGCCCGCTCAGAACTGCGTCCGCGTCATCGTGCCGCAAAACGCTGATGCGAACGCAACGAACAACTCCTACTGCGTCACTGTGCAGTAGCGGTGGGGAAACGACCGTGCGGGGAATCGGGGTGGTTTCCCGCACGGTCTCATCAGCCGGAGTAGGATCGGATGGCGGAGCAGGAGGCGGCTCTTCCTGCTGCTGGAGGGAGAGCGGTGCGCGCGACCGAGCGGACGAATGCGCCAACAACTGTCGTCGTCCTGCTGCTCAGTGGTTGGTTCCTCGCCGCGTGTGGGGGAACGCTGGTGCCGATCGGCACGCCGTCGCCGATCGTGGAGCCGACGGCCACAGCGACGCCAGTGGTCACGAGAACCGTCGAGGCGCGCGCAGTGCCGACCTCACCGCGGCCATCTCCGACGACTCCGAGGCCAGCCGCGACGCCGACGGTTGCGTCGACGCCGGCGACCGAACCCACGCCTACTCCGGTGCCGACTGCCGGGGCTTCGTTCTCCACGCCTCCGCCACGGCCGGTCGTGCCGGTGCCCTCGCCGCCAGCCACCGAACCGGTCATGTTTCCTTCACCGGCGCCGCTCCCGACGGCAACGACGACATCGTCCGGGGCCTGTGACCTGGCACTGGACAAGGCAGTCGCACCAGTCGCCGGCACGACGTCGGTGATCGTGACGCTGACAGTCCAGCAGCGTGGGACGATGTCGTGTCCGCCTGGTGCGCTGGTCAGCGACCCGCTGCCGGCTGGGTTCACGGCCGCTGCTGACGTGCGAGTCGTCGAAACCGGGGGGAGCGGTCGCTGGGAGTGTGCGGGTACCGCGTGTCGCGCTGCTGCGGCACTCCCTCCTGGATACAGCGCGACCTTCACCTTCACCGTCGTCGGTGAGCCGGGGAGTGCGGCGGAGAACTGTGCGGTCGTCTCGGTCACCGGAGACGAGCATGCGGAAAACGACAGCCGTTGCGTGACGCTCGGGCCGATCCCGACGCCACCCCCGACCCCGACGCCCGTGAGCTGCCTCTTCGGTCTCGAGAAGACGATGGAAGCTGCGCGACCAGGGACCACTGGGCAGACAGTAGCGGTGACCGCGGTGATTCGCTTGCAAAACACTGGACCCGAACAGTGTCGTACCGGCTGGAGCACGTTCGTCCTGACCGACGACTTGCCACCCGGCATGGTCGTGCAGAGCGTTCGGCAGGTGACTGGAGCAGGCTGGAGCTGTGTGTCCAGCGGTTCTGCAGTCGAGTGCAGCGGCGCACCGCCGCAGCCCGGTGGACACGTCGTCGTGACGATCGAGCTCCTCGTCGAGGAATCGGCGCAGCGAACGGTCAATTGTGCTCGGGTGGAACCGCTGGGGATGCAGGCATGCGCGACACTCGGGTGATCGAGACGGGATGGCATCGCCGGGGGACACCGGGACTGGCGGCTGGTACGAGCTGTTCAGGATGCGGGGATGACCCGTCCAGTGTGCACGCGAGACTACTGTGCTCTCGACGACAAGGCTAGCCTGACCGCGCTGGAGGCAGCGTACCTGAAGCTGCCGCGACACGACAGCCCCGCGAACGGGAGGACGCACCCGCGCTGTTCCCTCGTTGTTGCCCGGTAGTCGTGCGGGAAGGGGTATACTTGCAAATTCGGAAGCTCGGAAGGGGGGTATCCGGTGGCGCATCGGATTCGGATCGAGTATTGTACGTCATGAGGCTACCGTGGGCGAGCCACCCGTGCGGTGGAACTGTTGCTGGACAAGTACGAGCTCGAGGTCGGTGAGATCGCACTGGTACCGTCCTCGGGCGGACGCTTCGAGATTTCTGTCGACGACCAGCTGGTCTTCTCGAAACTGGCTGAGAAGCGATTCCCGGAAGACGAGGAACTGCTCGAGCTGGTCGGTAGGCGGATCGGCTCCGGATGAGGCCCGGAGAGTCGACGGGAGTCGCCAGACACGGGAACGCTGAGCCTGCCGGGCGGGTGAGAGGTGAACGATGAGCACGACGATGACCCCGCTCGTCATCGTGCGTGTGCACGAACTGGCCCTCAAGGGGCAGAACCGTCCCTTCTTCAAGCGGACGCTCTTCGACAATCTCCGCTTCGCGCTGCGTGATCTTCCGGTCGCGCGGTTGCAGGAACGAGCGCTCCGCTTTCTGGTGCGGCTCGAGGACCCTACCGTCTGGCCGGAGGTGGCCGAACGGTTGCGCTGGGTCTTCGGTGTCGCGAACTTCTCGCTCGGTGTGGAGACAGCACTGACCGTCGAGGCCATGCAGCAGGGGTTGGCCGAAGTCCTCGAGCGGCAGGGGCCACCGCCGGGGAGCTTCCGGATCCGGGTCAAGCGCACGAACAAGTCCTTCCCACTGACTTCACCGGAACTGGAGCGCGAGCTGGGACGGTTCGTGCAGAAGCGCACTGGCGCACCGGTCGATCTCTCCGACCCCGACGTGACCTATCAGGTGGAAGTGCTCTACGACCGCGCGCTGGTGAGCGGCGAATCGCTTCCCGGCCCGGGTGGCCTGCCGATCGGCGTGAGCGGGCGGGTGGTCGCCTTGCTCTCCGGCGGCTTCGACTCGCCGGTCGCGGCATACCGGCTGATGAAGCGGGGATGCTTCGTCACCTTCGTGCACTTCCATGCCTACCCCTATGTCCGGCCGATCTCGATCGAGAAGGCGGTCGAGCTGGCCCGTCACCTCTCGCGCTACCAGCCACCCAAGAATCGCCTGGTGGTCGTGCCGATCGGTGATGCGCAGCGTGAGATCGCACTGGCAGCCGAGCCCTCCTTGCGTGTCGTGCTCTACCGGCGGCTGATGCTGCGGATCGCGACCGCGATCGCGCACGAAGAGGGAGCTGGGGCGATCGTGACGGGCGAGAGCCTGGGGCAGGTCGCATCCCAGACGCTGGAGAACATGCGCGCGATCGGCGCAGTGACCGATTTGCCGTTGCTGCGGCCACTGGTGGGGAACAACAAGGACGAGATCATCGCCGAGGCAGTGCGCATCGGGACCGAGCCGATCTCGCGCATCCCGGACGATGACTGCTGCACGGTGTTCGTACCGCTGCATCCCGCGACGCGCGTCACCGTCGAGCAGGCTGCTGCGGCGGAACAGGCCTACGCTGTCGAGGCGCTCGTGCAGCAATGCCTGGCCCGCCGCACCGTCTACGAGGGTGACCCGTTCCGCTGGGATCCGCTGATGGCGCTGGCAGCCGCGACAGCTTGACGACGCGCCTCCCGGTACCGCCGGGCCAGCAGGGCGATACTGAGCAGGGCGATCGCAGCGCTGACGCCCTCGATCCCGAGCCAGTCGATGCGGGTGACGGTGCTCATGACCTGAAAGGTATCCCAGAGCGTGTGCAAGGCCACGGCCAGAAGGTACGTACCGAGCGTCGCGCGCGTGAGACCGGCACGGCCGTGGTGCTGACGTTCACGCCAGAGCGTCGCCGTGACGAGGGCTGTCCAGGCAGCATGGCCAGCCGGTGAGAGGAAACCGCGGACGAGCAGGACGAACTCGGCGAGGCCGATGTTTCCCCGCGAGGCGAGCAGGGCGGTGAACCCGTAGCCGAGTGTCTCCAGGGCAGCGAAGCCCATAGCGCTCGCCAGGCCGAAGAGCAGACCCGCCATTTCCGAACGGTAGCGCCAGCGGAGGAAAAAGACGAGCGGGACGATCAGCTTCGCTGTCTCTTCGATCAGCCCGACGGCGAGGAGCGGGAGGAATCCGAGTGTCCGATAGGTGTCGTATTCCAGGGCCCCGGCGATGATGACACCGAGTGCACCGCCCCACAGGAAGTTCCAGACGACAGCACTGGGCGGGATCCGTTCCGGCAGGGGATGTTCGTAGGCCCAGAGGACGAGGACGACCGGCACGAGGAAGGCACCGAGGACGAGCAAGGAGGGAACGAAGTTCGGGTTACCGGTTGCCTGGTACACGTTGTTGAGCGCATAGAAGAGAACGATGCCACCGATGAGGACTTGGAACCAACCGCGAGCAAGTGTCGCTCGGATCGCCTGCACGGTGCGCTCCTCTCGAGAGTGCGGTTCGTCAGGTCCTCAGCATCGTAGAACCCAACCCTCCGGAATCGCTACATACAAGAGGATCTGCGTCAAGCTGAGAGCGGGAGCCGGCCAGAGCCACGCGAACACAATCCGGAGGCGAGGCCTTCCGGTTGCGAGCGGTAGCGAGCCGGCTCGTCGTGTGCTGGTGCGGGGGCAGGTGACCTCCACCAGGTCTCTCACTGATCCGGAACTACCGGCGGCTGGTCGAGGAGCTCACCGCTTGCGCGCGAGGAGCGTGAGCATGGTGCGTTCGATCTCGGGAGGCAGATGGAGCGCGAAACCCTCGGGAGTCAGCAGATGGCCGTTCTCGGTATGGCCACTAGCGACGGGAACCAGCTCGCCACTCTCGAGACGCCAGAGCGTGAATCCTGCCTCGATCTTGCCGTGGTACGGCACGACCTCGAGGATAAAGCCGTCACCCTGCAGCGTCACGGGTTGGAAGCGGTGCTTCTTGAGCGTCTGGAGCAAACGCTGGGCCAGCGTCGACACGCCTCTTCCTCCTGATTCGCGAGGATACGCGGTCAATACGTCGGCGGCAAGGGGGTGACCAGAGGCCGTCGCGCCGCCCCGCTTCTGAACGAAATTCGGCGGGGCCTCTGTCCTAGGAGCGTGCAGCGGTTCGCCGCACGCTCCTAGGCGGATTCGTATCCCGTGGGGCACGACTACGAGTCGGCCGGGGCGAGCTCGCCGAGGAACTCGCGCTCGATGCGTCGGAGCTCCTCCTCGTCAGCCGGCGTGGGACCGGTAAAGCGAGTCCGTGCGTAACCGAACCAGTAGAGCACCAGGAGGAGACCCATTGCGAGACTCGTCCACAGGACGAGTTCGTTGGGCGGGAGAACGAAGATGATCGTGATCAAAGCGACCCAGGCGAGGGCGAGTGCATTCACGATCGGACCGAACCGACCGAGGTTCCACGGTGCATTCTCGCGGCTTGTATGTTCGCCGCGGCCAGTGACCTTGTTGCGCAAGTTGAGGAAAGTCGGTGTCACATAGGCGAGGTACAGGGCGATTGTCGAGATCGACGTGACGACGAAGTAGGCTGCCGAGTAGAGGGTGAGTACGACAGCCAGGGAGCAGGTGATGAGAATCGACCACACCGGTGTCCGGTAGTGACGATGGACACGTGCGATGAGCGACGACGCGGGCATGCCGCCGTCGCGTGCGAAGGCCCACCACATCCGCGACATGGACGTGATCGAGGCGAGTCCACACAGCCACATCGCGACAGCGATGATGATGGCGATAACGTGACCGAGGACTGCCGGCAAGTTCTGGTACGCGACGTAGAGGACCGGGTACGGGTCAGAGGCTGTCGCAGCGATGTCGCCGTTCGGAATGCTCCAGGTAACAGCGGTCAGCAAGATCCAGCCGACGACTGCCGAGACGGCGACCGAAAGAAAGATGCCCCAGGCCGAGTTGAGGCGTGCCATTACGGTCTCTTCTGCGACGTGGGCGGACGCGTCGTAGCCGGTGAAGGTCCACTGGGCCTGGAGAAGGGCGAGCAAGAAGACGAGCCAGAACGGTGCGCTGGCATACAGGTCTTTGAGGGCGGGCAGGAGATTGAAGAGCGGTGACGGGAAGGTCCAGTTGCCGACCACCAGCGCAGGCTCGGGCTGGCCTTTGCCGAGATCGGCTGAAACCGCGTCGAGGGGATTGACGACGTTCTCGAATCGGAAAAGGAAACCGAAGCTGTTGTGGTGGGTTCCGAGAAACACGAGGAACAGGACGATCAGGGCGCCACCGATGATATGCCAGTAGACGCTGAAGTCTCCGAGCAAGCGCGTCAATCGAATGCCGAAAACATTGATCAGGATCTGTGGGATCATGATGAGGACCATGACGAAGACCTGGAAATACCAGTTGGTCGTCGATCCAAAGAGTGGAACCGAGGCATCCTCCGGAATGCGGAAGATTCGGGTGACTGCACCGATGATATAGATTGCGGCCGCTATGTTGATGCCCGCCGTGATGGTCACCTGGCCGATCATATTGAGCCAGGCGGTGACCCATGCCCAGCCGCGGCCGCCGAGGCGAAACGACCAGAAGTAGAGTCCACCGGCTGTCGGGTACGCCGAGGCGATCTCGGCCATGGAGGCTGCCACTGCCATGGTGAAGAGGGAGACCAACGGCCAGCCCAGCGTATTGACGATCGGGCCAGCGAACTTTAGCCCATATCCGTACAAGAGGATGGCGCCGGTCAGAATGGAGATGATGGTGAACGAGATGGCGAAGTTGGAGAACCCGCCCATCTCGCGGAACAGCTGCTGGGCGTAGCCGAGCCGGTGCAGGTCATGGATGTCCTGCCTGATCAGCTCCTGACGCTGCTTTTCCTTGCTCATCGCGCCTGCTCCTCTCGCTCTCGAGTACTAACTTTCCGGCGTGATATAGGCGGCAGTGATGCCACCATCGACCAGAAACGCCGTTGCCGTCACGTAGGACGACTCGTCCGATGCCAGAAAGAGCGCTGCCTGCGCAACTTCCCGGGCTTGTGCGAAGCGACCCATCGGGATATGGACGAGCCGGCGTTGCCGTTTCGCGGGATCGGCCAAGATCGAGCGGAGCAGCGGCGTATCGACCGGGCCTGGGCACAACGCATTGGCCCGGATGTTCTTGCGCGCGAACTCGATGGCGATTTCCCGCGTCATCGCGAGTACCCCGCCTTTGCTCGCCGTGTAGGCGATCTGTGGTACTGCAGCGCCCATGAGGGCAACGAAGCTGGCCGTGTTGATGATCGAGCCTCCACCGGCGCGCAACATGGCGGGAATGGCGTACTTACAGCCGAGGAAGACCCCCTTGAGGTTGACTGCCATGACGCGATCCCACACGTCCTCCGGAGTGTCCACGACCGAACCGTCCTCGTCGGGGAAGATGCCAGCGTTGTTGAACATGACGTCGAGCTTGCCGTACGTCTCTTCGGCGGCACGCACCAGGGCTTCGACCTCGGCAGCCTTTGTGACGTCGGTGCGGACGAACAGTGCCTCACCACCAGCCTCGCGGATGAGCCGCACCGTCTCCTGCCCACTAGCGTCGTTCACATCGGCCACGACGACTTTCGCTCCCTCCTGGGCGAAGAGCAGTGCTGATTCCCTGCCGATACCCGATCCGGCTCCGGTAATGATGCAGACCTTGCCCGCGAGTCGGCTCCCCATTGTCTCCCTCCCTCACCCACGTTCGAAATAGCGGTACAGTTCCCAATCGGTCACCACCGCGTCGAACGCCTCCTGCTCGACGCGGGCCATGTTCACGTAGTGCTCAACGACGAGGTCGCCGAAGACCTGGCGAGCGAAGGCTGAGCGATCGAATTCCACCATAGCTTCGGCGAGCGTTCGCGGTACGCGGACGACGTCGCGGGCCTCGTACGCATTGCCGCGATACTCTGGCGGAAGTGGGAGTTCGCGCTCGATGCCGTCGAGTGCGGCGGCGATCATCGCTGCGTAGGCCAGGTACGGGTTGGCGTCAGCTCCAGGGATCCGGTTCTCGATGCGCAGCGACTGCCCGTGGCCGACGATGCGGAAGCCGCAGGTGCGGTTGTCGCGGCCCCAGACGGCGTTCACTGGTGCCCAGCTCGCAACAGCGTAGCGCTTATAGGAGTTAACGTTCGAGGCGACGAGGAGGGAGAGCTCCCGCGCGTGTGCGATGAGGCCAGCCAGCGCATGCTGCATCAGCCGGCTCATGTGGTATGGCGTACCGGCCGGGTCGTAGAAGAGGTTTCGCTCTCCGGCAGAGTCCCAGATGCTCAGGTGGATGTGGGAGCTGGAACCCGTCCACGTGTGGTGCGGCTTGGCCATGAAAGTGACGGCGAGGCCGTTGAGGTAGGCGATCTCTTTGACCCCATGCTTGAAGAGGACGGCGCGATCTGCTGATTCGAGGGCCTCAGCGTAATGGATGTTGATCTCGTGCTGGCCAGCAGCGGCCTCCCCCTTCGAGAACTCGATCGGGATCCCGGCAGCGGTCAGCAGGTTGCGAATCTGCCGGTAGATCGGCTCGGCCTTCGTGCCCTGGAACAGGTGATAGTCCTCGTTGTACCAGCCGTAGGGGCGGAGGCCACGATACCCTTTCTCGTAGGCCGCGTCATAGGAGTCCTTGAGGAGATAGAACTCGAGCTCACTGGCCATCATGACGCGAAAGCCCATCGCTGCCGCGCGCTCGACCTGGCGACGGAGGATCGTTCGCGGAGCGACCGGGATCAGCTCGCCGGTCTCCTCGTCGACCGCATCGGCGAGGACGAGTGCTGTTCCTTCCAACCACGGGATGCGGCGGAGGGTGGTGAAGTCGGGACGGGCGACCCAGTCACCGTAACCGGTCTCCCAGTTCATGAGCCGGTAGCCGGCCGGTGTGGTCATTTCCATATCGGTGCCCAGGAGGTAGGTGCAGAAATGGGTACCGTGCTCGCGGACATGCTCGAGGAAGAAGTCGGCCCGGACGCGTTTCCCCATGAGACGTCCTTGCATGTCGCAGAGGGCATTCACGACCGTGTCGATCTCTCCAGCTCGAACCGCGCGTTCCAGGTCGGCGAGACTCAGTAGACCCGTCGTTCGGTCGCTCATGGCAGTGCTTCCCCTCTCGTCGCGCGCACACAGCCTCCAGCGTTCCTGCCTGGCGGTGTGCCGGCGGAGGGCGGCTGGCGCTGATCGGCCAAGAAACGAGCGATGACACGCTGTGCGGGAGGCGGCCCCACCGCACCACGAGTCCCCTTTCTCGAGCGACCGTTCCTGATCCCAGTTCCGGAAGACGCGATGCCGGATGCGAATCTCTTCCGCGCTGATCGTGCCAGAGTCCACAATAGCGAGAGGGGAAATGGCTGTCAAGATGCATGTCGCTGCAACGCAGGGCTCGGCCTTTCTCGGGTGTTCGGGGGTGCGCCAGTGCGAGCTGCGTCGGCTCGCCCCCGAGCGCCCGGCCAGGCATGTGGAGTGAGCGGGAGAGAGCTGGAGCGAAGGACCACGACCCGGGTGAGCCAGAGAGTGCGGCCATCCTCTCGTCCGGGTGACCGGCGTTCGGTCACAGCGGAGTGGTCTTGACATCCGATAGCTAAGGGACTACACTGTGCCCAGACGATAGCCGACAGATCGAATAGCGTCTGATATACCGGACATATAGGATGCCGAGACGCGTACCAGCAGTCGAACGTGCACTCGATATCCTCGAACTCTTCTTGCGGTCGCCGCAACCGGAATCGCTCTCAGTGCCGGAGATCGCGCGGACACTCGACTTGCCCCGCAGCACGGCCCACGAGCTGGTCGCCACGCTGGTCGCCCGCCGGTATCTCCGGCCGTTGGAAGCGAACCCGCACCGCTTCACGTTGGACGCGCGCGTCTTCGAGCTCGGGAATGCCTATGCCGCCGGGCTCGACCTGGCGCGCGAGGGGCAGATCGTCGCGCGCAAGATCGCGGCGCAGTGCGACGAGACGGTGCACATCGCGGTGCTGGAGGGGCGCGAGGCCTTCTACATCGCCAAAGTGGACAGCACGAATGCGCTGCGGCTGGTGTCCGCGATCGGACGGCGGCTTCCCGCGCACTGCACGGCGGTCGGGAAGATGTTGCTCTCGGGCTTGAGCGAGGTGGAGTTCGCCGAGCGGTTCGCCGGGGTGCACGAGCTGCCGGGGATGACGCCCAACAGTATCCGCACGATCGAAGCGTTGCGGGCGGAACTCGCTCGGACACGAGCGCGCGGGATCGCCTGGGACAACTGCGAGTCGAACCCGGACGTGCGCTGTGTCGCCGCGCCGATCTACGACCATCGCGGCCGCATGGTCGCGGCGATGAGCATCTCGTTCCCGGTGGTGCGCGATACGCCGGAGCGCTTCCGCGAACTTTCGCGGCTGGTGCAGGAGGGAGCGCGCGAACTCTCGGAACGGCTCGGCTACCGCGTTCCGTATCCTGACTCGCGTGAGCCAGAACTCCCACCCTGGCATCGAGAGCGCAGCGCGGTGACCGAGCGCTAGCGAAGGAGGTGGTCGCCAGCAGAACACTCTCGCCTAGACGGTTGTCGAGCGATCGGATGATCCGGTGAGAAGTTGGATGGTCCCGACGGGAGGAGATGTCACATGGATACGGTGTTCCGCAATCGGTTGACACGCCGTACGGTCCTCCGCTCGCTCCTGGTCAGTGGTGTGGCGTCTACGCTGCTCGCTGCTTGTGGTGGGGGAGGAGCGACCCCGACACCGACGAGCGCACCAGCAGCATCACCGGCAGGAGCGGCTGCTTCACCGACCCCGGCGGCTTCTCCGACTCCAGCCGCGGGAGCGACAGCTCCGGCTGGGACACCGACGGCAGCGGCAGCGTTACCGGTGCCGACCGTCGCACCGGGTACCAAGATCACGATCGCGATGGTACCGAAGCTCGTGCACCCGTTCTTCGAGGACGTGCGGAAAGGCGGCGAGCAGAAGGCGCAGGAGCTGGGTGTCGAGTTCCAGTGGGTCGCGCCGCAGCAGGCTGACCCGGCGCAGCAGGTCGCGATGATCGAGGACCTGATCCGCAAGAAGGTCCACGCGATCTCGATCTCGCCGAACGAGCCGAAGTCGGTCGAGCCGGTGATCGCCGAGGGGATGAAGCAGGGCATCCTCATGATGACCTTCGATGCCGACTCGCCGAACAGCCAGCGCGTCATGTACATCGGCACCGACAACAAGGCGGCTGGCAGGACGATGGGTGAGACGATGGCCAAACTCCTCAACGGCCAGGGCAAGGTCGGGATCATCACTGGTGGTCTGGGTGCCTTGAACCTGAACCAGCGGATCGAGGGGTTCAAGGAGGGAATCGGTCCGAACATTGAGGTCGTGGATGTGCAGGCGACCGATGATGACCTGCAAAAAGGGCTCTCGGTGAGCGAAGCGATGCTCCGCGCGCATCCCGATCTCAACGGGATCGCCTGTGTGAGCGCGACAGGCGGCCCGACGCTCGCCCAGGTGCTCAAGTCGCCGGAGTTCCAGGATCGCATCGGCAAGCTCGTTATCGTCGCCTTCGACGATCTCGAAGAGACCAAGCGGGCGATCGAGGAAGGGATCATCGCGGCGACGATGGTGCAGCGGCCGGTGCAGATGGGGATCCTGACGGTGCAGTGGGCGTACGACATCTTGACCGGCAAGGCGAAGCCGCCGTTCCAGAACATCGACACGGGTGTCACTGTGGTCACCAAGGAGAATCTGAACAGTTACACGAAGTAGGGCACGGCGGGGCTGGTGGCTGGCACTGCCGCCAGCCCCGCTCGCTGGGGAGCGGCACCATGACTGTTCCGGTTCTGGAGGCACGGGATATCTGTAAGCGCTTTCCAGGCGTGGTGGCGCTGGATCGCGTTTCGTTGCAGGTCTTCGCTGGTGAGATTCTCGCGGTCGTCGGAGAGAACGGTGCGGGCAAGTCAACGCTGATGAAGATCCTCTCCGGCGCGCTCCAGCCGGACGAGGGAGAGATCCTCCTCGCGGGCCAGCCCGTGCGTTTCGCTGACCCACGACAGGCGCTGGCCCATGGCATCGGGATCATCTACCAGGAGCTGAGCGTTATCGAGGCCCTGTCGGTCGGGGAGAACCTGTTTCTCGGGCGGTTGCCGCAACGTGGCGGCATTCCTGGCACGGTGGACTGGCCGCGCGTCTGGCGCGAGGCGTCGCAGATTCTCGAGCGCGTGGGAGCGCCGATCGATCCGCAACGTCCGGTGCGGGAACTCAGTACCGCCCAGAAACAGCTGGTCGAGATCGCGCGGGCGCTCTCGCAGGACGTGCGCGTCCTGATCCTCGACGAGCCGACCAGTTCGCTGTCGCTCCAGGAGACGGCGCGGCTCTTCGCGATCCTGCGCGGCCTTCGGGCGCAGGGCGTGGCGATCATCTACATCTCGCACCGGTTGGAGGAAGTCTTCGCGCTGGCCGATCGGGTCACCGTGCTGCGGGACGGCCGAGTCGTCGGCACGCTGCCGATTGCCGAGGCGACGCGTGACGGGTTGATCCGTATGATGGTCGGCCGCGACCTGTCGGCCTACTATCGCACGGTTCGCTCGGTGCCGGGAGCACCCCGACTCGAGGTACGTAAGCTCACCCGGTTGGGTGTGTTGCACGCGATCGATCTGACCGTCCATGCTGGAGAGATCGTCGGACTGGCGGGCCTCGTCGGTGCTGGGCGCACCGAGCTGGCGCGCTGCCTGTTCGGCGTCGACCCGATCGACAGCGGCGAGATCCGGATCGACGGAAAGACCGTGGCGATTCGCAATCCCCAGGACGCGGTGCGACACGGGATCGTCCTGGTGCCGGAAGATCGCAAGCTGCAGGGGCTGGTGCTTATTCTGTCCGTCCGCGAGAATATCGCCCTGCCGGTTCTGTCGCGACTGGCGCACTTCGGCTTTCCGTCTCGGCGTGAAGAGGAGCGCCTGGCGACATCCTTCGTCGAGCGACTGCGCATCCGTACGCCATCGATCGAGCAGCGTGTCCTGAACCTGAGCGGTGGCAACCAGCAAAAGGTCGTGCTGGCACGAGCGCTGGCGACGAATCCCAGGGTGCTCATTCTCGACGAGCCGACGCGCGGTATCGACGTGGGTGCCAAGGCTGAGGTGCACGCCTTGATCGCGGAACTCGCCGAAGCCGGTATGGGGATTTTGCTCATTTCTTCGGAACTCCCAGAAGTCCTGAGCATGAGCCATCGGGTGCTGGTCATGAGCGGCGGCCGGATCGTCGCCGAGTTCTCGCGCGAGGAAGCGACCGAGGAGCGGGTGCTCGCTGCGGCGACTCGGCAATCGGTGGCCGCCTGAGCGAGCCTGGTAGACGTCGGAAAGGGGATCGGCGTGCGGATCGTCGATGTGAAGACCTACGTGCTCGGCACGGCCTGGCGGAACCTGACGTTCGTCGAGGTGCACACCGACGAGGGGATCACGGGAGTCGGTGAGGCACGGATGCTCAACCACACCGATGCCCTGCTGGGCTACCTGGCCGAAGCCGTACCGAACCACGTGCTGGGGAGCGATCCCTTCCGGATCGAGGATCTGGTTTTCCGGATGATGCGGAACGACTACGCACGGCCGGACTACGTGATGATGAGCGGGATCGCGGCGATCGAGATCGCCTGCTGGGACATCATGGGGAAGGCGCTCGGTCTTCCTGTCTACCAGCTCCTCGGTGGGGCGGTGCGTGACCGGATCAAGGCGTACGCCAACGGCTGGTACACGGTCGAGCGAACGCCGGAAGAGTTCGCCGAGGCGGCCCGGCGTGCGGTGGCGCGGGGCTACCGGGCGCTCAAGCTCGATCCGTTCGGGGCGGGATACTACGAACTGGAGCTCGAGGAAAAGCGTCGCGTGGTCGCGCTCGTCGAGGCGGTGCGCGAGGCGGTGGGCCCTGACGTCGAGATCCTGATCGAGATGCACGGGCGGTTCAATCCGGCGACCGCGATCGAGATGGCACGCTTGCTCGAGCCGTACCGGCCCGGCTGGATCGAGGAGCCGGTGCCGCCGCACAACCTGGCTGCCCTGAAGAAGGTCGCTGAACAGGTGACGATTCCGGTCGCGACGGGTGAGCGGATCCACACCCGCTACGACTTCCGCGAGCTCTTCGAACTGCAGGCTGCCGATATCATCCAGCCGGACATCACGCATCTGGGCGGCCTGCTGGAGACCAAGAAGCTGGCGGCGTGGGCTGACGCGTACTACATCCTCGTCGCGCCGCACAACGTCTGTGGTCCGGTCGGTACGGCGGCGAACCTCCATCTGGCTGCCTGCACGACCAATTTCAAGATCCAGGAGCACTTCAACGATTTTGCCGAGGAGTTCGTCAAAGCCGCGGCACCCGGTGTCCCCGAGGTGGTCGATGGCTTCTTCCCGCTACCGTCCGGTCCGGGGTTGGGTGTCCAATTGGACCATTCGGTACTGGAACAGCACCCGCGCCGGCGCGTGTTCTTCAACCTGTTCGCGGAGAACTGGCACCGGCGACAGGCGGAGCGAGCGTGAGGAGGGGCGATGAGCGGACTGGCCCAACAGCTGCGGAGCCTGACACAGGTGACCGGCGGGATCGGGCTGGTGCGGCTCGGACAGGCCAGTGTCGCACTGGCTGGGGGCGACTGCCTCGTTTTGATCGATCCGTTTCTCTCGCCCCATCCGGACCGTCTGGTTCCGCCCCCGCTGGATCCGGTTGAGCTGGATTGTGTCGACGTCGTGCTCGTCACGCACGAGCACTGGGATCACCTGGACGGGCCGACCTGCGCGGCGATCGCGCGCGTCGCCCTGCAGGCGACGTTCTTGTGTCCGGAGCCGATCGTCGACCAGCTGGTCGCCGCCGGTGTGCCGGCCGAGCGGGTGTCGGGCACGCGACCTGGCCAGTCGTACCGACGAGCTGACGTGACGATCTGGCCGATCGCAGCGAAGCATGGCCTGCATGCGACCGATGCCTACAGCTTCGGTGAAGTCGATGGGGTACCGCGCTTCCTCGGGTACGTCGTGGAGCTGGCCGGCGTGCGGCTCTACCATGCCGGCGACACGATTCCGTACGAGGGGCTGGCCGAGTCGGTGGGCGTGCTCCAGCCGGACGTCGCGCTCCTGCCGATCAATGGACGCGACTGGTACCGGGAGCGCCTCGACATCGTCGGCAATCTCGACGCTCGCGAGGCCGCGCAGCTGGCGGCAGCGATCGGGGCAGAGCTTCTGGTCCCGCTGCACTACGACATGTTCGCTGCCAACCTGGCCGATCCCGGCGAGCTGGTGCGCTTCGTCCGCGAGCGAGAACTGGCGCTGGGCGTACTGGTGCTACCGGTAGGGCATCCGGCGGTGATCTGCCCGGCACGGAGAAGAGGACGGTGAGACGATGGACGGACGATCGCCGCAGCAGGAGACGACACTGGGCGAGGTGCAGCGGCCCGAAGCGGGCGCTGCGATGCCGATTGGTGCACTCGCTGTCGTGCGTCGCCTCGTCCAGCGCGTGACCGGATTGCGCGAGTTCAATATCCTCGTCGCGTTGCTCGTGCTCGGTCTCTTCCTCTCGTTGACCACCGAGGCGTTCCTGACGACCGGGAACCTGTTCGGGGTCGCACGCGCGTTTTCGCTCACCGCCATCGTGGCGATCGGTCAGACGATGGTGATCCTGACGGGCGGGATCGACCTTTCGGTCGGTTCGGTACTGGCGCTGGCTGGACTCTCGACCGGGATGCTGCTCGAGCGTGGCGTGCCACTGCCGATCGCCGTCCTGGCTGGGCTCGCGGTGGGTGCGGTGATCGGCCTGGTCAACGGCTTGCTCGTCACCCGGGTCGGGCTGCCGCCGTTCATCGCGACACTGGGCACGTTGAGTATCGGCCGGGGGCTCGTCTATGTGTTGACGAAGGGATATCCGGTCACCGTGCCCTATGACTATCAGGCGTTCATCTGGTTGGGGCAGGGATACGTCTGGATCGTCCCGGTACCGGTCATCGTGATGGTAGTGCTCACGATCCTGGGAACGATCTTCCTCGGCTTCACGACCTACGGTCGCTACATCTACGCGGTCGGCGGCAATCCGGAAGCGGCACGCCTCGCCGGAATACCGGTGGAGAGGGTGAAGATCCTGGTGTACGTACTCAGCTCGACGCTGGCGGCGCTGGCCGGCCTCATCCTCGTGGCTCGGTTGGTCTCCGCGCAGCCGTCGGCTGGGCTCGGCTTCGAGCTGCCGGTGATCGCTGCGTCGATCATCGGTGGGACGAGCCTCATGGGAGGCGAGGGGACCGTCCTCGGGGCGGTGCTCGGAGCAGCGATCATGGGCGTGCTCGAGAACGGGATGGTCTTGCTCGGTGTGAGCACGTACGCCCAACAAGCAGTGACTGGTACGGTGATCATCCTGGCGGTCGCGCTCGATATCTGGCAAAAGCGACGGCGCATGCGGGTGCGGCGGACGCGCGGTTGAGCGAGGGGAAGGCGCAGGGTGGAGCGGACGCGTGCGTTTCTCGAACGGCTCGGGCTCCCGCGTGGGGACCTGCACGATCTGCCGACGAGCAACAAGCGGTTTCCCGACGGTGCCCAGTATCGGGTGGAGATCCCGAGTACCGAGGGACCGCGGGTCCTGGCAGCAGTCATCGAGGAAGCGAAGCGGTACGGCATCGTGATCCACCGGATCTCGCAGGGCAGCGGCGTGATGCTGCTGACGGACGAGGAAATCCGCGAGATGGCGTACCTGGCTGCGGCAGAGGGGATCGAGGTGAGTCTCTTCGCGCGGCCGAGCGCAGCGTGGGATATCGGCGGCATGGCCAAGGCGAGTGCCGGTGCGCTGGTCGGTGCCAAGCTGCGCGGGCAAGAGCAGCTGGTGTACTGCCTCGAAGACGTCCGGCGTGCAGCCGAGCTCGGTATCCGCAGCGTGCTCTTGACTGACGAGGGGGCGCTGTGGGTGGCGAGCGAGATGCGGCGGGCTGGCGAGCTCCCGCCCGACATGCAGTTCAAAGTCAGTGTGCTCATGGGTGCAGCAAATCCCGCTTCGGTGAAGCTGCTCGTGCAGCTCGGGGCCGATACCTATAATGTTGCGACTGACTTGACACTGGCGCAGCTGGCGGCGATCCGGGCGGCTGTCGACGTGCCGCTCGATATCTACGTCGAGGTGCCGGACGACGTCGGCGGGTTCGTCCGGCACTACGAGATCGCGGAGATCGTGCGCGTCTGTGCACCGGTCTATCTCAAGTTCGGCCTCCGGAATGCGCCCAATATCTATCCCTCGGGTGGGCATCTGGAGGAGTTGGCGGTGAAGCTGGGGCGGGAGCGGGTGCGCCGGGCGGCGATCGGTCTAGCGATGTTGCAGCGCTATTACCCCGAGGCCATCGGTTCGGCGCCGGGTGCACCCGGTTTGGCGATCCCGGTCGTCGGTGCGCGTACTCCAGTCCCACCACCCGGCGGGCGGCCGTGCGGATGACGCGTGTCGATCCGTCGCTTGCGGACGTCGGGGCACGGGCAGGCTCGGTTGTGTCGAACCAGGACGAATGTGCTAGGCTCTTTGGCTCGATCGATGCCGACTGCTCCCAGTAGCGGAGGCGTCCGATGGAGTCAGGAGCAGTGCGCACGACTGGTTTGTCGGAACTGATCGCCGCGCTCTGGCGTTGGGGAGTGCCGGTCGTTGGCTGGGTCGAGGTCCGGGAAGGTATCGTGCTGCTCGCCGACGGAGGGGCGACGGCGTTCGTCCCACGCCAGCAACTCGGGGAGCGAACCGACGCCGTGGCATGGAGCGTCGCCATGCAGCTCCCGCGCCGGCGCGTTCTGGATACTCCGAGTAGCGCGTTCCTCGTACCGCGGTTCAGCGAACGTGAACTGGCCTGGCTCCGTTTCCTCCGTTGGCTCCGCGAGCGGGCACAAGCGAGTGGAGCACTGGGGCCCTGAGTGCAGGCTGACCGGTGCGATCAGTCGCCGATTCGGTACCACTTGCCGCAACCGAACGTAAAGAAGCCGCGGTCGTCGGCGTCGATACGAACGGTGTTGCTCGTATCGCGCGGGTGCCTCGCGTCGATGATGTCACGTGGTGAGCCGGTGAAGTTTGCCAGTCGTGCCCACATGCACGTGAGGCCAGCAGCACTCGCCCGCCAGAGTCCTGGTGCGATGTCCAGCCCGACGATGTAGACACCGTCCGCGAAGGGTGCTGTCGGGTCGTCCGTGATCGGGACGGTCGCTGGTTCCCAGATGCCGCAGCCTCGGCTCGAGAACTCGCTGTCGCTGGGTTTCAGCGTGACGACTTGGCGTAGGGTGGAAGTGACGTTGACGACCTCGGACGAAGCACCATCGTATCGGATACGTTGCCAGGAACAAGCTGTGTCATTGCCACTGTTCCGGTACGTTCCTGGGGTGATGTCGACCCCTATGCGGTACTGCCCATCGCCGAAGGAATGCGGCGAGGCAGCGGGAGTAGCCGGCAGACCATCACCGGGCTCTCGGAACAAGGAGAGCAGCGAGGCACCGAGTCGGCCGAGGAGTACATCGAAGCGCTCTGGCCAGATCCCGGGGTGCCATTCGAACCGGTGCCGCTCGAAGTACTGGACCGTACGGACCGTGCCTGTCACGGGGTCCGTCTCGAGGAACTCTTCGCTGATCGGATAGCCGAAGACAGGAAGGCCGCCGAAGCGCTCCCAATAGGCGAGGAAGCCTCCACAAAGGTTGTGATTCGTCTCCGGGAAGAAGAGGCATCCGGAACGTGGTTCAGCCGCTCGAAACCGTGGTTCACCCTCGCGCCCCCGTGTGACTTCACGGCCGAGCAAGCCCAGAGACACCTGGAAATCGCTGGCTTCGGTCTGCCGCTCGAATCGTGCGCGTTCGAACCACTGCACGATCTGCTCGGTCTCGTTTTCGCTCGTCTCCGCTGTGAGCGGTAGACCGAAGATCGCCCTTCCTCCCCAGCGTTCCCAGAGATCGAGGAATGGCGAACAAACCGTGACCCCGGTTTCCGGGAAAAGATGGCAACGCGGTGACCCGACGAAAGAAGTTGCTCGGACCCGTGGTGGAAGCCAGAAGGTGGAGATCGTCACGATCAAGAGAGAAACAGCGGTGAGTCGGCGGAGTAGAGCGAGCATTCCAGACACCTCCCTGTTCGACCGTGCCGAGGTCGCACCTGGGGGTGTCGGAGCGCTCGGTGTGTGTCGAGTATAGCGTCTCGGGTATGTGGGAGACAGAGCGGAATGAGTACGAGGTGATGAAACGGTGCCGCCACCATGTGGGGTGGCGGCACCTCACGCCTATTGCGGGTAGTTCCATCAACGGATTAGATAAGGCCACGATCACGCCACTTTTGGAAGATGTCATTGATCTGTCGCTCGGCCTCGGCGACTGCATCCTCTGGCGAGGCCTGGCCGGTCGCGACCTTGGTGAACATGTCGTTGATGATCCAGCGATCGAAGATTTCAGCTTCAGCAGCGTTCATATAGCCTGGCCAGCCGACGTTCACCGTCCAGTCGGGTGCGGTCGCGAGGACAGCGTACTTGTCCGGCGGATTCGCGTTGGGGTCGTTCTGGACGAGCTGCTGCCAGTCCGGAACGGCCTTCGGGAAGGATGGAATGTTGTAGAACTTGGAAGCCTTGAAGGCATCGGTATAGGCCGCGACGAGGTCTTTGAGGAACTGCTTGGCGACGTCGACATTCGGCGAGAACTTCCAGATCACGAAACAGTTGTACCAGTGGGCACAGCCTTTACGGTCACGCGGTCCGGCAGCAGTCTTGGCGATCGCGATCTTGGGGGCGAGATCCGGGTATGTCGACTCGGCAGTCCGGACGGCAGAAATGGCATTCAGGATGAGCGCACCGCGACCGGAAACGAGCAAACGATTATTCGACGAAGCATCCCAAGCGAGTACTTCCTCAGTCTCCGCTTCCTGGAAGAGTTGCTTCGCGAATTGCAGTGCCTCGAGGGTCTCCGGCTTGTTGATTACCACGTTTCCGTTCGCGTCCTGAATCGAGGTACCGAAGCCCCACATGATCGTACGCATCGCCATGCCGGTGTCGATCTCCGGTGAGAAGCCGATGCCGATGGGGTTACCCATCTGCTTGAGTTGCCGACCTGCCTCGAGGATATCTTGCCAGGTATCAGGAGTCTTTCCAACCTGATCGAAGAGGTCTTTGCGATAGAGGATGGGGTCAGCAGCCCAGAAGTCCATGAAGCTGTACCAGACGTCGGTCTTGGGATTATAGCAAGACCGCTCGAGGAGCGGATAGTAGTCGCCATACTGTTTCTTGAGATCAGTGATGAGGTCGTTCAAGGGGACGACCTCGGTCTCGTACTGTGACGGTGGGAACCCGAAGGCGAACAGGTCGTGGCCGCTCTGAGCGGAGACTTCCGCTGCGGCACGGGCCGGGATATCGGCGTAATTGATATGGTCGGAGACCACCTGGACGTTGTTCTTCGCACCCCATTCCTGTACCCATTGATCGAACCACTTGTCGTAGTCGGGTACGAAGTGGCTCCACTGGAGGATTTTGAGCGTGACCGGACCCGAGCGTGTGGGTGTGGCCGCAACAGTTGGCGATGCGGCGCGGGCAGCCGGGGTGGCTGCAGCTGCCGCCGTAGGGCTGCTTGCCGGCGGCTTCGTCGGGGTTGCTCCTCCGGCGGGAGCTGGCGTCGGTGTTGCCTGACCGGCGCAGCTGGCCAGTAGCCCAGCCGCAGCGCTGCTGCTCAGAACGGCGAGTAGCTGGCGACGGGTGAAGCGGCGCATCGCTCCGACCTCCTCACGTCACACGAACACCGAACCCTCAGCCGAACCTCGTCGCCGTCTGCCCTTCAGCGGAGGGCGCCGGCAGTCAAACCCTCGACGAACCGGTCGAGGAACGCGTTGTAGAGCAAGGCAACCGGCAGGCTCACCACGAGTGCCGAAGCCATGATCGCACCCCAGAAGAACACGTCACCACGGATCAGGTCCGTCGGGACACCGACGCTCACGGTCTTGAGATCGGAGATGGAAACGAAGGTCAGCGCGTAGATGAACTCGTTCACCGCGAGCGTGAAGGTGAAGATAACGGCCGTCAGGATTCCCGGCACAGCGAGCGGTAGCAGGACCCGCCAGAAGGCAGTGAATCGCGTCGCACCGTCGACGAGTGCTGCTTCCTCGAGCTCTTGTGGGAGCGATCGGAAGAAGCCCATGAGGAGCCAGGAAACGAAGGGGACAGCCAAGCTCGGATAGGTCAGGACGAGCGACCAGGTATTGTCCTGGAGTCCGATACCGCTCACGATCTGGGAGAGTGGGAGGAAGAGGAGCGTCGGTGGGATCAGATAGGTCAGGAACACGCCAATGCCGAGGTTCTGACCCAGTCGACCACGGAGACGAGCCAATGCATAGCCAGCCGGCAGCGAGAGGACGAGCGTGATAAGAACCGTCGCGAGGCCGACCCAGGCCGTGTTCACCACCCAGCGCGGGAACTTCGTTTCGGTGAACAGGAGACGAAAGTGCGCGAGCGTCGGTGGCTCGTTGAAGAGGAACGGATTGTTCGTCGGGTTGTAGAGATCGCTGTCGCGCTTGAAGGCAGTAATGGCCATCCAGGCGAAGGGAAAGAGTGCCTGTGCGAGGAAGATTGCTAGCACAGCGACGAGCAACGCACGCAGCAAGAGCCGGCGCGTATCGGGCATCGCGGTCACTCGGTCACCTCCCGATGCGAGAGACGGAGGACCCAGATCGCGACCAAGGCGAGTACCGGGAGCATGAAGAGCGCGATGGCGGCACCCTGCGCCAGGTCGCCGGCGACGATACCGACCTGAAAGGCCCAGCTGGACAGGACGTGGCTCGTGTTGTATGGGCCACCGCGCGTCAAGATCCAGACCACGGCCATGTCAGTGAAGGTGAAGAGCGCGGTGAAGAGGATCGCTACGCCCAGAATCGGTCGCACGAGGGGTAAGGTAATGCGGAAAAGCCGGGTGAAGAACCCGGCACCGTCGACCAGTGCCGCCTCGATCAGCTCGCGGGGCACGGCACTCATGCCGGCCAGCGTGATGACTGTCGCGAAGGGAAGAATCCGCCACACTTGCACGATGATGATCGAGATGAGAGCCAGATGCGGGACTCCAAGCCACTGCGGAAATTCGTACGGGCCGATGATGTGGAGACGACGCGCGACCCAATTGATCACCGAATACTGCGAATCGAAGATCCACTTCCAGGCGATCGTGCTCATCACGACCGGCGATGCCCAGGGAAGCAGCAGCAAGTAGCGAACCACGGGCTTGCCCGGGAAGCGTTCAGCGAGAGCAGTCGCGAGGATCGTCGAGAGGACCAGGACGGCGACCAGCACGACGACGGTGATGAGGATCGTGTTCCGCAAGGCATGTTGGAACACCTGGTCGCTCAAGATGGCACGGAAATTGCTGAGGCCAGCGAAGGAGTAATCGCGTCGGCCGACTGAGATATGGCTGAGGCTGTAGTAGATCGACAGCAGCAGGGGGAAACCGATCAAGAGGAAGATGTAGATCGTGGCTGGAAGGAGTAACCAGAATTCCCAACTGATCCGTCTCGCGACCCGGCGGTGAGCAGCCACACGCGGAACTGCAGTCGAGACCATCTGGGCCGTCCCGCTCCTTCCTCCCGCATCCCTTCGTGTGACACGTTCGCCAGAGGGTCCGGTCGTCCGATGAACCGCTTCTAGGTTAACAGCCCCGGGGTGTCCTGTCAACAGCCAGTGGCCGCCCCGATAGCGTACTGGAGCACCCGACCTGTGCTGTGCCCGTAGAGAACGGGACATCGGTTCGAGCGTGCACACCGTTCGTGCGGCTCGGCACTTGCGTGTCGCGTTGCCCGAGTCCGAGCGAGGCGCTCGTCTGCGGTCGGTCTGCTGACCAGCTGACTGGCGCCAGCGCGCGTGGTCGCGCGAGGGAGGCAGCTCTGGGCACAAGTGTTCACTCGAGTGCCAGCGACAGTGCCGGTGCTGGTTGGTGTCCCCAGAACCACTCGACGGTCAGATGCGGCCAACGGGCAGTGATCGCCTCGCGCAGCGGTGCGACGAGCGGGACAGCCTCGCCGACGACGATGGTGCACGACTCAGCCGCTTCAGCCCCGAGCGCATCGAGCGCGCGTAGCAGCACGTCGACGAGTTCTTCGCCGCGCACGCGTTCGCTCGCAGCGTCGAGGCGGATTGCCTGCCAAATACCCTGCTCGCGGACGATGTCGGCGGTCCGCAAGCGGCCGATGACCTCCTGGACCGTGTCGGTCGCAGGCTCCGGTTCTTCGTCTACCTGGCTCAGGAGCAAGACGACCAGCTGGGCGGCCAGCGACTGGAGCGGCAGTACCTCGAGGCGCGGATGTTCCACTTGCCGGGCGAGTTCACACGCCCGTTGCCAGTCTTCCGGACTTCCCGGGAGAATCGTCAGCCGCTCGACCGGGAGCGCAGCGATCTCTTGGGCCAGCATGTCGAGCGCCGCCGCCTCGCGACCGGTGGCCACCGCGAGGGCACCGAGGCGATGGGCGAACGTCACGATGCGTGGGGCCGGGGACAGAACGAGCAGGGCGTGCGCGCGCGGTTCGCTCAACTGCACACGTGGAGAGGACAGGCTGAGATCGTCGATGACGACAGACACCAGGCGACCGAACCACTGGAGTGTCCGTAGTGCCTGCTCCGGATTCTCCGCATGGAGGTGAATGCGGAGCAGGTGCGTATCACGTACGACTTCGACCGATTCACCGAGACGAGCGAGTTCCTCGGTGATCTGTGCCGTATCGCTGCCGGATACTTCGAGGAGCACGTTGACGCAGGCGCCCTGCCCATCCGGTACGGACACGGCCAACGTTACCGGAGGAGGTTGCAGTTGTGGTGGGACACCGCGGGCGAAGGCAGCCCAGGCATCGAGGAGCAGAGCGAGCCCTTGGGCACCGGAATCGACGACACCGCGTTCTCGTAGGATCGGCAAGTACTCCGGGGTGCGCGCGACTGCCTCGATCGCCGCGTCGCTGACCCGTCGCAGGAGCTCGGGGAGCGTTGCTCCCTCGGCCAGAGCCTGCTGGGCTGCTTCGGCTGCAGCGCGCAGCACGGTAATCATCGTGCCCTCCACCGGCTGGAGCAACGCTTGCCGGGCGAGCCGGTCAGCTCGGTCCAGGGCACTGGCGAGCGTCGCGGCGTCGAGGTCGTCGCGGTCGGCAACGGTCTCGGCGAGCGCGCGGAAGAACTGGCTCAGGATGACGCCGGAGTTACCGTGGGCAGCACGGAGGGCGGCGTCTGCTGCGGCCCGGGCCACCGTGCGGAGGCCGCTCCCCGCGGCTGCCCGTGCGCCGCGCCAGGCCGCCTGCGCGGTCAGCAGCAGGTTGGTGCCGGTATCGCGGTCGGCGACGGGGAAGACATTAAGGGCATCGAGCTGCGCTGCGTGCTCGCCGAGCGCAGTCACGGCCGCCTCGAGTGCGGCGAGGAAGGACTCCTCGCGCCAGACCGGGGATCGTCGCTCCACGTCGGTGCGTTCGCTACCGTTGGGCATCGCGTCCGCTCGCGAGCCGGCTCGGGACGGCCTCTGTGCAGGGCGATTGTACCAGCCGTCCTGCGGCGGCTCGCCCCTTTCGTCCTATACTCGAAAGTGCCGTGGAGGGGCAGGCATGGACGGAGTGATGCTGCTCTTGGTCGCCTATCTCATCGGTTCCTTGCCGACTGCGCAGATCGCCGCGCACCTCCTCGCCGGTGTCGATCTGCGCGAGCGGGCGCCGACGGTGAGCGGTTCCGGCGTCTACTATGCGGTCGCTCGCTGGGCCGTCGTGCCGGTCGGACTGGTCGACGTCACGAAAGGCGGCGTCGCAACGTACCTCCCCCACCAGTTCGGTGGAAGCTCCGGCCTCGCTGTGGCGTGTGGGCTGGCGGCGGTGGTCGGGCACAACTGGTCGCTCTGGCTCGGTTTCCGCGGCGGTCGGGGATTGAGCCCGTTCCTCGGCATGCTGGCGGTCGTGTATCCGCTCGGTGCGCTGCTCGTGCTGCTCGCGCTCGGGATCGGACGTCTGCTGCACCGGACACCGGTCGTCGCGTTGCTCGGGTTGACCGCGTTGCCTGGCGTGGTTTTGTTGACAGGAGGATCGGAAACCGTCTTCCGAGGGACGCTCGGCATGCTCGTCGTGACGGTGCTCAAGCGGCTGGAGGCAAATCGACGTCCGCTTCCACGGGATCCGGCCTTGCGGCGAACGGTGCTCTGGCGACGGTTCTGGTACGACCGGGACGAGGAACGCTGGCCACCTGAGGCGGAGGACGCGTGACCGATGCTCGGAATCGTCACGGACAGTATTGCCTGTCTGCCCCGTAACCTGGTCGAATGCTACGGCATCCGAGTGGTACCGGTGCGGATCGTCCGGGGTGATCGCATCTATCGGGACGGGATTGATGTCACCGCGGAGGAGGCGTTCGCCTGGCTCGATGCCGGGGAAATCGTCACGACCTCGCAACCCGCCGTCGGTACGTTCGTCGAGGTGTACCAGGGTCTCGTCGGTCGTGTGGACGGTATCGTCTCCATCCACGTCTCCTCGGGAGTCACCGGTGTGTACCAGGCCGCGGTCGCGGCAGCGTCGATGGTCACCGGCGCACCGATTGTCGTCATCGACAGCCGGGCGGCGACCATGGCCGAAGGGTTTCTCGTGCTGGAGGCAGCGCGACTGGCCGAACAGGGAGCGGATCTCGCGACTGTCGTCCTGCGAGTCGAAGCGCTCCGGCCGCAGCTGCGCTTCTTCGCGGTGTTGGAGACCGTCACCTATCTCGTCCGCAGCGGTCGTGCACCGTGGCTGGCCCAACTTGCAGTCGACGTTTTCCAGATCAAGCCGATCCTGACGCTGCAGGACGGCAAGATCGTGGCGCTCGAGCGCGTCCGCACGCGACGTCGTGCCATCGACGCGATGCTGCGGCGCATGGAACGGGATGTCGGCGGGCGACCAGTACACGTCGCGGTGCTGGAGGCCGGGGCCCGGGAGGAAGCGGAGCAGCTGGCTCAGGAGGTAGCCAGCCGTTTCCACGTCGTGGAGCAGTACATCACCCCGTTCACTGCGGCGATGGCGCTCAATACCGGGCCGGGATTGCTCGGTCTGGCCTACTACGCGGAGTGAGGCATGGGCCAGCCTCGTTCACTCCGGAGGCCAGGGCGTTTCGGTCGCCGGGCCGAACCCGCTGTACCGCTCCTCCACATAGGCCCGGATCTCGCGGAGGGATCGTCCTTCTTGGGTGAGCCGCATCACGTCACGCGTGATGTCGATGCAGATCGCTCACCCGAAGGTCATCCCGCCGAGCACGACCGAGCCGTCCGCGCGGAACTCCCGTATGGAACAGTCAAGCACCGAGCGGTGGCCGAACTCGCCGCACCCGCAATAGCACGGAAAGTACTGGAGGATTTCGGGATGCGCGGCGGCGTACCGGTAGGCTTCCTGTGCCTCCGGCGAGGCCTGGTAGAACACCGCTGGCCAGCGATCCTCCTTCGGCCAGGCGATGAGTTCCATCTCGGTACCGCTTGACGAGGAACGTTGCCCGCAGGCAGCCAGGAGCGGGAGCGTCGCCAGCCCGACGAGGAATCGCCGCCGTGAAAATGCGCTGTGTGTCGTCATCGTGCGTCATACCCCCTCGGCGTATCCGCCGCCGCGATTGTGCCATGAGGTGCGGACGCCGTGGTACGGGAAAATCCCGACAGCCTGGGCGGCCTACCGCGTCGCTGGCAGGAACGGGTTGTGCCCGGCGTCGCGCTCCCGGAGCGGGTGGTCGATGGTTTCGGGCTCGATCCTCAACCGGCGAGATGCCGGCGCAGGAAGGCGAGCGTGCGCCGCCAGGCATCGATGGCTGCCTCGGGCCGGTAGCTCGCGCGCGTATCGTTGAAGAATGCGTGCGGTGCGCCGGGATAGATGTGCAGTTCGAACTCCTTGCCTGCAGCCGTGAGCGCAGCACGGAGGCGCTCGACCTCGCTGGGTGGGATCGCCTGGTCGAGTTCACCGTACAGGCCGAGAAGCGGGCAGTGCAACGACCGGACGCGCTCGATGGGATCTGGGTTGCGCCCGTAGAAGACGACGGCGGCACCGAAGAGGTCGCTCTCGCAGGCCGAGAGGAGCGACAGTGCACCGCCCATGCAGAAGCCGACCACGCCGACCTTCGGTCCCCGCACGTCGTCGCGGGCGAGGAGAAAACGTGCTGCGGCGACGATCTCGGCGATCGCACGGGGGTATTCGAGCTCCATCGCCAGCTTACGGGCCTCGTCGGGCTCGGTGGCGATCTTCCCGTGGTAGAGGTCGGGTGCGAGTGCGACGAAGCCCTCGGCGGCGAAGCGGTCGGTCACATCCTTGATGTGTGGCTCGAGACCCCACCACTCCTGGATCACCACGACGCCGGGCGCCGGTGTACGGGCGGGGACTGCGAGGTAGCCCGGCGTCTCCGTGCCGTTACGGGGATAGGCGATCATCGTGCCCATGGCGCTTCTCCATCGGTGAGCGACCGACAGTGTCGGAACGCGGGATACCGATCGACCGGTACGAGTGTACTCCAGTGAGGCAGGTCTGGCATCGTCTCGAGATATGCGGAAGAGTGCGCGTCGAAGGCTACCTCGCACCATCGTTTCAGGTGTTTGCGGTTCCGCGAGCATCTCCCGTGGAAGGAGGAGTGCAGAGCCTGGCGTGTGACCCGGAGGTATGTTCTCGCGCAGGCATTGACGTGCCGACATGGAATACGAGTGTGCCGAGCGGGAGTGATGGCTGTCTGGAGGATCGTTTCAGGCGCAGTGGGTGCGACTTGTCGTGCTGTCCAGATATCGGACCATGACAGCCCTGAGCCGTTCGGGATGAGAAACTGGCGTTCAGGCGTTCTCTCGCAGCTGGTGAGATTGCAGTTTGGTTCGGGACATCGAGCAGGGGGGAGAAACGAGGGGGACGTAAAGGACTGGGTTGAACTGGCAATAGGTCTTCCGTGTTTTCGCGAGAACGCAGAAATGGGTAACGAGGAGCGATGAGCACGATGGGTGATCAGCTACAATTAGGCAGTCTGCGACGACAACCGACAGAGAGGTGAGCGGTGTTGTCTCATCCAGAGGGGTGCGTTCGACCTGGACCCACAGCAGCCATCCCTTCCTCGTTGCGGCTCTTGCTTCTCATTTCGGCGTGCCATCACTGGAGGCTGATCCTGATTCATCCTAGTAGAGCATTTTGTTGAACGTCGAGGCGACTTCGTAGAACTCGTCATCGCCGTGTGGGGTGGCGGCCCGCTCTCCCGACCGACGCAGATACGTTCTCCGTTGTCAGCTTGATCGGCACTTGCCCGTGATGGCCTGAGCGCAGGAGTTCACTTCGTCGAGAGGTGCTCGCGCTGAGGTCGAAGGCGTATACCCGATTGCAGTACTGCTGCAGTCGCACACGAAAAAACGGCCGAGCTCTGTATCCGGCCGTTCTTCTGTTCCTGATGCTCGCGCGAAATCGTCTGGTAGGCCGCGAGGGACTCGAACCCCCAACCCGCTGATTAAGAGTCAGCTGCTCTACCAATTGAGCTAGCGGCCCACGCTTCGCTCACCACGACAAGTATAGCCACGGCTCACTCGACGTGCAAGCCTGCTGTTCAGGTCGGCCGCTTCGCAGTGCCTGTCCGAACGGGGGTCTGTAGGTTCGGTCGTATCGCGCGGATCCGTAGGGCGAGCGTCCACGCGAGCAACCCGATCCCGAGTACGCCGAGCAGCGGCTGGATCGGCGCGAACCATTGGAGTGCACCGCTGGTGCCGAGCAGGACGAGGACGAGCTTGTTGCAGACTGGACAGCCCACCGCGAAGTATGCGGCGACGGTACCCAGTGTCGTCCGACCTTGCGGCAGCGGACAAGCTGATGGCCAGGCATAGGTGGCGGCGAGCGCAGCGGCGAGCACGACGGTGGCGGCGAAGATGATGTAATCGACAGTGTCCGGCGGGATCATCCGGGTGAAGAGCGGGTTCGGGATGAGCGCTGTCGGGAGACCGATCAGCCCGGCAGCGGCCAGAGCTCCCGCCCCACTGTAGACCGCAGCTTGCCGAATCGACGCTCGCATGCCAACCTCCTCGGATCACCGTACGGAGTGTAGCATCGTGCGTGCTGCGCTCGCTGGTGCAGCACGCGGTGGCGTCGAACGGGAGGACGGGCGTGCGCGGACAGTGGACGGAGGCGCTGGCAGCGCTGCGCTTCCGCGATTTTCGTCTGCTCTGGGCGGGCCAGTTCGTCTCGATGCTCGGAAGCCAGATGCAAACGGTGGCGCTGAGCTGGCTCGTCTACGACCTCACTGGCTCGCCAGCCCAGCTCGGTGGCATCGCCCTCGCTCGCGCGATCCCGACGATCGTGCTCTCGCTCTTCGGTGGGACGCTGGCCGATCAAGTCGATCGGCGCAAGTTGCTGCTGGTGACGCAGACGACGGCGGCTGTCCTCCTCGGCGTGCTCGCGCTCTGCGTCAGTCTCGGCTGGACGGCGCTGCCGCTCCTCTACGCGCTGGCCTTCGCGTCCGCAGCTGCGATGTCGTTCGATTCGCCAGCGCGCCAAGCGCTCATTCCGGCACTCGTCCCGCGCGAGCGACTCGCCAATGCCCTGACGCTCAACGTACTCGCCTGGGATGTCGCCGCGGTGGTCGGACCGGCACTCGGCGGTGTGGTGATCGCGCGGGTGAGCGTCGCCGCAGCCTTTTGGGCCGATGCGGTGAGTTACCTGGCCGTCGTGGCAGCGCTGCTGGCCATGCGACGCGACATTCCAGTACCCCGGCCCGAGCGGCGAGGCTGGGAGGCGTTCCTGGACGGGCTCGGTTTCGTCCGCCGTCGGCCGATCCTCTGGCAGCTCATGCTGCTCGACTTCTTCGCGGTCGTGCTGGCTTCGACGACAGGGCTCCTGCCGGTGTTCGCGCGGGACGTGCTCGGTGTCGGGCCCAATGGGCTCGGGCTCCTGTTCGCTGCGCCGAGCATCGGCGCGATCGTGGGGGCGGCACTGTTCGCGCTGGTTCCGGTGCCGCGTCGTCCCGGGCGGGTGGTCGTCTGGGTGGTGGTCGGCTATGGGGCTGCACTGGCGGCGTTCGGGTTGAGTCGTTGGTTCTGGCTGTCGCTCGTCCTGCTCGCGCTTTCCGGCGCGCTGGATGCTGTCAGCATGGCGCTCCGGCATACGGTCCGCCAGCTGGCGACACCGGATGCGTACCGGGGACGAGTCGGTGCACTCGCGTCGGTCTTCAGTGCCGGCGGACCGCGGCTCGGGCAGTTCCAGTCCGGGGTTCTCGCCAGCCTCGTCGGACCGGCTGGAGCGATGGTCGTCGGGGGCATCGGGTGCGTCGCGGTCGCACTGGCCTCGCGCTGGTGGGGCCCTGATCTCTGGCGGTATGCCGGTGAGGAGCTCGCCGAGATCGTGCCGGAAGAGGAATCTCCCGAGCGCATCGTTGCCCGCCCGGCGGGAGAATGACCCTCGCGTTCCGATTGGGAAGAAAGTCCTACTGTGCATCGACGAACGGTCGGGTAGGATGCGAGTACGTTTCGGTGGAAGGGATACGATGGACGAGGCGAGTCTCGACGAACGCTGGGAGAATCTCGAGGTTCTCATCGTCGACCGCGATCCGGTGCGGCGGGACCTGGTCGCCCGCCTCGCGCGCGCCCTGGGTGCGCGGCGCGTCGAGATTCAGCATGACTGGCCAGCGCTGGACGTCGACACGCCCGCCGAGCGTCCGACTGTCATCCTGGTGGACGGCACGCTCCTGCGTCGCCATGCGTTCGCTCTTGCGAGAGCGACTTCGGCTGGTCGGCTGTTGGTCGCCCTGGTGCACGAGGAGAGTGGGGCGACCCCGGAGTTCCTCGCAGCAGGTTTCGGCGCGGTACTGTACGATCCGATCACGGCGGTTGACCTGGAACGTGTCTTCGCTTTGGCCCGATCGATCTTGACGGAAACCGCGGATCACGAGCGTCGCCTTCAGCTCAAGCTGAGCGCGCTGCGCCAGGTCGAAGCGGAACTTTCTTTGCTCGCGGAAATGACGCCTGATTGGCTGCCGCGGAGCCTCGAGCTTCTGCAGCGTATCCTGGATGTGCCGGCTCTGGCGATCTGGTACGTCGATTGGCAGGCCGATGGGCTCGTCAACGCCGGGGCGATCGGCTTACCTGAGGCGTTCATCCGGGAACTCGAGAGGGCTTCGCGTGGGCGGGCCAGTACAGTGGTGCACGCGGTGCTCGATTCGTTACTCGTGCCCGTCGATATGCGGGAGACGACCCAGGACAAGCGGGTCCTGACGACGGCGGAAACCCGGCGGCATCTCGGTCTCGAGGCGGGTGTCGTGGTACCGATCCGGCACGCCGGCCGGATCGTCGGGCTGCTCTCGATCTATCTCGCCCGCTTGGACGATTTTCGGCGTAGCGACCTCCAGCTCTATGATTCAGCGGCGGCAGCGCTGGCCGTTGCCTGGAAGATCGCCGACACGCGGAGGGCGATTCTCCAGAATCAGCTGTTGTACCGCACGCTGGTGGAGGAGGAGCCGATCGGGGTTCTCCTATGTAGCGTGGACGGAACCGTGCGCCTGGCCAATGGAGCCGCTGCGCGCTTGCTCGGCTACGAGCGGCCAGATCGCCTGCTCGGGCTGCGGCTTCCGGAATCGGTGCGCACGCTGGCGCCGCTGCCGTGGGACGAGTGGGTCCAGCGTCCGATCGGTGCGGTACCGCTCGAGCGGGTGATCCCGGTGCTGTCGTTCGACAAGCGGCTCCGGATCATCGAGTTCCATGCCCGAGTGGTGGAGCTGCCGGGGGAGCAGCAGCGATGGGAGCCGCAGGTGCAACTCATTCTGGATGACGTGACGCTGGAGCGCCGCCGCCTGATGGAGCTGGAGCTGTTGCACGACTTGACGCGGATGGTCTCCGAGGAGCGTGATCTCGAGGCAGCGTTCCAGATGGTCGCGGATCGCCTCCAGCGGGAGTTCGGTTATGCACTGGTCGGTCTGGCTTTACTGAGCAGCGATCGGACTCGCTTCGTCGGCCGCGCCGTACGCGTCGAGGGAGGATTGACCTACAACGAGTGGCGGGCTGATCGTGGTGTGACGGGACGAGCGGTGCGTGAAAACCGCGCCCAACTGGTCGTCGACGTCCAACAGGATCCCGATTACTTCGCACCGCAACCCGATCTCCAGATGGAGAGCGAAGTGGTAGCCGTGCTTCGCCGGAACGGTGAGCCGATCGGGGTGCTCAATATCGAAAGCCGGCGCGGGCATCGCCTCGATCAGGAAGATCTCCGCCTCGCCATGAATATCGCTGTGCACCTCGAGCTGCTCATGCGGCAGGTGGAATTGACAGAACAGCTAGAGCGTCAGGCGCTCAGCGACCCGTTGACCGGGCTGCCGAACCGCCGGGCGCTGCAGGAGCACGTGCGTCGGGCACTCCAGGACCGGCGGGTCGAGGCGGTGAGCGTGCTCTTGATCGATTTCGATAACTTCAAGCCACTGAACGATACGCGCGGCCATCTTTTCGGTGATGCAGTCCTTCAGGCGGTCGCTGAGCGGATCACCCGGTCGGTGCGTCCGAGCGATCTCGTAGCGCGGTACGGGGGTGACGAGTTCGCGGTGGTTCTCGTGGGGGTCGATCTGCCGCGAGCGGAGGAGATTGCCGAACGGTTGAGGGAGGCGGTAGCGAGCGAGCCGTTCGAGGTACGAGGTGAGCGGGTGAGGCTGACGATCTCGGTGGGCATCGCGACATATCCCCAACATGGCGATGGCCCGGAGGCTCTTCTCCAGGCTGCCGACGAGGCGCTCTACGCCGCGAAACGGCGCGGCGGTAACACGGTGAGCGTCACTGGCGAAGGACCGAGTAGCTTTTAGGGCAACGCGAGGAGGTCGTGCGGCGACCGGGTGAGGCGTTCGGCGCCCTCCTCGGTGATGACCACGACGTCTTCGATGCGCACTCCCCAGCGACCTGGCAGGTAGACGCCTGGTTCGTCGGTTACCACCATGCCAGGGCGAAGCGGCGCGCGATTGCTGCGCACGAGGTAGGGAGGCTCGTGGACGCTGAGGCCGAGTCCGTGCCCGAGCCGATGGGTGAACGCCTCAGCGAGCCCATGCGTGGCGAGCACGTCACGCGCGATCCGGTCGATCTCCTCGCAGGGCACTCCAGGACGCATGGCCGCGAAGGCCGCCTGTTGTGCCTCCAGCACTGCCTCGTAGGCGGCTGCGAAATCGGGATCTCGTATCGTGCCAGCAACCGGTGTGCGGGTCATGTCCGCGTAGTAGCCCTGGTAGGGGCCGCCGATGTCGATGACGACCGGATCACCGTCTTGGATGATGCGATCGCCCGGCTCGTGGTGCGGGGAGGCAGCATTGGGCCCGCTGGCGACGATGCAGAAGGCGACTTCGTCCAGCCCTTCCTCGAGAAGGAACTCGCTCAGCTGTCGTGCCACCTGTCGCTCGGTGCGTCCGACCAGCCGACCCTCGGCGCAAAAGCGAGCCCAGGCTGCATCGACCCGCGCGATCGCTTCGCGCAGGAGGGAGAGCTCGGCTGAGCTCTTGACGATGCGCAGTTCCTGGATGAGCGGGCTGATGCGCGCGAAGCGCCGGCCGGTAAGACGCTCTTGCAGGGGGAGCAAGAAGCCGGCCCGGAACTGGTCGTTGACGCCGATCGTTCGCGCGTCGAGGTCGAGCAGCCTTCTCGCGAGCATGTCGATCGGGTCGTCCCCGTCCCGCCAGCGATCGAGCCGGCCGAAGGGGAAGTCGGTGAACTTGGGGGACTCGAGTTCCGGTACGAGGAGCGTACACTCGCCCTCACAAGGTACGACGAGCACGGTCAGGCGCTCGCTCTCGCTCGCTGGGTGACCGGTCAGGTAACGGAAGTCGGCCGAAGGTCCGACGAGCGCTGCATCGATCTGGTGGCTACCGAGAGCGGTGCGCAAACGGGCTAGCCGGTGGGCGAGTTCGTTCTGCATCGCTCACACCTCTGTCGACCGTCAGGTCGGGAACCGGTAGAGTCGCTGCGCGTTACCAGCGAGGATGAGGGTTGCGTCCGTTTCTGCCTCGGCCGGGGTGATGAATCCCTCATCGACCAGCACCCCGAGCGCCCGAACCAGAGCCGAGCGCCAGAGACGGGCGACCAACCATTGTCGCTCGGGCAGGAACGCGCCTCCGGTGGAGGCGAGCACCTTCGTCGTCGGCACGCTGGCCAGGAGTTGGCGGAGCATGTCGCTGGCAGTCGCCGGTTCCACCAGAAATGCCGGGCCGGGTGCGAGGTGGGCGTTGGGGTAGTGGCGAGCGAGCGCGACGGTGTGCGGATGCAAGTGGGCGTAGCTGACGAGAACGATCGGAACGTGTTGATACCGTGGCTCGTCGAACACGGGTCGGAAGAGTGCTGGGTCGTCACTGTGCGGGTCGCGCGTGAGGCTGCTCCCGATCAAAACGTGCAGCGGAACGGTCAGTTCGGCAGCGACCTCCAAGGCGACCCAGAACACGGCGTAGAGCAAACGCCGGTGCGCGAGACGCTCGAAGCTTCCTGCGTCGATCTCTGCGCGCACCTCATGGAAGGAGCGGTCGGCCGTCGCCACGTCGACCGGCTGGATGGCGAGCGAGGTGCGGAACGGGAAGTCGCTGACCAGGCCGCGGGCGCCGCGACCGATCGCCTCGGCGAGCGTTTGGGCGAAGAGTGTGCGGAACTCGTCCCAGGAGTTGCAGTGCGGTAGCAGCCGTTCAGCGAGCGCCTCGATCGGGACGAGGGTGGCAACCGGACGATCGACGAGCTGCGCCCACTCGCCGGGCCGGTAGACCCGCTCGTCCTCGTGGTCGACGCAGCAGAGCGGGCCCAGGCGCGCGTCGTCGGCGAGGAGCCGCGCATAACGGTTCGACGGATACCCCGCGCGGGCTTCGACGATCGCAGGTTCGACCGGGTCGCAGTCCAGGAGTTCGGCGAGCCAGCGGAGCGCCAGGCGATGGGCGAGAACGAAACCGACGTCCTGAAGACCCGCTGACGGTGCATCGGGCAGGAAACAGCGCGCCAAAAAACCGACCGGGAGGCGCTGGTCGAGACGTTCCGGCGGTGTGCAGTGCTGGTCGAAGAGGACGCGGTCGGCGAGGCGCTCGCGGAGCCAATCGGTGGCTGACATCGGCTCTGTTCCTCCTCCACTGCGTGCGCCGGCTGCCGTACTGCAAGAGGCGCGAGCCGGTGCGAGGACGGTCGCGCCCTCATGGTACACTGCGGCTGCCGGAGGTGTCCGATGGCCGAACGTGTGCCGGATCGGGTCGTCGTTGCTGAGCGGGACGATTGGCAGGCGCAGCTCGAGTCGCTCTATGCGATCTCCGTCGAGATCGCCGGGCTGCGCGAGCTGAGCGCGGTGATGGACCGGGCCTTGGAGTACTGTCTCGCGCTGACGGCGTCGACCTTCGGCTTCGTCGGTCTGGTCGATGGGCCGGAGACGATGGATGTCGCTGCGATCCGGGGCTTCGTGCCGGACCGACCGGACTTCTACGAGCGGTTCCGGAAGATTCCGATCCGTCGTACCATCTTCGGTATCGTCATTCTCGAGGGTAGGCCGAACATCTCCAACGACGTGCGCAACGATCCATTGCACCGTGGTGCGCCGCGCGGTCATCCACCGGTGGAGACCTTCTTGGGTGTCCCACTCAGGGTACGCGAGCAGACGATCGGGATGATCGGTGTGGCGAATCGTCCGGGCGGGTACGAGAGCAGTCACGAGCGCCTGTTGAGTACGTTCGCCAATCAGGTTGCGGTCGCGATCGAGAACGCACGGCTCTACGAGCGCCAGCGCCAAATGATCGCGGATCTCCAGCAGCTGCATGCACGACTGGATGCCGCGCGGGTGGAAGCGCTGCTGCATCAGGAGCGCAACCGGATCGCTGCTGAGTTGCACGATCGCGTCGCCCAGATCATGTTCGGTATCGGCATCGAGGCGGTCTGGTGCCGGGAGCAGCCGGGCGTCCCGGAACCGGTGCTGCGGAGCCTGGATCGAATCCGGGAACTCGCGGCGCGTGGGGCGGCCGAAGTGCGACGCGTCGTCTATGACCTGGCGGACGTGCCGGCGACTGGCCGCGAGCTGGTCGAGGAACTGAGCCGGCTCGTCGAAGCGTACCGGAGCGAGCAGTTGCAGGTCGAGTTGGTGATCGAGGGCAAGCCGCGTCGTCTGCCGCACGCTTTGGAAGACACCATCCTGTTGATCGCGCGGGAGGCGCTCACGAACGTGCGGCGTCACTCCGGGGCGGATCTCGCGATCGTCAGCGTGCATTTCACCGAGCAGGCGGTGACGCTCGCGGTACAGGATAACGGGTGCGGCGTCGATCCGGCGATCCTGCAGGCAACAGAGACGTCGGGGGCGCACCTGGGGCTGCGCTCGATGCGTCGACGAGCCGAGTCGGTGGGCGGGACGTTCGATGCGTACAACGGTGAAGACGGTGGCTTCGTCGTTCGGGTGGTGATTCCAGCCGAGCCGCGGTGGGAGTAGGCGTATGCAGCAGCGGGCACTGCGCATCGCGATCATCGACGATCACGAGATCGTGCGGAGTGGCCTACGGCACATCCTGGAAGGTGACCCGGAATTCGAAGTTGTCGGTGAGGCGGCGGATGGGCCGAGCGGGGTCGCGATGGTCGATGCCGTGCGGCCGGACGTGGTGATCGTGGACGTGCGGCTGCCCTCGATGCAGGGGGACGACGTCTGCCGGTTGATCCGCGAGCGGGTGCCGGGAACGCGGATCCTGGTCTTGAGCGCGTTCGGTGAGGACGAGCTGGTGTATCGCTGTCTCGTAGCCGGTGCGCAAGGCTACGTGCTCAAGGACATCGTGCATTTCGATCTCAAGCAGAGCCTGAAGGCGGTCGCCCGCGGTGAGGCGGTGCTGGATCCGCGCGTGGCGACGGTCGTCGTCGAGCGCTTGCGGCATCGGGAGGCGCCGAGCGAGTTTCCCCTGTCGCCGCACCAGTACTCGGTCCTGCGTTTGATGGCGCAGGGACTCTCGAACAAGCAGATCGCGGAACGGCTGTTCCTGAGCGAGAACACGGTGAAGGGGTACGTCCAGGAAGTGTTGCGCCGGCTGGGAGCGCGGAACCGGCTGGAGGCGGTGATGATCGCGAATCGGCGCGGCTGGCTGACCTGACGGAGGTAGGATGCGGATCGGGGCGATCGTACTAGCGGGAGGGCGGTCGGAGCGGCTGGGCCAGCCCAAGCAGCTGCTCCCGTGGGATGGGATGCCGCTGATCGAGGTAGTCGTCCGGGAGGTCTGTCGAGCGGAGGGGCTCGACAGCGTTGTGGTCGTGCTGCGACGGGAGGTTGCCGAGCAGCTCGGTCTCCGGGAAGGCAACCGCCTGGCCTGCGCGCGCGTCGTATTTCCGGAGGAGACGGGAGAGGGCTGCGCGGTGTCGTACCGGCGGGGACTGGCTGAACTGGCCGACGAGCAGCTCGATGCAGTCGTCGTCGTCCTGGGCGATCAGCCGGGCATGCGTGCCGGGACGATCGAGCGGGTGGTAGCGGAGTGGGAGCGGCAGCGCGCGCCGATCGTCGCGGTGCGGTATCGCGATGGGGTGGGGCATCCGCTCCTGTTCGCGGCGTCGTTGTTCGGGGAGCTCGGTGCGCTCCGCGGGGAGAAGGCGGCCTGGAAGCTGGTCGATCGCTATCGGTCGGAGGTGCAGTGGGTGGAGGTCGACGAGGCGATGCCGCGGGACATCGACACGTGGGAAGACTACGAGGGGGTGCGGCGGGGTAGCTGACGATTCTTCCCCGACATATCCCTTGGACTGGACAGGGAAAGGGAGTAGCGGTGGGGACACCCGGGAACGACACGGTGCTCACGATCGAGGAGCTCGTCACGATGCGGCGGCCCTCGGATGTCCGGATCTCGCCGGACGGTGAGCTGGTCGCTTATGTGGTGCGGCCGGTCAGTCGCGAGGGCGAACATTGGGAGAGTGCGATTTGGGTCGTCCCGTTCACTGGGGGAACGCCGCGGCAATTCACGAGTGGCTTGTGGGACGACCGGGAACCGCGTTGGTCGCCGGATGGTCAGCAGCTGGCGTTCCTGTCCGACCGTGCCGAGCGGGGCAAGGCGAGCGTCTACGTCATGCCGCGAGACGGGGGCGAGGCAGTGCGGGCCTTCGACCAGGCTGGGGAGATCAGCGAGCTGGCCTGGTCGCCGGACGGTCGTTTCCTCTCGTTTCTGCTGGTGGAGCCGGAAACCGAGGAGGAACGGCAGCGACGTGAGCGCCGTGACGACGCGCGCGTCTGGGAGAGCGACTGGAAGTTCCAGCGCCTGTGGCTGCTCGACCCGCGCACGAAGACGGGCCGGGTGCTGACGCCGGAGGGAGTCCAGGTTTGGGGGTACGCCTGGGCTCCGGACGGGCGGCAGCTGGCGCTGGCAGTGAGTTGGTCGCCGCGGGTTGACGATCTGTACCGAGAGACAGCGGTGGCGGTCGTCGACGTGGAGGGAACGTACCGCGAGCTCTTTCGACTGCGGGGTCTGGCGGAGGATCTGGTGTGGTCAGCGGACGGCACCTGGCTGGCCTACCGTGGCCCAGCAGGTCGGGTGGTCCACGGCGAGTACGTGTTCCGGCGGCGGGTGGATGGCGGGGAGCCGGAATGCCTGACGCCGGGCTACGAGGGGACGGTCGAGCATCTCGGGAGCTTAGCCGGTGGGCGCGCGCTGGTGGTCGTGGCCTACGAGGGGGTAGACGCCCGCATCTACCGGTTGAACTGGGATGGGGAACGGACGCTGCTCTGTCCGCGGGTGACGGGGAGCTGGCACGGGGCGGTGAGTGGGAGCGCGGACGGCCGGCGGTGGGCTGGGGTGTGGTCGGATGGGGAGCACGTGCCGGACGTGTGGGCGTGGGCGGTTCCCGACGACATATCCCCCAGCGCTCAAGACAGCTCCCCTCTGGCCAACCACGAACTTCGACGGCTGACCGAACTGCACCCGGAGATCGAGCGCAAGCTCTGTCCGGTGCGGCTCATCGAGTGGGAGAGCGATCCCGGTGTCGTCGTCCAGGGACTGCTCGTGCTGCCACGCGACGAGGGCACCCGGGAGCCGCTGCCTCTAGTGGTCCAGATTCATGGCGGACCGACCAGCGCGTGGGCCAACGAGTTCGCCGGCTCCTGGCACGACTGGGCACAACCGCTCGCTTCCCGGGGCTGTGCGGTGCTGCTCCCCAATCCACGCGGGAGCACCGGACGCGGCACGGGATGGATCAACGCATTGTTCGGGGACGTCGGGGGTGGCGAGTACCGCGACGTGGTCACCGGCGTCGAGGCGCTGGTTGCACGCGGTATCGCCGATCCAGCCCGGCTCGGAGTCGCTGGCTGGAGCTGGGGCGGGTACCTCACGGCGTGGACGATCACTCAGACCGACCGTTTTCAAGCTGCCTTCATGGGAGCCGGCCTGTGCAATCTCGTGAGCGACAACAATCTCGGTGACATTCCATCGGCGAATCTCTCGTACTTCGAGCGGACGCCATCGGAAGATCCCGATGCGTACTGGGAGCGGTCACCGATCCGCTTCGTCGCGCGCGTCACCACTCCCATCCTGATCGTGCATGGTGAGGAAGATCAGCGGGTGAGCGTTTGCGAGAGCATCCAGTTCTACCGAGCGTTGCAGCTGCTCGGCAAACCCTGCCAGCTGGTCACCTACCCACGCGAAAAGCACGGTTTCGAGGAGCGGCAGCACCAGCGGGATCTTCTGACGCGTCTCCTCGCCTGGTTCGCTCGGCATCTCGATTTCGCTGCACCCGAACGGCAAGAGCAGGATCGTGCGGACGTCAACGTGTCCGAGGCTGCTGGAGCTGGTAGGCCATCGGACGGGGCGAGCTCGCGGTAAAAAGCAACGAGCCACGCGAAGAGCAATCCCTGCTGGCCGAAAAGCTGCACGCGTCAATTCTGCGGCGGTGCGCGTGGTGGTATCCTCGTAGCCGATCTTCCGGCAACGCACCCTCCATTCGGAGGATGGCGCCCTCCCTTCGGAGGGGGAAGGACCCTTCGACCCGGTGGTTCCACCGGGAGAGCGCGCCCGGTAGACTCTCCTGCTGAGACGATCATCCACGACTGCCGGGAGAGCGATCCGAACGGGCACGGCATGGGCAGACACGATCGGGGCGACTGACCTCCGGTCATCACGTGAGCGCGTGAGAGCGGATCGCGAAAGGAGCGGAGTGATGATTCCCGGACCCTTCCGGTATCGCCGGGCCGAGTCGCTCGAGGAAGCGATCTCGTTGCTCGCCCAGCTCGGTACCGACGCCAAGGTCCTCAGTGGTGGCCAGAGTTTGATACCCATGATGAAATTCCGGCTCGCCGAGCCGAGCTACATCGTGGACATCAACCGGGTCCCAGGACTCGACTTCATCGAAGAACGCGACGGTGTGCTCCGGATCGGTGCATTGGTCCGCGAATCGGCCCTCGAGCGCTCGACCCTCGTGCGCGAGCGGTACCCGATCCTCCACGACACGGCCGAGGTGATTGCCGACCCGCTGGTGCGGAATTTGGCGACAGTCGGCGGGAACCTGGCGCACGGTGATCCCGCCAACGACCATCCCGCGACGATGCTGGCGCTGCGCGCCCAGGTCGTGGCCCGCGGACCGAACGGTGAACGGGTGATTCCGATCGACGACTTCTTCGTCGACACGTTCGTGACGGCGCTCCAGCCGGACGAGATTCTCACCGAAATCCGCATTCCCGCATCACCGCCCCGCTCCGGTGGAGCCTATCTCAAGTTCGAGCGCAAGGTCGGGGACTATGCTATTGCCGCGGCAGCCGTCTTCCTGGCGCTCGACGAAGCCGGGCGGATCGCCCAGGCCGGGATCGGCTTGACGAACCTCGCCTACAAGCCGCTGCGGGCAGTCGATGCCGAGCGTGTGCTCATCGGCGAAACGCCGAGCGAGGAGCTGTTCCGCCACGCGGCCGAACTCGCAGCACAGGCGACCGATCCGGTGAGCGATCTGCGTGGTCCAGCCGAGTACAAGCGAGCGGTCGCTCGGACGATGACCATTCGCGCATTGCGTCGGGCGCTCGAGCGGGCACAAGCCAGCGCATGAGGAGGCACAGCATGGAGAAGATCCCGATTCACGTCACGGTCAATGGCCGAACCTATACGGCCGAGGTGGAACCGCGTCTCTTGCTCGTCCACTTCATCCGCGACGTGCTCAATCTCACCGGCACGCATATCGGCTGCGATACCACCAGCTGTGGTGCCTGCACAGTGATCTGGAATGGGCGGCCGGTGAAATCCTGCACGGTCTTCGCTGTCCAGGCCGACGGGACAGAGATCCTGACCGTCGAGGGATTGGAGCAGGACGGGCAGCTCCATCCGGTGCAGGAAGGGTTCTGGGAAGAGCACGGCCTCCAGTGCGGCTTCTGTACGCCCGGCATGATGATGACGGCGGTCGCGTTCTTGCAGGAAAACCCCGATCCGACGGAGGAGGAAATCCGCAAAGCGATCTCCGGCAATCTCTGCCGTTGCACCGGCTACGTCAACATCGTGAAGGCGATCCAGTATGCGGCCCGCAAGATGCGGGAGCGAGCGGCTGCAGGCGTGGGAGGAGCGTGAGCCATGACGACGACTGCGGTACGTGGGATCGGTGTTCCGGTCAAGCGGAAGGAAGATCCGCGCTTTATTCGGGGCAAGGGAACCTACGTCGATGACATCAAGCTTCCCGGCATGCTCTACATGGACATCGTGCGGAGTCCGTACGCCCATGCTCGGATCAAACGGATCGACGTGTCCAAGGCGTTGGCCATGCCCGGCGTGATCGATGTGATCACCGGGGAGGAGCTGGCCAAGGCGAATCTCGCCTGGATGCCGACACTGATGGGTGACCGGCAGATGGTGCTGCCGACCGATCGAGTGGTCTACTACGCACAGGAAGTCGCTGCGGTGATCGCCACCGATCGGTACACGGCGGCCGATGCGGTGCTCGCCGTCGAGGTGGAATACGAGCCGCTGCCGCCGGTTCTGGATCCGTTCAAGGCGCTGGAGCCCGATGCGCCGCTCGTCCGGCCCGATCGCGAGCAAAAGACCAACCACATCTGGCACTGGGAGGCCGGTGACAAGGAGAAGACCGACCGAGTTTTCCAAGAGGCTGAAGTCGTCGTCGCACAGGACCTCTATATCCCGCGGATCCACGTCGCCTCGATCGAAACCTGTGGCTGCGTTGCCAACTATGACCCAGCGACCGACAAGCTGACCATCTGGATGACGTCGCAGGCGCCGCACGCGCACCGGACGGTCTTCTCGCTGGTGACCGGGATTCCCGAGCACAAGATTCGCGTCATTTCACCGGATATCGGTGGCGGGTTCGGCGGCAAGGTGCCAGTCTATCCGGGCTACGTCATCGCGACCTACGCGACACTCAAGCACAAGAAGCCGATCAAGTGGATCGAGGATCGTTCGGAGAACCTGCAGGCTGATTCCTTCGCGCGGGACTATCACATCCATGCGGAACTGGCAGCGAATCGCGACGGCAAGATCCGGGCGCTGCGCGTGAAGGTCGTCGCCGATCACGGTGCCTTCGATGCAGCCGCTAATCCCTCCCGCTTCCCGGCTGGTCTCTTCAGCGTCTGTACCGGGTCGTACGACATGGAGGCGGCCCACATTCAGGTGGATGGGGTGTACACCAACAAGCCGCCGGGGGGTGTCGCGTACCGTTGCTCGTTCCGGGTGACCGAGGCGGTGCATACGATCGAGCGGATGGTCGACATTCTGGCCGACGAGCTCGGGATGGATCCGGCTGAGATCCGCTTCAAGAACTTCATCCAGCCGCACCAGTTCCCGTACCAGTCACCGACCGGCTGGGTGTACGACAGCGGGAACTATCCGGCGGCGCTCCAGAAGGCGCTGGACGCGATCGGGTATCAGGAGCTGCGGCGCGAGCAGGCGGAACGGCGAGCCCGCGGCGAACTGATGGGGATCGGGATCTCGACCTTCACCGAGATCGTCGGCGCCGGTCCGTCGCATACCTTCGATATTCTCGGCATCAAGATGTTCGATAGCGCGGAGATCCGCGTGCATCCGACCGGTGCGGTGATCGTGCGGATCGGCGTGCAAACACAAGGGCAAGGGCACGAGACGACGTTCGCCCAGATCGTCGCGGAGGAGCTCGGTATCCCGGTCGAATACATCACGGTCGAGCACGGGGATACCGATACGGCTCCGTACGGACTCGGCACTTATGCCAGCCGGAGTACGCCGACGGCTGGTGCGGCAACCGCCGTGGCGGCCCGGAAGATCCGCGAGAAGGCGCGGCTCATCGCGGCGCATCTCCTCGAGGTCAGCCCAGACGACCTCGAGTGGAAGGACTACGCGTTCCGAGTCAAGGGAACGCCGGATCGCTACAAGACGATGCAGGAGATCGCCTTCGCTGCCTATACCAACTTCCCGCTCGGCCTCGAGCCGGGTCTCGAAGCGGAGTGCTACTACGATCCGCCCAACCTGACCTTCCCCTTCGGGGCCTACGTCTGCGTCGTCGATATCGACCGGGGAACCGGTCAGGTGAAGATCCGCGAGTTCCTGGCCGTCGACGACTGCGGGACGATCATCAACCCGATGATCGTCGAGGGGCAGATTCATGGCGGGCTCACGATGGGGATGGCCCCGGCGCTCTTCGAGGAGATCGTGTACGACGACAACGGGACGATGCTCACTGGTACCTTCATGGACTATCTCTTGCCGACTGCGGTCGAGACACCGCACTGGAAGACGGACAAGACGGTCACGCCCTCGCCGCATCACCCGCTCGGTGCCAAGGGAGTCGGCGAGAGCCCGACGATCGGAGCACCACCGGCGATCGTGAACGCGGTGGTCGATGCGCTGAGCCACCTCGGCGTGCGGCACATCGATATTCCGATCACCCCGGCCAAGCTCTACCGCATCTTGCAGGAGAAGGGTGTGGCCGAGTGAGGGAGCCGGGGCCGGGCCGGTACTGCTGGCCCGGCCCCTTCTCGCTTGGCAACCTGCGAGGCGAGGCGCAGTATGACGCAGCGGCAGGCGAGCGAGACGCAGCTCGGTCGTGACCTCTTCGCGCTCGCGGTCGAGCTCCGCGAGCGCGGGATACCGTTCGTCCTCGCGACCGTCGTTTGGAGCCAGAGTCCGACCTCGGCCAAGCCCGGTGCCAAGGGGATCGTGACTGCGGACGGCGCGCTGTTCGGCTGGGTCGGCGGGAGCTGCGCGCAACCAGCCGTCATGCGGGAGGCGATGGCAGCGTTGCACGACGGCCGGGCGCGGATCCTGCGGATCGATCCGGCCGGGAGCGCAGGCGAGCCGGTACGCCCAGGAGTGGTGGTCGCACCGATGACCTGTCACAGCGAGGGGGCGCTCGAGATCTTCCTGGAACCGTTCCTTCCGGCACCACAGCTGCTCGTCTATGGCGAGAGCCCGGTGGCCGATGCGCTCGTGCGGCTGGGCGATGCCATGGGCTACCACGTCGTTGCGCTGCGGCCCGGTGCCAGCGGAGCACCAGCCGACGCCGACGAATGGGTCGATGGACTCGATCCCGGAGAGCGACCGCGCAGGCGACCGACCGTCGCGGTCGTGGCGAGCCTCGGGGCGTACGACGAGGACGCGCTCGAGGCAGCCTTGCGGGCTGCTGTGCCGCTCGTCGAGCTCGTGGCCAGCCGGAAGCGGTTCGCAGCGATCCGCGAGACGCTCGCCCGGACGCTTCCGGTCGAGTTGCTGGAACGCGTCAAAGCGCCGGCCGGTCTGGATATCCGGGCGTCGAGTCCGGAGGAGATCGCGGTCAGCATCCTGGCGGAGCTGATCGCCCGGAAGCAGGAGTGGTGGAGTGCCTGGCGACCGGAAGGGGCCATCGGCGAGATGGCTGCTCCCCGGGAAGCGATCGACCCGGTGTGCGGTATGGTGGTCGATCCGCAGACGGCGCGTCACGTCGTCGAGTATGAGGGGCAACGCTACTATTTCTGCTGCCCGGCCTGCCGACGTCTGTTCGAGGCTGATCCTGAGGCGTATCGCCGCACCTCCTGATCCCGGTCATTCACTTCGGAACACTGCCGTGAGCGTACCCGCCCGGTTGCGCGCGTGGTCGCTTGCTGCCCTGCTACGGGGGCACACTGGTGGAGACAAACGAGGGCGGGGCGGTCTCTGGGCACCGCCCCGAAGAGAGGGGTAGAGAGGGGGAAACTGGAGGTGCAGAGAGGGTATTCGAACACCGACTCGAGAGGAAGGCCGAGTCGGCCACACGTTGCAGCGCCTTCTTTCGGTTCGGCAGCGAGCCGATCCACGATCGCGCTGCGAACGGTAGTGTAACGCAGCGGAGAAGCCGTGTCTGTCAGGAAAACCTGGACGTTCGTCCGGAGTCGGTCGGTGCTCGACGGCTCCGGCGGACGCTGCAGCTGACTCGACTCGAGCCGCCGCAGTACAGTTGAAGGTGAAGGCGTCACGAGCGGCCCGCGGTCTCGCGTGCGGGAGAGGGAGTCCGGAGGATGCGTGGGAACGATCTGTTCGGAGCACGAGCGGTACTGGAGACGCCGGAAGGACGGGTGAGTTACTTCCGGCTGGAGCGGATCGCTGACCAGCTGGCAGTCGAGCTCGAGCGATTACCGTACACCGTCAAGGTGTTGCTGGAGAACGTCTTGCGTCTGGTGGGCTCGGAAGCCTTCAGCGCGGACGACGTGCAGCTCGTGGCGAGCTGGCGACCAGGCGAGAAACCAGGACGTGAGTTCCCCTTCCTGCCAGCGCGCGTCTTGCTCCAGGACTTCACCGGCGTTCCTGCGGTGGTCGACCTGGCGGCGATGCGGACGGCCGTGGCACGACTCGGGGGCGATCCGGCACGGATCAACCCGCTGGTGCCGGTCGATCTCGTCATCGACCACTCGGTGCAGGTCGATGTGTTCGGGACGACGGTGGCATTCCAGCGCAACGTCGAGAAGGAATACGAGCGGAACCGCGAGCGGTACGCGCTCTTGCGCTGGGCGCAGCAGGCGTTCCGTAACTTCCGCGTGGTGCCGCCGGGAACCGGAATCGTGCACCAGGTCAATATCGAGTACCTGGCGTCGGTGGTGACCGTCCGGCAGAGCGATGGCGAGGCGATTGCTTTCCCCGATACGCTGGTCGGGACGGACTCGCACACCACGATGGTCAACGCGCTCGGCGTGCTCGGTTGGGGCGTGGGCGGCATCGAGGCCGAGGCGGTGCTGCTCGGCCAACCGATCTATCTCCTGCTGCCAGAGGTCGTCGGGTTGCGCCTCATCGGGGAGCCGCCGGGTGGTGTGACGGCGACCGACCTGGTGCTGACGATCACGCAGCTCCTGCGGCAGGTCGGCGTGGTGGGGAAGTTCGTCGAGGTCTTCGGACCCGGCCTCAAGCATCTCAGTCTGCCGGATCGCGCCACGATCTCCAACATGGCGCCGGAGATGGGAGCGACGGCTGTCATGTTCCCGATCGACGACGAAACGCTCGGTTATCTCCGGCTGACCGGACGGAGCGAAGGGCACGTGCGGCTGGTCGAGGCCTACGCCAAGGAGCAAGGGCTGTTCCGGTCTCCAGAGGATCCCGAACCGGTCTTCGACCAGGTGGTGGAGCTGGACCTCTCGACGCTGGAACCGAGCCTGGCCGGACCGCGCCGCCCGCAGGATCGCGTGCGCCTTTCCGAGCTTCCAGCGAGCTTGCGCGCTGCCTTCCCGGAACAGTTCGCACCGCAGTCGCAGACCGACCAAGAACGGTTCGACTGGGAAGGCGGGTCGGTCAACGAGGCGCAGGAGCCGAGCGAGCCGGTGGTACCGGTGGGCCAGCGACGCAAGGTGGTGGACGTCCATCTCGACGGTCGCCACGTCGAGCTGACGCACGGTTCAGTGGTGATCGCGGCGATCACGAGCTGCACCAACACCTCGAATCCTGAGGTGATGCTCGGAGCGGGCATCCTGGCCAAGAAGGCAGTCGAACGGGGGCTCGATACCAACCCGGCGGTGAAGACGAGCCTCGCGCCCGGGTCGGGAGTCGTGACGGCGTACCTGGAGCGAGCGGGGCTGATGCCGTACCTGGAGGCGCTGCGCTTCCATCTTGTGGGCTATGGCTGCACCACCTGCATCGGGAACAGCGGGCCGTTGCCGGAGCCGATCGCCAAGGCAGTACAGGAGCATGAGCTGGTGGTCGCGGCGGTGCTGAGCGGGAACCGCAACTTCGAGGGGCGCATCCATCCGCAGGTGCGGGCAGCCTATTTGGCCTCGCCGCCGCTGGTGGTGGCCTTCGCCATCGCTGGTCGAGTCGATATCGACCTCACGACCGAGCCGCTCGGCTACGACCCGAACGGCGAGCCGGTCTACCTGCGCGACGTGTGGCCCACACCGGAAGAGATCCGCGAAGCGATGGAGAAGGCGATCGGTCCGGAACTGTTCATCGAGCGGTACCGTGAGGTGTTCACCGGCGACGAGCGGTGGCGGTCGCTTCCCGTGCCGACCGGCGATCTCTACCAGTGGGATCCGAACTCGACCTACATTCAGGAGCCGCCGTTCTTCAAGGATCTCACGGTCGAGCCGCCGCCGTTGCGGGACATCGAGCGGGCGCGTGTCCTGGCCTGGTTGGGCGATTCGGTGACCACCGATCACATCTCGCCGGCCGGGTCGATCCCGGTGAACAGTCCGGCCGGACAGTACCTGATCGAGCGCGGCGTGCAGCCCAAGGACTTCAACAGCTACGGGGCGCGGCGCGGTAACCACGAGGTGATGGTGCGTGGCACCTTCGCGAACATCCGGCTGCGGAACCGGCTCGCGCAGGGACGCGAGGGTGGCTGGACGATCCATTTCCCGAGCGGGGAGCTGGTGACGATCTACGAAGCTTCGATGCGCTACCAGATGGCGGGCACGCCACTCATCGTCATCGCGGGCAAGGAGTACGGCAGCGGAAGCTCACGCGACTGGGCAGCCAAAGGGCCGATGCTCCTCGGTGTCCGGGCCGTTCTGGCCGAAAGCTTCGAGCGGATTCACCGCAGCAATCTTGTCGGGATGGGCGTTTTACCGCTGCAGTTCCTCCCGGGCCAGAACGCGGAAGCGCTCGGGTTGGATGGCAGCGAGCGGTTCACGATAACCGGTATCGCCGACGGCCTGGAACCGCGCGAACTCCTCACGGTTCGTGCCGAGCGGGAGAACGGACAAACGATCGAGTTCCAGGCGATCGCGCGGCTGGATACCGAGATGGAGATCGAGTACTACCGGCACGGTGGTATCCTGCCGTACGTCCTGCGTCGTCTGATCCGGGCCGAGGCCTGAGCGGCCGGATCGCTTGGTGAACGGGAACGACGATGTCCGACGGAAACCGGACGCTCGAGGCGCGCCTCGCGAACGGGCTGACCGTCCTCGTCCAGCCCCTTCGGCATGTGCCTGTGGTCTCGTGCTGGATCTGGTACCGGGTGGGAAGCCGGAACGAGCTGCCGGGGCTGACCGGCATTTCCCACTGGGTCGAGCACATGCTCTTCAAGGGAACGCCGCGTTTTCCGCCTGGCTCGATCTTCCGCCAGGTGAACCGCTGGGGCGGGACGCTCAACGGCTTCACCTGGCTGGACTACACAGCGTACTTCGAGACATTGCCGACACCGGGCTGGCAGCTGGCGCTCGACATCGAAGCCGATCGGATGGTCGCAGCCACGTTCGATCCGGCTGAGGTGGAGCGCGAACGCACTGTCATTCTCGCCGAGCGAGCCGGGAGCGAGAACCAGCCAGGTACGTATCTGCGGGAAGAGGTGCTCGCCGCAGCCTTCCGGACGCATCCCTATGGGCATCCGGTGATCGGGTACCGCGAGGACCTCCTGCAGATCACGCGCGACGACCTCTACCGCCACTATCGCACCTACTATCAGCCCGCCAACGCGGTACTCGTCATCGTCGGCGACATCGATCCCGACGAGGCGCTCGCTGCGGTCGAGCAACGATTCGCTGGACTCCCGAGTAGCGACCCGCCCCCGCTGCTTCGCGTCCGCGAGCCCGAACAGTGGGCCGAGCGACGGGTGACGGTGCGGCGACCGGCACCGACTCCGCAGCTCCTGATGGCTTGGCGGGTACCCGAGGCGACCCATCCCGACGTGCCCGCGCTCGTCGTGCTGGACGCCGTCCTGTCCGGCGGGAAGCCGGTCGCGTTCGGTGGCGGTGGCATGGGCAGGAGTTCCCGGCTGTACCGCGCGCTCGTCGCTTCCGGCCTCTGCACAGCGGCAGCCTCCAGCATGTCGCTCACGCTCGATCCGTTCCTGTTCACGGTTTCGGCGACCCTGACGCCACTGGCTGAACCAGAGATGGTCGAGCGGATCGTCGACCAGGAGATTGCCCGGTTGCGCGAGGATGCCGTGGATGCCGAGGAACTGGCGCGCGCGAAACGGCAGCTCGCCGTGCAATTCGCGGCTGCCAGCGAGAGCGCGCAGAGCCGAGCAGCTTTGCTCGGGTCGCTGGCGATCGTTGGCCCCGGCCGTTCGCCGGAGCAGTTGCTCGCCGAGATCGAGCAGGTCACAGCAGACGATCTCCTACGGGTCGCCAACGCGTATCTCCGGGCCGACCGGCGCACGGTCGGCTGGCTCGAACCGGCCCCTGGTGATGCGGGCAGGGGAGAGCTGCAGGAGTCCCAGCCTGTCACCGCTGCGCCGCGATACTGGTTCCACGAGCCAGCGGATACACCAGTCGAGCCGGTCACGCTGCCGCGGATCCGGCTCGCGGCGTACGAAGACGTGCTCCCGAACGGCGCGCGCTTCGTCGGCCAGGCGATTCCGGCGAGTCGTCTGGCCGTCGTCAGCGTGCGTCTGCCAGCTGGCGCTGCCCGGGATGCCGGGCAGCCGGGGCTGGCGTACGTGACGAGCCAGCTGCTCACGCGGGGAACGCAGCGCCGGGACGAAGCAGCTTTCAACGAGGAGCTGGATCGACTGGGAGCGACGGTCTCGGTGGGCGTCGGCCGTGACGGGGTCGATATCACGCTCACCTGTTTGGCGGAGGTGCTGGATGCTGCGCTCCCGCTCCTGGTCGAAACGGTGCTGGAACCAGCGTTCCCCGCAGAGCAGCTCGAGCGCGTGCGGCAGCAAGCGCTCACCGCGCTCAGGCAGGCACAGCAGAGCACGCGGGCGCAGGCCGATGCCCTGCTGCGGGCGCTCCTGTATCCGCCGGGTCATCCGTACCACCATCGGGTGCTCGGCACCGAGGAATCGCTGGAGGCACTGTCGCTTGAAGCTGTCCGCGCCTTCCACGAGCGCTTCTACCGACCCGGCGGTGCGGTGATCGCGGTGGCGGGCGGTGTTGATCCCCGGCGCGTGGGTGCGCTGCTGGCCCACGCCTTGCACGATTGGAGAGGGGATGTACCCGCGCTGGACTTCCCGTCGGTCTCGCCGCCAGCACGCGGCATGCGGCGTGAGGAGCGTCTGCCGGGCAAAGAGCAAGCCGATCTCGCGCTCGGTATCGTCACCGTTCCCCGGCAGCATCCCGATTTCGAGGCGCTCCGCCTCGCCAACATCATCCTCGGTCGCCTCGGACTCATGGGACGGATCGGCGCGCGTGTCCGCGAGCAGGCTGGACTGGCGTACTATGCGGCGAGTTCGCTCGAGACCGGCCTGGCGACGGGGTTCTGGAACGCATACGCCGGTGTGGCGCCCATCCATGTGGAGCGTGTGGTGGCGGAGATCCGCCAGGTCGTGGAGGAGTTCCGGAACGAGGGGCCGAGCGATTCCGAGTTGGCCGATGCCAAGACGGCGCTCACGGGGAACGTGGTGCTCGGCCTGTCGACCGCTGGTGGGATCGCGGGTGCGCTGCTCGATCTCGTGTTCTACGAGCTCGGGCTCGATTACTTCGAACGGCTACCGGACCGCCTGGCGGAACTGGATGCGGAAGCCGTGCGCGGAGCGGCGCGGCAGTACCTCGATACCGAACGGATGCATGTCGTAATCGTCGGGCCGGGTGAACCGCCCACCGTCACCGGCGCTGAGCCGCAGGTTTGACTACGCCGCGGCCAGGCGGCGCACCTTCGTTCGCGGTGACGCGGCGATCGGTGTCGCGTGCCGCTGTGAGTTCGGGCACGGGCGGAGCGGTCCCGTGCGTGCGTTGCCTCACCTGTCGCTTCACCGGTCGTGAACGACCGCGGTGCAGACTGGCTGTCGGGAAAGACCCGACTCGACCAAATTCGGCAGATTTGGCAGAATCCCCGGTGAGAACTGCCGAGAAGGCGGCGAAGCTGGGACAGGAACGGAGACGGCGCAATGCAGGAGGTACCGCGCTACACGGTCTTCTGGCTGGCAGCGCTCGACCGCGAGCGGGTGCCGGCCGATGCGTCCGGTGCGATCGAGGAGTTCGTCCGGCTGGTGGAACGGAGCGAGGGGACGCAACTCCGCGGCACCTATCTCACGGTCGGCTTCCGTCCGGACGTCGATCTCATCCTCTGGCTCGTCGGATACGATCCGGCGCACTTCCAAGAGCTGGCGCTCGCGCTGCGACGGACGGCACTGGGCCGGGCGCTCCCATTCCGCTACACCTACTTCGGCATGGCTGGGATGTCGCAGTACGATCCGACGCACGGCCCGGCCTTCCTGCGTGGAGTACCGCCGAAGCGGTACTTGAGCGTGTACCCCTTCGTTAAGACGCCCGAATGGTACCTACTGCCCTTCGAGGAACGGCGTCGCCTCATGGCTGAGCACGGGCGGCTCGGTGACGACTTTCCGAGCGTCCTGACCAACACCGTTAACTCGTTCGGAGTTCAGGACCAGGAATTCATCGTCGCGCTCGAGGACGACGACGTCGGCACCCTGATCACCATGGTGCAGCGCTTGCGGGCTGCCGAGGTGCGCAAGTACACGCAGCTCGATACGCCGATCTTCCTCGGCCAGCGGTTCGAACCGCGCGAGGCGCTCAGCCGGCTCGTCGGTTGAGGCGAGCGAGTGCAGTAGCCACGGCCGCCGCGCTGAAGGTGGCGAGCGCGTTCACGGCATCGTTGGTCAGTCCGGGTAGTCCGCTTTCCCGCCGAACGCGCCCCGGGCACCCGTGCTTGGGATCCTCCACGAGGCAGCCGCAGCGTTCGCAGCGGTAGCGCGCCTGGAGCGTGGCACCGAGCAAGCTGTCGACGAGAGCGCCGGCACAGCCGGCGAGCAGGACGACCCAGCGGGGAGAGCGGCGCGGCGACAGGACTGCGATGAATCCGGCCCCGGCGACCATCGCGAGCGTACCGGGTGCGGAGATAGCACCCGAAGTGCCGTGCGGCACACGGCGACCGGTCCTGAGTGAACGCGGCGGCCATGGACTGAGTGCCCCCACTTCGGTCGCCCACGTGTCGGCTGCAGCGGCGGCGACCGCGCCGAGGTACGGCAGGGTGAACCGGGCAGGACGCCCCGCCGCGAACTGAATCAGTCCGAGCAGCGCGGCGACCCCACCGTTCGCTGCGACCTGCCGTGCTGTGCGAGCCGGGTGTGCGGGTTGATGCCCATTCGTGCGTGTGCCGAGCTGGGCGCGCAGGCGGGTGAGTGCGCTCGCCGAGCCGAAAAAGCCGATCATCGGCAGCGACCAGGCGAGCCCGCCACCGGCGAAGACGAGCGTGCCCACTGCCGTACTCGCGAGGGCACCGCCGAAGTCGAGCGCACCGCGCCGGTAGCCGAGGTGGGCGATCGGTGCAGCGAGCAGAGCGCCGGCGAACAGGCGGAAGAGCGGGCGAGCCCGATGCGCGCTCATCGTTCCGGTGGCGCGAAGAGGAGAATCAGCTCCTCGTCGCGGATCTCGAAGACGAAGCCGGCCAGCTCGGCCACCGCGGGCGAGCTGATCTCCCCGTAGCGAACGCGGACCTCGTAGTCGTCGACACGGACCGTTCTCATGCCAGCCAACGAAAACGGATGGCGCGGCGACCGGTAGACCGCGCGGGGGCCGCCGAGCTGGTCGAGCGCGCGCAGGACGAGCATGCGGGCCTGGGCTTCGTCGAGCACGGTCATCGGCGCACCTCCTCGTTCGTGCGGAAGGGTACACGCTGGGCGAGTCGCGAGCGGCGAGGTGCCAGCGCAGCGACGCGGGCATGCTCCTGACGCGCGAACGTGCACGGGATGGAGCCGAAGTAGGCGGTTGACGGAGCCGACGCACTGACCCGGGAGGCTTGACAAGCAGCTCTGGGCCCGAGTGCTGAAGGCGAGCCGGCGTCGTGCGCGAGTGCTGCACGGAGGGTCGTCGATCGCGTACACTTAGGATGAATCCGGCGAGTGCGTGTCCGGATTCGCGCGGGCTGGTAGCTCAACTGGCAGAGCAGCGGACTTTTAATCCGCGGGTTGTGGGTTCGAGTCCCACCCGGCCTACCAGAAAAAACCGCGAAACGACGCGGAACCGAAAGAACGGCCGGTCCGCATCGACCGGCCGTTGACGCTCTTTACGGCAATCCTGACGGCAATCAGCGTCCGAGTAGCGCGTTCAATTGCTCCAGGGCTGAGCGGGTGAACCCCTTCTTGCGGAAAGAGGCGCGCCGCACGCGGGAACAGGCAGGAGCATCCGCCCGTGCTGTTAGGGACGCGACCGAGGTAGAGACAAGGCACCCAGCCAGGACGGGCTCGTGTGATTTCTGTCTTGCCAAGCGTCATGGCCCTGAGGCCTGTCTGGTTGTAAATTGCCTAAGCATGAGAACAAGTCGATTTGTTGTCGCACTCGCTTACCGGCCGCGGAGCCGGAAGCGATAGTCCCGCGCAGCCTGGCTGATCGGTGCGGGTTGAACCGTGGCACGCACCGTGACCGGTTCGTGGCGCTCGATCCACGGACCGCTCCGCGCGCCGCCGCCGTCCTCGCCCCAGACGAGCAGCACCTCCGTCCCGGGTGTGCTGAACGCTTCGTCGATCACCGCCAGCGCGAGGAGCGCTCGTTCGTTCGCCGTATACGCAGCGTAGAGGGCGAAGCCGATCAGCTCGCCGTGCTGGTCGAGCACCTTGTCGTATTGCCAGCTCGCATAGTGAAGCCACGGAAGATCGAGATAGCGAGCCATCGGTCCAGCCTCGAGCAGCGACCGGAAGATGCGCGCCGCATCGTCGGGATGCCACACGAGCGTGACCTTGCGGCGGCGCGTCGTTCGGGCGTGTTCCTCCAGCGCCGCGCGCCCGATGAAGTCGTGGTCGAACTTGACGACGTGACCGAGTCCGAGTTCGAATGGTGTCAGGTAGTAGTCTTCGATGTTCGGCGAGTAGAAGCTCCCACCGAGCGAGCTCACCGCTTCGTGCGTGGTTGCCGGAAGCCACTCGCGGTAAGCGCGGAGCGCTGGGCTCGTGTAGATGGCGGGCAACGGTCGCGGAATCCAACCCGATTCGATGCCACCGCTCGAGAGGTAGGCGAACGAACCGACGAGGCGGATCCCGAACTCCTGACCAGCTTCGACGATGAGCGTGCGGACTGCTTCACGCTCCTCCCACGGGCCCGAGAGCTCGTAGCCGGGCACGCCGGCCATGCTGTGGCGGAGAACGCGAACCTGGTAGCTTCCCAGCGAGAGCACCGCATGCCGGAAGAAGCCGATATCCGGAAGTGCTCCTCCGTGGAGCTTCGCGAGCAACTCCGGAGCGTGCGGTCCCTCGACCTGGAATCGGTAGAGGCTGCGCCAGCCCTGCGGGTTGAGCGACCAGAGCGGGTCACGCTCGACGGTGACACGAAAGTCGCCCGTCTGCGCGTGGAAGGAAACCCAGTTGAGCACTGGTTCACCGCCGACGAAGAGGAACTCTTCGTCGTTCAGCGCGTAGAGCACATTGTCGCCGATGACGTACCCCTCCGGGGTGCAGGCCACGAAGTTCTTGGCACGCCCCGAGCCGAAGTTCCGAAAGCTGTTCACGCCCAGTCGCTCGAGCAGTTTCCCGGCGTCCGGTCCGCGGAGGAAGAGATTCGTCATATGAAACGATTGGTCCAGAAGCGCGACCCCTTCGCGACGCGCCCGCTGCTCGTCGCGCCAGTTGGTGAATTCGGGCGGGAGGTGCGATGGCGGGAAGCTGTGGAAGACGGCCCGCCAGACGCCCTTCGGATTCTGGAACAGGTGATCCACGATGTTCGGGACGCGATCGATGAGTTCTTGCAGGCTGCGCGGAGCTTCAGCTGACGTGGTCATCGCCATCGATCCTCTCTCGCTACAGCCTCCCGCGCGTGTGCTTCAGCTGCGCGGCCGCAGCACGGGACGGGTCGCGACCTCCGGTGGCCATTCCATCCGGCTCTCCAGGTTGGGACGAACCCGCTCCTGTACGGCTGAAGCCGGCACCTCGTGTACTGACGCGTACCCGTCGAGGAAGAGATCGATCGCTTCTGCAGCGGCCGCCGCCATCGCCATGCAGGGCCCCATCACCCGGATGCTCGACAAGGCAAAGGGATCGGCATCGACACACCGGCCAGCGGCAACGAGATTGTCCGCCTCGGCGTGTACGAGCGAACGAAGCGGTACGTAGTGCACGTGCCCGTCGGGGAAGGGTTCCCAGCGATAGCCGGATGCGGTGTCGTGCAGCTCGATCGGCCAGGCAACCCGCGCGACCGCGTCCTCGAACCGGGTACCGGCGACGACATCGTCAACTGTCAGCATGGAGCGACCGACGATCGAGCGCGTCTGCCGGATACCGGGATGTCCCATGGTGCGGATGCGTGCCTTGCCGAAGGCCTCTGGGTACTCGTTCTTGAGGAGCTGGAACGCGCGCTCGCCCTCCCCGCGACCGTGCGCTGCCTCTTCCCAGAAGGCGATCGGATCGAGCGGCGTTGCCACGTGCGTCACGTTGAGTACGGCCATGCTGCGACTGGGCAAGGGAAACAAGACCCCCTTTTCCCGGCTCAGACCGTATTCGTGGCGCTTTTCGGCGAAGAGGCGCTCGGCTTCCCACATGATCTCGTGCGGATCGTCAGCGATACTGTAGTCCACGCCTTCGACGATGACGATCTGCGTGCCGTAAATCGGGAAGGTCGCGGTGCGGCAGGCCAGACCGGCCAGCCAGCTGAGCGCGGCGTCACCGGAGGTCTCGACGAAGGCCCGGGCCCGGATTTCGCACGGTCCGAAGCGCGTCGCAACCCGGACGGCGCGAATGTGGCGGTCATCCCGCTCGACCTCCGCCAGCACGCCGCCGAGCAACAGTCGCACGCCCGCGTCGCGAAGCTTCCGCTCGAAAATCCGCATCAACACCACTTCGTCGTATACCACGTTGACCGTCCGAGCCCGGCGTGACCGCTGGTAGAAGCACGCGTCCTGCTCGGTCAGCTCGGCGAGGATTTCGGTTGCAAAGATGGTGGTCAAAAGGTATGGTTCCGGACCGCTCGAGAAGAGTCCGCCGATCGTGCCGATCGGGACGCCGACCGCTTGGCCGCCGACCCAAGGACACGCATCGACCAAGACGACACGTCGCCCGCGCCGTCCGAGCAGCGTCGCAGCGGTGACCCCGCTGATCCCTGCACCGACGACACAGACGCCTGCTTCCAGCACCCGCATGTCGGGTGCCGTCCGCCGGATGACTCTGCTGTGCCCATTCGTCATCGTCGTTGCCCTTTCTCCGAAACAGCGTCCAGGCGTGGTCGAAGCCGCTCATGCGGGGTGCCGAACCGTCTCGGCTTCGGTCGGCGCATGCCCGACCAGCTTGAGAAAACCAGGCTCAGCGGTTACCCACACGCGATCCGCCGCTGCGAAGGCATGCGGGGTGTAGAGCTCGAGCGAGACGGTGTCGAACAGCCGCACCCGTGCTCGCCATCCCCAGCGACCAGCGAAGGTCAGGCGGTCGAGCGTCGCGGGCAGACGGATGCGGCCTTCATCCAGGGCGTCCGGGGGAAGCAGGCGGAGCTTGGCGATATCGAGCGCAACCCGAACCGGCCCGGCAGCGAGTCGTTCGCCGTCCCAGGGTACCAGGTGGCCGCCGAGCTCGATCCATGTGCGTTCCTCCGCGGTGCGGATCGTTCCCTCGACGACCAGTTGCCCGAGGAAGCGGGCGACGAAGTCGACAGCCGGGCGCTCGTACAGCTCCTGGGGAGTGCCGACCTGGAGCACGACTCCCGCCTCCATCACCGCGATGCGATCGGAAATCGCGAATGCTTCTTCCTGGTCGTGCGTGACGTAGATCGTCGTGATACCCAGTGTCTGCTGCAGCTTGCGGATCTCGTCCCGCACCTCGCGGCGCAGATCCGCGTCCAGGTTGAAGAGCGGCTCGTCCATCAGCAGCAGTTTGGGCTGGGCGACGATGGCCCGGGCGATCGCGACCCGCTGCTGTTGGCCACCGCTCAGCGCCGTGACCGGCCGGCTGGCGAACGGCGCCAGACCGACCATGTCGAGTGCCCAGTGCACCCGTTCACGGATTTCGCTGGCCGGTCGACGGCGCATTTTGAGCGGGAAGGCGACATTCTCGGCGACGGTCATGTGCGGCCAAAGCGCATACGACTGAAACACGAACCCGACGTTGCGCGCTTCCGGTGGGACGAGGACGCCGCGTGCCGCGTCGTTCACCAGGCGGTCGTCGATCCAGATCTGCCCCGCGTTCGGCCGCTCGAGACCGGCGATCGTGCGCAGCAGCGTCGTCTTGCCGCATCCGCTCGGCCCCAGTAGCGTGAACAGCTCGCCGTCTTCCACGACTAGGTCGACCGAGCGGAGAATGGTCGCGGCGCCGAAGTTGAGACTCAGCCCCTGTACGCGGACGCCCATCGTTCCCCCGGTGCAGCAGCTTCTCCACATTTACGGTTACTCGACACGCCGGTAGCGCTCCGGGTACCGATTGAACTCCACGATCGTCGTTAGTTCGTGCAGGCTCTCGATCTCGTAGTCCGGCAAGAGATCACTCGCTGCGTGTGTGACCTTCGAGAGACGCCCTTCCTTGCGGAAGAGCTTGGCAGCGATCATCCCGGCGGCCATCGCGCCCTGAACATCGAACTCCGGCGCAGCGCAATAGATCACGTCGCGCGGTTCGAGGTTCATCTGGTGCAGCACCCACCGGTAGGTGCGTGGATTCGGCTTGTGCACGCGAGCCTGTTCGGTCGTGCCCACGAAGTCGGGCTTGAACTCCTTGAACTTCCTCACGTAGGCCTGCAGATACTCGGTCTCGACATCGGAGTAGATGATGATCTTGACCCCTAACGCTTGCTGGGTGGCCAGTGCCTCTTCCGTATCGGGGAAGAGCGGAACCTTATACTGCAAGGCTTTGAAGACTTCGATGTCCGCGTCAGCATTCCCCTCGATGCCGAGGAGCCGGTAGGTCATCGCCAGCGCGTTCTTGATCGAGACGTGGGTGATCGGCGTGTATTTGCCGAAGGCGGCGGTCCGTTGGAAGCCCTCGAAGGCGCGAACCCACTGCTCGACGAAATCATCGACGCTGAGCGAAAGTCCGTATTTTTCGATATACTGCCGTGCTGCTTCGCGCCAGCTCCAGGCCCAGTCGAACAACGTCGTCTTGGAATCGTAGAAAATCGCCCGCGGCCAACGACCGACGATTGCCATAGGTCCCTGCTCCTTTCCGTAAAAGTTTCCCGAACCCTTCACGCACGCTCTTCCGGCTCGACCAGCGCACCGTCGCGGACATCGCGGACCAGCTGGGCGTAGACGCCCAGCCAGCCGCGTGGGCGGGGGCGAGCAGGCCGGTACGGCTGCCGTCGGGCCAGTTCGGCCGGGTCGACGAGGAGGTCGACGCGCCGGGCCGCCAGATCGATCCGGATCGGGTCCCCATCCTGGACGAGCCCCAGCGGCGACCCTTCCACTGCCGCCTCCGGTGTCACCTCGGCGACCACGAGACCCTGGTTGACGAGCCCGGAAATCTGCCCGTCGGTCACGAGGGCAACCCTGTCGGCGAGGTCCGACATCGCCAGGGCAAAAGCAGCCGTCGATGTCATGCCCATTCCCGGCTGTCCGCGTGGGCCCTGCCCACGGAAGATGACGGCCGTGCCCGGTGCGATTCGCCCGGCTGCCACTACCTCGAGGATCGCTTGCTGCTCGTCGAAGACGAGCGCGCGGCCAACGAACGGCTCGCTGGCCCGGTGCTGGACCCACTCTGTGGAGCGCACGAAGGCGCCGCGCGGTGCGAGCGACCCCCGAATCGGCATGAGCGTACTGCGCGGTCGCTTCGGATTCTCCAAAGTGCCGAGAACCGGCGATGCTGGTTGTGGTGTGGCAGCGAGGTGTTCAGCCAGCGTCTTCCCCTCGATGGTGCGTGCCGTGCCGTCCAGCAGCGGCGCGAGCAGCTTCAAGCAGGCCGCGGCACCGCCAGCCGCCTCCAGCTCTTCGATGCGCGTCTCGCCGTTCGGTCGGACCTCGACAAGGAGCGGCGCCCTGTCGTAGAGCCGTTCGAGTTCGGCGAAGATGTCGATGGCGATTCCACCAGCCCGCGCGATGGCCTGGAGGTGCTTGACTGCATTGAGCGAGCCGCCGATGGCGAGGAGGAGTGTGACGGCATTTCGGAACGCGCCTGGTGTGAGAATCTGGCTGGGCCGCACATCCTGCCGGACCAACTCGACGATCAAGTGCCCCGCTCGTTCCACTGCGGTCCAGAGGCGAGGGCTGTTCGCCTGAAGCGGTGTGGTGCCGAACGGGGTCATGCCGAGCGCCTCGGCGAGCATGTGCATCGTGTTGGCTGTGCCCAACCCCGAGCAGACGCCCGGTCCCTCGACCGCACGCGGTGCGCACGTACGGATCCAGTCGAAGAGAGCCGGGTCGCGCGACACCGTATACCCTATGGGCCCTATGGGCGCTCAAGCACGAGAGGAGAGGAGAATGGCGAAACCCCGCGAAACCACACGTATCGAACTGATCGAGGCCGTCGGCCCCCTGATCCAGTCGCTCACCCGCGAACTGAACGACGACGCCCCAACCAGCACCATAACCCGAGTCGTGAACGTGCTCCAAACCTACGGCATACCACCCCGACACGCACCCGACCTCATCTACCAGGCACGCGAAAAACTGCGCCAGCGCCACCACGTCCGGCGTAAACCACCATACCTCATCACCATACTGGAGGAACTCGCCCGAAACTGGGAGCCCCCACCCAAGGGCAAGGGCAACCAAAACGCCCGCAAACACGGCTGGTGGTCAAAGCACAGACCGATCACCAACCAGGAACTCGAGGCTACCGTGAACGAACTCCTACGGGACGAACGGTTCGACCAACTCCGAGAACTCGCGCGCGCCATGCGCTACGTGCGAGGCGACAGACTGCTCGCCCAGAACATCCGCCGACTCGCCCGACTCGCCGAACGCCGAGCCATACTCCGCGCCTCAGGACTGCTGAAAGCAGCACAAGAACGGCTCGGCGACTACGCAGAGGAACTGATCGGAAACGACCAAGAGTGGAGGAGCCAAGAATGATCGGCATCGATGTCGGCGCCCGCCGCTGTCACTGGTACGATACCAGCGACAACACCACAGCAGCCCTCACCACCGACCAGACGATCACCCGCCTCACCACCATGCCACCAACAACAGTCGTGCTCGAGCTCACCGGCCCATACGGTCGGCGTATAGCCGAGATCGCCTACCAGGCCGGCCATACTGTCCTCATCGCCCACGATACCGATTCAGCCGCCCTCCGCACGCTCTTGCGTAACCGCCGCAAGACAGACCGCCTCGACGCCCGGCTCCTCGCCCACCTCGCCCAACTCGAACTCCCCGGCCCCAACCCGCACCTCACGCCCTACGACCGCATACGCCCGCTCCTGGCTGCCCGCGCACTCGCCCACCAATGGCGCTACCTCGTCGAACTCCGAGCCGCCATCCGCAACCGCAACAAAAACCCCCTCACCGAGCCCATACCCATCGAGGACACGCTCACCCAGCTGATCGAGCACTACAAGCAACGAACGATCGAAACAGTCCCAACCCCAACGCTCCAGCTACTCACCAGTATTCCCGGCGTCACACCACCACTGGCCGCGCTCATCTACGTAACCCTCGGCGATATCACGCGCTTCCACAATCGCGATGCAGCAGTTTCCTACGCCGGCGTCGCACCACGACACACACCACTCTCCGGGGCAACCGCACAACGCCCGCGTCGCTATCGCTATGCCAAGCTCCTCACGAGCCACCTCCACATGTACGCACTCCGAGTGGCACAACACCCAGACCAGTTCGACCGCATCGGAGACACGTACGTACGAGTGCGGAAGCGCACGGACGGCCGGCGAGCCCTCCACGCCGTGAAACGTCACCTGATCAGAATCGTCTACGGAGTGCTGCGCACGGAAACACCGTACCTACCACGCTCGCGCGCGGCCGACGAGGCCAGCGCCTAGAGACTGCAAGGG